>JAABUS010007163.1_pt1 | contig 13008 bp, 11 predicted proteins | sample 5560161 | NCBI WGS metagenome assembly JAABUS01 (sample SAMN10711885, study PRJNA513376) | rock metagenome | isolation source: Antarctica rocks | place: Antarctica: Victoria Land, Trio Nunatak nord | collected 2016-01-04 | reverse complement strand
CTGTTGTGATATTTTTACCGTTTGGCAAAAAAGCATCTGCTTGTTTGACAAAAGCTAAAAGTAGAATTGTCAAAAATTGTTTTTGGGGTACAATGGGAACAATGGATTTTAATAAGAATTTCATAATTTAAAATAAAAAAAATGATGCTTATAGGAACTTTTGTTCTTAAATTATGCAAAATTAAAATACCAATGCAAGTAATTTTTACCAAATTGATAATGCATTTTTTTTGTCAGTCCTGTTTTGTGTTCAATCATGTTTCAATTGCACATACTTCTTTTATCAACATAAAATTGTATCATAACGAAACAACACTTGTATCGTTACCGCACACTACTGTCTTTCTGTTTTTTGTTAAACAGTTGGGTATCAGATTTTAATGTATTTGGTATTAGTTTTTGTATGAAGTGTACAAGCAAGTCAATTATCTGATAGCTTTAGCGCAAAATACAAGCAAACATGATCGAACTGAAACATATTTTTAAATGGGTTTCCAGCGGCGGAAACCGTACTTTTTTATTAAAGGACATAAACTTGATTATCCAAGAAGGCGAGTTTGTTTCCATCATGGGGCCTTCGGGTTCCGGAAAATCTACTTTGCTGCATGTGTTGGGGATGATTGACGAACCTTCAGAAGGCGAATATATTTTCCTGGACCAATCGGTTTTTAAGCTGAAAGAAAAGCAGCGTTCGGCTTTGTACAAGCAGCATATCGGTTTCGTTTTTCAGGCTTATCATTTGATTGACGAGCTTACCGTTTACGAAAACATCGAAACGCCGCTGATCTATCAGGACATGAAATCTTCGGAACGAAAATCTATTGTGGCTGATATTTTGGACAGGTTTCAGATTGTCGGAAAAAAAGACTTGTTCCCAAACCAGCTTTCCGGCGGGCAGCAGCAATTGGTTGGCATTGCACGTGCATTAGCCGCTAATCCGAAAGTAATTTTGGCCGATGAACCCACCGGAAACCTCAATTCTAAACAAGCCGAAGAAATTATGGAACTGTTTAAAATGTTGAACCAACAAGGCGTAACCATCGTGCAAGTAACCCATTCAGAGAAAAATACAGCTTACGGTTCGCGGATTATCAATTTGTTGGACGGAAGGGTTGAATAGAAATTTTAAGCCATCAGCTTAAAAGTAAACTTACAAAAGCCTAATTAGCTATTTATTCCTAAAGCTGACAGCTAATTCAACATTAGAAACATATCCGCCAGAAAGACAAGTCCTCTCCCTTGGAGAGGATTTAGGTGAGGCTTTTAAAAATTATAAAAATGAAATCCCTTTACACTTATTTCCTGCTTTTTACATGCTTCTTTTATGCCATAAAAATCAGTGCGCAAAATACAGATAGTACAAGTTTAAACCTGCAGCAATGCGTGGAAACAGCTATCAGCAACAACCTCAACGTAAAGCAAAGCGAACTGGCGGCGCAGCGGGCGGGCATCAATTACAACCAGGCCAAAACCAATTTGCTGCCCAATCTCAGCGGCAATGTGCAGCAGGGTTTAAACCAGGGCCGCAGTATTGACCCATTTACCAACGCTTATTTAAACCAGCAAATCAATTACACCAATTATTCTGTGGGAAGCAGCATCGTGCTGTTCAATGGTTTTTTATTGTGGAATACGATCAAACAAAACTTGCTGGCTTTTCAGGCAAGCAAGATGGAACTGCAGCAGCAGAAAGATAACCTGACGCTGAACGTAATCCTGGCTTATCTGCAAATTTTGAACAATCAGGAACTGGTCAACCAGGCCAGAAACCAGGCCGCAGTTTCTCAGGAACAAATCCACCGGTCGGAAATTTTGAATAAAGACGGTGCCATTGCGCCTTATCAACTGGCCGATTTAAAAGGACAACTAAGCAACGACAGCCTTTCCATCATCAACAACCAAAACAACCTGGAAGCGGCAAAAGTAACGTTGGCGCAATATATGAACGTGCCTTATCAAAAGCTCCAAACGTATGCGCCATTGAATGCCGAGCAGCTCTCTTCATCCTACAATAGCAGTCCGGATGCGATTTATGAGGCCGCACTGCAACAGCTTTCCTTGGTCAAAGCCAGCGCACTACGTACCAAAAGTGCGGCAAAAAGCGTGAGTTCGGCACGCGGATATTTGTATCCCACGCTTTCGCTCAACGCTAATTTATACACCAATTATTCCAGCGCGGCCAGCAAAAGTGTTTTTATGGATAGCGCGCGGGTGGCCACCAACGATTACGTAAACCTGCAAAACGGCAGCAGATCTTATGTGATGACCAACCAAAGCGATTACCGGCAGGAAAAGATCAGCTACCGCGATCAGTTTAAAAACAACTATAATTCAGCTTTGACTTTGGGTTTGCAAATCCCGGTTTTTACCAATTGGGTTGCCCGGAACCGCATTGCTTTAGCTAAAATCGATTTTAAAAACGCAGAACTGGTAGAGCAAACCACGCGCATCCAACTGAAACAATCGGTCGAACAGGCTTTTTTCAACACCACGGCATCTTCCAACCGCTACCGTACTTTGCAAAGCCAGGTGAATTCTTATACCGAATCTTTTAAAGCAACGGAAGTAAAATTTAACGCCGGCGTAGGCAACAGCGTGGATTATACGGTTGCGAAAAACAAATTGGATGCGGCCAATATCAACCTCATTTCGGCCCGGTACGATTATATTTTGCGGATGAAAATTTTAGATTATTATCAGGGAAAACTGACTTGGTGATGCTGTTTTTATCGACAAAAAAAGGGTTGTTTTATCCGTTGGAAAGGTAAGTCCCCTCTTTTGGAGAGGATTTAGGTGAGGCTTTTAAATGCAAGCCTGATTCCTTTTTTTCCTCTAAATCTATTACCTTAACAGCCGTTATTATTGCTGTTTTTATATGAGATATTTTCATTTTCCGCTACTGTTTTTGTTTTTAATGTCCTGCTTTTCCTGCAAACAAAAACCAAAAGAGAAACAGCCTGCCTCCGCAGAAGAATCTAACCAGCAACTGATCACAAGGACAAAAACCTCGTTCAAAATTGTTATCGGCATTCCTTATACCGAAGTTTTCCGTCGGTTTGACAATGGCGTTTCTTTTAATGCACAGGGCTATCAGTTGAAACCTTCCTGGAAACTGTCTTTTTTGTCGGATACTTTGATTAGTGTTTTTAGCCCGGTGAAGAAGCGTTTTTACAATTTGCCGGTAACGCTGGACCATGATTCTATTTTTAACACGGTTGGCGCTTGGTTCAAAGCCAGGACCATCAGCAAAGACAGCCTGAAATTTCAGGTGTTGGAGGTGAAGGACAAGAATATCAACTGGAAAAAATCAAATGTTTTCGTTACGTTTTATGCAGATGGGTACCTCAAAAACCTTCGATACAAAAGTGTAGCAACGCTGCGGCAAACCACCGGGAAAGACACAGCTTATATCCGGTCTTTGGCAGCAATTTCCAATCGTGATCCCACCAAAATATTTGCTGCTCAGGAACCTGTCCTTCTCACCAGCAAAAGCAAAGCCGTTGTAGTTACAGATGTAAAATTGAAAGCCAAAGAATTAGATAGCTATTATATCCCGGAAACGTTGTTTTACCCGGAGTACAATATAACGATCCATCAGGCTTATGCTGATTTTTACCATACTTTTGCCGTTCGGGTAGATGCAAAAGGACAAATGCACTTTGTAGAACCGATGGAAATGATATTGCCCGGCGAAGAGGAAAACACCATCAAAGTAATGAAAGGGATTATGACTGGTTACTTAACGCATTACCTGCAAATTACGCCCGGCAAAACTTTAGGTATTCCGCATAACAGTTTGATTTTGTTGGTAGTAAGGGGTTATAAAAATTGATGCTGTTTTTATCGGTATAAAATCAATAAAAAAGGTAGAAATCAATCCACCTTTTTTTATGCAATAAAAACAGTATCCATACAAATCACAAAGCATGATGATCAAAAGTACAAAGCGAAGCTACATAATCTTTGCTGCCATCGGTCACCCAGGCATCCAATTGCGCCGGGTCTTTTAGTTGCTGGCCCCGCGCCCTTGGCACCACCAGATAGCCGCATTTTAAATCGCTTAAAGCCGTCATGTCCGTCCATAACTTCTCAATTTGCGCAACCGGATAAATGTCTTCCTGGCCATGTCCCCAACGGTATTTTACCTCTTTAATGGTAACATATGTTGGCATTCGCGCTGCAACCGTACGTACCGCTTTGGCAAACTGCTCTTCATCAGCGTTTTGCAAGCCGTCCCGTGTGAGGCCAAATAGGTTTAACAACTGGTCGATCTGAATCCAAGTGGTGTTGGAGTTATAATAACTCAAGTTTAATTCGTCTTCGTCCCGCGGCTGCGACAAACCTTCCAGCAAACGCACACTGCCGTTTACGCGGGCCAAACCGCCGCCCCGGTCTTCGATCCGGCGCGGGATAAGTTCAAAAGTAAGTGCATTGCCCGAAACCAAGTGCGCCGTTAAAGCATAAGGGTCAACATTTGCGCCCAGTGTATCAATGTTGTGCAGCATGATCGTCTCTAAGTGCGGGTATTCTGCCAATAGACGGCGCAATGTGCCATTCCTCAGCATATTGGAAAATTCGTACCAATGCCCCAACGGTGAGAAACGTTGTGCAGCAATATTGTCGGTATAGTCAGTGCCCTCACCTTTATCTTTAGCCCAGCCGATCATCGTCTGTCTTACTGCGTCCCGCACTTTCTGCTTGTTTTCATCCAGCGCTTCCTGCGGCATTTCTTCCCAAATAAAACGCAGGTCACGCGCCATCGGCACAAACCGCTGCCCCAAACTGCGGCCAGCCGACACATACGCACTTCTCCTGTTGCCAAAAACATTGCTTAGAAAAAGCTGGTTGCGGATGGGTTCATTGGTGAGGTAACTGGTAGCAATAACATGCGGGACAACGGTATCATATTCTTCGGCTGTTTTGCGGTTTTTTGCCAAATGGATATCCAGAAAGCTGCGGTGCAACCCTTCCATAACTACAAATGGGTTGATAGCTTTGATCACCCCGGCCCCTTTTGTCCAGCGGCTGCCTACACCCGCAGCCAAGCTTAACACAGCTACTTTTCCGGCACGTATCGCCTCTTCGCCTACTTCTTTTACCGTTAAATTTTCAAGGTTGGCTACATCGCCGGGCTGCACATCTTCTATCAGCGTTTCGGCTGGCAAACGGTTTCGCGACAAGCTAATCGACCCGTTTTGCATCTCTGCCCGGATTTCTTCATGCTGAATAAAATCAAAGCCATTTTCCTTCTTGATAAAATCTGCTTTTTCATTTTCAGCATTCTGGTTTCCCTGAGAAGCAGGGTCAGAAACTTTAAACAGATTGCTGACAATAGTACGCAGCAATGGATAAGCCAGGTTGTTTTTCCCGCAGTGAGTGGTAAAAAAATCAATTTCTGCCCGGCGGATATATGAAACCGAAGCAGGGTCTTGCTTTACCAGACCCGAAACATGGATACCATAATATTGCTCCGGCATTACTGCTTCATTGCCTTGCAGCAGATTACTCCAGCTACCGCGCTGGTTGATGCTCCAGTTGTAAACTACCGGTTCCATCGCAAACGGCAAATAGCTGGACAATTGTCTCTTGGTTTCGCGCAGGATTTCCAGCACCTGCTTTTTATAATCTTCGTAATGCACCGGGTTGACAAACATGCCCATCCCGCCACCAGACATGCCGCCCAACATCAGAAAGCCATAGTAATTTTCGCCAAACTGTTTTTTTGCCTGGCTGATAATCTGCTCTGTAAAATAGGTGCTTGCCCAGGGAATGATGGTTTTGATCGGGCCTTCCCAGTTGCTGGCCGTGCTGGCGCCCAAACTTTTTACATCGCCGGTTTTAATGGCTTCCAAAATGTTGTCGAAAATCTGGTTGGTCTGCTGTCGGGCGTCCCATTCTTTTTCTCCGCGGAGCAGATATTTCTCGCTCACCATTTCTAATATCGGCCCCACATTGGAAGCCATACCGCCATGCATCAGCACAAGCGATTTCATGATCCTTTCTTCTGCTTCAGGGTGCAATTCTTTGCCTTGCAGAACGCGGTGCCGCGGTAATAAAGTCCCCCTGCTGACCCCGTGTTCCGGATCGCCTTCCTGCGCAAAAGTTCCTTGTATGGCTTTTATGCCCGGCCATATACCGCCCGAATCCTGCCAGCCGCCGCCCGAACCGCCAATCCATTCGCCCAAAATAGCGCGGGAAGCTACCAAACGGCGTTCGCTTTCTTGAAGCCCGCCTTCCAGGTTTTTGGTCTGGCCGGTTGCCCGCATCAGCAAACTAATGATGGAACCCAGCAAATTAGTGGAAACTGCAAAACGAGACCCTTTCGGAATATCGTTCACACGCGTTACCAGTTCCACGCCCATTCCAGGTGCCACAATTCTTGATAAAATTTGGGGCAAGGATTGGTTTGTTCCCTCAAAAGAAGGCGGGACCAAACCGGAAGCAATCACGCCGGCTTTAAGCAGGCTCAGATAATCATTTCCGAAATTGAACAGATCAGCAAGGTCAGTTATATCTTTGGTCACGTTCAGGTCGATACTGGTCAGCCGTAAAACGGGTTCCGGTATCATCCGAAGGTAACAGTGCAAAGGCGGCCGGATATGTTTGTCCCGGCCAAAAACACCTAAATCGATAGACAGGTTGACCACGCGCGCGCCTTCCGGGTAATCCATCCCCAGAAAAAAAATATCCGACCAGCCGCTATGGGTCAAATCCATCCGAACGGAAGTATTTTCATGAAGAACAGGATAGAACAATGAGTTGTCTGAACGCTGCAGCAACGCCGGATGGATGCGGATTGGGTGTTCTTCCTGGTGCCCAACGCGGAACATCCACTGGTTTCCCCGGCTGGAACGTACACTTTTACGTACCTGATTAGCCAGCGTTTGGAAAGATAACTGGTGATAGCTTTCGGCCAGCGCACTAAACAACGTTGCATTCGACCCGTTTTTATCCAGTTCTGCCAAAAAAACAGCAATGGCTTGTTCAAATCTTCGTGCCAACAGGTCTTCAAAACCAGTATAAGGGATTTTTCCGGTTTGTGGTATTTCTTTGCTTTCGGTAAGGACAAATCGGAAACCGGCATACAAAAATTGGATTGCGCGCACTTTATCGTACAAACTAGGCGTAGATTTGCGGAACACATCCAGTTCACGCAATGATTGTAAAAGTTCTTTGGCAGACAGTTGCCTGCTGATGCTGAAAAAAGAACGGTTTCTTTTGTTGGTATCCGTTGAGGTAATTGTTTTTATAAAAACATTCATATCACTTATCCTTACGCTTTTATAACTTATTTTAATTGTCTGCCTTGCGCTTCCGCCAGGGATTCCACCAAAGTGGTCAGCGTTTCATCACGCGCTTCCCCGGCCAGGCCCAAAGCAATTTGCACCCGCAGCAAGCCATGTTTCTTGCTGAGGTCATACCGGTTCCCTTTTACTTCTAACGCTAAATATTTCCCGGTTTCGGCCAATTCCTGCAAAACCGGTGTCAGCATAATGTTGGTGCTGTTTTTATTGGTATGTTTTTGCAGCAGCTCAAATATTTGCGGCGTAAAAACGTGCATCCCAAACAAGCATAAATAATATCCGGCGCGCTGGCCTTGGGTATGCAGTTCTAATTCTGCAATGCTCAATGATGGTTTTTCTATGATTTTTTCGATTTGATAAACGCCTGGTTTTTCATAAATATGTTTGCCGGTAAGCGTGCCATAACGGCTGATTTGGTGCTCGATAATAGAAGTTACAGCCGAGACCGGACAATCTTCCTGTACCGCCAATTCGATCAGTTGTGTGGCGCATCGTTTTGCTTTTAAGGCAGAAACATAGAGATAATCGCCAAGCAACAATAAAAAAGGTTCATTGCTCACAAAATATCGGGCACAATAAACTGCGTGGCCATATCCCAATGCTTCATTTTGCACTGCAAAATAGGTGTGTCCAAGCAAAAAATTAATTTTTTCTGCCTGCTGCTGTGCCCAATCTACGTTTTTATAGGATTCAAGGAGGTTGTCCCGCAGGGAAGTAAAAGCACTTACGTATAAATCCGGGTCGCCGGGAGCGCAAACGATGCAGATTTCTTCGATGCCGCTGCCAAAAGCTTCTTCTGCAATAATCTGAATAGCAGGTTTATATAAACCATCTGTATCGATAACCGGCAACATGGCTTTTTGTATCGTATCAGCAACTGGATACAACCGCTCGCCACGTGCGGCAGCCGTAATCACTGCTTTTTTTATCCTCATTTTTTACCTTTTGTTTTTCTAAAAATCGTTACTAATATATTTGATTATTCTAATAAATAAGAGCTTAACAATATAAATACTTCTTTAAAAAGCGTTTATACTAAAAGAATATTGCACATATCATAAAATCTATCCGTTATCAGGCAAACGCAAATACTTTTTTTATACGCATAAAAGAAGCATTCCTATTGGCAAGCCGTTCAGAAAATAAAGTTCAAAATAAGCTGGTTTACCCTTGCCGCTTTTTCATGGTGCAGCCAATGTGTAGCATCTTCCAACACAATTAATTTTCCTTTGGCACAAAGCAAGTTGCTCTTTTCTGCCATTTCCGACAGTAGAAATTTGTCCTTTTTTCCCCAAAGGATTAAAGTTGGAACCAATATCCGCTTCTGGGCGGGCTTGCTGTATTTATAAGCGCGGTACCAGTTGACCATCGCTTTTAACGCCCCGGGCTTGCGCCACGCTGCTTTGTATTGGGCTATATCCGACTTAAAAAAAGTATTTTTATTAGCTGTGCGGACCATACTTTTTTCCAATAGCTTGAAGTTGAACAAACGGCTGAACTATTCCGGCAAAAGCGGGACCTGAAAAAAACCGAAATACCAGCTTTTTAACAATTGCCTTGGATTGCTTTTCAGGGTATCGCCCATTACCCTTAAATGCGGCATGTTGAGGATAATAAGTTTTTCGATCAATCCGGGATGCTGGCCGGCAACTTCCCAGGCAACACCACCGCCCCAGTCATGGCCTGCCAAAATTACTTTTTGGGTTGATAACTGCCCGATAAGCCCTACAATATCTGCAACCAGGTTTTCATTCCGGTAAGCTTTTACGCCTTTGGGCTTACTGCTGAGGTTGTAGCCACGCTGGTCTGGGGCAATCACCCGGAAACCTTTTTCAGCAAAAAACAAAAGCTGCTTTTTCCATCCCAAAGAAAACTCCGGGAAACCATGCAGAAACAATATCACTTTACCTTCCGGCGGCCCGGCAATTGCGGCATGTAAACGTATCCCATTCACTTCAAAAAACTGACTGCTGATTTCCATATTAAACTAAAACTGATACAACTATTAAGCTTAAATTTGCTGATGCTGTTTTTATCGGTATAAAATTAAGGTACTTGTTATTTCTCTTATCCCGATTTTTAGCTGCTAAAAGAAGCATCAGCAAAAATCAGGATCAATTATTTTCCCCGTTTTCCAACCGTTGGTTTTTCCGCTTAAACCACCAGTACATGGGTACGCCGGTCAGCATCAAAACCATTCCTAACGCTGCTTCCCGCGGGCGGGAAAAGAAAGTATTGACAAACAAACCGGCACAAAACAGCACCACAATAGCCGGAACAACTGGATAGCCCCAAACTTTGTACGGCCGTTCGGCGTCCGGCATTTTCTTCCGCAGGATAAAAACGCCTAAAGCTGTGGCACCATAATAAATAAAAACCGCAAAAACGATCATGTCCGTCAGTTGGTCAAACGTGCCGGAAAGTACCAGCAGGCAGGCCCAGATACCTTGATAAATTAAAGAATTAACCGGAGCCTGCGCTGCATTGAGTTTGGCCACTTTCGGAAAAAACAAACCTTCCCGCGCCATGGCAAAGTACGGCCGCGCGCTGGCCAAAATGGTGGCATGCGTGCAACCCAGGGTTGTGATCAGCACCAAAACAGAAATAAAAATACCGCCGCTGCTCCCCCAGAAACTTTTTACGGCCTCAATGGCGGCAATCTGGTTTCCGGCCTGATGGATTTTTTCCAGCGCAGCAACCGGCAAAAGCGACAAATAAGTAGCATTGACCAGCAGGTATAAAACGATCACGGTCAGCACGCCCGCAGCAATGCCTTTGGGGATATTTTTTGGGGCATCCTTTATTTCTCCGCCGAGATAACCAATTGCTGCCCAGCCCTGATAACCCCAAAACGCAGATAACATAGCGGTAAAAACAGCACTGATGGTAACAGGCATCTTGTTGGTTGTATGGAGACTTATACTTTGGGCCACAGCAGCATGCGGACTGCCCAGCCCGAAAAAGACGATCACAAAAATGCCGGTAAAAACCAGGACCAGGATCACATTGCTGAGGCCGGCACCGGTTTTTACGCCGCGGGTATTGATCCAGGTGAGCAGGATAATGAGCAGGATGGTGGTGACCTTAACAGAGAAATCTGCAAAAGGAAAAAACATACCGCCGATGGTCAGCGTGTTCCAACCGGGCAAAAGCGTTGGCAGGCGGAACAAGCCATTCAGCGATTGCGCAAACACGTAAGCCAAAGAAGAAATAGCCGCCGTTTGGATCACCGTAAACAGCGACCAGCCAAAAATAAAGGCAAAGAAACGATTGTATATTTTTTTAAAATAAGCATATTCTCCGCCCGTATCGGCCAGTAAACCGGCAACTTCCGCATTGCTTAAAGCACCAAACAAAGTAATGATACCGCCCAACAGCCAGGCAATTAAAACCCAGCCGGAAGAATGCAGTTCGGCAGCCATCAGTGCCACTTTTTTGTAAATGCCGGAACCTAAAATATTGGCAACAACCACCACGATAACGTAGCGCAAGCCAAGCGTGCGGCTGAGTTTGGAAGGTGCGTTCATATAACAAGTTTAAGCTTTACAAGCTACTCATCTTATCTGCAAAAGCAAAAAAAGAAGGTCTTATTTTAGGTTTGATTGATGTTGGCAGAAATCGGGTTAAAAGCCTGATGCTTCTTTTATCGGTGTTTTTTTGTTGTCATTTCCTTTAGATTAGGAAAGAAAATGACAGGACGGGCAACAAAACTTCAACTAATACTCCATCGGAACAGTTGGTTCTTTTTTATTGGTGGACATGATGATCATCGTTTGAAAAGTTTTTACCACAGTAATCCGGCTAATTTTCTGCATGATTAGCTGCTCGTAGGATTTAATATCTTTCACATACACCTTGAGCAAAAAATCACACTGGCCGGTTACATGGTGGCATTCGGTAATTTCTTTGATCTCCTGGACCGCGTCCAAAAAATTCTGGATCGTGTTGTTCTGATGAAAATCCAGCGAAACCTGGATAAAAGTTTTGATGCCCAGCCCGAGTTTTTCTTCGTCCACCAAAGCATGATAACTTAAAATATAACCTGAATTTTCCAGTTTCCGTACCCTTTCCAGCGTTGGTGCCGGAGAAAGCCCTATTTCGTTGGACAACTGCAGATTGGTGATCCGCCCGTTTTGCTGCAAAATCTTCAGGATCTGCAAATCTGTTTTATCTAATTCGGCCGCCATACTGCAATGATATGTTTTCTCTGCCAAACAAATCGAACTAAAAATATTTCAAGCAAAACCAAAAATTATGTATTATTTTTAGGCCAGCCTAAATAAATAATTAGGCTTTTCAAAAAATGGATACTTCTTTTACCGAGGAAAATTACTTAAAAGCGATCTATCATTTATCCGAGGAGAACGGCCAGCAGGTAAATACCAATAAAATTGCTTCGGTTTTGAACACAAAGCCAGCTTCTGTAACCGATATGGTCAAAAAATTATCGGGCAAAAACCTGATCCATTACCAACGTTATCAAGGCGTTATTTTGACAGAAGAAGGAAAAACCATTGCCTTGAAAATCATCCGGAAGCATCGTTTGTGGGAATATTTTTTGGTGGAGAAATTAGCTTTCGGCTGGGACGAGGTGCACGAAATGGCCGAACAGTTGGAACATATCCAATCGGCAAAACTGATCAACCGGCTGGACGAATTTTTAGGGTTTCCAGCCATTGATCCGCACGGTGACCCCATTCCTGACCAAAACGGCCAAACAAAAAGCTGCCTGGCAAAACCAGTTGCTGCTTTAGCTTTTGGCGATACCGGAACAATTTCCGGTGTGAAAGAACATTCAACTTTATTCCTGCAATATCTGGAAAAGATGGGCCTCAAAATCGGCAATAAAATTTGTGTCGAAGAAATTATTGCTTTTGATGAAACGGTGGTCATCAGCATAGAAAACGGACAAAAAATCAACATCAGCAAAGAAGCTGCAAAAAATATATTAATCCAACATGAACAATCATAACGAATCCCTGGCCGAAGTCCACGGCTCTGTAAATACTTCCGGCAAAGTAGGCTGGAAAAGGGTTTTGTCTTTTCTCGGCCCGGCTTATATGGTGAGCGTGGGCTATATGGACCCCGGAAACTGGGCTACCGATCTGGCTGCCGGCAGTCAGTTTGGCTACCGGCTGATCTGGGTTTTGCTGTTGTCGAACTTAATTGCGTTAGTATTACAATCGCTGGCCACACGTTTGGGTATTGTACAAGGCTTGGACTTGGCGCAGGCATCCCGGCAGCATTACCCGCGTTTTGTAAATTTCTGGCTGTTCATCCTGGCACAAATTGCCATTATCGCCTGCGATCTGGCCGAAGTGATCGGAATGGCCATCGGCTTGCAACTGCTGTTTCATTTGCCGCTGATCTGGGGCGTTTCGGTCACGCTATTGGATACGATTTTGCTGCTGTTTTTGCTGAACAAAGGAATGCGGCACTTGGAAGGCTTTATTATTTCGATGGTTTTTATCGTTGGGTTTTCCTTTTTGATCGAAATGTTTATTGTAGAACCTGACCTGAAACAAATCGGTTTGGGGCTGATCCCGCAAAACCTGAACGGTAGTGCGCTGTATATCGCCATCGGCATCATCGGTGCCACGGTAATGCCGCACAATTTGTACCTACACTCTTCGCTGGTGCAAACCCGGAAAATCGAGCGGACAGAAACCGGGATCCGCGAATCTATCAAGATGAACCTGATTGA
>JAABUS010007162.1_pt1 | contig 13008 bp, 12 predicted proteins | sample 5560161 | NCBI WGS metagenome assembly JAABUS01 (sample SAMN10711885, study PRJNA513376) | rock metagenome | isolation source: Antarctica rocks | place: Antarctica: Victoria Land, Trio Nunatak nord | collected 2016-01-04 | reverse complement strand
CGGGCGCGCTCAATCCGAAGAGGTGAGAGATGCGAATACTGACATGGTTGACAGTCATCTACGCAGTCGTGCTGGTGCTGGCGCTGGCGTTGAGCCTCATCACGATCTGCTTCTACCTCTGGCGCATTGGCAGCGCGCTCGCCGAAGTGAAGCGCGGGCTTATGCAGGCGCAAGAGAACACCGCACCGCTAAAGCGGCATCTGGAATTTATCAACGGCGGATTGAGCGGCGTCAGTGACGGATTGCAGTCGGTTGACGGGCATCTCGCCGGAGTTGACGAGAGCTTAAACGCGGTCGCGGCGCATCTCGGTATCAAAGAAACGGTGTGAGTGCTCTCGACCGTTAGTCGCTTCAGTCTATTGAAAGGATAGTGAGCTATGGAGACCGCAATCATCATCGTCTGGTCGGCGACGCTTACCGTCGCGCTCATCCTGACACTCTTCATTCTGAAACTCGTGTTCCTGATCGTGCGAACGGAACGAGACATCCTGCAACTCGCGTCCACGACATTAACGGCAGCGCAAGGCATCGTGCGGAACACCGCCTTGATTTCACAGTTGGAAACGACGAAGGGCGTCGCCGGTAAGATTCTGTCTGTTGCCGGAGCGATAGATGCGGGGTCGGCTTCGATAGAACAGAAATTGCGTTCGGTCGGAGCCGCGCTCGTCGGGGGGAGGTCGTAAGATGACATTGCTACTCACGATACTGACGGCGCTGCTTGCTGCAAGTTTGTTGATCGCGCTTGTGGTATCTCTCTTTCTAATTTTGAGAACGCTTCAATCGGTGCGGAAATACATCGAGAAGATTAACTGGGGCGTGCGCGCGATTGAGAAAGAGACGGAGATGCTCGGCGGAGTGGAAACGCTCAACGGCGGGTTGACGGCGCTCGCGGGCGGGCTGGAATCCGTCGCCACACACTTTACCAACGTAGATCGCAACGTCGGCACGGTCGGCGCGGCGTTATTACAGAAATAGTCTATACAAGGGAGAAAACATTGTGAGCGAAATTCCCGAGAAACACGTTGGCGAAGCCGGAAGTCACACACAACGACACTCTTCGACGGAGGGAATGCCGGATCAAGTCGGCAACGTCGCGCGGCGCACAATGGAAGAGTTGGCTGAAGACATCTGCGAGTCGCAGGGCAAATCCATGATTAGTCTTGGGCCGCTTGAGCGAGTCTATGTCTTCTGGCTCGCCGGGATGAGTTGCGACGGTTGCACCGTCTCCGTCAGCGGCGCGACAGAACCGGCGCTCGAAGATTTGTTGACCGGCTCGATACCGGGCGTCCCGCTCGTTATTCTGCACCATACTGTTCTGACACTGGAATCGGGTGACCACTTCACGCAGTCGCTGGCGAACGCGGTGGCAGGCAAGCTTGATGCGCCGTATGTCGTCGCCTATGAAGGCTCGATTGCCGACGAGAGATTAACCGCAGGCTGCGAGCCGTTCTCGAGCAGTGGTTCGCTTCCGCTCTATGCAGGAAGCGAAGAGCGGCAAAGAATATCTACTGCAGAATGGGTGAAGAGGCTTGCGCCGGGCGCGGCGGCAGTTATCGCCGTCGGGACGTGTGCGACGTGGGGCGGCATCCCGGCGGCTTACGGCAACATCACCGGCTCGATGAGCGTGATGGATTTTCTCGGCGGAGATTATCGCAGTATGCTGGGTTTGCCGGTCATCAATATTCCGGGCTGCGCGCCGGTGGGCGATAACTTTACCGATGCTGTGCAAGCGATTTTGCTTTTCCTTCAGGGCCTGGGGCCGCTGCCGGAATTTGACGAACTAGGTCGGCCGGCGTGGCAGTTCTCCGAGACTGTCCACACGCACTGTGTTCGCGGCGGCTACTACGAGGAAGGCACTTTCGCCAAAGAGTTCGGAGACCCTGAATGTCTGGTCGAGATCGGTTGCTGGGGGCCGGTCGTGCAGTGCAACATCACGGAGAAGGGCGCGGTCGCGCATCTGGGCGGCTGTATGAACGCGGGCGGCCCCTGCATCGGCTGCACGATGCCCGGTTTCCCCGATAAGTTCTCGCCGTTCTACAAGTCACCGCCCGGCTCGCTCGTCTCCAGCAACGCTTCGCGCCTGCTCGGTTCAATTATCCGCCCCTTGCGCCGCATCAGCCAACGCGAGCGCAACCGCGAAATACGCTGGCACGACCACGTGCCTTCGGGCTGGGCGACGGAGAAAGGCGACGTGTCGTTCACGCACAAGATTCTCGAATTCTTCTACGAGGCGATGCAGTTTCAAGGCGCGAAACGTCCCGAACGAGATACAGAGAAAAAGTTCCCGCCGGGCTTTCACTCGCTGCCCGAACAAGTTTACGGCAAGGATTACCAAGTGCTGCCTGCCGAGCGTGCGAAGAAAGCTGAGAAGCGAGACCGACTATAATGATATTCCAAGTTGTTTTGGAGCCGGGCGAAGATGGTTGGATTGTAGCGGAATGTCCGGCATTGCCCGGCTGTGTGAGTCAGGGGCACACGGAGGCAGAAGCCATAGACAATATCCGTGAGGCAATCGAACTCTGGCTCGAAACTGAACTGGAGAAACGATTGGAGTTCATACCGCCGAATGCGAAGATGCTGGAGATTACTATCTAATGGCATCGTTGCCCGTCGTGTCAGGCGAGGCGGCGATTCGCGCTTTTGAGCGTGCAGGTTGGCTGCGCGCCCGGCAAAAGGGAAGCCACGTTTCAATGGTGAAGTCGGGCGTCAATGTCAATCTCTCTGTTCCGCTTCACAAGGAGTTGGATAGGGGTACGCTACGCAAGTTAATCAGGCTGTCAGGAGTTTCGGTTGAGGACTTTGCTGCGCTCTTGGATTAGATGCGAGAGATGTCTCGAATAAGGAGTTACTACTTAATGTGCTTTAAGAACCTTCCGATTGAGTTTGATGCGCAGGGCAATGCGCAACTAAAGGGCGGCGTGGTTGATCCTTACGGCTATCAGCGGGGTGAAATCAACCGCGATAAGCTGAAAGAGTTGATGGCGCGTAACGGGCACATCAAAGATGTCTCGATCTCTCCGGTGACGCGCGTCGCTGGCGCTCTCTCGTTCCACGCGGTCGCGGATTTGAAAGAGCGCAAGTTTCTTGAAGCCAACTCGATTGCGACACTCTTTCGCGGCTACGAAGTTATTCTGAAGGGGCGCGATCCGCGCGACGCGATTTACATCTCCAGCCGTGCGTGCGGCGTCTGCGGCGGCGTTCACTCGACCGCCGCGTGCGAAGCGATTGAAATGGCCTTCGGCATCTCGCCGCCGCCGCTCGGCACAGTGCTTCGCAATCTCGCCCTCGCACTCGATTTTCTGTACGACCATCCACTGCATCTGTTTCTGCTCGCTGGCCCTGACTATTCGCAAGTCGTCGTCGAAGCGACCAATCCCGCGATGTGGGAGAAAGCCAAGACAACGGCAGCGCCCAACGCCGAAGTTCATGACTTCAAGACCATCGGCGACATCATGAAAGGCTTGAACCCGCTCTCCGGCAAACTCTACCTAGATGGTTTGAAAATGACCCGCGTGCCGCGTGAAGCTTACTCTGTACTCTTCGGCAAGTATCCGCACCCGCAGACAGTCGTGCCCGGTGGTATGTCGAGCACGGTGACGATTACCGATTTCAACGAGACGTACACGCGCCTGCAAAGAATGATGGATTGGACGAAGCGGATGATCCTGCTCTGGGACGATTTGACGGAGTTCTTCTACGAGTACAATCCTGAATATAAAAAAGTCGGAGCACTACCGGCAAATTTGATTGATCTGGGAATGTGGGACGACGAAAATTCTTACGACGCGAGTTACGAGCGTTGCAACGAATGGGGCGAGAAGCGTTGGGCGACTCCGGGCGTCGTCATTGACGGCAAGCTGGTCACGACGAAGCTTCAGCAAATCAATCTCGGACTCGAAGAGTTCGTCGAACACTCTTACTACGAAGACTGGAATCAGAGCGGCAAACAGCAGCGATACATGACAGACCCGATGGGCGCGCCGCTTTCGCCCAACCATCCCTGGAATAAAGAGACGATACCGAAACCGTCGAAAGAAAGTTGGAAGGATCGCTACACGTGGGACACCGCGCCGCGCTGGGACAGGCAGGTTGTCGAAGCCGGATGCTACGCGCGCATCTATACAACCGCCGCCGCCGGACTAATGCCGAAGAACGAATTTATGGAATCCACAGGGCATAGCCTGAAATTCCATATGCCGAAGACGATGCTGCGCGAGATGGACTTCGAGTGGAAAATTCCGACGGTGTGGAACGCTTTCGAGCGCAACCGCGCGCGCGCCTACTGCATGGGCTACAACCTGATGATGGCGTACACGATGGTCTTGAAGGCATTCGATCTGTTGCGCAAAGGCGAAGATAAAGTGAGCACGAAGTTTGAAGTGCCGATGGGCGAGCGTCGCGGTGTCGGGTTCTGGGGCGCGGGGCGCGGTTTTCTCTCGCACCACCTCGTGCTCGACAAGGGCGCGATAGTTAATTATCAAATCGTCACGCCGTCAACCTTCAACGCTTCGCCGAAAGACCCGTTCGGCAATCCCGGCCCCTACGAAGAGTCTGTGCTGAACACGCCGATCATCGAGGACTTCGACAAGCCCGCAGACTTCACAGGCGTTGATATGCTCCGCGCCATCCGCAGCTTCGATCCGTGTATGCCCTGCACGACGCACATCTACGGCGGCGAACGCGAGATCATACGCGAAGTCAACACCTGCGCGTGCGGCGCTGAAGGTTAGAGTTCGGACAGGCATTAAAGGCGGGTTGAATTTAGATGATGGTTCTGGTTTCGGGCATCGGCTATTCCAACATGAGCGATATGTCCTTTGGCCGCGTGCTGTACGGGCAAATGGCCGAGATGAGTTGGCCTGATCACGTCCACGTCGAAGACCTCAACTTCGGCCCCGTCATGATCTACCAGTGGTTCGAGGAGACTCCGATCAAATTCGACAAACTTGTGCTCGTCAGCGCCGCTAATCGCGGACGTGAGCCGGGAACGCTTGAGGTGTATGATTGGGACGGGAAGATGCCCGACGATGCGGGAATACAGGCGTGCATCGGAGAAGCGATCACAGGGGTTCTCAGTCTGGAAAACCTTTTGATTGTCTGTAAGCATTTCGGCGTGTTGCCTGAAGACGTGACGATCATCGAAATCGAGCCGCAAAAAGAAGATTACGGGTTGGAGTTCAGTCCTGTGGTCGCCGCCCGTGTCGGCGAGGCGATTGATCTCGTCAAGCGTGAAACGATGAAGGCCGAGCAATGATGAGCGATGTAGAAGTTGAAGAGCACGACGCCGATGAACTTCTAGGGCAGTTGAGTTCGCTCGTCGAAGAGCTTGAGCAATACCCGGATACGGAAGTGCGCGAGAAAGCCCTTGACCTCATGCAAATCATCCTCAAACTGCATGGCGAGGCGCTGCGTCGCATACTAATGACTTTCGAGTCGCTGCCGTTGAAAAGCGACATCTATGCGCGGATGCTGGGAGACGAGGTTATCCGCGCGATCCTGACCGTCCACGATTTACTGCCGGAAGAACTGGAAACGAGAGTGGCGAAGGCTATCGAAGAGCTTCGCCCCTTTTTAATCTCGCTGGGCGGTGACGTGAAACTGCTCAGTGTGGACGACGGGCACGCGCGGTTACGTTTGATGCGAAACGGCAATGGCGCTCCGCCGTTGGCGGCGCTGAAATTGGAAATCGAAAAGGTGCTCGACGTGGCCGCGCCCGATCTTCTAGGAATTGACATCGAGGGCATGGCTGAGCAGATCGAAGCCACCGCGAAGGCCGCGGCGATGCTGGGGGCAATGATCGCTCCTGCCCGAAGCGAAACGCCGCCCGCCAAGTTAGTGCAAATCAAAAGACCGCGACCGGACACGACGAGCGTCAGCGGGACGTGGGTTTCAGTCGTCCGTGCGCTCGGGTTCGAGGACGCTCATTTCAAAGTGATCGCTTACGATGAGATCAACTTACTGGTTTGTAAACTCGACGGTGAGTTTTATGCTTACCGCAACGCCTGCGCCGCCGAGCCGAAGCGCCCGCTCGATGACGCACTGTTCGACAGCCCCATGCTCACCTGTGCCTGTCACGGTTACGGTTACAACTTGGCACGCGCGGGCGCTTGTGCGGAAAAGCCCGAACTGCGGCTTCAATCTCTGCCGTTGAAAGTTGAAGAAGATAAGGTGAAGGTCGCTCTCTCATAGGGTGAGGAATGATGCCGGAGCACGAAGAAAATAATAGCGTAGATGCTGTTGAAAGCATCTACTGGCGCGATGAAGTCTTGCAGGTAATGTACTGGATGGCGGGCGAGGGTTTCGGTGAAGAGTTTACCCCCGACGATTTGCGGAAGTTCCTCAGTGCCGGGGATAAAATCCTAAAAGATAATCTCGATCAGATGGTTTCCAACGGACTGCTGGAACGAGTGGGTGCCGACAAGTACGCATTGACGGCTCAAGGGAAGAGAGAGGGCGGACGCCGTTTCGCGGACGAGTTTGAAGAAATGCTCAAGCCCGGCCACTTCGAGTGCGACGAGCCGGACTGTGATTGTCATGACCCCGATTCAATCGAGGGCGCATGTAAACATTTTTTCGCCGCTCAAGAGCCACAGCATAATTTATCAAACTAATTTGGCGAATCGTGCCATGTGTAGCGCACTCTGATTAATGTAAGAGATATGAGCAATACTTCGGACGCTTTTTAGAGGAGCGATTCCCGTTAAGTTGTTGATTCTTTAAGAGCGGCTGAATTAAATCAAAGTCAGCTTTGGGTGCTAACTTGCATTTAATTCATTAGCCTCTCGAAAACCCTTTGTTTCACTGGGCTTTTCGCTCAAAAAACTGTCCGAAGTATTGCTAATGCATCATCCATTTTATCAATCCAGAATTGATGATAGCTTCCTGTGCCAACCACATTCTTATCTTTGGTAAAAAGAAACGCAAAAACTCTGACATTCAAATTGCCAAACTTAAAATTCTTCGGCTTATCTCCGTCTGTGAATAATTCAACATATCCATCCATCTTGTAAGCAAATCCGCCTGTCATCTGTATTCCTTTCGGGTCAACCAAAACAATAGAGTAATCATTGCCGCGCTTGAGCCAAAAGATAAAATCAGGATTGAAATTTCGGTTAGTATGTTTGAGCTTATCAACATAAGGAATCACGACCGCATCAAGCGTTTCATCTAGCTTACTGAAAGCCCAGTCGTCAAAATCGGTAAATTTGTTTGCTCCGCCTAAATAATCGGAAAGCCTTTCGAGGAAGATTCTTTCGCTTTCAACTTTGACGATATGTTTGATGAAGCTAACCTTTTCAACCATCGAAACTATTGAAGGGACGTAGTAATGCGAAGCAAAGCGTTTTATTATGAGTTTTGCGCCGTCGTATGTGTATTCGGCTGTTTCGTCTGAACCTTTAGCGATCTGTTCAGTTTGCTCTAAAAGTTCGTCCAAAGAAATCTTGTTTTGCTGAAACATCTCTTTTAATTTTGCCTTCTCAGATTCTACATCTTTGAAGTTTTTGACCTTGCTGATCTGCTGTTTCAACTCGTCAACGTCTGAGATGTCTTTCATCGTGACAAGGATTTGTTTGTAGTGCGAAATCTCGTCTTCAAGCTCCTTGAAGCGGTAAAACTCTTTCGGAACGAGGTTGAAATACCCGATCAGATTCTGCCAGAGCAGCCCGATGTTTTTGAATGCGCGGGCGTCTTGATCCTTCTCGTAGTATTTATCCACATCCGCGATGGTCTGTTGCAAGCTCAGGAAGTCTTTCGGTTGGGTGTGATGTCGCAATAGCAGGACATTATCATCGCCGACAAAATCCATGTAGTTTTTTAATACGTCAATCTCCGAAGGCAATACTTCAAATTTCTTCGGCGTTTTTTGCGTGATAATAGGATTGCTGGCGGCGCGATAAGTCGGAATCAATAAAGGCTTGAGTGTGATGTCCGTATTTTTATCGAGTTCGATTGTATAGGTTTTCTCCAGCTTCTCTTTTTTAAGTTCTTCAACAACCTTTTCGAGCGCGTCCCGATTTGTGCCGAAAATGAAAAGCGATTCGAGCAATGCGGCTGGCGTTTTAGCAGCTTGAAAAGTTGCTTGGTCAACTTCTTTGGCATTTAGAAGCTGCGCGATGCGTCGGCGTTTATTCGGTAAAGGCTCAACGCGAACACCGCGCCCGATTGACTGCAACACAAATTTCTTGGCATCTGTTCCTGTTCCGATATTGACGAAGTTAATCACGTTCGGACGGTTTGAATCCCAGCCTTCATAGAACGTGCGCGAACCCATCAGGATTTTAATATCCGAAGCATCCTTGTTTAGATTTTCAAAATAACCTTCGTCATTAAAGGTTTCGATGATTTCATATCCGGCTAAATCAGTTTTCAGCCACTCGGAAATGTCGCCGATCTTAATCAAGGCAAACGGCTTTTCGGCGTTTTGAATCTTGAAGGCTATCTCTTTGCGGTCGGATGGTCGGCGGATAACTTCAATCGCGCCTTTGACGTTGGTATTAAAAACCGCTTGCCGGACATCTTCAAGGGTGAGCGCGTCAAAATCGTTTTGGCTAAAGAGAAGTGTTTCGCCTTCAAACATCCATTCGAGGCCGTCTTTCAATTCTTCCCAAAGCTCGTCTTTGGCTGATTGAAACAAGCCGCTTGAAATGATGTCTTTGGCAATTCGTTCAAGCTCGCGGAAAAACAATTTCAAATCAGCGTCTTCTGTATTTACCGAATTAACCAGAGTAATCAGCAAAGGCTTGTGAAAGAGTCCGGCACTGACAGCGCGCACCTTGTCGCTTGCCCGTGTGATGATCGTCAGCATCAGGAGCGACTGCAAAACGATCTTCTGCTTTTCTTCGTCGCTAAAGTCTCCGCTTTTTTTGAACTCTAAAATTTGTCGCTTGAGAATTGAAATATGCTTGCCGTAACCGCGTGAGACAAATTCGGCGAGGTTGAAGTTTGCAACCGTCGTGTAAATATCTCGCGGGTCGGTGAAGGTTGCCGAGAAGTTGAATAAGAAGCCGTTGCGTGAAAGGATTGAATAGATGTGCTGGCGTTTCGATTCTTCCTTGTCGCCTTTGTGCGCTTCGTCAAGCAGCACATACCACTTGCCGCCGTTTTCATAGTTGCGAAAGTCTATGATCTTCTCTTTCTGTTCAAAACCGATATTGTCCGAGCGATAAGTGAAGACGGTCAATTCGTCGCCGGTGAAAAGCGTCGGATTACTTTGTTTGACGTTTGCATATTCTTTCAGGTCACGCAGGCGAATATAAACGCCGAAGTTCGCCGCGTTAAATTCGCGGACGTGCGCGCGGAACTGTTCGAGCAGTTCTTCGCGGTGCGCTAAAACCAGAATGTCGTTTGCCGGAATCTCTTTGCGCGTGATGAGCGCGTGGAGCAGGTGAACCAATTTGACGATGACAAGAGTTTTGCCCGAACCCGTCGCCATCCAGAAACTCATCCGGTTGATGAAGTTTTTGAAAGCGATCTTGTCGGCGTTTACGGTGAAGTATTCACTTAGAATGCTGACGTTTTTCTTGTCGAGTTTATAGTCGAGGTTTTCACTTAAACCGTTATCCTCATAACAAGACCAGAGCTTGCCTTTGCGGAATACGTTGGCATTCTTTGAAGCGTCGTCGTCGTTGTCGGCTTCGTTCGGCTGATAGTCGCGGTAGTCTTCGTAGTATGTCCAGAGAGCCTTCATCGCGTTAGCAAGCGCGTTCTGCTGATAGTCCCAGAGCCGCTTGTTGCGCGAGAAGTTTTCAAAGTCGAACGTCGTCCAGTTGGGCGCGTCAACTTCAAAATCGGCGACGATTTTTTCCAATAGCGGCGATGTCATAAGTTTTTACTGTCCACTAATCACACGAATCAAAACGAAATAAGAAATGATTTTTTAATGTGCTTCGTGTGATTAGTGGATAAAGAGACTTCCACTAAATACACGAAACGCACGAAATTGTTTTTGTATTATTCGTGTTGATTCGTGTATTTAGTGGACAGTCTCCTTCCTAAATCACATATCGCTTCCACTCAAGTTTCCCGGTGCTGCCGAAATTAAACAGCAAACCGACGCGCATTTTTGCGGCTTTCTGGTAATTCAAAAGTTGCGAAACGTCGCGCCCGCACAGCGCGGCTTCGGCTTTTAGCTCCACGATGATCTTGCCGTAACAGACAAAATCTGCGAAGTATTCCTTTTTCAAAATCACGCCTTTGTAATCGATGAAAAACTGCTTTTGCGATTCAAACGGAATTTGTCGGCGGCGCATTTCAATTTCCATCGCTTCCTGATAAACCGCTTCGAGGAAGCCCGCGCTGAGTTGGTAATAAACTTCTTGCGCCGCGCCGACTATCGCATAAACTTCTTCTTTGTAAATTAGCTCTGCCATGATTTTTAATCGTCCACTAATTACACGAAAAGACGCGAAGTAAATCAAAATAAATTTTCGTGTGTTTAGTGGATAATTTCTTTTTCGTCCACTAACTACACGAAGCAACACGAAATGAGAAAATAGATTTTAGTGTTGTTCGTGTGTTTAGTGGATCAGTTCTTATTTGTCCCACCAGATAAGCGGCAAAATGTCGCGGTAGTCCAACTCGTCAAACTTGACGGTTTCGCCATCGGCGAATGTGACGCTGTCGGCGGTCAGGCTTTTGATGAACTTGCCTTTGATGCAGGAGAGCGTTTCTGCCAGATCAATATCTTCGTAAAGTTTGGAGAAGTCCACGCTGATTTTGTTTTTTTCGTAATCAACCGCGAGCGCGTCCGACATCTTTTTATCGCGCAGGAAGACGTAAGAGGCGAACGGCGATTCGTAAGGATTGTCGAAGAAGGCGGGCTGTGTGGTGTCGCTGTCGTTCACATACAAGGCGCGGCGCAGAGTGTCTTCGTATTGTTCGAGCGCGAAGTATTTGCAAAAGTGCGACGCGCCTTTGCCGTCGTCTCTGGCTGTGCCGTCTTTCCACTTGTCCGAGAACACGACCTTTTTGACGCGCGGCAAAATAACCGTGTGGAAATAATCGTTTGCCTCGACCAGAATGTACTTGCGCTGTCCGCCGTCTTCACGATTGAGATTGATAACCGCGTGCGCCGTCGTTCCCGAACCTGCGAAGTAGTCTAAGACTAAGGCTTCATCATCATCGAAGATTAATGTGTCTATCGCAGTTGAAACGGTGTATAGAGATTTAGGATAAGAAAACAAACCAGAGTTTCCAAAAATGTCGGTCAGAAGGTTTGTTCCATAGGTAGTGGCATTGAATTTCTTACTAAGCCAAACACTTTGAACTAAACTTCTAGCTTCTTTATCAATATAGCGCCTGTTAACTACTAAATTTTTTGTACAAGCAAGAAGCCCTGCCTTCAATGCTCGGACAGCCCCTTGATAACTTAAACTCCATACTCTTTCAGACTTATCCTCACCAAACGGATAAATTCGCACCCATCCTTCTTCCGTTCGATCTTTTGGATAATTCTTCTCTGAAAGAGCAGGCGGCGGTTCTATAGTTTTTATTTCAAAGGTGTCAGGATCAGCCAAAACAGCAAAAAAACTGTTGGGCCTTCCTGTTCTTTGGTTGTTTTCGCCTGTACCGCTTCTCCTAAAATTTCTTTCGCGGATGCCCTCCTGTCTCGCTTTTCCCCGTAGAAGATCAGCACCAGTTGGGAGTACAAATAAACTGTATTCATGTGTGCGAGAAATATTTGACCTTCCAGTGCCAGAACCCGGATAGTGATTGACTATAACTCTTTGAAGATCGTAATTAGGAAATATTTGTTGAATCAAATTCGACAAGTTTGTTAGTTCATAATCATCAATTGCAATGCACATTGCTCCTTCAGAATCAAGAAACGCTTCAGATAAAGATAAACGCGCTTCTAACAAACTTAGCCAACTTGAATGCTTATACCGATTCTCATATGTAATCTCACTTGCGGATGTGTTATACGGCGGGTCAATGTAAATACACTTCACCTTTTCCCGAAACTTGTCTTTGAGCGTATTAAGCGCCTGATAATTTTCGCTGTGAACAAGTCGCCCGTCGAGTTCTTCGTCCAGATTGTCGAACAGAGACAGAATCTCAAGCTCCAGCGATTTGAAATGCTTCGTGTCAAAAGGCAGATAGCGATACCGGGCGGAAAGCTCCGGCAGCGCATCGGCATCTTCAGTCGTTTCGGTATCCGTCCCCGAATCAAACGAATCTCTTTTCGTGCTTTTCGTGCTTTTCGTGGATAGTTTTCCCTGTCCACTAATCTCACGAACCACACTAAAAATTTCTTCCTCCGCGCGCTTCGTGTTTTTCGTGGATGGTTCTTTATCTGCGCTTGATTCTTCATCAAACAGCGAATCATGCGCTCCGGCTTTCTTCTTTTTCGCTTGCGACTTTTCTTCGTCCCTCTCGAAAATGCGTTCAAGCGTAAATCCCTCGTCAATCATTCCGAGTTCGCGCCATTCCGCGACTTGCGCGTCCATGTTTTCATGCGCGAGCAGTTTTCTCGCCACCGCTTCGCTCTTAGTAAAGACACGATCAAACGTGATGACGTAGTTCGACGAGAGCGCAAACTTTGGCTTATTCCAGATGCGGACAAGCTCATCTTCAAACTGCGAGATAAATTCGATAATGCTGCGCGCCACGCGCTTCAAGGCTTGCATCTCTCTGATGCGCTTCTCCGTCCAATCCGACTCGCGCTTGAAAAGATACTGATACATCCATAAATCAAATTGCTCTTCAAGAAAGGCTTTGGCGTTTTTGTTGATGAAGAAATCAACTTCCGATTGACGCTCAAACAGACGGAAAGCGCGTGTCAATTGATCTTCGTTGACTGCCACACCATCCTTTTTGATCGCCTTCAAAATATCGTCAATCTTCGTCTTCTTGCCGCTTTCAGTGTACTGCACGGCAAACTTCAAAGTTTCGTCTTCAGCTTTGCCTTTGTACTCGAAAATCAGGTTGCGCTTTTCGTTGTTCCGCTTGTTCTGCAAGCCGGAAGCGTCGAAATTGAAAGACTGTCTTTCTACCGCCGAAGCATCG
>JAABUS010007160.1_pt1 | contig 13009 bp, 17 predicted proteins | sample 5560161 | NCBI WGS metagenome assembly JAABUS01 (sample SAMN10711885, study PRJNA513376) | rock metagenome | isolation source: Antarctica rocks | place: Antarctica: Victoria Land, Trio Nunatak nord | collected 2016-01-04 | reverse complement strand
CCGCGAACGTCCAAGAGCATCGAGCTGCGCGGGGTCACCGGTGATCAGAACTCGCCGGACCGAATGTGCCAGTGGAGGTGTTTCGAATCCTGATAGGTGCCGACATGGGTCTGGATGGCGACGGCTCCGGTCTGGTCAAGGACCACCCGGCTCACTCGCTGGATGACCCGCATAAGATCTGGTAGAAGCGGACTGTCTGCCTCGATCTCGATCAGGGACAAGACATGCTGCTTCGGGATTACCACGATGTGTGTCGGCCAGAACGGTCGGGTGTGGTGGAAGGCCAGGACCTTGTCAGTCTCCATGACGATCTCAACGGGAAGCAAACCGGAGAGGATGAGATCGCAATAGATGTCGTCGCCCCCGTAGTCGTTCGTCACTTTGCCCTCAGTCATTGGAGGACAGCCATCCGCGCGACCGGAAGACGGCAAAGAGGATCAACCCGGTCACAAGCATCAATACCAACGAGAGCGGATAACCGTACCGCCAGTGAAGTTCGGGCATGTGGTCGAAGTTCATCCCGTAGACCGTGCCGATCAGGGTCGGCGCGAAGAGGATCGCGGCCCAGGACGAGATCTTCTTGATCTCGTCGTTCTGCCGAATCGACGCCTCGGTCAGCGCTCGGACCTCCGCGTTCTGGCGCTGGCCGACGATGTTGAGATTGACGCTGACGATGTTTTGCAGCAGTTCCCGGAAGCCGGCGACCTGCTCCTGGATCTGGATGGCATGATCCTGCACGTCCCGCAGGTAGCGCTGGAGTTCCACGTCGAGCCCGTACTTCTCGGCGCCAGCAATCAGGGCGGCGATCATTCCGGCGATCGGCTTGATCGCCCGCTGGAACTCGATCACCTCGCGCGACAGGTCGTAGGTCCGCCGGGTGACATCGCGGTCACCGCTGAAGACCTCGACCTCGATCTCGTCGATATCCTTCTCCAGACCCGCCACGACCGGACCGTAGTCGTCCACGACCCGATCGAGGATGGCGTAGAGGATGGCCTGCGGACCAATGCCGAGGAGTTCGGTATCGGCCTCCATCCGCTGGCGGACCCGACCCAGATCTGGTGCGTCACCGTGACGAACCGTGATGACGAAGTGCTCCCCGACGAAGAGATGCAACTCGCTGAACGCGACTTCCTCGGTGGAATCGATGTAACGGCAGGCGCGCAGGACCACGAACAGCGTCTGGCCGTACCGCTCGATCTTGGGGCGCTGATGAGCCCGGATCGCGTCTTCGATGGCCAGTTCGTGCAGGCCAAACTCCTCGGCCACCGCGTCGAACTCCGCCTGCGTGGGCCGGGCGAGGCCGATCCAGGCGGTCCCGTTCATCTCCTCGCACGCTTCGAGGGTCTCGTTGAGGGAATCGGGAGCCTCATGCCGCTGACCGTTGACGTAGATGGCGTTTCCGACGATCACAGGCCGTCCTCAGTTTCGATTGACGCGTTGGCTCGTTACGACTCGAACCGGACGCCGGATTATGCCATCGGATAGCTTGGGAGCCGTAACCGTCGTGCCCACGGCGGTGCGATCAGTCTGGTCCGGGTCGGAGAAAGGCGATGGTCCGCTCCATCGCGAGGCGGGCCGCCTCCGGGTCGAAGGCGTCAGGGACATCGGACTCTGCGAACCAGTGAGCCGTACCCGGATAGATGTGCGACTCGAACGGGATGCCGGCGCGTGACAGGCGGTCTTCGAGCGCCGCAACGTCGCTGTCCGACTCCCACTCGTCGCGTTCGGCGAAGTGCGCTAGGCAGGCGAACGAGCCGTCGGCGTACCGTTCGTCGGGATCTCCGGTCCCGTAGTAGAGCACGACCTTACCGACGTCAGAAGGTCGTGCGGCGGCGAGGCCCAGTGCCCAGGCCGCCCCCAGCGACAGGCCGACTACCCCGATCGATTCGCCGGTACGATCGGGATGCTCAAGAAGAGACGACACGGCCGCGTCGAACCGTCCCTGTCGCTCGGCAAGTGAGAAGGCAGTCCGCAGTCGCTCGGCCTCGTCGACCGTCGATGCGGTCCGACCGGCATAAAGGTCCGGCAGTACGACGAGGAAGCCAGCCGTGGCCAGGGTCGTCGCCATTTCCCTGATGCCAAGACTGATGCCCCACCAGGGATGGCACAGGAGGATGCCCGGTCCGTTGGCACCAAGCGTCAGAAACGCTCGCTTCGTCACTACGTCGTCTGCCATCGTCTGTCCTTTCAGCATCCAGGCGCCGGTGCTCGGATGGGCAGAGCTTCCAACCTGCCTTGAGGTAGGCTCGCCCAGGAAGCGATCAGCGGCTGTCCCCCTTAAGGGAGCACACGGGCTTGAACGTTCTCCAAGCGCTTCCAGGTCATCCGAATCCGCTCCTCAAGCACGGCTGTTCGGCATGTCGCCAGTTGACCCGGTCGACCATAATCGCGTACAATCGTGCCTCACGCCCGCATTGTCGGGTGTTTTGGTGAGGACGTCATCGCGTCGAATTCGCCATCACTCGAGAATGCGCAGGTGGCTCGGCCATCGCATCCCGCACAGCGGATGAGGATTGAAACTTGCCCACGATCAACCAGCTGGTCCGCAAGGGCCGTCGGAAGCCAACCAGGAAGACGAAGGCGCCGGCGCTCGGATTCACGAACAACGCGCTTGGTCGCTACGCCGGTCGGCTTCGGCAGGGATCGTACTCGCCGCAGAAGCGGGGCGTGTGCACCCAGGTCAAAACGATGACTCCGAAGAAGCCGAACTCGGCCCTGCGCAAGATCGCCCGGGTCAAGCTGAGCAACGGGATCGAGGTCACGGCCTATATCCCGGGCGAGGGTCATAACCTCCAGGAGCACTCGGTCGTCCTGATTCGGGGCGGGCGCGTGAAGGATCTGCCAGGCGTCCGTTATCACATCGTTCGTGGCACGCTCGACGCCCGTGGCGTCGAGAACCGGAAGCAGGGCCGGTCCAAGTACGGGACCAAGCTCGCCAAGGCCGGTGCCGCTCCCCAGAAGCGGCGGTAGTTGGCGGCCACCCGGGTCGAGGCCCGGGTGGCCGCCTTCGATGAACAGTCGTGACGGCGACAGTGAGCGGACCGGAGTGAGGAGCGGAGCGATGCCTGAGATGGCATTGACCGCTTCTTGGCGTGTCTGCCCTTCCAGCCGCGTGGTGGTGGGTTCGATAACGTTCGAGATCGGTTCTGAGGCGAGATTCCCGCCAGGACCGCAACCAAGAGAAGGGCGAGTACAAGATGCCGCGACGAGGAAAGGTCGAGCGCCGGCCGGTTGCACCGGACCCGCGATTCAACAGCGAGCTGGTCTCCCGGTTCGTCAACAAGGTGATGCAGCGCGGCAAGAAGGGCGTCGCGGAGAAGATCATGTATGGGGCGATGGACATCATCCAGTCCCGGACTGGTCGATCGCCGATCGAGGTCTTCGAGCAGGCACTCTACAACGTCACTCCGGTCCTCGAAGTCAAGCCCCGTCGCGTCGGCGGCGCCACCTATCAGGTCCCGGTCCAGATCGAAGGTTCGCGCCGCCAGTCCCTCGCGATCCGCTGGCTGATCTCCTCCGCCCAGTCCCGCCCAGGCAAGACGATGGCTGACAAGCTGGCCAACGAGTTGCTCGACGCCTTCAATGGCACCGGCGCGACGATCAAACGACGTGAGGACACGCACCGGATGGCCGAGGCGAACCGCGCGTTCTCGCATTACCGCTTCTAGCCGGCCGGTGTCGGGCGTGATCTCCGGGTTCACCCGGACACACCGCTCGACGTACTACTCCCGCTTTCCCCAGGTACCACGCGGCAAGTCCGCAGAAGGAACTCGACCATGACCGCGACCGCCACCACGCCCGACCTGCGCGACCCGCAGACCATCTTGCGGCGGACTCGCAACATCGGCATCATCGCGCACATCGATGCCGGCAAGACCACCACCACCGAGCGCATCCTGCTCTACACGGGCCGTCTCCGAAAGACCGGAGAGGTCCATGAGGGCGCGGCGACGATGGACTGGATGGAGCAGGAGCGCGAGCGAGGGATCACGATCACGTCCGCCGCCACGACCTGCGAATGGCGCGATCACCGCATCAACATCATCGACACCCCGGGCCACGTCGACTTCACCGTCGAAGTGGAGCGCTCGCTGCGCGTCCTCGACGGCGGCGTCGTCGTCTTCGACGCTGTCGCGGGCGTCGAGCCCCAGTCCGAGACCGTCTGGCGCCAGGCCGACAAGTACCACGTCCCGCGCTTCTGCTTCGTCAACAAGATGGACCGCACGGGCGCCTCGTTCGAGCGGACCGTCGAGATGATCGTCGACCGTCTCAAGGCCAAGCCGGTGCCGGTCCAGCTTCCGATCGGGTCCGAGGCCGCCTTCAAAGGCGTCGTCGACCTCATCGAGAACAAGGCCCACATCTTCACCAACGATCTCGGGACTGACATCGAAATCACCGATCCGCCGGCTGACATGCTTGACGCGGTCGCCAAGGCCAGGCAGTTCATGGTCGAGTCGGTTGCCGAGAGCGACGACGAGATGATGCTCGCGTACCTGGGTGGCGAGGAGCCGACCGCGGATCAGCTTCGCGAGGGTCTGCGCAAGGCCGTCCTCCGCAGCGAACTCGTCCCGGTCCTGTGTGGCTCGGCCCTCAAGAACAAGGGCGTCCAGCTCATGCTGGACGCCATCACCTACTACTTGCCTTCGCCGCTGGATGTGCCACCGATCGTGGGTCACGATCCAAAGACCGGTGAGGACTCGACGCGTGAGATCAACCCGAACGCCCCGTTCGCGGCGCTGGCGTTCAAGATCGCGACCGACCCGCACGTTGGCAAGCTGACCTACATCCGGGTCTACTCCGGCACGCTTGGATCCGGCTCCTACGTCCAGAACTCCTCGAAGGGCGACCGCGAGCGGATCGGGCGGCTTCTGCAGATGCACGCCAACAGCCGTGAGGAAATCCCAAGTGTCTCGGCCGGCGACATTGCCGCCGTGATCGGGCTCAAGAACACGACGACGGGCGACACGCTCTGCGACGCCGCCCAGCCGATCCTGCTCGAATCGATCGAGTTCCCCGAGCCGGTCATCTCGGTCTCCGTCGAGCCGAAGACCCGCGCCGACCAGGACAAGATGACCGCCGCCCTCCTTCGCCTCGCGGAAGAGGACCCGACCTTCCGGATGCACACCGACGAGGACACGGGCCAGATGGTCATCGACGGGATGGGCGAGCTTCACCTCTCCATCATCGTCGACCGGATGATGCGCGAGTTCCGCGTCGAGGCGAACGTTGGACGGCCGCAGGTCGCCTACAAGGAGACCATCACGATCCCGGTCAAGGCTGAGGGTCGCCACGTCCGACAGTCCGGTGGCAAGGGCCAGTACGGCCACGCCATCGTGCAGTTCTCCCCGCAGGAGCGCGGAGTCGGCTACGAGTTCGCGGACAAGACCACCGGCGGGACAGTGCCCAGGGAGTACATCCCGGCGATCAACGCCGGTATCCAGGAGGCCATGGCTACTGGCGGACTGACCGGTAACCCGGTCGTCGACGTCAAGGCCGAACTGCTCGATGGCTCGTACCACGACGTCGACTCCTCGGAGATGGCCTTCAAGATCGCCGGCTCGCTGGCGCTCAAGGATGCGCTTCGCCGGGGCAAGACGACCGTCCTCGAGCCGATCATGCGAATCGAGGCGACGACGCCGGACGAGTTCATGGGCGACGTCATCGGCGACCTCAACTCCCGCCGGGGCCAGATCCAGGGCATGGAGGAGCGCGGCGGCGCTCAGGTCGTCCGGGCAAATGTGCCGCTCTCGAGCATGTTCGGCTATGTCACCGACCTGCGCTCGATGACCCAGGGCCGGGCGGTCTCGTCGATGGAGTTCGACCACTATGCGCCGGTCACGGCCAGCATGATGGAAGAGTTCATCCAGAAGGCGACCCGCTAGCCAGCGGCCTTGACCGACATCAACGGCTGGCGGGACGCTCCCGCCAGCCCCCTCGACACCGAGATAGGGTGAGCCAGCGCTCACGCGGCCAGTGGCCGATAGGAGTACCCAGTGGGCAAGCAGAAGTTCGAGCGTAACAAGCCACACGTCAACATCGGGACGATCGGGCACGTCGACCACGGCAAGACGACCCTCACCGCGGCGATCACCAAGACGATGGCGCTGGTGAACGGCGGGGCGTTCCGCGACTTCTCGTCGATCGACAACGCCCCGGAGGAGCGCGAGCGGGGCATCACCATCGCGATTGCGCATGTCGAGTACGAGACGACGGCGCGGCACTACGCGCACGTCGACTGCCCGGGCCACGCCGACTACATCAAGAACATGATCACCGGGGCGGCCCAGATGGACGGGGCGATCCTGGTCGTGAGTGCCCCCGACGGCCCCATGCCGCAGACGCGCGAGCACATCCTGTTGGCGCGGCAGGTGGAAGTACCGTCGATCGTGGTCTTCCTCAACAAGGTCGACATGATGGACGACCCGGAGCTGCTCGAACTGGTCGAGCTGGAGATCCGGGAGCTCTTGAGCGCCTACGACTTCCCCGGTGAGGAGATCCCGATCATTCGCGGGTCGGGGCTTGCGGCGCTGCAGAGCGCGAGCACGGATGCGACGGCACCGGAGTACGCGCCGATCCTGGAGCTGATGCAGGCGGTGGACGACTACATTCCGACGCCGGAGCGAGCGGTGGACCGGCCGTTCCTGATGCCGATCGAGGACGTGTTCGGGATCAAGGGGCGGGGCACGGTGGTGACCGGACGGATCGAGCGCGGCGTGGTCCACACCGGCGACGAGATCGAGATCGTGGGGATGGGGACACGGCGCAAGGTAGTGGTGACCGGCGTCGAGATGTTCCAGAAGACGCTGGACGAAGGGCAGGCCGGCGACAACGTCGGGACGCTGCTGCGTGGAGTCGAGCGGGCGGACATCGAGCGGGGGCAGGTGCTGAGCAAGCCCGGCACGATCAACCCGCACACGAAGTTCCAGGCGGAGGTGTACGTGTTGACCAAGGAGGAGGGCGGGCGGCACACGCCGTTCTTTCCGGGGTACCGGCCGCAGTTCTTCATCCGGACGACGGATGTGACGGGGGCGATTATCCTGAACGACGGGGCGGAGATGGTGATGCCGGGGGACAACGTGCAGATGGGGGTGGAGCTGATCACGCCCGTCGCGGTGGAGGAGGGGTTGCGCTTCGCGATCCGGGAAGGCGGGCGGACCGTGGGGGCCGGCGTCGTTACCAAGATCGAGGAGTAACCGACCCAGTCGAGCTAGGGAGACGGGCGACGCCGACGCGTCGCCCGTCTCTGTGTACTGGTCATATTGCGGCCCATGGGGTAGACTCCGTGACTGCCCTAGCTGGTGCGGCTTCCTGCTGCGCTGCGCGATGAACGGGGTCGGCTTCGCCGCCGGCCCCGTTGCTGTGAACGATTTCAGACACGTCAGAGCGGCCTGCTCCACTGTGGGCCGGACGTTGACAAAGAGAGGTTGATCGATGGTCGCGCGCAAACCGACGCAGCGTATCCGCATTCGTCTTAAGGCGTACGAGCACGCGATTCTGGATCAGTCCGCCGGGCGGATCGTCGAGACGGCAGAGTCGACGGGCGCCAAGGTGGCCGGGCCTGTCCCGTTACCGACGCGCATCGAGAAGTACAGCGTGATCCGCTCACCGTTCATCGACAAGGACTCGCAGGAGCAGTTCGAGATCAGAACGCACAAGCGCCTGATCGACGTGCTCGAGCCGAGCCCCAACACGATCCGGGCGCTCATGCGGCTGAATCTGCCGGCGGGCGTCGATATCGAGATCAAGCTCTAGGTTCGTCTTGCTTCCCAGACACTGGGGAGCCACCGGCCGTCGGCGCCCGCCGCTCCTCCTGGAGCGGATCGGCGCCGATCACCGATGGCTGGTCAGGTGCCCATTTTGGGCTTCGGGAACGGGTATCGTGGCGCGGTGGGCGCCAGTCACGCTCTGATGTGGAGTTGGCCCGCGGGCTACCTTCGCTTCCGCAGTGGCTCAAGAGTGAGCCAGGAGAGAGCCAATGATTCAGGGGTTGATCGGGCGAAAGCTCGGGATGACCCAGGTCTTCGACGAGAACGGGGTCGTCTACCCGGTCACGGTCGTCGAGACCGGTCCTTGTGTCGTCACGCAGTTGCGGACGATCGAGAAGGATGGGTATGAAGCGGTTCAGTTGGGTTTCGGGATCTCGAAGCGCCTGAACCGGCCGGAGCAGGGACATCGCCGCGAGAGCGGCTACATGTCCCGCGTTCTGCGTGAAGTGAAGGCCGACAGCCTCGCCGACCACCAGGTTGGAGAGGTCATCAATGCCGACGCGTTCAGCAATGGCGAGATCGTCGACATCACCGGGACCTCGAAGGGTCGAGGCTTCCAGGGTGGCGTCAAGCGGCACGGCTTCGCTGGCGGCCCCAAGACCCACGGTCAGTCCGACCGGCACCGGGCCGTCGGCTCGATCGGTTCCTCCGCGACGCCGGGCCGTGTCTTCAAGGGCCTGCGTGGTCCCGGCCACATGGGTCATGAGACAGTCACCGTCCAGAACCTGCAGGTCGTCCGTGTCGATACGGAGCGCAACCTGCTCCTAATCAAGGGCTCGGTTCCGGGCCCGCGGAATGGTGAACTCATCATTCGGCGTGCGGTGAAGAAGTAGTCGGGCGGAAGCCGCTGGCAGCTGCCGATGCGGGATTCGTCGCGACGTTGTTTGAGGAGTAACCGGACCGATGCAGGCCGATATCTACAGCACCGCGGGCGCGGTGGTCGGACAGGCTGAGCTTGACGACACCGTGTGGGCCATCGAGCCGAATATCGCGGTCATGCACCAGGCGCTGCTGCGCCAGCTCGCCAATGCGCGACTGGGAACGCACGACACCAAGACCCGTGGCGAAGTCCGCGGAGGTGGGCGCAAGCCATACCGTCAGAAGGGAACCGGCCGCGCCCGTCAGGGTTCGACCCGTTCCCCACAGTGGAAGGGCGGCGGTGTCGTCTGGGGACCACATCCCCGGAAGTACACGCAGTCCCTCCCGCGCAAGATGCGCCGCCTCGCGGTGCGATCGGCGCTCTCCGCCAAGGTGATCGACGAGCGGTTGATCATCGTGCGCGACCTTGCCGCCATCGAGGCGAAGACCAAGGCGATGAAGACCTTCCGCACAGCCTTCCCGGCTGCACGATCCACTCTGATCGTCGTACCGGCCAAGGAGGGGATGGAGTCGGTCTACCGTGCCGCCAGCAATCTCGCTGACGTAAAGGTGATCATCGCTCCCCTGCTGAACGTTCGGGATGTGCTCAAGTACGAGCAGCTGATGATCCTCGAGGAGGCATTGCCCGCGATCGACAGCTGGCTGGCCCTCGAAGGGAGTCGGCGGACGCCGGGCGTGTTCCGCCGGGCCCGACTCGAGCGTCTGGCCTACCGGCAGAAGTTCGTCCTCGCGCGAATCGCGAGCAAGGGCAGTAGCGCGACCGCGGCTGCCGCGGAGGCCGAGTAGCCATGGCCGGACTGCGCACCGAGGACGTCCTGCGACGCCCGATCATTACCGAGAAGAACACCATGACCATGGCCCGGGGCCAGTACACCTTCGAGGTGCACCCCCAGGCGAACAAGATCCAGATCCGCGCCGCGGTCGAGGAGCTGTTCAAGGTCAACGTCACCGCCGTCAACACGCTCATCCGGAAGCCAAAGGCCAAGTCCCGCGGGATCCGTCGGGGCCGTGGCCGGATCGAGGGCACCTCGGGCGGCTTCAAGAAGGCGTACGTCAGCCTGGCTCCGGGCCAGACGCTGGATCCGTTCCAGCTCTAGCGGGCGAGAGTCCAGTTCGGCTCCGGGGACTTCGGTCGCCTGAGCGGTCTGGACGACGAGGAGGAACTCAATGCCGATTCGGAAGTACAAGCCAACCTCCCCGGGGCGTCGCTCGATGAGCGTGAGCACCTTCTCCGAGGTGACCAAGACGCGTCCCGAGAAGAGCCTCCTGACGCCGCTGAAGAAGGCCGCCGGTCGCAACAACCGGGGTCGGATCACGACGCGTCACCAGGGCGGCGGGGCCAAGCGCCACTACCGCATCATCGACTTCCGCCGCAATAAGCCGGGCATTCCGGCCAAGATCGCGGCGATCGAGTACGACCCCAATCGCTCGGCCCGGATCGCGCTGCTGTTCTACGTGGACGGCGAGAAGCGCTACATCCTGGCACCCCTCGGGGTGAAGGTCGGCGACATGGTGGTCTCGGGCCCCGAAGCGCCGATCCGGACGGGCAACGCCCTGCCGCTGCGCAACATCCCGCAGGGCTCCCAGATCCACAACATCGAGCTGCGGCCGGGCAAGGGCGGCCAGATGGTTCGCTCAGCCGGCAACTCGGCTCAGCTGATGGCCAAATCGGAGCGCTACGCACAGGTCCGGATGCCGTCCGGTGAGGTCCGCTTGGTCCTCCTGGAGTGCATGGCGACCCTTGGTCAGGTCGGCAACGTCGATCACGAGAACATCGAGATCGGCAAGGCTGGGCGCTCCCGGCACATGGGCAAACGGCCGACCGTTCGGGGCACGGTCATGAACCCCCGCGATCACCCGCATGGTGGTGGTGAAGGCAAGGCGCCGGCGGGTATGAATCCGAAGACCAAGTGGGGCAAGTCCGCCTTTGGGCGGACGCGCAACAACAAGCGCACTGACAACATGATCGTGCGCAAGCGTCCGACCCGTCAGAGCGGACGCCGCCGGTAGCCGGGCGACCGGACCACCTCCATCGGGGGTGGTCCGAGCGGCGGTTGGGACGACCGTCGCAATCTGGGTAGTGTAGAGAGCGTTACGACACGAGGGACGCGAATGGGCAGGTCATCCAAGAAGGGGCCGTACATCGACGCCAAGCTCCTGATCAAGATCGAGCGGATGAACAGCGCCAATGAGCGCAAGGTTCTCCGCACCTGGGCGCGAGCGTCCACGATCTTCCCAGGTATGGTTGGCCACACGGTGGCTGTACATAATGGTCGGCAGCACGTGCCGGTCTACGTTTCCGAACCGATGGTGGGGCACAAGCTCGGCGAGTTCGCGCCGACCCGTACCTACCGTGGTCACGGCAAGGACGCCGACCGGCGCTCGCGCCGGTAGCGCTGATTCGATCTACTCCGGCCGTGGCCGGAGGATCGGATGAGGAGAGACATCCAATGGAAGTGACCGCGAGTTTGCAGTCCGCCCGGGTCTCGCCGTTCAAGGCGCGCCTGGTGCTCGACGCCGTTCGTGGCCGGAAGGTTTCGGACGCGATGGCGATCGCCAGGTTCCTTCCGAACAAGAGTGCCGAGATGGTGGAGCAACTGCTCCGCTCGGTGGCAGCCAACGCCGAGAACAACTACGACCTCGACCCAGACACGCTCTGGATCAAGGCGATCTATGCCGATGAGGGACAGAGCCTGCGACGCTTCAAGCCGCGCTCGCGTGGTCGCGTCGGGCGCATCCAGCGCCGGACCTGCCACATCACCGTCATCGCTGAGAACCGGGAGGGCCGGCTGTAATGGGACGCAAGGTTAACCCGATCGGGTTCCGACTCGGCATCGTCAGCGACTGGGAATCCAAGTGGTTCGCGGAACGCAACTACACTGAACTCCTCCACGAGGACATTCGGATCCGCCGGCTCGTCAACCACGAGCTGAGCCGGGCCGGTATCTCGCGGATCGAGCTCGAGCGGTCGGCCAACCGCGTCGACGTCACGCTCAATACTTCGAAGCCGGGTATCGTGATCGGCAAGCAGGGCGCCAACGTCGAGCGGATCCGCCAGATGCTCGAGCGCGAGGTGGGCAAGAAGGTTCATCTCCGGATCGAGGAGATCAAGGTCCCCGAGATCGACGCCCGCCTGGTCGCCGAGAGCATCGCCGAGCAGCTGACGCGCCGTGTCTCCTACCGCCGGGCGATCAAGCATGCCGTTCAGCAGGCCATGCGCCGGAACGCCAAGGGCATCAGGATTCGCCTGAGCGGCCGTCTCGGGGGTGCCGAGATGTCCCGGACGCAGATGGAGATGGATGGCCGCGTGCCGTTGCACACGCTCCGGGCCGACATCGACTTCGCCGTCGTCCACGCCCACACCACCTACGGGCGGATCGGGGTGAAGGTCTGGGTCTACAAGGGCGACAAGCTGCCGACCAAGCGTCGCGTCGCCCTGAACACGATCGGCGCGGAGCCCGCCTCGATCAGTGCCGACTAGGTCGTTCGTAGCTCTGATCCAAGTGCTGGTCGCGTTTCGCGGTCGGTAACGGTCAGGGAATAGCAAGGAGACGTCCGCATGTTGATGCCGAAGCGGACGAAGTACCGGAAGATGCACAAGGGCCGGATGCCTGGCAAGGCGTATCGTGGCTCGACCATCACCTTCGGTGACTTCGCCCTGCAGGCCGTCGAGCCGGCCTGGATCAGTTCCCGGCAGATCGAGGCCGCCCGCCGGTCGATCACGAACTACCTCAAGCGCGGCGGCAAGGTCTGGATCCGGATCTTCCCGGACAAGCCGGTCACGCACAAGCCCGCCGAGGTCCGAATGGGTTCCGGCAAGGGTAGTGTCGAGTACTGGGTAGCGGTGGTGAAGCCGGGCCGGATCATGTTCGAGCTGGCTGGCGTCTCGGAAGAGCGCGCCAAGGAAGCCCTTCGCCGCGCCGGCATGAAGATGCCAATGGCCTGCCAGACGATCGTGCGGGACACTCCAGGGCTGCACGCCGCGGAGGCCCTTGCGAGACTCGAGACCGCCCAGAACGCCGAGGCCACCGGGACCCAGGTCGAAGAGGTACGCGCATGAACCCGGCAGACCTTCGTCAGATGGACGACGCGGCGCTCAACGAGCAACTCGACATCGCCCACGGGCGCTGGCGCGAACTCCGCTTCGATGACGCGGTCGGGAAGCTGACCAACACGTCCGAGATCCGGAAGCTGCGCCGCACGGTCGCCCAGGTCCACACGATCCTGACCGAGCGGCGGATGGCCGCCGCGGTGGCGGCCGGCGAGCCGCTGACCCCGCGGCGCAAGAGCGCCAAACGGACGCCGGTGCACCAGCCGCGCCGGCAGCGCGTCGGTAGCGGGCGTACCTAGTTCAAGCTCAA
>JAABUS010007159.1_pt1 | contig 13010 bp, 13 predicted proteins | sample 5560161 | NCBI WGS metagenome assembly JAABUS01 (sample SAMN10711885, study PRJNA513376) | rock metagenome | isolation source: Antarctica rocks | place: Antarctica: Victoria Land, Trio Nunatak nord | collected 2016-01-04 | reverse complement strand
CGAGGGCGGCGAAGAGGGACCCTGCGGCTGGCTCAAGGACCGCTTCGGGGTGTCCTGGCAGGTGGTCCCCAGCCGGCTACAGGAGCTGTTCGCCGACCCGGATCCGGATCGGGCCACCCGTGCGACGCAGAGCATGATGCAGATGAAGAGGATCAACATCGCCGAGATCGAACGGGCCGCCGATGCCGGCTGAGCACCACAGGTGACTACCGAGCTGATCGCGCAGGCACCTGACTTCCAGATTGGCGCGCTTGGCGCCATACTGGCGCCATGCCGAGTGTGCAGATCAAGGATGTCCCACCGGAAACCCATGCAGTACTCCGGCAGCGTGCTGCGGCGGCGCACCAGTCGCTCCAGGAGTACCTGCGTGCGCGACTGATCGCGGAGGCGAGCAGCCCGACCTTGGAGGAGATCCTGGACCTTGCGGGTGGGCGGGCCGGTGGGTCGGTGCCCTTCGCCGGCGCTGTCAGAGTGCTGAAGGAGGACCGTGATCGTCGTTGACGCCAGCGTGCTCGCCCCCGCGCTGGCTGATGACGACGAGGATGGCGACTGCGCCCGGGCCCGCCTGCGGGGCCAGTTCCTTGCCGCCCCGGAACTCATCGACCTGGAGGTGTCTTCGGTCCTGCGGCGGCTCCTCCGTAGCGGCTACCTCTCGGCTCGACGTGCCGAGCAGGCCCTTTCCGACCTGCTCGTCCTGCCGTTGCGGCGCGCACCACACCGACCGCTGATATCCCGCTGTTGGAGCCTGCGGGACAACCTGACCAGCTATGACGCCTCCTACGTCGCTCTGGCAGAGGCACTCGGGGCGACGCTGCTGACCGCAGACATACGGCTGTCCCGGGCGGCGGGCTTGCGCTGCGAGGTCGAGGTCCTCGCCAGGCCGTAGCCAACGGCGGCGGGCCCTGCGGTCGGCACTCGCGCCGGTGCTGAGCGGCGTGCCAGGCTGAGTAGCATGCCGACCATCCGCCTTGCGATGTCCGAGGCCGCCGACGACCTGCTCGGTCGCGACCCGCTGGCCCTGCTGATCGGGATGCTGCTGGACCAGCAGGTGCCCATGGAGAAGGCGTTCGTCGGCCCGTACGTGTTGAGCCAGCGGCTGGGCCATGCGCTGGACGCGCGGGAGCTGGCCGAGCTGCCCGCGGAGCGGATGGCCGAGCTCTTCGCGGACAAGCCTGCCCTGCACCGCTTCCCCGGTTCGATGGCCGGGCGGGTGCAGGCACTGTGCCGGCAGCTGGTCGAGCAGTACGACGGTCGCGCCGAGGCGGTCTGGGCCGAGGTACCCACCGGGGCCGAGCTGCTGCGCCGGCTGGCCGGGCTTCCCGGCTTCGGCGAGCAGAAGGCCAAGATCTTCCTGGCGTTGCTCGGCAAACAGTTCGACGTACGTCCGGCGGGCTGGCGGGAGGCGGCCGGCGCGTACGGCGAACCCGACACCCACATCTCCGTGGCCGACATCACCGACGCCGACTCGCTGGCTCTGGTCCGTGAGCACAAGCGACAAGCGAAGCAGGGGGCCAAGCAGAGTCGCTGAGGCGAGTCGCGGAGGTCATAGCCAACGTCGGTGCAGGTCGGCGCACGCGGTGGCACGATGGAGGAAGCCGGGATCTCGTTCCCGGCGCCAGGAGGCCTCGTGGACCCGCGCAAGTCGTCGGCGGCACGCCCCGTACTGATCACCGACGCTCAGCAGAGTCGGATCGACGAGCACAACGCGCGCCGCAAGCGCTACACGATCACCATGGGCCTGCGCATCGTCTGCCTCGTGCTGGCCGCGTTCGTGTACGAGACGTTCTGGTTGATGGGCATCCTCGTGGTGCTCGCCTGCGTGCTGCCGTGGGTCGCCGTGCTGGTCGCCAACGACCGGCCGCCGAAGAAGGCGGCCCGGCCGAGCGGGCTGGGCCATCCGGCGCCCGAACGAGCGCTGGAGTCCGGCGCGGAGCGCTCCCGGACGATCGACGGCTGACGGCCGCCTGCGCGTCAGGCGGTCCAGCCGAACAACTCCTCGCCCAGCAGCACCGTGCCAAGGCAGAACGCCGCCGCCAGCAGCGGGACGGCCGGTGTCCACCACGACCGGCGCCCGATCATCGCGACCAGGGCCATCAGCAGCACCCCCCAGACGAACGCCATGAGCAGCACCGCCCACAGCGGCGCGACCAGCCCCGATACCAGGATGAACAGGCCCGGCCCGAGGTGGGCGACTCCCGCCAGCACCCCGAGCACGAGGGGCCCCACCGGCTTCCGCCCCACAAGGGGGCTGGGGGCGGCCGCCGTGCCCGGCTCGGCCATGAACATGGCCGCAGCGTACGGCGGGGCTCAGCGGCCTGTCATCAGCCCTGCCCTGTCTGGCCGGCCGGTCGGTGGTCTCGGGCGCGCACCGACGGCGGAGACGGCGAGCGACGCAGTACGAACGCCGGCCTCGGCGCAGGCGCCCAGCGACAAGCCCTGCAGCCAGGCCGCCAGCACCGCAGCGGTGAAGGCATCGCCGGCGCCGGTGGTGTCTGCCACCTCGGCCGGGGCGGCCGGCACGCTGCCGGGGTCCTCGTCGGCTCCGGCCCACACCGCCCCGTCACCGCCACAGCTGACGATCACCGCCCTGAAGCCCTCCGCGAGTGCGCACGCCGCCGAGGCCGCATCTGGCTGGCCCGAGAGCAGGACGGCCTCGGCCCGGTTGGGCAGCAGCAGGACCGCGTCGGCCGTCGCGGCGCGGAAGCGGTCCGCTCCGAAGGTCTGCAGGGGAGCCGTCGACGCCGGATCCACCGACACGGTGAGCCCGGCGGTGCGGGCCAGCTCCAGCGCGGCCAGCGCCGCGTCGGCCGAGGCCGGGTCGAGCAGCGGGTAGCCGGACAGGTGCAGGTGCGTTCCGGGGGTGAACAGGTGAGTGGGCAGGTCGGCCGGCGTCAGCCCGCGATTCGCCCCGCGGTCGGGCAGCATGCTGCGCTCCGCCTCGGTGTCCACGAGCACGATCACCGTCCCCGTGGCGGCGTCGGGGTCGACGGTGACCGCCAGGTCCACGCCCGCCACGGCCAGCTCGGCGAGCGCCTCCCGGCCGACGGCATCGGCGCCGACCCGGCCGACCAGGGTCACCGGTACGCCGAGCGCTGCCAGCCAGGACGCGACGTTCGCTCCCGCACCGCCTCCGGCGTAGCGGATCCGGGTGGGGGTGTCGGTGCCGGCTACCAGCGGGCCGGTCATCATCGCCACGACGTCCACGGCGATGTCGCCGAGGACGATGACCCGGTCCGCCCGCCCGCCGGTCACTCCCCGCGGCCGCGGGCGACGGCGCAGGCGATCTCGGCGGCCAGCTCGGCGTTGCGCAGGATGATGCGGACGTTGGCCCGCAGGCTCTGGCCGCCGGTCACGGTGTGCAGGCGGTCCAGCAGGAACGGCGTGACCGCCTTGCCGGTGACGCCCTCGGCGCCGAGCGCGGCCAGCGCCTCGGCCAGTACCCGGTCGTGCAGCGCGGGGTCCACCTGCTCGGTGACCGGCAGCGGGTGGGCGACGACGAGCGCCCCGGGCAGTACCTCGCGGCGGGCTGCGTAGACCTCGGCGACCTCACCGGGCGAGTCGACCCGCCAGTCCAGCGTGGCGCCGGAGTCGGTCAGGTAGAAGCCCGGGAAGGACAGCGTCCGGTAGCCGAGGACGGTCACCGACAGCGTCTCCAGCCGCTCCAGCGTCGCCTCGACGTCGAGGATCGACTTGACGCCGGCGCAGACCACCACGATCGGCGTCCGGCCCAGCGTCGTGAGGTCGGCGGACTCGTCGTACCGGCCGCCCCGGTGCACTCCGCCGAGGCCGCCGGTCGCGAACACCGAGATGCCCGCCCGGGACGCCAGCACCGCCGTGCTGGCCACTGTGGTCGCCCCGCTGCCACCGCGGGCCAGCACGACCGGGAGGTCGCGGACACCCAGCTTGGGCAGCGTCTCGTCGTCGGCGACGCGGCGCAGGCCGGCGTCGTCCAGCCCGACGTGGACGACGCCATCGAGGACCGCGATCGTCGCCGGGACGGCCCCGCCCCGGCGTACCGTCTGCTCGATCTGCAGCCCCACGTCGTGGTTGCCCGGTCGCGGCAACCCGTGGGCGAGCAGCGTGCTCTCCAGCGCGACCACCGGTGCGCCGTCGGCCAGTGCCTGCCGCACCGCGGGCGTGACGGTCATCGGCAGGGACACGACGGGAGGGTACCGGCAGCCAGCCGCTGGCATGATGGCGCGCGAACCACGAAAGGAGTGAGGCACATGACGACAACCGAGACCGTCGAGCGCCCGGAGGTTCGGGACAGCGGGACCGACGAGGGTGAGCAGGTCTTCCACTACGTCAAGAAGAACCGGATCGCAGAGAGCGCCGTGATGGGAACCATGGTCGAGGCGCTGTGCGGCGAGATCTTCCCCGTCACCCGATCGCCGAAACCGGGCGCCCCGGTGTGCGAGCCGTGCAAGGAGATCTACGCGAAGCTGCGCACGTAGCCACGGCCGGCATCAGAGCAGGAGCAGCGGTACACCGGTGCGCTCGGCGTTCATCGCCTCGCGGGCCAGCCGGCGCCGCTCGCTGCGGCTGGGTCGCGACGGCCACATCTGCGCGATGGTCGCGTTGAGTTCCGCGCCGAAGATGATGGCGAGTCCGATCAGGAAGAGGAACAGCAGGATCGCGATCGGCGTGGCCAGTGCGCCATAGCTCAGGGCGGCCACCAGGACGTAGGTGATGTACTCGCGGACCACGAAGCCGCCGAGCACGAAGATCGCCACCGCCAGCACCGCGCCCGGCAGCTGTCGGTGCCACGGTGGGCGTCGAGGCAGCACACTGCGGTAGAGGCTGGCCAGGGTGATGACCAGCAGCAGCATCAGGAACGGCCAGTAGACCGCGTTGATGAGCACTCCGGCGGTGTCGCGCAGGTCCAGCGGGAAGATGTCCCGCAACAGCCCGGGGCCCACGACGAGCAGCGGCAGGCTGATGACGAGCAGCAGGACGAACACGACGTAGATCCGCAGCGCCAGCAGCCGGCTGCGGACGGCTCCGCGGGCTCCGCGCTGGTCGTAGGCGATCGAGATGGTGTTGACGAACGTCGACATCGCCGACGAGCCGGCCCACAGTGACAGCAGGAAACCGAAGCTGACCAGTTCGAGCTGGCCCTCCCGCAGGACGTTGTCCAGGTTGGGCGCGATGAGCTGGTTGATCACCTGCGGGGTGAAGGCACCTCGGGACACCTCGAGGATCCTGGTCTCGATCGAATCCAGGGTGTCGGCTCCGAGGAAGGAGCCGAAGTACCCGAGCGATCCGAGCACCCCGAGGATCAGGGGCGGGATCGACAGCAGCTGCCAGAACGCCGCTTCGGCCGACAGCCCGAGGATGCGGTCGTTCCATGCCGAGGAGACGGTCTGCCGCAACGCGCGCAGGGGGCCGCGCCTGGTCGACGGGGTCCCGTTGCGGTGGACGACGGCGCCGACGCGCTGTGTGCCCGCGCGGACACGGACGCGACGCGACGGCTCGGGCACGTCCTCGTCGCGCCTGGTCAGGGGGTCGACCTCGGCGCTCACCGGGCCCAGTCTGCACCCGCTGACGGGAGGGACGCGTGAGGTGGATCGTGCGCGTGCCGCAGCAACGCCCACGGGACGGCGGGGCGGCACGTGGGCAGACGCACCGACCCGACAGTCAGTGACCGCGGAAGGCCTCCGCCAGCCACCAGGACGGGTGGTCGGTGGTCACCTTCGCGTCGACCACCAGTGGCCGCTGTCGCGGACCCGCCAGCCAGCGCCGTACCGCGTCGAGGTCTCCGGTACGCCGGACCGTCACCGCGTCGCAGCCGAAACCGCGGCCGATCGCGGCGATGTCGGTCTCCGGGAACTGCACGGTGTCCAGTGGGTGCCCGTCCGGGCCGAAGTGGTGGACCTCGGCGCCGTAGGCCTCGTCGTTGTAGACGACGACCAGCATCGGCAGTCCTAGCCGGACCGCCGTGTCCAGCTCGGCGATGGACATCAGGGCGCCACCGTCGCCGAGGGCCGCCACCGGGAGCCGGTCCGGTCGCGCCAGCGCGGCGCCGATCGCCGTGGACAGCCCCAGCCCGATCGACTGGTAGGACTGGGTGAAGCAGAACCCATCGTCGTCCGGTACGTCGAGGAACATGGCCGGGTAGCCCATGAAGTTGCCGGAGTCCACGGCCACGATCCGCTCGGCGGGCAGCAGGTCGTCCAGGCCGATCGTCAGCGCCCGCGGGTCGATGCGCTCAGCGGTGGACATGTCGGCGTAGGCAACGTCCCGCCAGCGCCGCCCGCTCTGGAGCCGGCGAGCCACCTCCTCGGTGCGATACCCGATCGTCCCCGACGGCGACCTCCGCCGGACCTCGCTGGCCACGGCGGCTGCGTCGCCGGACACACGCAAGTCCACCCGGGACGGCCGCTCCAGCATCGCGCCATCGTGGTCGACCTGGACGACCGTGGCGTCGTCGGCGATGAGCCGGCCGTGCCGGGTGGTCCACATCGTCAATGAGCATCCCCACGCGACGATCAGGTCCGCGCCGGTGATGAGCTCCGCGGCGAGCGGCGTGGCGAATCCGCCGCTGACGTCGAGATCCCAGTCGTGGCCCCGGAAATAGCCCTTGACCACCGCCGAGGTGGCCAGCAGTGCACCGGTCGCGTCGGCCAGCGCCACGAGGTCGCCGCGGGCGTGCGCCCGGCGGGCACCGCGGCCGGCGATGAACACCGGTCGTGCAGAGGTCCGGAGGAGCCGGACCAGCTCGTCCACGGCAACCGGATCGGGGTCGTCGTCCACCACCCGACGCTCGGTCGCGGCCGACCCCGGCCCGGTAGCCCGATCCGGCTCCGCTTGGACGGCCAGCGGCAGGTTCAGCACGACGGTTCGGCGTTCCTCTGCGGCCAACCGGTAGGCCCGTACGGCGTCGGCGACGGCGGTCTCGGCCGAACGCAGCCGGGCCGGTACGGCGCCGACGGCGCGGGTGAGCGCGTGCTGGTCGACCGCGAAGTTGGACAACGGCGAGTCGGCCTCCGCGGCCAGCACGAGCAGCGGCGTCCGGCTCTTGGTGGCCTCGGTGATGCCGGTCAGCGCGTTGGTGAGCCCGCAACCCTGGTGCACGGTGAGGATCCCGGGCCGGCCGCTGACCCGAGCGTAGGCGTCGGCCATCGTGGCCGCACCCGCTTCGTGCCGGGCCGCGACGAAGCGTGCCCCGCCTGCGATCAACGCGTTCGTGACGTGGAAGTTGCCGCTTCCGACGACCCCGAAAACGTGGTCCGCTCCGAGTCGGGCCAGCGCCCGCCCGACCGCCTCGGCAACGCTCACCACGACTTTGCCTGCCGCCGGGCCCCGCAAACCGGACATCTCAGCGTGGATCGCGGCCCGCAGACAGGCAAAGTGGACCTCAGCGCTCGACGAGGGCGAGCACCCGGGCGGGACTGCCCGACCCGCCGACGATCGGCAGCGGACCGGCGACGAGGACGGCACCGGTGGCGGGCAGCCGGGCAAGGTTCTGCAGCTGGGTGAGGCCGTACTTGCCGGCCCCCAGCAGGAAGGAGTGGCAGGGGAAGGCCGGTTCGAACGAGTGGGCGGTACCCGCGTCGGTCCCGACCGTCTCGACGCCGATGCCCAGCAGGTCTGTCTCCTCGGCGAGCCACTGAGCGCAGTCCGGAGACATCCCCGGCGTGTGCGGCCCGGTGTCGTTGGCGTTGAGGAAGCGGTCGGAGTCGGTCGAGCGGACGTCCCAGCCGGTCCGATAGAGCAGCCAGCCGCCGTCGGGCAGGGTCCCGTGCTCGGCCTCCCACCGGCGGACGTGCTCGACCTCCAGCAGGAAGTCCGCGTCACCGTCCGCCTCGGCGGTGAAGTCCAGCACGACTGCCGGCGCGATCAGCTTGCCGGCGGCGACCTGCGACACGTCCTCGCCGTCACGCCCGGTCACCCAGTGCACCGGTGCGTCGAAGTGCGTCCCGACGTGCTCGCCGGTGCTGAAGTCGTTCCAGTACCAGGCCGGGCCGCGGTCGTCGTACCGGCTGAGCTCGGTCCGGGCGAACCGCGACGTGTTCGCGAACGGCGGTGGCAGCTGCAGGATCGGGGTGTCCTCCGACAGCGGGGCGGTCAGGTCGACCACCTCGATCGACCCGGCGGACAGGCCGCTCAACAGGTCCTGCAGAACGGTCATCACATGCTCCCGGGTCGGTAGCGGGCATGACGGGTGGCGAACGTGCCGTCGCGGATCAGCTGCAGCCGCGGCTTGGGATCGTCGTTGCGACCGGCCTGCGGCCGGCGGCTGCCGGCAGCGTAGGGCTCGGGCCAGACCGCCCCGGGGCCGGCGTACTCCTGGTCCGCGGCGGCGTGCAGTGTCCACTGTGGATCGTAAAGATGCGCCCGGCCGATCGCACACAGGTCCGCGCGGCCGGCCAGGACCACCGAGTTCACGTCGTCGTAGGACGAGATGGCGCCCACAGCGATCGTCGCGACCCCCACCTCGTTGCGGATCTGATCGGCGTACGGCGTCTGGTAGGACCGCCCGTACGCCGGCCGCTCGGCCTTGACCACCTGACCGGTCGACACGTCCACCGCGTCCACACCGTGCTCGGCAAAGGCACGGGCCACCTGCACGGCGTCGGCGGCCGTCAGCCCGCCCTCCACCCAGTCCGTGGCCGAGATGCGCACCGACGTCGGCCGGTCCTGCGGCCAGACCGCGCGCACGGCGTCGAAGACCGCGAGCGGGAAGCGCAGCCGGTTGGCCAGGCTCCCGCCGTACTCGTCGGTCCGCTGGTTTGCCACCGGCGAGATGAACGACGAGAGGAGGTAGCCGTGCGCGCAGTGCAGCTCCAGCAGGTCGAACCCTGCCCGCGCGCCCCGCTCGGCTGCGACGACGAACTCACCGATGATCCGGTTCAGGTCCGCCGGCCCCAGCTCGCGCGGGATCTGGCTGGCGGGGGAGTAGGCCAGCGGCGACGGGCCGCAGACCTCCCAGTTGCCCGCGGGCAGCGGATCGTCGATCCCCTCCCACATCAGCCGGGTCGACCCCTTGCGACCGGAATGCCCGAGCTGCAGGCCGATCGCGGCACCCGTACGGGAGTGCACGAAGTCGGTGATCCGCGTCCACGCCGCCTCGTGCTCGTCGGTGTAGAGACCCGTGCAACCCGGGGTGATCCGGCCCTCGGGGGACACGCAGACCATCTCGGTCATCACCAGGCCGGCGCCGCCGAGCGCCTTGCCGCCGAGGTGGACCAGGTGGAAGTCGTCGGGCAATCCGTCGGTGGCGACGTACATGTCCATCGGCGAGACGACCACGCGGTTGCGCAGCTCCAGACCGCGCAGCCTGAACGGCGTGAACATCGGCGGCCGGTGGCCCTGCTGAGCGGGCGCCACGCCGCGGGCGACCTCGTGCCCGGCGAACCAGTCGTCGACCCGGGCGACGAACTCGGGATCGCGTAGCCGCAGGTTGTCGTAGGTGACCCGCCGGCTGCGGGTCATGATGTTGAAGGCGAACTGCAGCGGCTCCTGGCCGACGTACTGGCCGAGGTTCTCGAACCATTCGAGGCTGGCCTGCGCCGCGCGCTGGGTAGACAGCACGACCGGGCGGCGTTCGGCGTCGTAGGCCGCCAGCGCGTTCTTCACGTCCGGCTCCTCGGCCAGGCAGGCGGCCAGGGCCAGCGCGTCCTCCATCGCCAGCTTGGTCCCGGATCCGATCGAGAAGTGCGCGGTGTGCGCGCTGTCGCCCAGCAGCACGACGTTGCCGTCCACCCAGGACTCGTTGCGCACCGTCGTGAAGCTGATCCAGCGGGAGTTGTTCGCCTTGACCTCGTGCCCGTCGAGTACGTCGGCGAACAGCTCCCGCACGAGCGCGATCGACTGCTCGTCGCTCTCCCCTGGCCGGAAGTCCCGGGCGGCGAAGGCGCCGAAGCCGGCCCGCTCCCAGACGCTGTCGTGCATCTCCACGATGAACGTGCTGCCGGTCGGGTCGAACGGGTAGCCGTGGATCTGCATGACGCCGTACGGGGTGCTGGCGACGTAGAACTTGAAGGCGTCGAAGACCAGATCGGTCCCGAGCCACATGTAGCGGCAGCGCCGGACGTCGAGGGTGGGGCCGAACGCTCCCGCGCGTGCGGTCCGCACCGCGGAGTTCAGGCCGTCCGCGGCCAGCACCAGGTCGTACCGGGCGGCCAGTTCCTCGACCGGAAGCGCCTCGGAGCGGAACTGGATGGTGACGCCGAGGTCGAGGCAGCGTCGCTGCAGGATCTCCAGCAGCCGCTTGCGGCTCATGGCGGCGAAGCCGTGCCCGCCGGAGGTGATCACCTGCCCGCGGTAGTGGACGTCGATGTCGTCCCAGCGGGCGAACTCGGCCTGCATCGCGCGGTAGATCTCGCGGTCGGCGTGCTCGATGCCGCCGAGGGTTTCGTCGGAGAAGACGACGCCGAAACCGAAGGTGTCGTCGGGGGCATTGCGCTCCCAGACGGTGATCTCGCTGCCGGGGTCGAGCTGGCGGGTCAGGGCAGAGAAGTAGAGCCCGCCCGGACCCCCGCCCACGACCGCGATCCGCATCAGTCGGCAGTCCCCTCGGTGACGGCCTGCTCCCGCAGCCGGAAGCGCTGCAGCTTGCCGGTGTTGGTGCGCGGCAGCTCGCTGACGAAGTCGACGACCCGCGGGTACTTGTACGGCGCGATCTCGGCCTTGACGAAGTCCTGCAGCGTGCGGGCCGTCGCCTCCCCCTCCGGTACGCCGTCGCGCAGGACGACGTAGGCCGCGACGACGGTGCCGCGGTCGGAGTCCGGTGCGGCGACCACCCCGCACTCGACGACGTCCGGGTGGCCCATCAGCGCCGCCTCCACCTCCGGTCCGGCGATGTTGTAGCCGGCCGAGACGATCATGTCGTCGGAGCGCGCCTGGAACCAGAAGTAGCCGTCGGCGTCGCGCCGGTAGGTGTCACCGGTGAGGTTCCAGCCGTTCTTGACGTAGCTGCGCTGCCGGTCGTCGGCCAGGTAGCGACACCCGGTCGGGCCCTTCACCGCCAGGCTGCCCAGCTCGCCGTCCGGGACCGGGTCGCCTTCGGGGCCGAGGACCGCCGCGGTGTAGCCGGGGACCGGCCGGCCGGTGGAGCCGGGCCGGATGTCGTCCCCGGCGGAGCAGATGAAGATGTGCAGCATCTCCGTCGAGCCGATGCCGTCGAGGATCTTCAGCCCGGTGGCCTCGTGGAAGCCGTCCCACACCGCCTTGGGCAGCGACTCGCCTGCGGACACGCAGCAGCGCAGGGACGTCAGCTGCGCGGCCTTGCCGGCGGTGAGCATCGCCCGGTAGGCCATCGGGGCGGTCGACAGCACCGTCACCGCATGCTCGGCGATGAGGTCGGCGAGCTCCGGCGGCGTGGCGCGCTCGACGAGCAGGGTCGACGCACCGGCGCGGAGCGGGAAGAGCAGCAGCGCGCCCAGCCCGAAGGTGAACGCCAGCGGCGGCGTACCGGTGAAGACGTCGTCTGCGACCGAGCCCATCACCTGGGCCGAGAAGGTGTCCGCCGAGGCGAGGATGTCGCGGTGGAAGTGCATGGCGCCCTTCGGACGCCCCGTCGTACCCGAGGTGAAGGCGATCATCGCGACGTCGTCGGCGGCGGTCTCGACCGCGGTGAACCCGTCGTTCTTGCCCTCGACGCGGGCCAGCAGGTCGTCCCCGCCGTCGCCCCCGAAGCTCAGCGTTTGCAGAACGGGGATGTCTGCGGCGTCCAGATCGGCGCGGAAACGGGCGTCGCACAAGGCGAACTGGGCCCGGGCGGTGTCGCCGATGACGGTCAGCTCGCGGCTGCGCAGCAGCGCCATGGTGGTCACCGCGACGGCGCCGGCCAGGACGGTCCCGAGCCAGCACGCAGCAAGCCACGGGGAGTTCGGGCCGCGCAGCAGCACCCGGTTGCCGGGCCGCACCCCGAGGTCGTCGACCAGCACCGCGGCGATCCGGTGGGCCGTCCGCCGGGTCTGGGTGTAGGTCCAGCTCTCGGTGGGGGACAGCAGGCAGGGGCGGTCCCCGCCGACGCGCTCGATGGTGTCGTCGAGCAGCACGGCCGCGGCGTTCAGCCGGTCCGGGTACTGCAGCTCGGGCCGGTCGAAGACGAGGTCGGGGAAGTCCTCCGGCGCGGGCAGGTTGTCCCGGCAGAACGTGTCGGTGTGCGCCGACGGTGTCAACCGCATACCGGGCCTCCTCGTGGAACGGTTCGGTCAGTATTCACGTCCCGGTTGCTACGCCGGCTGTCGCCGCAGCACGGCGAGCCACACGTGGCCGGTGGCCGGCGGGTCGCGGGGGACCGGCTCGATCGCGACCACCCCGAGCTCACCCCCGGCGAAGGCGTCGACCTCGCCGCGGGTGAGGGGCCACGGCGGGCCGGGCTCCGCGCTGTCACCGGTCGCCAACGCGGACGCGACGACCACCAGGGTGCCCCCCGGCGCGACGAACCGCCGCACGGCCTCGGTCGCCGGCTGCCGCAGCCCGCGCGGCAGTGACTGCACGGTGAGGCTCTCGACCACCAGGGAGTAGGCACCGGTCCAGGCCGGCGGCGCGTCGAGCAGGTCGGCGGTGCAGTAGTGGACGCCCGATGCGGGGAAGCGCTCGCGGGCGGTCCGCACCGCGGACTGCGAGACATCGAAGGCGGTCGTGGCGTAGCCCAGGCCGGCGATGAACTCGGCGTCGGCACCGAGACCGCAGCCGACGACCAATGCGGACCGCCCGGCACCGTGCGGATGGCCGGCCTCCGCCCAGCGGACGAGCAGCCGCTGCGGTCCCGCCCGCTCCCACGGCACCACGGCGGCGCTGTCGCGGGCCTGCGCGTAGAGCTGCTCGAACCAGCCCGTCGGGTCACCCGCCGACAGCGCCACCCCCGCCAGCCGATTCGCATCGGACTCCCGGTCCGGGCCGGTCATCGTCGCTCCTTCTGCCTCGGCGGAGGGGTCCGGTCAGTATCCCGGTACGGCGACGTGTCTTGCCCCAGCAATGGACCGCACATGGCCGCCCGTGCCGCGGAGGTGGCTCCTACCGGTCCACTGCCACCTGTCAAGGAAGGGCCGCGGTGC
>JAABUS010007157.1_pt1 | contig 13011 bp, 11 predicted proteins | sample 5560161 | NCBI WGS metagenome assembly JAABUS01 (sample SAMN10711885, study PRJNA513376) | rock metagenome | isolation source: Antarctica rocks | place: Antarctica: Victoria Land, Trio Nunatak nord | collected 2016-01-04 | reverse complement strand
CGCTCTGCGAGGCGAGCGCGAAGCCCGTCTGCGCGTCCCGGAAGGTGAGCGAGACCAGGCCGTCGACATGCCCGACGGACTCGAAGGTCTGCCCACCGTCCCCGGTGCGACGGATCGTGCCGTCGTCACACCCTACGAACGCAACCTCGGTATCGAGGGCGGCGATCCCGACGGTCGCACAGCCGACGGTGACCCTGCCGCCCGGTGCGTGGACGAGCGAAGGGTTCTCGCTCGCACTCAGGTGATAAGCGCCGGCCGTGCCCTGACTATGGATCCAGGAGGCACCCGTGTCACCGGAGCGCTCGACCGACGGCGCGCATGACTCGTCGGTGCCGACGAACCACAGATCCGAACGCGACACCGCCACCACTCGCAGCACCTGGGGTACGTCGGGGAAGACCGTCTCAAAGGTGGCGCCTCCGTCGGTCGAGACCTCGACCTTTCCAGTCTTGTCGCTCCGGCAGTTGCCCGCGGTAGCGCGCAGGATCGTGCCGTCGATGCCGATGGACAGCAGGCCCAGCGAGCGCTCCGCCGCTGGAACGGAGGTCTCGGCGGGCGTGCTCGGCTCGGAAGGTTGAGTCGATGTGGGCGACTGCGAAGGCAGGGACGGCTCGGTGGTCGAGTCGCCGACCGGCGTCGGTACGGAGATCGCGTCGCCTTCAGGCGCTCCCCCACGCACATGTTGCACCGCGGCAACCGCCAGCACCACGTCGACGGCAACGAACGCGGCAATAGAGGCGATGACCAGCTTGTTGGTCATCCACATCCCTCCTCGGCCAGCGTGCGGCATACCGTCCTGCCGGAGTCTAGTGGTCGTAACCCGGACTTCTCGGGCTAAGCGCTGCCCTAGCGTTTGCGGCGACCGGGGAAATCACTGGGAGCGGCCGCCGTGCGCGTGACATGCTCGCTCCCGATGTCACCTCTCGACTCAAGCGACGAACTGCACCAGCGCGTCGAGCGCTACTACGACGCCGTTCCCCGCGCACGCTCCGCGGTGGAAGAGGTCGGCCCGTTCACGCTCTTCGTCGCCACGCACGGATGGCCCTACTACGCTCGGCCACGGCTGGGCGGGAGCGGCGCGTTCACCGTCGACGACGTCCGGGCGGTGCTCGACCGGCAGGCGGAGCTCGGCGTACCCCGCTCCATCGAATGGATGCACGACGTGACGCCGGAGCTGCTCGACGTAGCAAGAGATGCCGGGATGACCGTCGCCGTGTGCCCCTTGCTCGTGCTCGACGGTGAGCCTCGCGGCGACGCCCCGAACGCTCGCATGCTCGCCGCCGACGACATCGACACCGCCACCCTGTCCAGGGCAGCTGTCTGGGTCGGCTTCGGCAACCCTGGTACGGCGACGGGGCCGCCCGGGCTGCCCGAACGCGACGCCGCCGCGGCCGAGCGACCAGCGCCCCTCGACCCGGCCACCGTCGACGGCATCCGAAGCGGGCGGCGGGGTCACGCGGCGGCGTACGACCCCGATGCACCGGAGCTCGGCCCGGTAGGAGGCGGCAGCTTCACCGCTGTCGATGACGTCGCCGAACTCACCGGGATCGCGGTGCTGCCGACGTACCGACGACGCGGGCTGGCAGCACAACTCACCAAGGTGATGGCGGATGCTGCTCGCGCGCACGGCGTCACGACGGTCTTCTGCTCGGCGCAGAATGATGACGTCGCGCGTGTCTACGAGGGGATCAGCTTCCGTCGAGTGGCCACCGCCTGCATCGCCGAGGTCCCCGCCGACCGATGACTCGAGCGACCGCCTGGTTGACCACTGGCTGCGTGGCGGTGATCGCCGCCTGCTTCGTGGTCATCCCGCACCCATGGGAAGGCCCGACCCTGCTGACTTTCAGCAAGAGCCACGGAGTGCACGTCTCCGACCTGGTGGTGGCCGCGGTGGCTGCTGCGGTGCTCGCGGCCGTCTGGCGGCGTACCCGACGTCGACCTGCGGCATGAGCGAGCTGACGTGGAACGCTTCCCACCGTGAGGAACTGTCCGAGTTGGTACGCCGTTGCGCTCCCGAGCGCCGATCCGCCCCAACTCTGTTCCAACCCAGCCACCACCAGCGGGCTCCCGGCGGCCAAGGGACGGCTCAGCCGGACGGGTTGGCCTGCACGGCGCGGTTGATCGCGGAGATGACGGCCTGCAGCGACGCGGTCACGATGTTGGCGTCGAGGCCCACCCCCCAGAGGATTTGCTCGCCGATCGCGCACTCGACGTACGCCGCCGCGATCGCGTCTCCGCCCGACGACAAGGCGTGCTCGGCGTAGTCGAGCACGCGGACGTCGTAGCCGAGCCCGTTGATCGCCGTCACGAACGCCGCGATCGGCCCGTTGCCCTCGCCGTGCAAGGTTTGCGCCTCGCCGTCGACGTACACGTTGACGGTGAGCGCGTCACGCTCTCCCGCCGCCGACGACGTGTGCACCGAGTTGAGCGCCAGCGGCGCCCGGCGGTCGAGGTACTCGCTGCGGAACGTCGCCCAGATCTCGTCGCCAGCGATCTCGCCGCCCTCGGTGTCGGTGCGGCCCTGCACGACCCGGCTGAATTCGATCTGCAGCCGGCGCGGCAGGTCGAGCTTGTGCTCGGCCTTCAGAATGTAGGCCACGCCGCCCTTGCCCGACTGGGAGTTGACGCGGATGACCGCCTCGTAGGAGCGGCCGACGTCCATCGGGTCGATCGGCAGGTATGGAACGGCCCAAGGATGGTTGCTTACCGCAACGTTCCTATGGCTTGCGTCGGCTTCCAGGGCTTCCAATCCTTTCTTGATCGCGTCTTGGTGGGAGCCGGAGAAGGCGGTGTAGACCAGGTCGCCGGCGTACGGGTGGCGTGGGTGCACGGGCAGACCGGTGCAGTACTCCACCGTCCGGCGGATCTCGTCGATGTCGGAGAAGTCGATCTGCGGGTCGATGCCCTGGCTGAAGAGGTTCAGCCCCAGCGTCACCAGGCACACGTTGCCGGTGCGCTCGCCGTGCCCGAACAGGCAGCCCTCGACCCGGTCGGCACCGGCCATTATCGCCAGCTCGGTGGCGGCGACGGCAGTGCCGCGGTCGTTGTGCGGGTGCAGCGAGACCACCGAGTGCTCGCGCCGGCTCAGCTGGCGGGAGAACCACTCGATCTGGTCGGCGTACACGTTGGGCGTCGACATCTCCACGGTGGCAGGAAGGTTGCAGATGATCTCGCGTCCGGGGCCCGGCTGCCACACGTCGGAGACCGCCTCGCACACCTCGACGGCGAAGTCGAGTTCGGTGTCGGTGAAGATCTCCGGGCTGTACTGGTAGCCGAAGTCGACATCTGCGAGGTACTCCTCGGCGTACTTCATCACGATCTCGGTGCCGCGGGTGGCGATGGCCCGGCACTCGTCGCGGTCGACGCCGAAGACGACGCGACGAAACAGCGGCGCGGTGGCGTTGTAAAGGTGCACGTTCGCCCGGTGGGCGCCGACGAGGCTCTGCACGGTCCGCTCGATCAGGTCCTCGCGCGCCTGCGTGAGCACTGAGATCGTGACGTCGTCGGGGATCATGTCGCCCACGACGAGCTGACGGACGAAGTCGAAGTCGAACGCGCTCGCCGACGGGAACCCGACCTCGATCTCCTTGTAGCCCATGCCCACGAGCAGCTCGAACATCTTCTGCTTGCGGCCGGGGGTCATCGGCTCGATCAGGGCCTGGTTGCCGTCACGTAGGTCGGTGGAGAGCCAGCGCGGGGTCGCCGTCAGCGACCTCGTGGGCCACGTGCGGTCGGGCAGATCGACCGGCGGGAAGGCGCGGTAGCGCTCGAACGGCATACCGCTCGGCTGTTGGGAGTAGCGCGGTGCTGGAGGGATGGCCATGAGGGGACCTTCGAAGGAGGGGGTGGGCAACGCCTGGACGACAACAGCTCCCGCGACGAGGGGTCCGGCTCAGCGAACCTCGTCGCGGCACTCAAGGAGCAGCGCCCAGCGGTCGACCTTCATGGTGTGCCCAGGCTAACACCAGCGGCAACGCCGCCGAGAAGGGTTGCCCGAGGGTGGGGGACGGCATACCGCGTTATTGCGTTGCATGCCGCCGCTCGGCTCCGTTGAATGCAGCCATGACGATCGAGCGGGTTGACCCGCTGACCCTCGACCCGCCCACCGCCGACCGTTGCGCAGACATCATGAACGCCGTCATCACGGCCAGCGGCCTCCACCAGGCACTGGTCAACGGCCGCGCCTTCGAGGGGCAGGTCAAGTACGGGCACGACGGCACCCCGTCGGACGGGCTCTGGCTGGCGCGCGCCGGAGACGAGATCGTCGGTCATGCCCAGCTCGAACTCGCCAACTGGGACAACCCGCAGATGGCCATGGTGTTCTGCTCGGTGCACCCCGACCACGTCGGCCGAGGCATCGGCACAGCACTGCTGGACGCGCAGACGCACGCCGCGCGCGCGGCCGGCCGCACCCTGCTGCTGACCTTCGCGATGCACGGCACCCCGACCTCTCACTTCCTCACCGGGGCCGGCTTCGAGACCGCCCAGGCCACCGTGCAGCGCCGACTGCGGCCCCCGGAGCTCGACTATGACGCGATCCAGCGGTACGCCGACGAAGCCGCCGCACACGCCGGCGACTACGAGCTGATCCGGCTCGACGGCCCCGCGCCCGAGGAGTGGCTGCCCACCCTCCAGGACCTGCACCAGGCGATCAACGACGCGCCCCTCGACGACATCGACCTGGAGCCGGACGTCTTCCCGCCCGAACGGCTGCGCGGCTACGAGGCGGCCATGGCCGCGCGCGGTCAGCACCTCTACCGGCTGATGGCCCGCCACCGCGAGACCGGCGCGTGGGCCGGGCACACCATCATGTGCGTCGACGAGACCCGACCGGGCGTCGCCATGCAGGAGGACACCAGCGTTGTCGGCAGCCATCGCGGACACCGGCTCGGCATGCTGCTGAAGGCGACGATGCTGCTGTGGATGCGCGACGCCCACCCTGAGCTGGAGACGATCGACACCTGGAACGCCGAGTCCAACCACCACATGATCGCCATCAACGACCAGCTCGGCTGCACGGTCAACGGCCTCGGCGTCGCCCTGCAACGCCATCTGCCCGAAAGATCCGACTCTCACGCTGTCCCCACCACCTGAGAGTCGGATCCTTTGGCAGGGGCACCCGCCGAGGTCCCGGGTACGCCGAGGTCGGTCGCCTACGATGGGCGGCGATGACCGAGAGCAAGATGAGTACGTCGACACTCATCTGCGTCGTCTTGATCGTGCTGGCGCTCGTGGGCGGCTGCTCGCCCTCCTCTCCCACCAGCGCCGCCGCCGGCGGCGAGACTACGACCGCGCGGGAACGGCCGACGACGTCGTCCACACCGCGCGAGCCACCCCCGCCGCCGCCCGACACCGGCATCTGTCGCGACCTCAACTTCGGTGACATCAACAGGTACTCCAACACCACCGAACCGAGGTCGTGCGAACGCCCCCACACTGCGTACACGTTCGCCGTCACCAGGCTGCCCGACGACGTCGCGTTCGAGGGCGTTGCCATCAAGAACGATGCAGTTCAGGAGGCAGCCGCGAGCTCGTGCCGCGCCGAGTTCACGCCGTACGTCGGCGGCGACGCCGCGACCCGGGCGCGGGTGCGGCTCACGGCGACGTACTTCCTGCCGGACCAGGCCAGTTTCGACCGGGGCGCTAACTGGGTGCGCTGCGACATCATCGCCCTGCAAGCCGAGAAGATCCTGGCCGAGCTGCCGCCCAAGCTCGAAGGAGCCCTCGACGACAAGGAGATCGTCTCCGACTACGGCCTCTGCTCGGGAGGCGAACCTGGCACCGCGGAGTCGGTGATGGTGACGTGCAACCAGCCGCACGCCTTCCGAGCGATCGCGGCGCTGCGCCTCGGAGCGACCGAGGAGCCGTATCCCGGAGAAGGCGTGACCAAGGACGACGGACAGCAGCGCTGCGAAGACCTGGTCAAGTCCCAGGTCGAGGAAGGCGGCGGCTACACGTTCAGCTGGACCTATCCGACCCCCGCTGATTGGCAGGCCGGACAACGATTCGGCTACTGCTGGAACAAGACCACCGCCTGAGCCCCGCCCAAGGCATAATCGGCCACGTGAAAAGACTCCTCGGCTGCTGCGCCTTCGTGTCCGCCCTGCTGTTGACGTCGTGCGCGAGCGCCCAAGACGTCGCCCAGACGACGTCTGAGTCGACGTCGAGCTCGTCGGAGCCGACTGAGACGTCCGAGACAACTGAGACGACGCCGACGGAGACGACGGAGACGACGACGCCGACGGAGACGACGGAGACGACCCCGACCACCCCCACCGAGACCAGCACGACCACCGAGGAGCCGCAGCTGGCCGGCCGGCCCGAGGTCGGCAACTGTTACAACACCTCGAAGACACAGTTCCGCCAGCAGCGCGACGGGTCGTTCCCGGTGTCGTGCAGCAACCGACACACCGCTGAGACGTTCGCCGTCTTCAACGTGAGCGCCTCCCCGACCAGCGACCAGACCGACAAGGTGTGGCGCAGCTGCCACGCCCGGTTCCCCGGGTACGTCGGCGCAGCCGCGACGCTCTCGAAGCTCGACCTGGCGCTGATCCTGCCGAGCAACGACCAGACGAGCGCCGGGCAGACCTGGATCCGCTGTGACGTGATCCAGAAGGCCCACTACAACGCCCGTGTCGGCGTATCCCGAGTCGGGAGCTTGAAGAACGCCCTCAGCGGTGGGGTGTCACGGGAGTTCCGCGGCTGCGTGAAGCACTGGCCGAAGGTCTACCAGGCGGTGCATTTCACCCCCTGCAGCCAGCGGCACCAGGCGGAGCTCATCCCGGAGTCACTGTTCCTCGGAGCGCCGGAGGCCCCCTTCCCGGGCACCAAGACGTCGCAGGACAGGAGTAAGCAGTTCTGCGAGAACGTGTTCCAGGACTACGTTCCCGAGACCAACAACTACTACTACTACTACCCGACCAAGGCCTCGTGGAAGTCAGGTTCACACAACACCACCTGCTGGGCGCTCGACGTTTCTGGCGACGGCCTGCCGCCGTCCTGAGCCTTGTCGTCCCCCGCTGAGCGTTTAACGGAGGGGGGGCGGGCCATGCACGGGTTCGTAGCCGGCCGGCCAGGAGAAGAAGAAGCCTTCGCCGTGCGTGAGACCGGGCAGCCGCTGCTCGAACGTGTGCACGTGGCTGGTGGGCAGCACGCCGGTGATGCGGCAACGCGTCAGGTGCAGCTGCGGTGGCTGTGGTGTGGCGCCGGCAGCATGCAGCTTCTGGAGCACCGGGGAGACCGAGTCGGCAGGAAACTCCGCCTCGAACTCGCTGACCGGTGCGCACACCGTCGTATCCGCGCTGCGCAGGGCCTCGTGCAGCACGATGGCAGTCAACCGGCGGAAGTCGCCCGCGGTTGACAACGGGGCCGAGTAGCCGGAGTCCGTCAGCGTCACGATGCAGTCGGTGACCCGCCAGCCGCACAACCCGCTGCCGAGACTGGACTGCACCGTCTCCTCGATCGCTGTGTGGAATGACAGCAGCAGTCCGCCCAGCTCGACCTCGCGCCCGTATGTGACCCCCGAACCGACCGGTCCCGGCTCGATCCGCAGCCCGACCGTCGCAAGGTCGCGGTTGCCGGGTGTACCGATGACCTTGAGGGCGTGGCCCACCCGCGCAACCCGCTCGATGTGGACGGTGCGGGTGGGCAGGAACTCCGCCGCGATGCCGAACTCGCTGGCCAGCCGGGCGGCGATCACCTCCTTCTGCACCTCGCCGTAGAGGCTGACGGTCAGCTCCTGGTCGACTCCGTCGAGACGGGCATCGATGAGTGGGTCCTGCTCGGACAGCTGTTGGAGCGCCGCGAACAGCGCCCGCCGATCCCCAGGGTTGTCGGCCACCACGACGGACTCGAGGCCCGGAGGTGGGAAGTGCCGACCGCCCTTGGCGTCGTCCCACGCTCCGAGCTGGTCGCCGATCTCGATGTCGGACAGGCCGACGATGGTGGCGATGTCGCCGGCCTGGGCCGGCGTCGTCTCCGTGGTCGTGCCGTGGGTGAACGTGCTGACGCCGGTGACGCGGCCTTCGCGCGTCACCACGGTGCCGTCGCGGTTGCGGTGGTGGTAGCTGACCTGGTCGCGTGCGGTCAAGGTGCCGGTGTGGAGGCGAGCGTACGCAGCCGTCTGTCCCGCCGAGCCGCGCTCGATCTTGAAGACGCTGGCGTGCAAGGGCGCGGCTGACGACGCGGTCCCGGCCGGCAGGTAGCGACTCAGCGCCTCGACCACGTCGGCGACTCCGATGCCGGACAGGGCAGAGCCGAAGTAGACCGGGTGCACCGTCCCTGCGGCGGTCAGCCGCGCGAGTGCCGCCAGCGCCTCGGTCTCGGTGAGCGGCCGCGCGCCGTCGACGTACCGGCGCAGCAGCTGTCCATCGACGTCAGCGAGCCGCTCGACGAGCTCGTCGAGGAAGGCGCTGCCGCGACGCCGGCTGACGGTGCAGGCGCGGTTGCCGAGCTCGGCCGGCTCGGTGATCGCGATGGCGTCGCCGGCGAGGGCGCCGCGCAGTGCGGCCATCGTGTCGGCGTACGTCGCGCCGACCCTGTCGATCTTGTTGGCGAAGATGACGAACGGGATGCACAGCCGCTCGAGGATGCGGATGAGCACGCGGGTCTGCGGCTGCACCCCCTCGACGGCCGAGACCACGAGCACGGCTCCGTCGAGCACGGCGAGTGCCCGCTCGACCTCGGCGACGAAGTCGGAGTGGCCGGGAGTGTCGATCAGGTTGACCTTGACGTCGGCAGCCTCAGCCGAGGGGATCGTGAACGTGACCACGGCCGAGCGGATCGTGATGCCGCGACGGCGCTCGATGACGTCGGAGTCGGTGGTGGTGTCGCCGTGGTCGACACGGCCGAGGTGGGTGGTGACCCCCGTCTCGTAGAGGAGACGTTCGGTCAGTGTGGTCTTACCGGCGTCGACATGGGCGACGATCCCGAGGTTGAGGGTGGGCATGGAGAAGGGCAGCCTTCGGCGTGATCGAGGAATGGGGCGCGATCCGTCCGATGAGTTGCCGCATCTCCAGTGCTCCTTCGTGGCCGTAGGGGTGCCTGGGCGTGAGGCTAGCGGCGTACGCCGACCCAGGCGAGGGCTTTTCGCGGCGGCGGACGTCGGTCGCGGCGGACGACGTCCGAGCAGCGGGCTAGAAGCCCAGCCGCCGCAGCTGCTTGGGGTCGCGCTGCCAGTCCTTGGCGACCTTCACGTGGAGGTCGAGGTAGACCGGCGTACCGAGCAGGGCCTCGATCTGCTTGCGGGCCGTCGTACCGACGTGCTTGAGCCGAGCGCCACCCTTGCCGATGACGATGCCCTTCTGGGTGGGCCGCTCGACGTAGAGGTACGCCTGGATGTCGAGCAGCGGCTTGTCGTCGGGCCGGCCCTCGCGCGGTCCCATCTCCTCCACCAGCACCGCCAGCGAGTGCGGCAGCTCCTCGCGAACGCCTTCGAGCGCGGCCTCACGAATGAGCTCCGCCACCAGGGTCGCCTCCGGCTCGTCCGTCAGGTCGCCGTCGGGGTAGAGCGGCGGACCCTCCGGCAGCTGCGCCACCAGCAGGTCGGCGACCAGCCCGACCTGGAAGCCGTTGACCGCCGACACCGGCACGATGTCTGCCCAGCTGATGCCCATCCGCTCACCGAGCATCGCCACTGAGGTGAGGTAGCCGACGAGCTGCTCCGGCGTCACCAGATCGGTCTTGGTCACGACCGCGAGCTTGGGTGTGCTGGCGACCTTGCCGAGCTCGGAGAGCAAGAACCTGTCCCCCGGCCCGACCGGTTCGGTCGCGGCGAGGCAGACGGCGACCACATCGACCTCCGCCCAGGTGTTCTTGACCAGGTCGTTGAGGCGCTCACCGAGCAGTGTGCGCGGCCGGTGCAGACCCGGGGTGTCCACCAGCACGAGCTGGGCATCGGGGCGGTGCACGATGCCGCGGATCGCGTGCCGGGTCGTCTGCGGCCGTGGCGAGGTGATCGCGATCTTCGTGCCTACGAGGGCGTTGGTCAGCGTCGACTTGCCCACGTTGGGCCGTCCGACCAGGCTTGCGAACCCACTGCGGAACGGCACGGGCTCGGTGCTCACGTGGTCACCGAGGCGACGACGTCTCCGTCGGCTGACGCCTGGTAGACGACGACTCCACTGCCGGCGACCTCCCTGACGGCAGCGATGTCGGCGGCGGCGGGAGTGGGCTGGTCGCCGATAGCGAGGCCCGCCTCGAGCCCCCGCACACCGCTGCTCACCGCCATCGCCGTCGCCACCTGCAGGGCGCTCAACCGCAGCGACGGCAGGTCGACGCTGGTGGCGGCGTAGGTGCGGCCGTCGGTGTCTCGTACGGCGGCGCCCTCGGCCGCCCGCGTCCGCGCGCGGCTGGCGCGCGCCAGCGTCAGCAGCTTCGCGTCCTCGGGATCGGTGAGCTCGATCGTCATACCGGCAACCCTATGCGCCCCACCTCTGCGACCCGTCCGAACGTGATCGAGCCAGCGGTCGATCAGGTTCGGCAGGTCAGGGCTCGACCGGAGCGGGGTCGGCGGCAGGCTGGTACGCCTCGTCGCTGGCCATCTCGGCCCGGGTGACGACAACCGTGACGACCTTGTTGCGGCGCCCGGCCAGCGACTCGGCCTGCAGGTGCAGCCCCTCACAGGTCACCTCGGCGCCCGGGATCGGCACCTTGCCGAGGTGCTTGGCCATCAGGCCACCGACGGTCTCGATGTCTTCGTCGTCGATCTCGACGTCGAAGAGCTCGCCGAGCTCGTCGACGGGCAGCCGCGAGCTGACCCTGATGGCGCCGTTCGCCAGGCGCTCGACCTCCACCGGGTCGGAGTCGTACTCGTCGGTGATCTCGCCGACGATCTCCTCGAGCAGGTCCTCGATGGTGACCAGGCCGGCCGTGCCGCCGTACTCGTCGACGACGATGGCCACGTGCATCCGCTTGGCCTGCATGTCGCGCATCAGCTCGTCGGCGGGTTTGGTGTCGGGCACGTAGAAGGACGGCCGCATCACGGTCTCGATCCGCTCGGTCGTCTCCGCTTCGTGCCGGTCGTAGACGCGCTTGGTGACGTCCTTGAGGTAGGCGATACCGATGATGTCGTCGAGGTTCTCCCCGATGACGGGGATGCGGGAGAAGCCGCTGCGCAGCGCGAGTGACATCATCTGCCGCAGCGTCTTGTAGCGCTCGATGAACACCATGTCGGTCCGCGGCACCATCACCTCGCGCACCAACGTGTCGCCGAGCTCGAACACCGAGTGGATCATCCGTCTCTCATCGGTCTCGATCACCCGGGACTGCTCAGCGAGATCGACCAGCTCGCGCAGCTCGGCCTCGGTCGCGAACGGACCCTCGCGGAAGCCGCGCCCAGGAGTCAGCGCATTGCCGATGGTGATGAGCAGCTGCGGCAGCGGGCCGAGCACGGCCGTCAACGCCCACAACGGGCCGGCGGTCAGCAAACCGACAAGTTCGGAGTGCTGGCGCCCGAGCGTGCGGGGCCCGACACCGACGGCGACGTAGGAGACGACGACCATCGCGCCGGCCGCCACCAGCACCTGCAGCCAGGTCGGGTCGAGCAGACCGCCCCGGGTGCCCCCGGTCGTGGTAGCGCCGGCGACGACGAGCGCCACCAGCACGACAGCGGTCGTCTCGCACACCGTACGCAGCAGCAGCGCGGTGTTGAGGAAACGCGGCGGATCGCTCACGACGGCGAGCACCTTGCCGGCGCCGCGCTTTCGGTCGCGAGTGAGTTCTTCGGCGCGCACACGTGAGATCGACGACAACGCCGCATCGGCGCTTGCCAGGATGCCCGCGACCACGATCAGGACTGCCGCGAGCACGAGCAACGTCACGCCGGCCGCCGTCATTCGACGACCTCGCCGTTCTTCACGCCCAGCCACTCCGCGAGCAACCGGGCCTGCAGACCGAACATCTCCCGCTCCTCCCCCGGTTCGGCGTGGTCGTAGCCGAGCAGGTGGAGGATGCCGTGGATCGTCAGCAGCGCCAGCTCGTCGTCGATGCTGCGGTGGAAGCTCGGCGCCTGCGCGGCGGCGTACTGCGGGCACAGCAGCATGTCACCGAGGATTCCCTCGGGCTCAGGCTCGTCATCGCGGCCGGGGCGCAGCTCGTCCATCGGGAACGACAAGACGTCGGTGGGACCGGCGTTGCCCATCCACTGCTGGTTGTACTGCGCGATGGTGTCCTCGTCGACGAAGCGCAGGCACAGCTCCGCCTCTGGGTGCACGCGCATCCGCGTCAGCGTGAATCGGGACAACGTGAGGAACGCGGCCGGGTCGAGCTCGAACCCGGACTCGTTGAGAACCTCGATGCTCATCGCGTGTCGGCCACCGAGGTCGGGCCGGAACTTCGTTCGGCCTCGTAGCTGTCGTAGGCGGCGACGATCTTGCCCACCAGCTTGTGGCGCACGACGTCGTTGGCGTTGAGCCGGCAGAAGCTGACGTCCTTCATGCCTTCGAGGATGCCCTGCACGACCCGCAGACCGCTGTGCGTGCCATTGGGCAGGTCGACCTGGGTCACGTCTCCGGTGACGACCATGTTGGACCCGAAGCCGAGCCTGGTCAGGAACATCTTCATCTGCTCCGGCGACGTGTTCTGGGCCTCGTCGAGGATGATGAACGCGTCGTTGAGGCTGCGCCCGCGCATGTACGCCAACGGCGCCACCTCGATCGTGCCTGCGGTCAGCAGCTTCGGGATGGTGTCGGGGTCGAGCATGTCGTGGAGCGCGTCGTAGAGCGGCCGCAGGTAGGGGTCGATCTTCTCGCTCAGCGTGCCGGGCAGGTAGCCGAGCCGCTCCCCCGCCTCGACCGCGGGACGCGTCAAGATGATCCGGTTGACCCTCTTCGCCTGCAGCGCCTGCACGGCCTTCGCCATCGCGAGGTAGGTCTTGCCGGTGCCCGCAGGCCCGATGCCGAACACCACCGTGTGCTTGTCTATCGCGTCGACGTACCGCTTCTGGTTCAGGCTCTTGGGGCGGATCGTGCGGCCGCGGTTGCTCAAGATGTTGAGGGTAAGGACGTCGGCGGG
>JAABUS010007155.1_pt1 | contig 13018 bp, 12 predicted proteins | sample 5560161 | NCBI WGS metagenome assembly JAABUS01 (sample SAMN10711885, study PRJNA513376) | rock metagenome | isolation source: Antarctica rocks | place: Antarctica: Victoria Land, Trio Nunatak nord | collected 2016-01-04 | reverse complement strand
CGTGATGAAAGATGTGTTAATTTCTTCAACAATGAGCAGCTCAAATGATCTCTTTGCTTCAAAATCTTTGACTACTGAATGTGTACTATCTAGCAATGAAATTAGTTACTCATTAAAGTCATTGATTAACACTGAAGCAGCTGACTATTCGTTCATTGATGAATTAATCGTGCAGAATGTTTGTGATCATTTGCAAATTGAATCATTATCTTTAATCAAGCTCAAGTCAATAAGAGAATTCGATGATCATTATGCAAAAAAGCTCATTACTCATACGATTTATTCGAATCTGACTGTTTAAAATCATATGAAACGTTTCGCTTTTATGCTGATTACTCGATTGAGTCAGCATCAGATGATTCTTGAAAAAACATGAATGAACAAGATCGAGATGACTATTGATATAAGAGATGATCGTCTTCAATTTTCTAGTTTCGAAGCTCATATCAAAGCTTCTATCAAAGCTCATTCGATCTCTCTTTCTATCATCAAGAAAATCGTGATAGAACAGAAGAGTTCAATCTCTACTCAAATACTAAAGAGATCTATTCTTTCTGTCATCATTTGACTCAGCGAGAAGTCATCTTCATTCAGTAAAATCGTGAAATTATCTAATTCAGTCAACTTCGTTTCGCCTTTCGATTCAATGAACATAGCAATGATAAAGACTGCAGCATATAGATCACTAGTCAAACGATTGAATGTGACTACTTTCGCGATCATCATCACGAAAATTGATTGACTTCTAAAAACAGCTAGAAATAAACTTGAAGATGTAGATCTACAAGAGCTTTCACATGAAGAGATCTTGAAAGAAGTCAAAGCTAAGCTTTTTTTGAAATATCATGACTATCTAGACGTGTTTGATTGAGCTATGACTGATCAACTATCATCTCATCGCTTCTACGATCACAAAATCGAGTTGACAGACGAGAAAACGTCTTCTCGAAGTCGTCTCTATCATATGTCTGACTACAAGCTTCAAAAGATGAAGAATTATCTGATTAAACATCTGAATAAGAGTTTTATATCTTTCAGCTCGACCTCATACGCTTCGTTCATACTATTCGTCGAAAAGAAAAATGATAGCTTGCGTTTCTGTGTAGACTACAGAAAGCTCAATGCTTTGATCAAACGAAATCGCTACTTCTTATCGCTAATAGACGAAACTTTCGCTTGTATTCAAGATAGCAAGTATCTGATTCAATTGAATATCATTGTCATCTTCAACAAACTGCGTATGCATTTAAGCAGCGAAGATTTAACTATCTTTATCATCTCTTTTGATTTCTACAAATATCACGTGATGTCTTTTGAATTAATCAACGACTCGACTTTCTATCAACACTATATGAACGACGTGCTATTTGACTATCTTCATCAGTTTTGTCAGATCTATCTAGATGACATTATCATCTACAGCAAAACATTGAAGAAACATAAACAACACGTATGATTGATTCTACATAGACTACAAGAGACTGATCTTCAGATGAATATAAACAAGTGCAAGTTTCATGTTCAGAAGATCTTCTTTCTGAGACTATTGCTATTCATTGAAGAACTAAAGATGAATCTCAGAAAAGTACAAGCAATAGTCGAATGATCTACTTCTACAAACCTCACTCAGATGCAGTTCTTCGTCGACTTCTGCAACTTTTATCAACGTTTTATAAAGAACTTTTCGAAGATTGTTCATTCTCTGATTCAACTAATTCAAAAAGAGATGATATTTGAATGAGATCAAGCTTGTCAAACGATCTTTGATCATATGAAGAAATGAATGACTGAAGTTTCTATTCTTCGTCATTTTGATCAGAATAGAAAGACTATTCTTGAAATAAACTCATTCAACTACGTCGACGATGATATACTTTCTCAGTATGATGACAAAGAAACATTGCATTCAATGATCTACTACAGCAAGAATCTGAGCTTCGCTGAGTGCAATTACGAGATCTATGACAAGAAATTACTAGCAATCATTCAAATCTTCAAGCATTGATGATCTGAGCTAAAATTGACTGAGTTACTCATTAAGATGTTCACTGATCATCAAGCTTTAACATCATTAATGAAAGATAAAAAGCTAAGTAGACGTTAAATACGCTGAGTACAAAAGCTCGTTGACTTCAACTTCAAAATCATGTATCGCTTAAATAAATAAAACATCAAAGTCAATGCATTGACTCATCAAGTTGATTCAGTTTCTAGAAGCTTTGAGAATGAACAATGTTGCTATCAGCGAACTACAATTCTCATGTTGAATTGAATGAAAATCACTGATCTAGAGAAAAACATTGATGAATCAATCTATAAACAGGTTCTTGAGACTAATGAAATCGACAAGAATTGTATGCTACTTCGTGAAGCAATAGCAAGAGACGAGACACAATATGAAGATATCAAATTAAGAAATTGTTGAGTTCAGAACGAAATACTATATCGAAGTGATCTTCTATGAGTTTTCTTCGATGAGCATCTTCAAATGAAGCTAATTCAAGAAGTTCATAATCAATCTTCTATTGATCATTTCGAAATTCTCAGAACGATGAAGATCATAAGAAGATACTACTATTAATCTTCAATGCAAAAGACAATAAATCAATATATTTGAAATTGCTACATTTGTCAGCGATCAAAGACTTCTTAAGATAAATTCAATGAACTACTACATTCTTTATTCATACTTGAACAGTGATGAAAGAACATAGTCATGAATTTCGTCATCGACTTATCTTTTTTGAAAGACAAAAACATCATACTAACAGTGATATGTAGATTGACAAAGAAACAACATTATATTTCTTGTTTCACTGATGACGAGAGAATTACAGCAGAAAAAACAGCTGAGTTAATGCTTCAGTGAATATATCGAATATACGATTTACTCAATTTCATTGTTTTGAATCGAGACTCTCAATTTACCTTCATTCTATGAAAGTCGCTTTGCAAAAGACTAGACATTAATCTTCGACTCTTCACAGTCTATTATTCTCAGATCGATGATCAAAGTGAACAAGTCAATCAGAACGTCGAAAGATATCTTTGATTCTTCTGTTTATACATGCAAAATGACTGAGCTAAGCTACTACTCATGATTGAGTTCATTAACAATAATGCTTTGTTCTCAATCATCTTCTTGATTTCTTTCTTTTTAAACAAAGACTTTCATTCTCGTATAAGTTTTGAACTTGATGTCATCAAATATGAAAGTTCTTGTGAACGTTTGCAAATGACTAAAGCTGAGAATATATCTAAACATATGAACAAAACACTGAAGTTTGCTCGCAAGTCGCTAGTCAAAACACGAAAACAAATGATGAAACAAGTCAATAAGTATAAAAAAGAAGTTAATTACAAGATTGAATCAAAGATGTTTTTGAATGAAAGAAACATCGTTACAGCGAGATCTTTCAAGAAGCTAGATGTCAAAATGCTCGATTCTTTCATCAATTTAGATTTCGTTGACTCGTCATATAAGCTGAAATTATCAGAGTCTATGCATGTTCATGATGTATTTTATTCTGATCTGCTTCGTTCTGTCGTCAACGATCTCTTGCCTGGTCAAAAGAACGAACTCTCAGGTTCAATAGTGATAAACGACGAAGACGAGTGAGAAATCAATGATATATTGAATTTTCGTCGATATCGAAGACGACTTCAGTATAGAGTCAAATGAAATGACTATGACAATGATCTCAATTGATACAACGCTGATGACGACGAATTTATGAACGCTCAGAAGATCGTTGACGATTTTCATATTTAATACTCGAACAAATCGCGCTAATCTCAATCAATCATGATTGAGCAATCAATCGAGTCGAGCAGAAAATACATTCATGCGAACATGAAGCGTCGAAGAGAGAAAGTAATGTCACGATTCTAGTCTTGTCAGACTCAGTTTTCTAGTCTTGTCAGATTTATTCTCGCTTCGTCATCTTGACTAGTCTCTATTGAGCCTAGCGTCGACTGAGAAATACACATATGTAGTCAGCTTCTTTTCTGTAGCTATCTTTCTTTCTTAGCATTTATCTTCTAGTTAAATGACATTCATATTGACTCGCTCTATGCTGATTTCTAACAAATTCATTCAAAAGAAAATCATATTTGAATGAAATGAAGTCTGTCAGATCATCTTCGATCATATGAAGAGATGTATGATCAAGACTTCTATACTACGTCACTTTGATTAAACTCATGAGACTATTCTTGAAATTGACTCATTCAACTACGTCAATGATGAAGTTCTTTTTCAATATGATGATGAAGAAGTACTACATTCAATTGTCTTCTATAGCAAGAACATGTCTTCTGCTGAATGCAACTACAAAATATATGATAAAAAACTTCTGATCATCATTTGAGCATTTAAACACTGATGACTTGAACTGAAGCTAACTGACATTTTCATCAAGATGTTCATTAATCATCAAGCGCTCATCTCATTGATGAAAGATAAAGAGTTGAGCAAACATCAGATGCGCTGAGTTCAGAAGCTAGTTAATTTCAACTTCAAGATAATGTATCAATCTGACAAACAGAATATTAAAATCAATGCATTAACTCGTTGAGCTGACTTCATGTCTAGAGATTTCAATGATGAACATGTTTATTATCAAAGAACTACTATTTTGACATTGAATTAAATGAAGATTGCTGATCTAAAGAAGAATAATGATCAATCAATTTATAAACAAGTTCTTGATGTGAATGAAATTGACGAGAATTGTACACTACTTCGCGAAGCAATAGCAAGAGACAAAGCACAATATGAAGATATCAAATTAAAGAATTGTTGAACTCAGAATGAAATCTTATTTCATGATAGTCAGTTATAAGTCTTGTTCAATGAACTTCTACAAATGAATCTGATTCGTGAAGTACATGATCAGTCGTTGATTGATCATTCTGAAATTCTTAAAACAGTGAAAATCATAAAGCGAAATTACTATTGATCTTCTATGTGAAAAACGATAGATCAATATATTCAAAACTGCTATATATGTCAACGTTCAAAAACATCAAGAAATAAATTAAATAACTTGCTTTAATCTTTATTTATATCTGAACAGCAATGATAAAACATAGTTATGAACTTCATTATTGATTTATCTGATTCATACAACTACTAGACTAATCGCGTCAAGTCGAGTACTCGACTCAAAAAGTGTTGAGTCAAGTTGAATTTTTTTGAAAAAGTGTTGAGTTGAATTGAGAAGTTGAACTCAAGAACTCAAGTCAAATTGAGAAGCTTGACTCAATAACTCAACTCAAAAACTCGACTCAACTTGACAAGATATTAGATAAATGTAAATAGCTTGATTGAACAGTCTTCATGATTTTCTTCATGACTTTCTACCATGATTTTCCGTCATGACTCTTTATCAAAGTCAAACGATCTTCATGTTTTTTCTTCATGTTTCTCGTCATGTTTCTCTTCATGTTTCTCGTCATGTTTTTCTTCATGTTTTTCTTTATGTTTCTCTTCATGTTTCTCTATCAAATGATCTTCATGTTTCTCTTTATGTTTTTCTTCATGTTTCTCTTTATGTTCTTCATCATGATCTTCTATCAAGCAATTTTCATGTTTCTCTTTATATTTCTCGTCATGATCTTCTATCAAATGATCTTCATGTTTTCTCTTCATGACTTTCTATCAAAAAGATAATGCAAAAAGATAATGCAAAAAGATAATGCAAAAGTCGAAAAAATTTCTATATTTAGCTCTCTTGATGTCAAGCTTGAGTTCTTGACAAGTTGAGTCGAGTTGACTCAATTCTCAGTCGAGTCGAGTCGCGTCAAGTTAAAAATATGAGCAACTCAACTCAAGTTGAGTTGAAAATGTGAGCAATTCAACTCAATCTTGATTCGAGTTCAAAATGTCAACTTGAAACTTGACTTGATGATCAATCTACAACTACAACACTATTCTGACTGTCATCTGCAGATTGTTGAAAGAAAGACATTATATTTCTTGCATCATTGATGATGAAGATATCACAGTCGAAAAGACAGCTGAAATGTTGCTTCAATGAGTATATCAAACTTACAATTTATCAAGCTTCATTGTATTTGATTGAGATTCTCAGTTCATCTTCATTCTTTGAAAGTCTCTTTGTAAACGACTGAGCATTTCTTTTCAATTATTCATCATTTATCACTTTCAAATCAACGATCAAAGTGAATGAGTCAATCAAAATGTCGAGCGATATCTTCATTTCTTCTGTTCATACATGCAGAACAACTGATTCAAGTAACTATTCATGATTGAATTTGTTAACAATAACATCTTGTTTTCAGTCATTTTCTTGATTCTCTTCTTCATGAACAAGAGCTTTTACTCTCATATGAGCTTTGACTCTGACATCATTAAGTATGAAAACATTTTCGAACGTTTGCAGATCACTTGAGTCGAAGATATATTCAATCGCATGAATAAGACATTGATTTTCGCTCATGAAGCTCTGATCAAAATGCAAGAACAAATGATGAATCAAGCTAATAAGCATAGAAAGAAAATCAATTACAAGATTGAATCAAAGATGTTTCTGAATGAACGAAACATCATTACAGCGAGATCTTTCAAAAAATTGAATGACAAGATGCTCAACTCATTTCAGATCACAGACTCTGTTGACTTCTTTTATAAATTGAAACTATCAGACACTATATATATACATGATGTATTTCATTCAGAACTTCTTCGCTTCGTCGTCAATAACTCTCTGTTTAATCAGAAGAATGAATTCTTGAAATTAATAGTGATAAACGATGAAGATGAATGAAAAATCGACAATATATTGAACTTTTGATGATATTGAAGATGACTTCAATATCAAGTCAAATGAAAGAGCTATGACAACGATCTCAACTGATATAACGCTGACGATGACGAATTTATGAATGCTCAAAAGATGATTGACAACTTTCATATCAAATATTCAAGAAAAGCGCACTAAGAAATAACATTCATGCAAACATGAATAGTCAAGAAGAGAAGATAATGTTACGATTCTAGTCTTCATCTACTCTTCATTTAGTCTTCGTCTGATTTCATTCTAATCAAGTTTAGTGAGAATCTGATCTAAAGATGATGTCATTGAAACTTTACATCATATGTGTAAGATGTCAATTCTTTTGAACCTAGCACAGAGTTGAGAAGAATACATATAAGAACTTAAGTTCTTATCTGTACATACTTTTCTTTCTTAGCATTTATTTATTAGTTAAATGACATCTTTATGACTCACTTTAAATCAATTTCTAACACTAGTCTTCGTCTATTCTTCAACTAGTCTTCATCTGATTTCATTCTAATTGAGTCTAGCGAAAATCTGATCTAGAAGTGATGTCATTGAGTTTCTGCATCATATGTGTAAGACGTCAACTCAATTAAGTTTAGCACAGAGCTGAGAAACATACATATAAGAATTGAGTTCTTTTCTGTAGATACTTTTCTTTCTTAACATTTATTTATTAGTTAAATGACATCTTTATGACTCACTCTAGATTGATCTTTAACAGTAAATAAATGCTAATCAACTACTCTGCTATCAACGTGTAAATGATACAAAATAATCTACTTTTATTTCAGAAAATTTGCAAGAAATTCTTTGAATTACTTTCATCAAAATACACATTCAAATTTACTTAAATTTATTAAATCAATCACTCAACTTTATTATAATTAAATCTATTTATTTATCTTTATCTCTTTTACAATGACATGCGACTCTGAATCAGTTGAGTCATGAACAGCTCATTTGCTTAGAAGCACTGCTAGTAGACGAGTTTCTCTTATTTCTGTCGATGCTTCAGCGAAATCTCAGAATGTTGCTATCTCATAAGACATCAACATAAGTCAACAACTTTGTCAATGAACTATCAATCAGTTGAACAAGATCATCAAGATGCTGATCAAGTTAAAAGATCAACAAAACATGACTTTGAAACTCAATGAGCAATGAATTGATGTTCAAGTCAATCACATCAAGAGACTTAATGAGCTAAAAATCAATTAAACGACAATAAACACTTAAGAAGAGACTATCATTAAACTACAAAAGAAAGTCTTGAATCTAAAAAAGAGACAGTGTTCAGCAAATCAGTCTCGATCTCAACAGTCTATGAAATCTCAAGCTTTTATCAAGAACTATACTCAACGAAAGTTGTTTACTTTATTCAACAATGATCATCACAAGTTCTTCAAGTTTTTGAACTCATTTATATTTACTGATGAAGATGAATCAACATGAGACAGCTGAAGAATCAAGATAAACGACAAGCTTCAGACAAATGTTGATCACTTCGATAATGAGAATATCTGTATTGTCTATGTGATATTTAGACTAGAAGATGATGTTGCTGAGCACATCTTTGCTCAACATTGACATGATGTTTTGCATTCATACATCTTAATCAACAAGCTATTTGAGCATCTGAAAAATATATACAATGAACTGAATAGAAATTGAAAGTGTCATCACAAGTATAACACTCTGAGATAAACAGACAAGTCTTTCAATGTCTTCTACTTCAACTTTATGAAGCTATTTAACTATCTTAAATACAATGATTGCACTTTGATGAATGATCTTTAGAATAAAATCAATAATCAATTGCAGAATGCTTTATCAGTCTGTTCAGAGAATTTTACTTTGCTCACTCACTTAAAAATCTTTCTTCAAAATGTGAATAATAAACAGCGAGTCAACTATCAGCTACGCAGTCAGCTTTGCACTGTCATCATCAAAGTCACTGTTGTATCTGATAAATGTGCTGCTACTTCATTATCAGCAGTGATGACTTTGATAATTGAATATGTCAAGTCAACTATCTTTTCTATCTTTGAATCAGTCAGATCATCTATCGTTTGCTATATTTGCAAGATCTCGAATCACTTATTTAAGAACTGCTCTCAGAACAAGATTAACATCTCAACATCTCATGCATTCATTTTGACATTTCATGCATTCATTCTTTGTTTACATAAAATCATCATTTTGAAGAATAAAAAGAATGAGAAAATGTCTTTCAAGAATAGTGAGATAAAAAACTAGAGACTTTCATCAAAGATGTGATGAAAGATGTGTTAATTTCTTTAATGATGAGCATGTCAAATGACTCTTTTGCTTCTGAATCTTTGACTATTAAATGTGTACTTTCTAGCAATGAAATTAGTTACTCATTGAAATCATTGATTGACATTGAAGCTGCTGACTATTCATTCATTGATGAAGTGATTGCACAGATTGTTTATGATCAGTTGCAAATCAAGTCTTTGACTTTGATCAAAGCGAAGTCAATTCGAGAATTTGACAATCATTATGCTAAGAAACTCATTACTCATGTCATTTATTTGAATCTGACTGTTCAAGATCATATGATTGACACAGCTTTTATGTTGATCACTCAATTAGATCAACATCAAATGATTCTTGAAAAAATATGAATAAACAAAATTAATCTAGTAATTGATATGTGAATCAATTCTCTTCGATTTTCGAATTTCACTCTCAATCAAAAATCGATTGTTCTACTTTCAAGTCATAAAACAATCACGAAACAGAAGAGCTTGACTTTTACTCATATACTAAGAAGATCATTCACTTTCGTTATCTTTCAATTCAGTCAGAAATCACTCTCTTTTGATCAGTCAAAAGAAAAGTTCATTAAATTGATTAAACAGTCAAAATAGTTTGAAGCAGTTTCATCTAGCGTCAATTCTAAATCAACATTCAGTCTGAAATCAGCTTTCAGTTCAATCAACATATTCATGATAGAAGCAGCAACATATAGAATGTTAGTCAAATGATCAGACATCAAGATCTTTACTGTTATCATCTTGAAAATCGATTGACTCATAACTACAGTTGAAAACAAGTCTGAAGAAATGAATCTACATAAGTTTTTACACATTGAGTTTCTCAAGCAAGTCAAGATCAAGCTTCTCTTTGAATATCATGACTATTTAGACATTTTCGATCGAGCAATGATCAATCAGCTATCATCTCATCATATCTACAATCACAAGATCGAGTTAATCAATGAGAGAATATTCTCGCGAAGCAGACTATATCAGATGTTCAATCACAAGCTTCAGAAGATAAAGAAGTATCTGATTAAACATTTGAACAAAGAGTTTATTTTCTTCAGCTTCGCATTATACATCTCGCTCATTTTGTTTGCTGAAAAGAAAGACGAAAGTCTGCGTTTCTGCATCAACTACAGAAAGCTCAATGCTTTGATCAAATGAGATCACTATTCTTTGCTCTTGATAAACAAGACTCTTACTCATATACAAGAAAGCAAATATCTAATTCAATTAAACATTATTGTCACGTTCAATAAACTGCAAATGCATTCAGATAACGAAGATCTGACTATCTTTATCATCTTCTTCAACTCATACAAATATCATGTAATGCTCTTTGAATTAATCAATGAATCAACGTTCTATCAACATTATATGAACGATGTGCTGTTTGAATATCTTCATCAGTTTTGTCAGATTTATCTAAATGACATTATCATCTACAGCAAGATCTTGAAGAAACATAAGCAACATGTATGATTAATCTTGAATAGACTATGAGAAGCTGATCTACAGATAAACATTGATAAATGCAAGTTTCATGTTCAGAAAATCATCTTTTTAGAACTTTTGATGTCAATCGAGAGACTTAAGATGAATTCACGAAAGATGCAAGCAGTTGTTGATTGATTTACACTCAATAATCTCACTCAGATGCAATTCTTCATTAACTTCTGCAATTTCTATCAACGCTTCATCAAGAACTTTTCGAAGATTGTTCATTCAATGATTCAACTTACTCAAAAAAAGATTATATTTGAATGAAACAAAGTCTGTCAAACTGCATTTGATCATATAAAGAAATGTATGACTGAGACTTTTATACTTCGTCACTTTGATCAGACTTGCGATTTCATTCTTGAAATCAACTCATTCAACTACATCAATGATGAAGTTCTGTCTCAATATAATGATGAAGATGTTTTACATTCAATTGTCTTCTATAGCTGGCAAGAACATGTTTTTTGCTGAATGCAACTACGAGATATATGATAAGAAACTGCTGATCATAATTTGAGCTTTTAAACATTGATGATTCAAACTGAAGCTGATCAACATTTCTATCAAGATGTTCATTGATCATCAAGCGCTCATCTCATTAATGAAAGACAAGAAGCTGAGTCAATAACAAATGCGTTGAATTCAGAAGCTAGCTGACTTCAACTTCAAGATAATGTATCAATCTGATAAACAGAACATTAAAATTAATGCATTAACTTGTTAAGCTGACTTCATGTCTAGAGATTTTGATAATGAACGTGTTTGCTATCAATAAATCATTATTTTGACTTTGAATCAAATGAAGATGCTGATTTAAAGAAGAACATTGATGAATCAATCTGTAAAAAGATTTTTAAGACTAATGAGATTGATGAGAATTGTACGTTACTTCGTGAAGCAATAGCAAGAGACAAGACACAATATAAAGATATCAAATTGAAGAATTGTTGAACTCAGAATGAAATCTTGTATCATGATAGTCAGCTATGAGTTTCGTTCAATGAACTTCTACAAATGAATCTGATTCATGAGATGCACAATCAATCATCAGTTGATCATTCTGATATTCTTAGAACTGTGAAAATCATAAAGCGAAATTACTATTGATCTTCTATGCGAAAAACCATAGATCAATATATTTGAAACTGCTACGTATGTCAACGTTCAAAGACATCAAGAAATAAATCAAATGACTTGCTTCAATCTCTATCTATATCTGAACAGCAATGACAGAACATAGTCATGAACTTCATTATTGATCTATTTGATTCGTACAACTACAACGCTATTCTGACTGTCATTTGCAAACTATTAAAAGAAAAACATTATATTTCTTGCATCATTGATGATGAAGATATCACAGTCGAAAAGACAGCTGAAATGTTACTTCAATGAGTATATTAAACTCATGATTTATTAAGCTTCATTGTATTCAATCAAGATTCTCAGTTCATCTTCATTCTTTGAAAGTTTCTTTGCAAACAACTGAGCATTTCTCTTTGATTGTTTATCATCTATCACTCTCAGATCAATGATCAAAGCAAATGAGTCAATTAAAATGTTGAGCGATATCTTCATTTCTTCTGTTCATATATGCAGAACGACTGATCTAAGTGACTACTTATGATTAAGTTTGTCAACAATAATGTCTTGTTTTTAATCATCTTCTTGATTCTCTTCTTCATGAACAAGAACTTTCATTCTCATATGAGCTTCAACTTTGACATCATCAAGTATAAAAGCATTTGCGAACATCTGCAGATGTTATGAACATGTCTGAATCAATCAGAGTTCAGATCTAACTCTAATCAATTTGATTAGAATAAGTCATGACGCTATGCCTAGTTTGAATCTAGCACATCTCTATTGAACTCTTTGAGTCATTCTCAGCACTTCTTCTCGTTGTTCAGCACTTTCTTCATTCATCTCTTTCATCATTCTTTTAAACAAACACATCTGATCTATTACATCACATCTGTATCGAGTCTAACGCAGTCTCAAGTCATTATTTATAAAAGAGCTCGCACTTTTTCTCTTCTGTATTCTTAATGTCTTGTTATAGTTATCTCTAAAGAGCAATACATACATATCAGTCTCAAGTCTCTTTGATTGAATGATCTAGACATGATCTCAACATTACATTAAGAATCTCATTTATCATACGATATAAATACTCATTACTTATTCAATATACTCGTTCAGGCAGATTGAGTCTAAAGAAATTCATTTACCTGATGATCGACGCAATTGAAAGACAGAACAACACTAAAGAGTCTATAGAATCAACAGCAAGACTGATTGAATTGCTAGACGACTTACAGCTCATTAAGTATGCATCGTTCATCTCAATTAATAGAATCAGCGATAAAGAATCTTCGTTGATTGCTAGAGAATCAAATCGATCAAGAGAATCAATCA
>JAABUS010007154.1_pt1 | contig 13019 bp, 12 predicted proteins | sample 5560161 | NCBI WGS metagenome assembly JAABUS01 (sample SAMN10711885, study PRJNA513376) | rock metagenome | isolation source: Antarctica rocks | place: Antarctica: Victoria Land, Trio Nunatak nord | collected 2016-01-04 | reverse complement strand
TGCCGCTCAACGAGGTGCAGCAACGATTCGCCGACCGCGACATCGAGGCTTGGGCGGATCGGGTGAGCAGGCTGGATTCGGATGCCAGCACCCGGATCGGGGTCGCCGTGCACTCGGTGCGCGCGGTATCTGCACAGCATCTGGCTCGGATCGGAGCCGAGGCCAACGGGCGACCTCTGCACGTACATCTGTCCGAGCAGCCCGCCGAGAACGAGGCCTGCCAGGCGGTGTACGGCTGCACTCCCACCGAGTTGCTAGACCGGCACGGGCTGCTCGGCCGGATGACCACCGCAGTGCACGCGACGCATCTGACCGAGTCCGACATCCAGGTCCTCGGCCGCGCAGGCGTCACGATCTGCCTCTGTCCGAGCACTGAGGCCGATCTGGCTGACGGGTTAGCGCCGACCGGACCGTTGATCGCTGCCGGGGTTCGGCTCTGCGCAGGCAGCGACCAGCACGTGGCCGCCGACCTGCTTTCCGAGGCTCGCGGAATCGAACTGCACGAAAGACTTCGTACGGGCCGCCGCGGCACGCTGTCCCCGGCCGGAGTCGTGGAGGCGCTGACGACTGACGGGCATGCGTCGCTTGGTTGGCCGGACGCGGGACGACTCGAGGTCGGCGCGCTGGCCGATCTGGTCGCCCTCGACACGGTGAGCGTTCGTACGGCCGGGACCGATCCCGCGCAGATCGCGATGACCGCCGGCACCGCGGACGTACGGTCTGTCGTGGTCGGAGGCAGAACGGTGGTCAGCGACGGCAAGCACGTCCTGGGCGACGTTGGGGCGCTGTTGAGCGAGGCGCTGGCTCGATGTCCGTTGTGATCCCCGAGCGGGTCGGTACGGTGCTAACGGCGGAGGTTGCCCGCGAGATTGCCGCCAATTCGGATCATCCGGTGTTTCCCGGGCAGGTCTGTATCGACGAGGTCGGGCAGCCCAACCGCAGGTTCCCGGACTATCCGGGTCCGGTGCTCGTGCTCGTGCACGAGAACCAGTACGTGTGCTCGTGGGGGGTACCGCTCGGCGATCCGGATCCGCCTGTGCTTGTCGGTGGGAGTGTTCTCGACCGGGTCCGGTCAACCGTGCGCTACTCGGCGAACATCGACGCATTCGTTGCTGCGCGCAGGTGGGATGGCCGATGTTTGTGTCAGGGGACCCTGCTTCAGGCGGGGACGGTCGAACTCAGCGATGAATCAGATGCCTTTCTTCGAACGAGTTACAACGAGCAGCCGGAAACCCACGGCTGGCCGTTGTCCGTCCAACGCCGTTTCGAGCGAGATGCCGTCCACATTCTGCTCCACTCGAGTCCGGTCGAATGTTGGTGGTGGATTTCCGCGCCGAACAGCGGCCTGTTGGAACCGACCCTGCGAGAACTCATGGAGCTCCCGGAGCTTCGGTCCTTGCTCTGGTCCAATGACGACGCGGGTATCGAACTGCTCCAAAGAATGGGTATCTGGCGCCGAGAGATATGAGGCGGTCTCAGATCCACTCGGGCGCACCGAGATCAGGCGGCCCGAATCTTGTCCCGACCCTGGCCCTTGGCAGCGTAGAGCGCGAGGTCGGCACGGACGATGCAATCTGAGAGGGACTCGGTCGGCTGCAGTTCGGCAACGCCGACGCTGACCCGGACGACATCCGCGCGCACGGCTTCGATGGCCAGCGACCCGCGCGCTCGTTCCATCAAGACGATCATGCCGGGGGCCGCGCAGTGGCAGACGACGAGGAACTCGTCCCCGCCCCACCGCGCCACCCAGTCATGTTCGCCCAGCACGCTCTCCAGTGCCGTGGCCAGGCGACGGAGTCCGGCGTCGCCGCGGGCGTGCCCTCCCGCCGCGTTCAGCTCGCGAAGGTTGTCGACATCGACGACGGCCACCGACAGCGGCCCGGGCCGGGCGGTAAGGAGCCGGCCGGTCCGGCCGAGCAACCATTCTCCGCCGCGCCGATTATTGATCCCGGTCAGGGGATCCTGCATGGCCAGACGTTCCAGGACTCGGTGCTGCTGTTCTAATCGGGCGAAGCGCCCCGACGCCGCGAGTGCGGGCCTGATGGCGGCGACCCCGATTGTGCCCAGCACGGCTGCGACTACCGCGATGACTGCGACTGTGACCGCCCCCAAGCTCGGGTCGACCAGCGTCGCGAGGAGGAGCCCGAACATCGGTAGGACCGTCAATGCGGCAGGCATGACACGACCGACGAATCGAGCCCGTCGTAGACGGCCGTACCTGCGCATCAAGCCTCCTCACGAAGCACACCCCCCAGCCTTCGCCGCGCCCCCGGTTGGCGGATGGTTTCTCCACGTTCAACCTTCAACGAAGTAACCGGCCTGGGAGTTGGCTGAGAGTCAGCCTTGATTCAGCGGGGCCGACGTACGGTTAGGCATGGCTCTGACCCGGCGGATGTGCGCGTGACCGCACGCCATCGGTGGGCCTTGCTATCCGTACTCGTCGCCGTACTGGTCGCCATTCCGGTTGTCATCTCGGTGCTGCCGGCTGCCGAGACCGACATCAGCGCGGATGAGCTGCTGAGCAAGATCCAGGACTCGGGCGAGATCAGCTATTCCGGCTACGCCCAGTCGATCGGCGGCGTCCTGCTGCCGATCAACGAGCAGCTGCCCGCACTCGTCGAACTCTTCGCCGACCGGACGACGACCCGCGTGTGGTGGCGCGGGCCGGAGGAGTGGCGGGTCGACACGGTCGACCTGACGGGGGAGACCGGCGTGCACCGGCTCGGCGTCACGACCTGGACCTGGGAGTACGAGGCCAATCGCGCCACCCGAACCCCCGTGCCGGATCTGCGCACTCCGCGCCCGGACGACCTGCTTCCCAGCGAACTCGGGCGGCGGCTGCTCAGCGAGGCCGATGCCGACGAGGTGACCCGGCTGCCGGCCGAGCGCATCGCCGGGATCAACGCGGCTGGCCTTCGGCTGAGTCCCCGCGAGCCACAGTCCAATGTGGGCAGGGTCGACATCTGGGCCGACCCGAGCACCGGTCTGCCACTCCGGGTTGCGGTGTACGGCGAGGGCGCCGATCAGCCGGCCGTCACCACCTCCTTCCTCGACATCGACTTCGAGCGACCCAGTGCCGCCGTCACCGGATTCTCCGCCCCACCGGGTGCGCAGGTACTTGTCGAAGAGGTCACCGACATCGTCGCGGCTGCTGACCGGTTTGTTGACCTGATCCCGCCGGACCGGCTTGCTGGGCTCGATCGCCGGGAGCAGGCTGAGGGGCTGGGCTCGGTTGGTGACTACGGACGCGGCGTCACGGTGCTGATAGCCGTGCCGCTTCCGCATGACTTCGCCGAACCGCTGCGCCGGCAGCTGACGGAGGCTCCTGGCGTCGAACTCGACAATCCACTCGGTACGGCGGTCACAGTGGGCCCGTTCTCCGTGCTGCTCACCGGCCATGGCCGGGAGGGCAGCTTCCTGCTGACCGGCACGGTCGACCTGGCGACCCTGGAACAGGCCGCCCGGGACCTCCGGGACCGGCCGCCGGTGCGCCGATGATCCGCACGACAGGGCTGATCAAGTCCTACGGCCAGATCCTGGCCGTGGACGGGATCGACCTCGATGTCCGCGAGGGCGACATCTACGGCTTTCTCGGCGCGAACGGTTCGGGCAAGACCACGACCGTACGGATGCTGCTCGGCCTTGTTCTTGCCTCCAGCGGGGAAATCGAGGTGCTCGGGGAGCGAATACCCAAGCACGCCAAGGCAGTTCTGCCGCGGGTCGGCGCACTGGTCGAGGGTCCTGGCGCCTACCCGCATCTCTCAGGTCGGCGCAATCTTGCGCTGCTCGACGCCGCGGGCGTCGGTGGCGCCCGCAGCAGCCGTACCGCCCGGATCGATGCCGTCCTCGACCAGGTCGGGCTCGGGGGAGTCGACAAGCGCCCGGTCAAGGCCTACTCCCTCGGCATGCGACAGCGCCTCGGGCTGGCCTCGGCCCTGCTTCGCCAGCCCGAACTGCTGATTCTCGACGAACCGACCAACGGCCTTGACCCGCAAGGGATCAGGGAGATCCGGGACCTGTTGCTGGCCTTGCACGCCGGTGGTACGACGGTCTTCCTGTCCAGCCATCTACTCGCCGAGGTCGAACAACTGTGCACCCGGGTCGGCGTACTCGATCGCGGCCGTCTGGTCCTGCAGGACCAGCTCGACACACTGACGGCACCGACCGGCAACAGCGTCGTACGTACCCCCGACGCCGACCGGGCACATGGCCTGCTCGACGGCCGGGTGCTCGGCCGGGACGGCGACCGGTTGATCGTTGCAGGAACGGACGCGGCCACCCTGAACACCCTTCTCGTACGGGAAGGAATTCGGGTCAGCGAACTCGGTCCCGACCGGCGGACGCTGGAACAGGTGGTTCTCGAGGCGGCGACCAACTCGGGGTCGGACCGGATGCCGGCCGTCGGCCCGGCAAGGACGCCCGAATGATCGCCGTCGAGATCAGGAAGATGCTGCGCCGGCCGCGAACCTGGGTGACCATCCTGATGCTCAATGCGCTGCCGACCCTGATCGCAGTGCTGTTGGCGCTCACCGACATCGGCCCGCGCCCGGGAGAGGGACCGGTGTTCCTGTCCTCAGTGCTGTCCAACGGCACGCTGTTCCCGCTGGCCGCCCTCGCGGTGATCCTGCCGCTGTTCCTCCCCGTCGCCGTGGCCGTGATCGCCGGGGATTCGGTTGCCGGCGAGGCTCAGTCGGGGACGCTGCGATACCTGCTGGTCCGACCGGTAGGGCGGACCCGGCTGTTGGTCGCCAAGCTCGTCTCGATCTTCGCCTTCGTGCTGCTCGCCGTCGTGATCGTCGCCGGAGTTGCGTATGTCGTGGGGGTCAACCTGTTCGGTACCGCCAGTGTCGCGGCGAGCGTGTCCGGAACCACGCTGACCAACGAGCAGATCGCCGTGCGTACGGCCCTGGCGATCGGCTACATCACGCTCTCGATGCTCGGCGTCGCCGCGATGGCACTGTTCCTGTCCACGCTCACGGACTCTCCGCTGGCCGCGACGCTCGGCGCGCTGGCCTTTTTGATTGCCTCGTCCCTGTTGTTCACCCTCGATGCCGCAGACGCGTTGGCGCCGTACCTGCCGACCCGGTACTGGCTGTCTTTCGCGGACCTGTTCCGAGATCCAATCCAGTGGCGCGACATCACCCGAGGGGTTGCGCTGCAAGGGGTTTACGTCGGCGTCCTGCTCTCGGCGGCGTGGGCCAACTTCACCACCAAGGACATCACCAGCTGAGGTTGTTGCCTAGCTGAGCCTTGCGCAGTCCTGAGCTGACAGCTCGACCGGCGGCGTTGTTGCCAGTTGCTCGACGACGATCGCGGCCACGACTGGATCGGTGACCAGTGCGGAGTGTGAGACCAGCGAGTCGGCGCACACGCTCTGCACGGTGATTGCCAGCGCCCCGTCCAGGCGGGCGGAATCGGGCGGGGTGACGGTCTCGTCCAGCGTCGTCCAGATCGAGATGAACTCCGGACCGTCCGGTGTCTCGTCGCCTGCATTGAGTTCGCGGAGCAGGTCGCTGTCCGGGGCCAGCTGCGTGCATGCGGGGCACGCGCCGGGTGCGAGGTCCTCGGCCAAGCCGGCCAGTTGAGTTCCATGGTGGGGTGAGCCCAGCGTGACGACCCGTCGGGCAAGTTCGTCGCCGCCGAGTTCGGCGACCCAGAGCCGGGCTACGAGCCCGCCGGCCGAGTAGCCAACGACGTCCACCGACGGGGCACCGCTGCGCTCCAGCGTCGCTTCGACCGTATCGGCGAGAACCGCTGCCTGCTGGCGCAGATCACCGGTCCCGTCGCCCGGCAGGTCGATGACGGTCACGTCACGCCCGTCACCGCGCAGCCTGTCCGCCAGCACGTCGAGCCCGCCGGTCGATCCGCCGAGGCCGGGAATCATCACGACCGGCCCGGCCTGGTCCTGCGGTACCGGCTCCGACGGGCCGGCATCCCGTACGGCGAAGAAGACGCCGACCAAGGCCGCGACTAGGGCGAGGGCGAGCAACCCCAGCAGCAATCGGCGCCGTTGTGGTGACAGGCCAGCGAACATTGACTCCATCCTGCGCCTCGACGCTGTGAATGAGGCGTCAGAAGCCGCTGAGCTCGGTGTCCCGCTCCGACTCAGGCGCTGACTACGTTGTACGGGCATCCCGCTCCCGCTTGAGTTGATCATCGGAACTATCCGGGCTTTCGGGCCTGAACGGCCGACCAAAGACCCAACATTCCGATGATCAACTCGGGTCGGCCTGGCTACCAGCCGATCGGGAGGCCGGTGTAGTTCTCGGCCAGGCTTTCGGCAGCGGCTCGCGAGGTGCTGAAGTAGCGCAGCTGGGCCAGCTGCAACTCACGGGTGAACGGGTCGTCCCCTTCGATGTGCAACATCGAGGTCATCCACCAGGAGAAGTGCGTACATCGCCAGACCCGGCGCAGCGCCGTTTCGGCGTACGCGTCGAGTAGGTCGCGACCGCCGGAGCCGTGCCGAGCGATGATCGCGTCCGCGAGCAGCTTTGCGTCGGCGACGGCGAGGTTGAGTCCCTTGGCACCGGTGGGCGGCACGATGTGCGCCGCATCCCCGGCCAGGAACAGCCTTCCGTACCGCATGGGTTCGCTCACGAAACTGCGCATCGGTGTGATGCTCTTGTCGAGCACCGGCCCGGCCGTCAACTCCCAGTCGTGATGAGCCAGGCGGGCGCGGAGCTCGTCCCAGATCCGATCGTCGGACCAATCCTCAAGCAGCTCGTCCAGTCCGACCTGCAGGTAGAACCGGCTGATCGAGGGCGAACGCATGCTGTGCAGCGAGAAACCGCGCGGGTGCCAGGCGTAGATGAGCTCGCCGGTCGAGGGTGGAGCTTGGGCCAGGATGCCGAGCCAGCTGTACGGGTAGTCGCGCTCCCGCACCCGGCTTGCCTCCACCGGGATGGCCGGGCGACTGACGCCGTGATAGCCGTCGCAGCCGGCGATCAGGTCGCAGTCGATTGTCTGCGGATTGCCGTCGACGTCGACGAAGGTGACGGTGGGCCGGTCGGTATCGATGTCGTGCATGGACGTGTCCGAGACTTCGAAGAGCAGCGGCTGGCCCGCCTTGAGTCGGGCGGCGACCAGATCCTTGACGACCTCGGTCTGCCCGTAGATCCAGACCGAGCGGCCACACAGGTCGGGGAAGTCCAGATGGTGACGGCTGCCCGGCCACTGCAGATAGATGCCGTCGTGACGCATGCCCTCCCTGTCCAAGCGGTCGCCCACGCCGATGTCGCGGAGCAGCTCGACGGTGCCCTGCTCGAGGACGCCGGCCCGCAGCCGCGCCTCGACGTACTCTCGTGAGCGGTTCTCCAGGATGACCGCCTCGATGCCGGCTCGCGCGAGCAGTTGGCCGAGGACCAGACCGGCCGGGCCGGCGCCGATGATCGCGACCTGGGTTCGCATGCCAGAGACCCTTCCCTGCCCGGCCGCGATTAACCAGGCGACTCTGTTAGCAGACCGCGGTGATCGGCGGCACGCCGTCCGATCAGAACGGCGGTGGGTCGTCGAGGTCGTCTCGCGGCCCCTTGTCTCGGGGTGGGTCGGGTCCGATTCCTGGTCCGATGTGGGGGCCTGGCCTGGGGAAGCTGGTGGGGCCGGGTCGGAGGTCGGGTTGGTGCTCGGGGTAGGCGTGTCCGGTGGGGCTGATCCACTCGATCCGGCCGCCTTGGCCGACTCGGGCCTGCCAGGCCGGGTGCTGTTTGAGGTGATGGTGGTGTCGGCACCGTGATCGGAGGTTCGCGGCGCTGGTCGGCCCGTGCGGGAACGGGGTGTTGTGGTCGAGGTCGACGCGGGGGTTGGAACAGATCGGCTGGGTGCAGCCGGCGTCGCGGACCAGGATGTGTTCGCGGAGCGCGGCTGGCGGGTCGTGCACGGTGGTGCCGACATCGAGCAAGGCACCGGTGAGCGGCTGGTAGACGATCCGTTTCCAGCCGGCGTCGGCGATCAGCCGCAGCGCGACATCAGCGGGTAGTGGTCCGTGTCCGGTCAGCACGGGTGCTTCGGTGCTGTGCCCGAGCAGCCAGTCGGCGGAGACCTTGACCTGGACCCGGCACCAGGACGGGACCCTGGGCGGGCGGTGCTGCCCGCCGGGGGAGTCGCATCCGCTCCGGCTGTCAGTCGCGGTGTTGTCGGCCGGGCAGGTTCCGTCGAGGTAGGCGGTGGCCAGCCCGGTCAGGGAGTCGGCGCGGCGTTGCTCAGCGGTGCGGCCGTCGCCGGGTTGGCGGCTGGTTTCGGCGTGGGTGTTGACCGCGGCCCAGACCGCGGCGGCGTGATCGGCGGGGAGCAGCGCCCAGATCCCGGTCATCCCGTGTTCACGCGGGTACTTGCCCACCATCCGGGACGCACACGCCTCCTCGTGCTTCTCATCGGCATCCCTCGGGTCAACCGCTGCCACGGCGCGGGTGACCAGGTCGCGCAGCTTGGCCGGGGTCAGCACCTGCGCCGGACCCAGGACTTGGTCCTGCACGCGGGCGGCGTCGGCGTCGGTCAGCACCCGGGTGCCTTCGGCGATCACCCGGGCCTGGGCCGCACAGATCCGGCCTGCGGCCATCGCGGTCAGGGTCGCCGGGAGCCGGTCGACCAGGTCCAGGGCGGTGTGCAGCTTCGACCAGGCCGCATACCGGGTGCAGGTCAGCGCCAGCGCGAGTTCGTCGACGACGAAGGCCAGCTCGGACTCCCCGCGCTCAGCGACCCGGCGGCCGGCGAGTTCGGCGACCGCCCGCACCTGGCCGGCCGCGGCCCAGGACGCCTGCCGATCGAACCCGGTGATCCGGTCGATCAGCCCGGCAGCACCGATCTCGTCGTCGACCACCCCGGCCAGCGCCGCGGCCAGCACCGGCCCGCCCGGATCGGCCAGCGGGTCGGGCATCCGGGCCTCGTCCTGGGCCTTGAGCGCCCGCCAGATCTCCTCCGGCAGGTCCGGCGGCGCGGCATCCAGGATGTGGTCCGGGATGTCCCGCAAGGACGCCGCGTACTCCTCGGGATCCATCGCCTCCCACTCGGCCAAGAAATCCGGATTGACCTCGTCGAGGCCGACCGCGACGGCCCGCCCACTGGAGTTCGCGGTGGCCAATGGGTCCGGACTCGGCATCTCGAATGAATCCGACTGTGGCGGGGCGTCGTCATCGTGCACGGAGAACACCACCCTCCCCGGCCGGCAGGATCTGGATCGAGCATGGCCGAGTTCCGGACCACCCAGCGGTCAGCGACTCGAAACATGATCATCTCGCTGCCATCGGCGGGTCGGCTGTGCCCGTCGTGGAGTGGGTTGTCGCCGACTCCTTAGCCTTGTCCCTGACGAAGGCAGGTTCGAATCCCTGGGAGAGGCAGATGGCGATGGTTACTCCCGCCCCCTGGGACGAAACGGAGCCTCCGCAGTTCCGCCGGGATCCCCACGACACCCATCCGCCCCTGCTCAGCCCGGCTTACGTGTCGACTCGGCTCCGCGCTCCACTCAAGGCGCCGGTGGACCTACCGCAGCGGCTCACCGAGATCACCGGTCCGGTCTTCGGCGAAGGATCTGTGCAGGAGGGCGATGCCGATCTCACCGTCGGGTACGCCGAAGCGCCTGTGGGACAACGCATCATAATCTCTGGTCGACTGCTCGACGGAGACGGACGGCCGATAGAGCAGAGCCTCGTGGAGATCTGGCAGGCCAACGCGGCCGGTCGCTATCGCCACGATCGCGACAACTGGCCGGCTCCAGTGGACTCGAACTTCGACGGAATGGGCCGTACCCTCACCGATGACGACGGGCGGTACAGCTTCACGACGGTCAGACCTGGCGCCTATCCGTGGCGCAACCACCACAACGCTTGGCGGCCGGCCCACATCCACTTCTCGGTGTTCGGCCGGTCCTTCACCCAGCGGCTGGTCACCCAGATGTACTTCCCTGACGACCCACTCTTCGGCCAGGACCCGATCTTCAACTCCGTACCAGCGGCAGCCCGTGACCGGATGATCGCGCAATTCTCGCTCCAGGACACCCAGCCAGATTGGGCGCTAGCGTTCAGCTTCGACATCGTGCTACGCGGCAGCCAGGTGACGCCGTTCGAATCCGAGGAGGGGCAGCGGTGACTCGGTCGACCACGCCGTCCCAGACCGTCGGACCGTTCCTCTCGATCGGAATGACGTGGGAGCGCGGTCCGTTCGTCGTACCCGACGCCACGCCCGGCTCGTTCTGGATCCGGGGTCGACTCTTCGACGGCGCCGGTGATCCCGTACCCGACGGTGTGGTCGAAACGTGGCAGGCCGACCCGGCCGGCGGGTTCGCTCACGCAGCGCCGCCGCTGGAATACGCGGAGCAGGCGTTCCGGGGGTTCGGACGGAGCTTGACCAGCCCAGATGGCGCGTACGGCATTCTGACCGTCAAGCCGGGCCGGGTCCCTGACGGGGACAACGGCTGGCAGGCGCCTCATCTCGATGTGTCGGTGTTCGCCCGTGGCCTGTTGCACCGTGTCGTCACGCGGATCTACTTCGGTGACGAAGCCCAGGCCAATGCCCAGGATCCGGTGCTCTGCGCACTTCCTGACGACGACGCGCGAGCCACCCTCGTCGCCCAACCCGACGTCGCTGGCGGCTACACCCTCGACATCTCGTTGCAGGGCAACCACGAGACCGTCTTCTTCGTGGTCTGATCGACGGAACCGAGTATCGATGAGCCGAGAGGGCGGGACCACCGAGGGCCTGTTCACCCACACCCACGAGCGTGGGCTGGTCCGCGTCGAGGTGAGCAGCGGGGCATGGCTGCGGGCGATGCTCGCCGCCGAGGTGGCGCTAGCCGGCGCCTGCGCGGACGCCGGCGTGCTGCCTGCCGAAGCGGCTGCGGCGATCGAGTCGGCGTGCTCTGAGCCCAACCGGTACGACGAGGCGGCGCTCGGCATCCTCGCCGCGCGGACCGGCAACCCGGTCATGGGCCTGATCGAGGCCATCCGAGCGGCCGTCGATGATCACGTCGTCGCGTACGTCCACTATGGAGCCACCAGCCAGGACATTATCGACAGCGCGGCAATGCTCGTCGCCCACCGGGCGATCGGTGCGCTGGGCATCGACCTTGACGCCTGCGCGGAAGCTGCGGCACTTCTGACCGAGCGCCACCGGGACACGCCACTGGTCGCTCGCACCCTGCTCCAGCAGGCGGTTCCGACCACATTCGGGCTCAAGGCCGGGCAATGGCTGCACGGCATCGCTGCCGTCAGTGCGCACCTCAAAGACGTTCAAGGCGACCTGCCGGCCCAACTTGGCGGGGCCGCAGGCACTCTGGAGGGCTACCCAGATCCGGGGACCGCCTTGCACGTCGCGACCGCGTATGCCGCTCGGCTTGGCCTGGTTGCCCCGTCAATGCCGTGGCACACGCTTCGCTACCCGATCGGAGCGCTGGCCGGCGCGCTCGCCACGACGGCCGGAATCCTCGGCAAGGTCGCCCTGGACCTGGTGCTGCTCAGTCAGAACGAGATCGGCGAACTCACCGTGCCCGCCGACGGCAGTGGCGGCAGTTCGACCATGGCGCACAAGCGCAATCCGGTCGCGGCGGTGGCGGCGCGCTCGGCGGCGAAGCGGGCACCTGGCCTGGCCGCCACGCTGTTCGCGACGATGGAACAGGAACACGAACGAGCCGCGGGTGCCTGGCAGGCTGAATGGCCAACCCTGAGTGAGTTGCTGACCTGTGTGGGATCGGCCGCAGCGTGGCTTCGGGAGGCATTGGAGTCCATGGACGTGGACGAGAGGCGGATGGCCAGCAACCTCGCGGCGCTCGACTCAGCTACGAGCGTGGGAAGCACTGCCTTACTCATCGACCGAGCACTCGCTGACTACCGCACGAGCACCGACACGAGCACCGACGGCCGAATAGACAGCGGCACAGACAGCGGCACGGACAGCGGCACAGACAGCGGCACAGACAGCGGCACGGACCCGAGCACGTTGTCCACGAACGGATCTGAGGGGATCAGCTGATGGGCGCCATTGCCCTGCATCACGAGATCAGCGGAGAGCGCGCAGCGCCGCCCGTACTCCTGCTCAACTCCCTGGGCAGCACGCTGACGATGTGGGAGCGGCAAGTACCCGCCTTGTCCGAGTCATTCCTGGTCGTCCGGTGCGACACCCGGGGACATGGTGAATCGCCGGTTCCCCCAGGGCCGTACATCATCGACGATCTTGTCGATGATGCCGTCGCACTGCTGGACAATCTCGGGATCGAACAAGCGCACGTCGGCGGGGTGTCGCTGGGCGGTATGGTCGCGATGCGGCTGGCGGCCCGGGATCCGGGTCGGGTCGACCGCCTTGCCCTGATTTCCACCTCTGCCCAGCTTGGGCCGCCGGAGACCTGGATGGAGCGCGCGGCGACCGTACGCGCCAACGGAACTGCCGCCGTCGCGGACACGGTGGTAGCCCGCTGGCTGACCCAGGCCCGCCGGAATTCGGACCCCAGGGCCACGCAGTACCTGCGCGACATGATCGCGGCGACTCCGGCGGACGGGTACGCGGCCTGCTGCGACGCGATCCGTGACATGGACCTCCGAGCGGACCTGTCCAGCATCACCGCGCCGACGCTCGTCGTTTCCGGCCTCGACGACCCGTCCACGCCACCGGTTCACCTGCACACCATCGTCGCCGGGATACCGGATGCGCGCCTGGTCGAGCTCGCCGACTGCGCGCACATGGCGCCGATCGACCAACCCGAAGCCGTGACCTCGGCCCTAGTCGGACACTTCTCGGAGGCGGGCCGGCATGGATGACGAGGGCCGACGGGCTCAGGGTTTCGTCGTACGTCGTGAGGTCCTCGGTGAGGACTACGTCAACGCAGCCATCGGGCGGACGAGCGCACTCACGGCCGACTTCCAGGATTACCTGACCCGCACGGCGTGGGGCGAGGTCTGGTCACGTCCCGGCCTGGACCGCCACACCAGGAGCCTGCTGACGATCACGCTGCTCACTGCGCTCGGCCACGACCACGAGCTGGCGTTGCACGTTCGGGCGGCTGTGCGACACAACGGAGTTACCGCCGAAGAGGTCGC
>JAABUS010007148.1_pt1 | contig 13029 bp, 19 predicted proteins | sample 5560161 | NCBI WGS metagenome assembly JAABUS01 (sample SAMN10711885, study PRJNA513376) | rock metagenome | isolation source: Antarctica rocks | place: Antarctica: Victoria Land, Trio Nunatak nord | collected 2016-01-04 | reverse complement strand
GTCAGACATGTCGAGGTCTTCCAGATGGGTGGTGTCAGAACTTCCATCATCGGAAGACCTCGACCCCTACCCGGTCACCGACGCGCCGCCACCTACACCCTCAACTGTGAAGAGCCGCCAAACCGCCAGCCCACTGGCTGATGGTGGCCGAGACCGGCGGTCGACTTCTGACCGTGCCGCTCGCGCCCTCACGGTCGGGCGACCCCCGCCGGTGCCGGCCGATCGGCTGCTACCTCGCCAGCGACCACCTCGCCCGTCGTTACCGGGAGGACCGATGACCGACACCACGTCCCACCTGACACCCGAGCAGGAGCACGCCCTCTACGCCGACCCCGTCAACCAGGAGCCGCAAGGCCCCGGCGTGCGACGTCGCTCCAAGCTGAGCGCCCCGGTTCCCGTGCGCTTCCCGGAGGACATGTTGCAGCAGCTGCGCGACCGCGCGGCTGACGACGACCGCTCCGTCTCCCAGTGGATCCGCCGGGCTGTCGAGCGAGAGCTCGCCCGCGCCAACGGCTGACCGCAAAGGATCCGCCACCGGGACGGTCGCTGAGGTGCCGCCGGAGCGTGACGGGTTGCCGGTGGCCGTTCAGTCTCCTGGTTCGTCCGCTCCACGCCGTGCACGCAGCTGCTCGACCAGGATCTTGCCGTGGCCGGCATGGCGGGCTACCTCGGTGAGCAGGTGGGCATAGAGGAAGCGGAGGCTGACCGGAGTTCCGCGCCAGTCGAAGGCCTCGTCGAGGTCGTGCTCGGCTGCGATCTTCCGGGAGCGATCGCAGGCGTCGAGATAGCGCCGCCGTACCTCGACCACGGTGTCGTCCGGAGCCACTGTGAAGCTTTCGTCGACGGTCTCCTGGATCCCGACCTGCTCGCGCGCCAAACCGGCCACTCGGTGGTGGAACCACACCTGCTCGACGAAGGTGGCGTGCGTGACCAGCCCAAGCGGCGTGGTCAAGGACGGCACCAGCCGGGCGCGCGCCTCCTCCTCGCTGAGACCGTCCAGCAGGGCCGCAAGGTCGGTGCGCTGGGCCTCAAGCTGGTACTCCATCACGGTGCGCTCGTCGCCGGTCCGATGCGTGGTCACCCCGGCACCCTAGCGACACCGCTAGTGAGCCCGCCGCGCCGCAGCTGGAGCTTTACGCAAGGGCATGCCGAGGAGCTGATCGTGCCTCTGCCTCGACGTCACACCCACCGTGGTCGCTGCGTTCGACGAACGAATCGATGATCTCGTCCGGCCACGGGCACTCCCGCAACTACCGCTGAGTCCTCACTGGCTTACGAGACAGTCTGAACACCTGAATACCGCTGAGGTTGGTTGCTGGTTGCGGGTTCGGTGGCGTCCGATGCGCCGGCGCCGAGCAGGAGCAGGGCAACGGCGATGCCGGGTTCGGCGGCCATCGGCATGCCGGTGTAGGCCAGCGGGGGCGGCGAGGTGGGTGGGGTGAACGGCGCGCCCCGTGTCGTTGTCCACGCCGGTGGTCGACCCGGTGAAGGGGGTGGCGACATTGTGGAACCGTCGCTGCCGGGTGGGCTACACGCTGCATCCGGGCGCAGTTCGACTGGCTGGTTCTGCCGGCGCTTCTTCCCGATCGGTTAGAGGTGCGCCCCGTGCCCGAGTGAAGCGTGTGAGCCGGTCGAAGGCGTTCGGTAGGCCGCGCGCGTGCTCGTCACGTAGCTCGGCGGTGGGAAGGCCGGTCTGGGTCATTGTCATGAGTGTCCGGCCGTCCTGGTCAGCGAAGATGAACTCTGTAGTGAAGTCGAGCCTCGAACCGTCGGCCCGCAACTCCGTGGTGGCCAGGACGAGCCGTCGCGGAGGTTCGATGACCTGGAAGCGGTGCCGGTGGCGGTATAGGTGATTTCGCGCCGGGCCAAACGTGACCGCCCAGACGCCGCCCACCCGCAGGTCGCACGCGGACTCGACGATCCAACCGGGGTCGTCTTGTCCGTAGAAGGCCTCCTGCCCGCCCGGGGTCGTGAAGGCCTCGAAGACGACCACGGGCGGTGCGTCGACGACGCGGTCGAACCGTAGGTCGTCGCTCATTGCTGCTCCACGTACGCGCCGAAACGATCCAGCCGGCGCTGCCATGCCCGGCGATAGTCGTCGATCCAGCTCGTCGCGTTCTCGAGCTGCGCAGGCCCGAGGCGGCACTCACGCGACCGGCCGACTTTGGCGGTGATGACGAGGTCGACGGACTCGAGGATGCCGACGTGTTTCTTGACGCCGTTGAGCGTCAGGTCGAAAGGCGCAGCGAGCTCGCCGATCGTCGCGGGGCCGCTGGCGAGTCGCTCGAGGATGCTTCGCCGCGTGGGGTCCGACAGGGCGAAGAACGTGCGATCCAGGGTTGCGCTTTGTGCACCGATGAGTGCACTATACCGCTGGACGCGGAACTTCGATGCAGCACACGCCAAGTACCACCACCTACGCCGTCCGATTACACCAACGCCGGGTAAGGAGGCAACCCATGGTACTTGTAGTCGCCGACATGTCGATCTCGCTCGACGGGTACGTCACCGGCCCCAACGACAGCCGCGAGAATCCATTCGGCGACGGCGCCGGGATGCTGCACGACTGGTTTGGCGACGCGGCGACCGACGAGGACCGCGTCATCCTGCAGCAATTCATGGACGGCGTCGGCGCGGTCGTCATGGGTCGCACCTCGTTCGAGAAAAACGAAGGCGACGGCGGCTGGAGCGACGCCGGGCCGGCGGGCGACGTCCCGTGCTTCGTTGTCACCCATCACGCCCCGGCCCGGTCCTATCCCTCGGTGTTCACGTTCGTCACCGACGGCGTGGCCAGCGCCATCGAGCAGGCCCAACGCGCCGCAGGCAACAAGATCGTGTACCTGTTCGGCGCGACCGTTCTGCAGCAGGCGCTCCCGGTCGGTCTGGTGGACGAAATTCACGTGCACGTGGTCGCAAGCCTTATCGGTGCCGGCACCCCACTGTTCGGCACGCTCGACACGGCGATCACCCTCCAACGCATCCATGTGTCCATCACCCCGGCGGCTACGCACCTCAAATTCCGCGTACTCCAGTAATCCACAACCCACAACGACATGCAGGTGCTCTCACAGCACCGGACCATTTCACGGTTTCCGTCCACTTCGACCACCTGTTAGCCGCGTACATCGAACTCGACCTGTGGTCCTTACACTGCAGGCACGCTCATCCAAGGAGTCTCTATGCCTAAAGTTGTCGCGCAAGCGATCATGTCGCTGGACGGCTATATCGCTAAGCCGGACAACACCATCGGGCGACTGTTTGATTGGCTACAAAACGGCGACGTGGCCATCACCACCCCCGCCGCGGATTTCGCCGTCCACCTCACTCCACAAAGCGCCGAACACTGGCGCGGCTGGGTGTCATCCATCGGCGCTTTGATCTGTGGTCGGACGCTGTTCGACGTCACCAACGGTTGGAACGGGCGACACACACTCGATGTGCCTGTCGTCGTCGTCACCCACCAAGTACCCACCGACTGGGTGGCCTCCCATCCCGACGCACCCTTCTCCTTCATCACCGACGGAGTCGAAGCCGCGGTCGCTCGAGCCAAGGAACTCGCCGGACACCGCGACGTCACCGTCAGCGGCGGAACGATAGCCCGGCAATGCCTTGACCTCGACCTACTCGATGAAGTGGCCGTCGACCTCGTGCCAGTCATCATGGGCGACGGCAACCGCCCGTTCTTCGGCAAGCTCTCATCCCAGGACGTCCTATTCGGCAACCCCACCGTTTGCACCCAGGCAGATCGGGTCACCCACCTGGTCTTTCCTGTGACCCGGTGAGCACGGTGCCGGCCGAGCTTTGGACGCGCTGGGTTCACCGTGGGTTGGTACTCCCCGCCGTGCGCGAACTCCTGCAGTCTGTCAAGAGTTGCTCGTCGTCATCGTGACCTGCCCGCGGTTCGCCGGACACCGTCCAGACAGGACGGATCCTTTTGATTACATATCAGTTGGGAGGTGTCTCGGTGCCAACCCTGTTGGAGTTCGCTGGCGGGATTGAGGCCATTCATCGCCTTGAGGACACGTTCTACGGCAGCGTTCTGCGCGACCCGGTCCTTCGGCCACTGTTCGGGGCCGGTCGACCGCAGCATGTCGAGCACCTGACAGCGTTCACGGCTGAGTCCTTTGGCGGGCCTGACGTGTTCACCCGAGAGCTTGGCTTTGGGCACTTGATTGACGTGCATCGCGGCTTGAACATCACGGAGGCCCAGCGGCAACGGTTTGTCGATCTGTATGTCGCTGCTATGGACGACGCCGCCCTGCCGACCGATCCTGACTTCCGAGCCGCTGTACGTGAACACGTTGACTTCGGCTCGCGCGTCGCAATGCAAAACTCCCGCGCGACCACTGAGGCTGAGCTGCACCCGTTGCGCGAAGTACCGCGCTGGACATGGGCACATGACGAACCCGAGCAGGCGTGATGCCCGAGATCGTTGCGGGCGCTCCCTACGTCACGTTCATCAACACATTCCGCTGCGTCCCCGAACATATGCAACGTTGAGGAGGATCTCGTGTCTGAAACCGCCACCCCAGACTTCGGTGCCGCGGTCGAGCGCACGCAGGCGGCTGTAGCGGCCCTCCTCGGGGGCGATCCGGAACCGGAAAAGGCACTCTGGTCACGGTCTGCTGACATCACGCTCGCCAACCCGTCCGGAGGGTTTAGGCGAGGCTGGCAGGAAGTTGAAGAGGGCCTAGACCTGGCCGCGAACGGCTTCGCCGGTGGCGACAGTTGCACATTCGAAGAGATCAAGAAAGAAGCCGGGTCCAACATTGCCTACGTTTTACAGCTGGAACGGTTTCAGTCCAACCTCACCGGCGCGCGAGGAGTGGTTAATGGCGCGCTTCGGGTCACCATGATCTTCCGTCTGGAAGACGGCGAGTGGAGACTGGTGCATCGGCAGGCCGACACCCTGGCGGAGCCTCAATCGCCAAATCGCGATATCCACGAATCATCGTAAGGGCGACAAGGCCAAAGGAGGTGGTTCGAATGAACACTCTCCATACTGCATATCGCGCTACCGACCTGGAGATCTCGCTCGACTTCTACGCCGCACTCGGGTATCGCGAAGTCAGTCGCGTCGACATCGGCAACGGCGCCACGCTCACTATGCTGAAGTTTCCCAATGAGGACGTCGTCACACTCGAGATCGTCCACCGCCCAGCCGCCGGGGCCGCCGTCGAGATCGGCTCTGGCTTTAGTTTAGCCACCTCGTCGTCCAGGTCGACGACATCGCCACCACCGTCGATGCGCTGACAGATGCCGGATTGCGGCCCGAGCCGTTGGAGCACCCCGGCAGGCCCCGACGACGTCGTATCTCAGCGATCCCGACGGCTACCGCATCGAGCTGGTCCAGTGGCCACCCGGACATCCTGACGGCATCACCGTCGCCGACTCGAACTGACCGGTGACCTCGCGCCGAGCTTGGCCGTGCAGGTGGTCTCCTGGTTCGGCGCAGCGGTCTTCGCGTCCGCCTGTAACAGTGGATCGTTGGGCCGAGTTTGGCCGTCCGGCCAGGAAGACTCGAATGTGTAGTCGCGGATCCAGCGGGAGATTCGCGTCGCGGACTGAGGATGTGCGGACCGTTGAGAGGATCATGTTGACGCCAGGCGCAGCCCGGACCCAATGCTACGAGCTGAATGCGGCGCACGTCCTTTGCCTGGAGCGCCTAGTGTCGCGCGTCTGAAGTTGCTTGACGTTGGGTATGGGCAAGGATCTCGTCGGCGGTCTTGGTCCAGGTGAAGAGGTGGCAGCGTTCGTTCCAGCCGTCGACGAAGCGGCTGATTGCTGTGGTGAGTTCCCGCACGCTGCTGAAGGGTCGCGGCGGATGGCCTGCGGGTGATGATCCCGAAGAACACCTCGACGAGGTTGAGCCAGGAGCCTTTAGGATTCCGTGCCGCCGACTTCCGTGCCGCTTACAACCTCACCGATGTCTTCGCAGGTCTCGCCGCCTCCGCGTGACGGCGATGGGCTCCGGTGCGGCACTCGACCAGTCTCGGTAGCCGAACCTTCTGCGGCGCGACTACCGCCGGCATGAAGCGGGCGCTCTCGTCACCGATTGGGGATCGGTGACCGGGCACCCGATCCGCCTCTTGAGTCGCGGAAACTCAGCGTCGTTGATTGCGCGGGTGTGGCGGCGTCCGGTGCGGTCGTCAACCTTTACTCTTTGGGCTGGCGCCTCGTCCGCCGCTTCAAATGGGAGGTGCTATGACGCGGCCTCGGGCGTAGGCACGAGCAGCGCGAACTGGCGCTCGAGGATCTTGTCGGGTCCAGCGGCCCAAGCTTCCGCCAGGGGCGCAGCCGCTGGATCAGGGAAGATCTCCTCGACTTCCCTCTCGACCGCATCGAAGATTGCTTTCGCGACCGCTTCGGGGGAGGTCTTCGGGATGTTAAGATCCCGTGTCATGTCGGTGTCGATCGGGCCGGCGAGCACCGCGTGAAACCGGACGCCCTGCGCAGCGTGACCGGCGCGAAGAGTCTTGGTCAAAGAGAACGCCGCAGCTTTCGAGGCCGAGTACGAAGTGAACATCGGCAACGGGGCGAGCGCGACGCAGGACAAGAGGTTCACGACTGCCCCGCGCGAGCTGATCAGCGCCGGCAGTAGAGCCTGGGTCATGGCGTAGGCCCCGTAGAGGTTCACGGCCAGGTGACGCTCAAGCACGGCAGGGTCGAACGGGGTGTCAGGCAGCATCACGCCGGCATTGTTGATCAAGATGTCCAGCGACCCGACCTCGCTGGCGGCTGCCTGGACCTGAGCGGGGTCGGTGACATCCACTGTGAGAGGAACCAGCCGCGGGTCGGGATGGGTTAAGGGCCGGCGAGTGCCCGCATAGACCCGTTTGGCTCCTCGGGCGAGCGCTTCGTCGGCCAGGGCCTTGCCGATGCCCCGGTTCGCGCCGGTCACCAACACGATCTTGTCTTCCATGCTCATGTTGCAGTTCCTTCGCGGTGAGAGTCGGAGGGGTCAGGGCACAAGCGCGAGCTTGCCGACGGTGGCGCGCGCCTCGAGTTCCGCGAGCGCCTTCGCCCCCTGGGCCAGCCCGTAAACGGTGGGCTGGCCGGGACCGAGCACTCCGCCAGAGATGAGACCGAACATCTCGCCCATGACCTCGCCGAAGATCTGTGGAGCGGACTGGATCAGAATTCCGATGTTCAGGCCAATGACGTGGACCTGGTTCTTGTAGACGAGGTCCCAGTTGTTGATCGTCGCTTCCCCGCCTGCCAGGCCGTAGACAACCACTCGGCCGGTGACCCGCTTGGCCGCAGCGAGGCTGGCCTCAAAGGTGGCGCCACCCACTGACTCGAGCACCAGGTCCACGCCCTCCCCGTCGGTCAGACGCTGGACCTCGGCCTGCATGTCTGCGCCCCGGGAGTCGATCACATGATCCGCCCCCAGCGCCCGCACGACCTCGTGCTTGTCAGGTGACGCCGCGGCGATCACCCTCGCGCCGTAGTGCTTGGCCATCTTCACCGCGGCCTGGCCGGTCCCGCCAGCCGCGGCGTGAATCAGCACCGACTGCCCCGCTTCAATCCGACCGAGCGGCTTCAGGGCCGCCAAGGCGGTGGGCCAGGACACAACCATGCCCAGTGCCTGCTCGTCGGCCCACCCCGCCGGCACCGGGACTGCGCCCATCGCGGGCAGCACCATGTACTCAGCGAACGCGCCGCCATTGATACCGACGCCGATGACATGAGCACCGATCTCCACACCGGAAACCCCGTCGCCCACAGCGACGACCTCGCCGACTCCTTCGATACCGGCCAGGTACGGCGGCCGCGGGCCACCGGCCGACGCGCCACGAGACTGCGAGATGTCGAGGAAGTTGACCCCAGCAGCGGTGACCCGAATCAGAACCTCTCCCGGACCCGGGCTGGGCACCGGTGCGTCGGTGTCCAAGCGAAGATCCTGCGGACCATCCAGGGACGTTTGTTGCAGGGCGCGCATCGTTGCAGGAGTGCTCATGATCATCCGTTCGTTTGTTTAGTGATCGACCAACAAACCTTGTCACAGCAACTCTCGCCAGGTCAACGTAAACTTGATCGACGACAAACAACTTCGGAGACGCACCCCATGGCTACTCGCGGACGGCCTCGCACCTTTGACCCCGGTGCCGCTCTGCAGCAAGCAACGGAACTGTTCTGGGAACGGGGCTACGAGGGCACCACCCTCAGCGACCTGGCCGAGGCGATGGGAATCGCCTCGGCCAGCATCTACGCCTGCTTCGGCAGCAAGGCGGAACTGTTTCGCCAGGTCATGGAGCGCTACGGCACGACGTATGGCGGGCCGCCCAAGCGCGCCCTGACCGAGCACCCGACCGCCCGCGCCGCAGTCCACGCCATGCTGCGCGCCACTGCGGACCAGGTCACCCGCCCCGATGCGCCGCACTACTGCATGCTGATCCTGGCCGCGCCCACCGGCGCGGTCGCAAACCATGCGGTCAGAGAGTTTCTGGCCGACATCCGACGGTCGCAGTTCACAGCCATCAAGGAGCGACTCGACCGCGGTGTCGACGAGGGCGACCTCACCGTGCCGGACGACGGAGTTGACGCATTCGCTCGCTACTACGCCACGGTGGTGCAAGGTTTGTCCGTCCAGGCCCGCGACGGGGCGACCCGCAACGAACTGGAAGCGGTCATCACCTGCGCGATGGCCGCCTGGGACCCCCTCATCGCCACATCCTCGAATGAACAGATCCGCAGCGTCTGACGTGATCACCGGGTCGAGATCGATTGCGTCAGGCTAACTGGCTAGGTCTGGCCCGCCTTGGACCTCTCGTTCATGAGTGGTGTCGACTCCCGCCGACGCTCGGATTCCCTCCAAGACTGGGTGGTGTCGGAACTGACCCACCCGCGGTGCCCGAGGAGGCTTCAAGCTGACCATCAGGCGCCCGCACGCGGAACCTCGACGCCATCCTGGCCTACAAGTGGGCGTGTCGACTGCGAGATGCCACGGTCGTTCCGTAACTCGCCCGATCACCGGACGGCCGCCCGGACGGGAACGGTCAGCAGCACACATTCGAGCATCGTCGGCGGCCGGACGCCCGATGATCATGCTCGTCCCGTAGAGCACCCCGTCACCGGGCGGTGTCCGCAGACGATTGGTCAGCGGGTCGGCTCGGAGCTGTGGGTCTGCGTTCCTGAGGGTGTGCCGCCGACGGCGCGCCAGACGAGTGCGGCGGTGCGGGCTGGCCAGTTCGGCGGTGGCAACGGCTCGGCCAGGGCGCGGCCGTACCAGGAGCCGGTGCACAGTGTGACGGCCACGTCTAGGTCTGCATCGGGGTCGATCAGGCCAAGTCGTTGGGCCCGGTCGAGGATGGCGCGGATGCGGCCCCGGCGCGGGGCGACGACCTGGGCCCGGTAGCGGGCGAGCACTTGGGGTGCGGTGTTGTCCTGCAGCATGGTGCCGACCAGGGAGAGCCGTCCTGGGCGGGAGACGCCGCGCTGGAAGTTGGCCAGCTCGTCGATGAGGTCGGCCAGCGGGTCTTCGGAAGTTCCGTCGGGTCCGGCGTCCACGGCGGCGTGCAGAGTGGCGGCGGCCAGGCTGGCCTTGGTGGGCCAGCGGCGGTAGAGGGCCTGGCGGGTCGTCTGTGCTTCGTGGGCGATGGCGGTGAGCGACATCGCCTCATAGCCGTGGGTGGACAGGTGCCGGTTCGCGACGGCTAGGACCCGCGCGTCGATGTCGGGGTCGCGGGCTCGACCGCGTCGCTGTTCGGCAGTTGACGCCAGGTCCATCATGGCAATACGATACCGTATTGGATTGCAGACTGGAAGAGGTGAAAGTGTGCATGATCGTCGAGTACATCCGCTACACGGTGGCCCCGGCCAGGGCCGAAGACTTTGAGGCGGCCTACCAGCGGGCCGGGCGAGTCCTGGACACGGACCCGCACTGCGTGCGCTGGGAGGTGGCCCGTGGGGCGGAGGAGCCCGAGCACTCCGTGGTGCGCATCGAGTGGGACTCGATCGAGGGCCACGAGCAGGGCTTCCGCTCCAGCCCGCAGTTCGGCGAGTTCTTCGCCGCCGTCAAGCCGTTCTTCGACCAGATCCAGGAGATGAAGCACTACCAAGTGCGCTGACGCACCCGCCCGCGGAGGAGAAGCTCATGACTGATGTCGACGGCGCCGTGCGCCGGCTGTTGGACAACACCGACGATCTGCTCGCCAACCTGGAGCAGGCCGGCGACGACGCCTCCCGATCCGTCGGGGTGCGGCTACGCGCCAGTGTGGTTGGGCCGCTGCAGCAGGCGGCGGGGACGCCGGCCGCCCACGACCGTGCGGACCACGACATGCCGCCCAGCTCGGAGCCGGCCGGACCCGCAAGCTCGGGCTCGGGCTCCGCTGTACAGCTGGGTGATCGGCTGTGGGAGCTGGCACGAGCCGCCACCGAGCTTCGATGCCAGCAACTCGAAGTCCCCGAGCTCGGCGAAGCGGCCGCGGCCCTGCAGGACCTGGCCCTCGGACTCGCCGACCCATCTGCGAAGGAAAGTCGTGTCGCCGAGCTGGCGGCACTGCAAGCTGGAGCAGCTCAGCAGATCCAGGCGGTGCCCGACGGTCCCTTTCTGGTCACGAACCCCGAGCGTCTGTACGACCATCTCGGCGTGCCCATCGCGACCCGGCCGCTGATGGTGTTGTGCCGGTGCGGGGAGTCTGGGATCAAGCCGACGTGTGATGGCGCCTGTCACCGGATCGGGTTCAGCACCGCCAAGGACCCCAACCGGGTGCCCGATCGCCGCGATAGCTATGTCGGGCAGTCGGTGACGGTGCTGGACAACCGCGGCACCTGCCAACACTCCGGCCGGTGCACCGACCGACTCGCGTCGGTGTTCCACTTGGGTCAGGAGCCGTTCGTCACCCCCAGCGGCGGCCGGCTGGACGAGATCGTGCGGGCAGTGCGGGATTGCCCGTCCGGGGCGCTGAGCTATGCGATGGACACCGCCCAGGCCCGTGAGCAGGTCGACTACGCCGGCCAGCGCGAGCCGGCGATCGAGGTGTCCAAGGACGGCCCGTACCGGGTCACCGGCGGCATCGCGCTGGTCGACGCTGCGGCGCCGACGTGGCCCGCAACGCCGGCGCGTCGCGGGAGCACTATGCGTTGTGCTGGTGCGGGCATTCGCAGAACAAGCCGTTCTGCTCAGGGATGCACTGGTACGTCAACTTCGCCGACCCGGTGCCCGACCCGCAGGCGACGCCGTCCATCTTCGAGTGGTGCGGCGGGCTGCCGGCGCTGACCCGGATGACCCGGCTGTTCTATGAGAAGTACGTCCCGGCCGACCCGATGCTCGCCCCGATCTTCGCGAACATGTCCGCCGACCACCCGCAGCGGGTCGCCAAATGGCTCGGGGAGGTGTTCGGCGGCCCCGCCTGTTACAGCGACGAATACGGCGGCTACCCGCGGATGATCTCCCAGCACGTCGGCAAGTGCCTGACCGAGGAGTGGCGGGCCCGCTGGGTTGCGCTGATGATCCAGTCCTCGCAGGAAGCCGGCCTGCCCAACGACGCGGAGTTCCGCTCCGCGTTCAGCTCCTACCTCGAGTGGGGGTCGCGGCTGGCGGTGGAGAACTCCCAGACCACCTCCCGCCCGCCGGAGCACATGCCGATGCCGTCGTGGAACTGGGCCACCGCCGCCGGGGCGCCCGGCGGGCGGATCTCCGCCCTCGCCCCCGTCGAGAACGAGGAGGCGCCGGTGGTGCTGCCCGCCGCCGATGAACCCGTCCGGTTCGCGAAGCACATCAAACCGCTGTTCCGGGCCCGGGACCGGCAGTCGATGACGTTCGTGTTCGACCTGTGGTCCTACGACGACGTCCGAACCCACGCCGACGCCATCCTCACCCGACTGACCAACGGCAGCATGCCCTGTGACGGTGCGTGGCCGGCGGACAAGGTCGATGTGTTCCGGCGGTGGATGGACACCGGAACCACCGCATGACCCACGCCCCACCCGAGCAGGCGGGACCGGAGCCAAGCCGGCGCCCGGCCCGCAGCTGGTGGGGCGGCAACGCCGACCGCGGCGACTCCGTTCGCCTCGAAGCGTTCAGCGACGGTGTCCTGGCCATCGCGATCACCCTGCTCATCCTCGACGTCCGCGTCGAGCAGGCACCCGGTGAAAGCCTGGCGGCGGCGCTCGGTCACGCCGGACCCGAGATCGGCGCCTACGCTGCCAGCTTCCTGCAGATCGGGATCATGTGGGCCAACCACCACGCCCTGTTCCGCATCGTCGCCCGGGTCGACCAACTCCTGCTGCTGGCCAACCTGCTGCTGCTCGGCTTCGTCGCCTTCCTACCGCTGCCCACCCGGCTGGTCGCCCAGCACACCGCCGGCGCCGACGGCCGCACCGCGATGCTGCTCTACGGCGCCACCCTGAGCGGCTGCGCAGTCGCGTTCAACATCATCTGGCGGCACACCGTGCGCTGCGGCCTGCTCGTCGACGGGGTCGACCCCGAGTTTCGCCGCGACGTCGACATCCGTTACCTGGTCGGACTCGGCGGCTACCTCGCCGCCACCCTGCTCGCCTTCGCCCAGCCCTGGCTGACCCTGGCTGTGACCGCCCTGCTCGCGTTGATCTTCCTCCTCGGCCCCTCCCCGAGAACCGCCTCGCCTGACTGATCTGCGTGCGCCGTAGGAGGAACGGGAGCCGGTGCTCGGGCGACGCCTGCGGCGCGTGCGACGCGTCGTCCCACAGGGGTACGGCAGACCGGTCATGGGCTCGCTGGGTCGTCCCACAGCCGATCCCCTTGCGTACAACTGATCGGGGTCAGTCGTAGATGCTGCTGCGGTTGCCGACGTCGAGGGCGATGATGACGAGTTCCCCCCGGCGGATGTCGAGGATCACGCGATAGTCGCCCACTCTGAGTCGCCATAGGCCTGTGTAGGGCCCCGACAGGGCCTTGCATCGTGTTGTCGGGTCGTCCAGGTTTTCTAGTGCGGCGAGGGCATTCAACACTCGGGCAGCGACCTGACGGTCCAGCTTCCTCAACGCTCGGTCGAAGTCGCGGTCCGTGCGAATGGTCCACGTCATGCAGGCTGATCAGGCATGGCG
>JAABUS010007147.1_pt1 | contig 13030 bp, 19 predicted proteins | sample 5560161 | NCBI WGS metagenome assembly JAABUS01 (sample SAMN10711885, study PRJNA513376) | rock metagenome | isolation source: Antarctica rocks | place: Antarctica: Victoria Land, Trio Nunatak nord | collected 2016-01-04 | reverse complement strand
AGGCGTCAGCGGCCTCGGGCGCCATGTCCGTGCGCCAGGCCGCCCGGCTGTCCCGGCCGGTGTAGTAAGCGGTCAGGCGACTGCCGGCATCCGGACGTGCCCCTGGCTCCAGGTCGGCGTCCGGCTCGGGTTCCGGCGCGTGCTCCGTCAGGTAGGCGCGGATCAGCTTGCCGTCCGAGTTGGCGGCCAGCTTGCGAAAGGTCATCACGGCTTGGCGTCCCGCGTGGGGTCGAGGCCGAAGTTGTCGGCGATGGCCTGGACCACATCGAGCGGCATGTCGCGTGTGATCTTTGCCAGCCCCACCGTGATGTCCTTCAGGTAGGCCGACTGGCTGTCCAGGCGGACCAGCAGCGCGCCGATCAGCTCCTCCAAGGAAGGGCCGTCCGGCGCGTCCTTCTTCTCCGGCGTGACCAGCCTGATGATGGTCTCCAGGCTCTCGCCGTGCTGTCGCTGGACGCCGGCGATCAGGGCGATGCCGCCGTTCGCTCCCCGGACGCCCTTGCTGATCTGCACCAGCGTGTCGTCTGTCTCGATGTCCATTGCGTGCGCTCCCATGCCTTCCAGGAGCATGGGCGATGCGGACGCGAACGGCGCACGGCGCCGACGGCGTCCGCCGGCATTCCGGAGGAATGCAATGGTGTATGCTGACTGACTTGCTGAATCACTGCACCGCCACTGCATGACCAGTGCATCGCCACTGCATAGGCAAAGCCCCGCCACTGCGCTTTGACCGCATTGCAACTGCATGGCCACTGCACGGCCAGGGCAACGCGACTGCACGGCCAGTGCATCGCCAGTGCGCCAGCAGGAACATGCGTCAGCATCGCCAGCGCAAGCTTTCTAGGGCTGATGGCCCCCGGTCCGGCCCGGTAGGGAGGCGACGGACAAAAAAATTCAGAACCTGCCGAAGACGTGGCCCCGTTCGCATCCTGAAGGCGGATCATCGCCTGCATGACTGACCAAGCCCTCACCCAGGTAGTCGAAGGCATACGGAAGCGCCCTTACCGCGGACGGACCGGCTTGTATCGTTGGCTGCGCACGCACCACGAACCCCTGGCCAGAGAGTTCGTGACCAACGATCCATCCTGGCAAGATGTCACTGAAACGCTCACGGCGGCCGGGTTCGTGGGCAGGTTCGGGGCGCCTCTCCAGGCGGGTGGGGTCCGGCGTGTGTGGCTCACGGTCTGCCGTGACATGGCAGCGGAGAGAGCAGCGCAGACCCAGCAGATGACGGGCGTCCGGCAGGAAGCGCCGCCGCGTTCACGCGCTCCGTCCGACTGGCGCCCACCTGCCTTCGCCTATTCCAATGCGCCGTCCCAATCAGAGGGCGAGCATCAAGGTGGCCAGTCGGTTGCCTTGCCTACCGCGCCGCTGCCGCAGCAGCAGCCGGCGATCTCTCCGGATGCGGAGACACCCCAGGACACAAGCCGACCTGTCCCTGGTACTGCGGCGGCCATACGCGAGATGCTGAACCTCCGTAGTGGCCGCAAGGCAAATGGCGCCCCCTTGTTTTGAGGACCAACATGAACGCGATCCCTCCAAAGCGTGACAACGAGAAGCCGACCACGGAACCGCAGGTGACCCAGCTTCGGGTTCCTGTCCTGGCATCCCGGCTTGGCCGGGGCCGCGTTGGCGGCAGCACGATATGCGACATGCTGGTCCAGCGTGCCCGCAGGGCGGGCCGGCCGGTGATGGTGGCCGACGGCGACCGCCGCAACCCGACCCTGGCAGGGCTGTATCCGCCCGGGTCTCCGGGTGGCGCGAGCGTGCCGGCAACCGACGAACTAGCGGACGTGAAGGACTGGATCACCGAGCAGGTGGGCCACATGGTCAGCACCAAGTCGTCCCTGGTGCTGGACCTCGGTGGCGGAGACCGCGTGCTCTCCGACTACGGGCAGGACTTGCCGCTGTCCCTGTTTTGCGAGGCGGCCGGCGTGTCGTGTCTGCCGCTCTACTTCAGCGGGCCGGAGAAGGACGACTTCGACCACATCATCGCCATTCATGAAGCCAAGTTCTTTCGTGGCCAGCAAGCCGTCCTGTTCCTGAATGAAAGCTTGGTGCGTGCGGGCAAGACGCCGGGCGGTGCCTTTGACGCCATCCTCAGCCGCCCTGAGATACCTGTGCTGGAGCGTGCCGGGGTCCGCATCATCTTCGTTCCGCGCCTACCCTGCATGGCGGAAATGCGGACGGCCGGCCTGAGCTTCTACGACGCTGCGGGCAACAAGCCAGGACAGAACGGCAAGCCGCTGGACCCGGTGCGGCAGTTCATGACGAAGCATTGGCTAGACCGGCTGGAGCAGCAGTTCGTGGAAACCGGCGTGGCGGACTGGTTGCCGTGAGCAAGGCAGCAGAGGCCCTCCGAGCTGCGGCCCTCGAAACGCGGGAGGCCGCGTGGAAAGACGGCATTGATCCACATGGTCCGTTGGGGGTTTGGGTGCGCTCGCAAGAGCGCGCCCTTACTGCTCAGGCGTTGATGCTCGATGAGCAGGAAACCCGCGTCACCTACGTGGTCACAACTGCCAAGGCGGCGGCTGACGGGCAGGTCGAGGTGCTCAAGACCACGTTGGGTCTGGCACAGGAGCACAACAAGCGGGCCGAGATCATGGCTCGACAATCAGAGAGCGATCGGGAGAAGTTGGTCAACCACACGGTGGACCAGCTCACGGAGCAGGTGTCGGCCAAGCTGAGCGGTGCCCTGGTGCTGCGGCAGCGGCGCTACGACCGCACCCACCGTTGGGGGTCCGCCGCGTTGGTGGCCGGCGTCATGATGGCCTTGTTCCTGGGCGGCTATGGTCTGCACACCTACCTGTGGCGGTTCGAGATGGGCAGCGTGCAGCGCTGCCTCCAGTCGGCCGTGCGAAGCGCGGACGGGACGCTGTTTTGTCAGGTGAAGGCGGTGCAGGCCCAATGGTGAGGAGCATGTTCCCGTTCGCATCCGGGCGGGAGAAGGTGCCAGCGTGGATCAGAAAGGAACCATGATGCGTAGGACCATACTCGCGGCGGTGTCCGCCTGCCTGCTGGCGGGCGGCTTGCCGCACGCCCAGGCGCAGCAACGGCAGGGGCAGCAGCAACCGGGCTTCACCCCCCAGGAGCTGGACCGCATGTCGCAACAGCGGATGGAGGAACGCGGGCGCGTTGACCATGGCCCGCCACCCCCATTGTCCTCGGTGCCCAAGTTGCGGATTTTCCAGCCAGCAGAGCCTTGGGTCTGCAAGAGTACCAAACCTTGGCAGCCGGTTTACAGCGAACCCAGACTTGGCGCACCGACGCTTGGGGAAACCCAAAGCCAGGTCGCAGTTGGAGGACGGTCGCAGAACGGCTTTGCCCGCATCCTTTTCCCGAATGGGAAGATTGGCTGGATACCGGCAAACCAGGTCCGTGACTTCGTGTCGGATGTGAGGCCGGGCCTCACCTGCCAGGTTGAAGGGGTCCGCGCCAATGGCGGCCCTGTCTTCGGCATCGAGTGATGCGCGCCTCTTTGAGGTTGAGACAGGGAATGCTGCTTGCGGCATGCCTTGTGCAGGGAAGTTCTGCCTGGGCCGATCCTGCGCCTGTCACGATGAACGGCGTGCCGGCCCAGGTGATCCCGAGCATCCCGGAGGTTGGTGCGCCGAACTTCGTGACGCCGGCCGGTGGCGGCTCCTTCATGGGTGACGGGGGCGGCCCGACCGGCACGGACGGGTCCACGGACACGTCGGCGTCATCCACGGACTGGACCGGCTACTCCGGTGGCGGCACGGCGGCGATGGATGCGATGATGGCTACCCCCTATGGCGCGATGGCCTCGCAATCCGCGTCCCAGCTGGGTTTGAACCCCGAAGCGATGGCTGGCCTCGGCCAGTTGGAGTCTGGCTTCCGAAACGTGGGCACTGCGAACGGTTCGTCCTCGGCCACGGGACCATGGCAGATCACCACCGGCACCTGGAACGGCACGGTGGCCAAATACAATTTGCCTTACACCACAGGCGACATCACTAACCCGGCCGCGCAGGCGCAGGTGGCCAGCTATATCGCCAAGGATTATTCCAATGCGGTATCGAAGCAGACGGGTCAGCCAGCCACTGTGTTGCAGACCTATGGAGCATGGGTGTTCGGCCCAACCCCAGGGAGCAACATGGCAACTGCTGACCCAGCCAAACCATTAAGCAGCTTCGTTTCGGACCAGGCTCTCTCGAACAACAACATGACGGGTTGGACGGTAGGGCAGTTCTACTCGAAGTTCGGCAACAAGCTAGGCTCTGGCGCGAACCAAACTGTGCAGGCCGGGCTGTAAGCCTGGTGCTGCTGCCTTAAACGAGAACGTGTCTCACGCCTTCTTTCCTGGCGCGGGGTGCGCAAGGTGAAACATCACCAGCCGTTCCAGCCAAGCAGCGGTGCCGTCATCGACGGCACCGCTGCCGCTTGTCCACCGCTTGATCGTGGTCTGGTGGCGGCCGGTCCGGCGTGCCAGCTCGCGTTCCGACCAGCCGAGCACGGCAAGGCAGACCAGCAGCCGATGTGGCGACATGGGACGCACTGGCCGAGCGTCGGCAACGTGTTCAGAATGAACACACGTGGCATCCCCCGTCGTGAAGCCTGGACGCGCATTGTGTTCAATATGAACACACCCTCCTGCCGTTCCGGCGGGTGACGCACCTCCGACGCGGGCCTCGGTGTCAGGGGTGTCGCCCTGATCGGCAATCCACCTCACCAGGTCGAGCTGCATGACGTCCTCCATGCTCTGAGCATCGGCGGGCTGGACGCGAACGGCGCAGGGATCTGTGACCCCGAACTTTTCCTAACAAACCTGGATGCCGTTCGCATCCTGCCATCGGACCCTGGCGGCATCGGGCGAGGGATCGCCAGCAGCAGGAGTGTGCGGGCTAATGAGCAGGGTGCGGACTGGGGAGAACATCGCCGAGCTGGACGCGCTGGTCGCGTCCATCGAGCAACCGATGCGGCTGGGCGCGATCGTGGCGCAGGCCGGGCGGCCGGCAGCCTCGGTGCGCCGCCAATTGGTGTCGCTGGTCCATGCGGGGCGGCTGACTTATCCGGGATATGGGTTGTTCGCGCCGGCTGGCTTCCGGAGCGAGGCGGTGCGTCGAACGGCCCCGGCGCTCGTGCGGGCAGTGATGGCAATGGTGGATCGGCCGATGCGGGTGCGGGATGTGGCGGCGCAGGTCGGCGAAGCGCCCACGGCGCTGAGCGCGGCGCTGGCGCCGTTGATCAAGCAGGGACGGCTTTCTCAGCCGGAGCCTGGGGTGGTGGCGCCGGCCGGCTTCTACTTGCCGCCGTCTGCCAGCGAGTTCCTGGTGGTGCGCAACGCGGTGCAGGCCAGCCTGACGCAGCCCCGCCGGCCAGCAGAGGTCAGCCGGCTACTGGGTATCAGGCCGGGGACGGCGCGGAGCTGCCTGCACGACCTGGTGCGCAAGGGCGTTGTGATGCGGGTCGGCTACGGGCTGTATGGGATGCCGGATGCGGCGCTGCCGCTGGTGCCGGCCCGACCGCAACCGGTGCGGGACGCGATCCTCGCCTGCCTGAGCCAGCCGCGCCGGGTCGTGGAGGTCGCAGCCTATATCGGACGGCCAGGCTCGACCACGACGGGCCACTTGGGAGCGATGAAGCGGCTGGGCTTGGTGGTGCAGGTCGAGCGTGGCGTGTATGCGCGCCCTGGGCAGCACAAGACACGGCAGCTTTCGCTGTCCGTCGCGGCGTGATGCAGGTCCAGGATGTCCTGCTGTCGCCAGCATTTCGGCTGCTTGCGGTCAGCATCGGTAGCGCATTGGTTGCGAACTGCCTGACCCTGTTGTTCAGGCCGGCGTTGATCGGCCGTGGCGGTGAACGGGCGGTGCGTCTGGCTCTGGCCCGGCTCGGCCTGCCGGCGCTGCACGATATGGTGCTGGCGGACGCGCTCGGGCACACGCAGATCGACCACCTGGTGCGGACCACGCAGGGGATCGTGGTCATCGAGACCAAGATGTTCTCCGGCTGGATCACGGGCACGCTGTATAGTGCGGGGTGGACGCAGCACCTGGCGGGTGGCCGCATCCGCCACCGGTTTCAGAACCCGGTGCGGCAGAACCACCGTCACTGCAAGGCCGTCGAGGCCGCGATCATTGGCCTGACGGTGCCGGTGCATGGCCGGATCTTGTCGGCGGGCCGGGCGCGCTTTTGCAAGGCATTGGAGGTGGTGCCGATCCCGGTGTCGGCGCTGGGCCAGCTTGTGATGGACAGTCCATGGATGGCGCGCGTGGACTCTGGCGAGCTGGAGGCGGCCTGGACGCGGCTGGAGACCCTCGCTCGCCGGACGCCCCAGCTTCGCCGTCTGCACCGTTTGGAGGTGCGGGCACGCCCTACGCCGGAGTTGGTGCTGACGGAGCGCATGGCCTGGGCGTTGCTGCCGGTGGGCGCCTTATCGCTGGCAGTTGGGTTGGTGCCTATGTTGCTGTGCGGCTGAGATGGCCGGGAGCGATCACGACGGGACACGTCTTGCCTTGCTTCCTTGCTGGCCTCGCCACGGGTCAATCCCGGAGGCATGCGCCCTGGCGGGGCTGGGCTGCGCCGGGTGCGGGCCGCTTGGGGCCTGTGCCCGGGGCGGCCCTGCCCTGCCGTAGGGCACATGCCGGAGCCGCGCCCTTGCGCGGCGCCCCGTTTGGGGCGGGGTTGACCCGCGGCGAGGCCAGCCCAGACTGTCCCGCCGGCGCGGCTGCAGGCTGGAGCCATGGCACCCGGCGGGGATCAACCTGCCGGGTGCTGTTCAGGCTAGGGGCCGCCTGTGATGTAACGCCAAAGAAGGTATGTGGCACCACCGGTTATGCCGGCGACGGTGAAGCCCACAAGCATCGTTCCAATCATTTCAACCATGGCCAGCTCCTATGGGGATGGCGGTACAGGGATATAGCGCAGCAGGGTGAACGCTACCACCTCGGCGATGCCGCCGACTGCGAACGCGGCGAGAGTGCCCCACGTCAGGGTGATCGTTGAGGAGTTGAGTGCTGGCACCAGCAGCACGCCAAGAAACAGAGCCAGGGCAGTATTCTGAAAGAACGTTGCTATAAGCTTGAGCCGTTCCTCCCGGTGCTTGGGAGAGAGTGGGGGTTTGATGGGCAAGTGCCGGAGCAGGCCCTTTCCGGGTAACGGCATGGCGGCGTTCCTTTCTGGGCGGGTGGAAAGGTGGCGGGAACCCTGCGGCCCCCGCCGGTGCTAGTGGTGGCGTCAGGCTTCCCTGCGGTATTCCAGCTCGTCACGGATGGCTTCGACGCGGGCACTCATGCCCTCCATGTCGAGGCATCCGCGGGCGCATTCGCCGAGTGCCCTCAGCAACTCAAGGCTGAGTTCCTCGTCGTCCAGGAAATCCAGACCTGTGGTGTATCCGGGATAATGCGGCATCATCCGTCTCCATGCCTGCCCTGATAGGTGGAAGGGTTGGCGGGGACCGTCCGGCCCCCGCCGTCTGTCCTAGAACCCGAGGGCTGCGATCTGTGCGGCTGCGGCCTGCTTGTTCACGGCCATGGCTGGACGGCTGGTGCCCTGGTATGGCTTCCAATCGCTACCTGTCACCTGGGCGTATGCGTCCACGGCTCCCTCTGCTGCGGCCAGCAAGGCGAACGCCTGCACACCCATCATGGCGGCGAACTCGCGGGCGCGCTCGGCGTCGTTGGGGGTGCCGTCCACGCCCATACGGTCCTCGTCGCGGTGCTCGTTGGCGACCTTGCTGTTCAGGTCGCGGGCCAGCTTCGCCTTGGTGCCGTAGAACAGCCCGGCCCCGTGGGCGGACCGAACGTGTGCGTCCACGATGCGGCCAAGGTGCATTTCGATGGCCTTCTCGGACAGGTTGCCTTTCAGGGCGATGGTGCAGCGCGCAACCATTTCCTCGGTGGTCTCGCGGATGGCGTAATAGTCCACGTCGGGCAGGCCGAACGCGCGGACGATGTTGGAAACCTGGGTGGCGTCGGGGCACTCGCGGGCGGCGGTGCGGAAGCCGATGACTTCGCGTTGGCCCTGCGTTGCGACCTGGCGCACGGGGGCCTTTGCCGGTGCGGCCTTGCCCTTCTTGCCATCGGTGGCGGCCTTGGCATTGGTCATCGCGGAGGCCATGTTGGTGTCGGTCTGGGACATGATAACTGCCTTATCCTGTTCTATGGTCAGTCCCCGTTGGTGTGCTCAGCACCGCGGGGGCAACCCGCTGCGGTCCTCATCAACCGCAAGACAGTTATCCCACATCAGCCCTAATTAATCAACAGAAAAGACAGGTATAACCTGCTGTTTCTGCTGACTTTATTGTGTCCTACATCAAAGAAATACTGTTGACACCTGCCTTCTTCCGGTCTGATCCTTGGGGAAGCCCCCGAGTTCTTTCTTACTTGCTTTATGAATACTGCGGCTTCGCAGTATTCTAACAGCCCCTGCCAGCCTGGTGGGCCGCATCACGACGGGGCGATACCGGGGAACAGACACCCGGGCTGGAGCTGGCTTTCTTGCTTGCGTCAGTGTGGCCAGACCCGCAGGGCCAAGACGCCGCTTGGCGGCTTGGTCGCGCCGCTTGGCGCGATCGGACACCGGCCCCCGCGGCTTCGCGGGGGAGACGCCCGGACGCTGGGGTTGGAGCGCCAACGGCCCGACCCGGCCCGCTACCCTGTTCCCGTTCGCATCCGTGCTGGCGATCCTGGCGCCGATGACATGGCAGGGGAGGAACCAGAGATGGCGACCAGGACTGAGTTGCATCACCCGGAGACGGATGTGGTGCAGGGCCCTCACGGTGAACAGGCCGGCAAAGGCGTTGCCGGCAAGGTCAGGCGTTACCTGGCTGAGCCTGCGTTCATCGCCGGATGCGGCGTGGCCGGTGCGCTGATTGAGATCCAGCATGGCGGCCTGCACGGGGACGCCCCGGTGATTGGGATGGCTGCGGCCGCGGCTGGTGTCGCCACCCTAGTGGGCATGGTCAGGTTCTCTATGAGGGATGGCCATCGGAGAAGATGGAGAATGATCGGCGGCCTTGCCGTCAGATTTGCCTTCGCCCTGCTGTGTCTCTGCTTTGAGGTGTACGGCTTCAGCTGCTGGTGTGACGTCAACACAGCAGACCTGCCACAGATGATTCCGCAGCATCTGGTCACCTTTGAGTAGGCAGGTGCCGCGTCGCTGCCGAAGGATGCCAGCGTTCAGAAGCTGGAGCTGGCATCCAGAATGCGGCCTACCATCAGCGTGGTGCGCCTTCGTGCCTACCGCTGCCAGCATCGTGCCCGGCAAAGTGAGCGCCGCAGGGATGCCGTGGGGGCCGGGCACACAGATATAAAGTAGGCGACCACGGGACGAAGGAGGGCTGCGATGGGATGGAGGCGCCTGGATTCGACGCAGGTCGCAAGCCAGCTTCGGGCGGCGTTCGACCGTTCCGAGGCTGGCACGGAGGAGATGGCGGAGCTGGCCGTGGCTCACATGCGGTCGCAGCTGCTGGGCGGCCAGTATGTGGCGGTCCAGGACGACGACGGCGGGACGTTCATCGGCACGCCGGAGGAAGCGGTTGAGCACATGATGGGGGACGCCCGGGGGTAATCCGGATAGAGTGGCTTGCCCTACGGGCGCCGGGCATCCGGGAGGCAGAAGCGTCAGGACGCCTCGTGCCGGGGGTGCGAGAGGGTGCAAGCGGCGATGCTGACCGGCGCCAGCCTGACCAGAACCGCGGCGGCGCACTTAATGGCCGGGATGCCGTTGCAGCTTGGCCTGACGTGGACGGTGACGCGCTGGGCGCCGTCGGCGCCGGCGCGCACGAGGTAGTAGGCGGGCCAGCACTGGTGGGAGGCGGTGAGGTCGTAGGCCCGGCCGCGCAGGTCCTGCCACGGCCCATCGGGGTTGCGGACCATGTTGGGAAAGCCCCACAGCCGCTGGACGGCGAGGCAAACCTGCGCGGCGCGCAGCAGGTCCTGGCGCGCGTGCCAGGCGTCCTCCTGCCGCTGCTGCTCGGCCAAGGGGTCGAGGTCCGGCACAGCCGAGGCGTCCACCGCAGCGGCGGCATCAACCCTGTCGGCAAACAGGCTGAGTTGGCGGCTTCGGTGCTGGAGGAGAGGATCAGCACCGGGCTGGACGCCAGTGATGGCGACCTGCCTCAGCAGCGGAACGGGGCGGGACATCTTGTCGCAGCTCCTGACGTGGAACGCCGGCGCGCAAGCGCGGCGTCCCCTGTGTCGCGCGTGCGAACGCGAACGGGAAGGCCGGCGATCAAAAAAGGGGCACGTCTTGGCGCCGGCTTCGGGGGCCAGTCGGCGCAATCGCAACTGAACCATATAAACATAATGAAAACAGTGTATTAAACCTTGCATAGCTCGAATCATTGGCGCTACAGTCCGGTTATGAGCGAGGAGCAAGAGCTGTGAACATCGAACTGATGCCGGGCCTGACGAACGTGGTGCGCTTCCCGATGGAGGAGCGCGTGGCACCATCCATGGCCGTGAGCTACGGGATCGAGCCTGACGTGCGCGAGGTGCTGCAGGTGTGCGAGAGCTTCTTCCTGGAGCTGCCGGACCCGGAACATGCGAACCAAGTGGATGCCGAGACGGCGCGCTACATCGCCGAGCAAGTGCTGCCGCTGGCACTGTCCGAGCGCGGCGCGGCGCTGGACGACCTGCTGCGGCCGGTGGTGGCGGCAGCCATCGAGGCGTGCCGCCGGGCTGACCGGGTGAGCAAAAGCGCGGTCGCAGCCGGCGAGCGTCTGGCGATGGCCCAGGCCAGCGGGGGCCAGTGGCTGGGCTTGCTGGAGGAGGCCGCCGACGGCCTGCTGAGTCAGTCGGCGGAGTTGCTGGTCCTGGCGCACCAGCGGTGCCAGGAGGCGCACGGGGTCAACCGGGCGGTCGGGATGGCGCGGCGTGGCGAGACGTGGACGCCCTACAGCGCGGCGGACACAGCGGACTGGCTGGCCGAGGCAGGCCGACCAGACCAGACGCGCAAGGCGACGCGCACGGCCTGAACAGGAAGGGCCGCTCACGGTAAGCGCTCCAGCGCTGGGAGCTGCCCGCTGTGGCTTGTAGCCGGCTCTTGTTGCGGACCTCTGTCATTCACTGTTCATGACTTCGTCATTGGACTGTTCACCTCCACTTGCTAACGGCGTAGGCCTCAATCGGATGTGAGGCTCCATGCGCCGTCAGGCTTTCGCCACCCTTCTCGCCGTCGCGACGACGCTCGCCTCGGTCCCCGTCCACGCCGCCGTGATCCTCGGCACCCCGAAGCCGGTCTTCGTCGGGATCGACCTGCGCCCGGTCGAGATCAACAGCAGCCGCGGTTTCGCTGCGGAGATCGACCTGCGCGCGCCGGGCATTGGGTTCACCGGCTCGCAGCCGGCATCGGCGGGAGTGCCTTTGGCCGGGTCGAGCCCGCCGCAGCAAGCGAAAACGGTGGCGCAGACTACGAGCCAGTTCCTCAGCGAGAGCGGCGTGGAGTTGGCTACGAACGCCGGCTTCTTTGCCCCGTGCTGCAACGCCGCCAACGAAGGCAAGGACGTGATCGGCCTGACGGTGACGAACGGCAGGACGGTCTCGCCACTCGACCCGACGCGCCCCGCCTCCATCCTGATCTCGCCGGCCAATCAGGCGCTGATCGGGACCTTCACCGCCCTGCCGGCCGATTTTGCAATTGCGGACGCGTTCACCGGGTCGGACCTCCTGGTTGACCGCGGCGCGAACGTGGCGCCGACGGCAGATACCGCCTTCAACAACGCCAACCCGCGCACGGCCGTGGGCGTCAGCGCAGACGGGCGCACCCTCTACCTCGTCACGATTGACGGTCGCCAGGCCGGCTACAGCACCGGCACCAGCTTGGCGGAGACCGGCGACGTGCTGCTGGCCCTAGGCGCGTTCGAGGGGCTGAACCTGGACGGGGGCGGCTCGACCGCAATGGTCATCGCCGATGGCGCCGGCGGCGCGACCCTGCTCAACCGCCCGAGCGGGGGTGCCGAGCGCTACGACGGCGGCAATCTTGGTGTGTTTGCCGTCGCGCTGCCGGTTCCGGAGCCGTACAGCTTGGTGTTGCTGACGATCGGCCTGGCCGGGCTTGCCCCCTGCCGCCGCCGCCGGTCGTGATCAGCCGCTCCATCTAAGGTCTGACCCAATATCGCTGATATAAGCCGCAAGATGGCGGGGAGGAACTCGCCGGAACGAGATCACCGCGCTGCCCTCGTAGGAGACTGCGGGACAAAGGTTCGCTTCGATAAGCTGTAGACCTGCCCAAGCTAGCGTCTCGGAACATCATGGATAACCCATACGAGACGGGAAAGGTGTCTCGTGTCCATGGCTCCGGGGGTACGCTCCATCAAGATGCTGCCAACCTACGGCTTATAGCAGCTATATTGGGTGAGACCCTGATATGGAGGTTCCCGTGGCCGCTCGCCCGCGCGTCGTAGCGTTCGACATCGTCGAGACCACCTTCTCCCTGGAGTCCCTGCGTCCGCGGCTCTCGGCGCAAGGCATTCCTGGCGCCAGCCTGGAGACGTGGTTCGCCCGCATCCTGCGGGACGCCTTCGCTCTGGCCGCAACTGACACTTACGCCAGGTTCCGCGACATCGCGGCAGCGACCCTGGCCGAGGTCGCGCGGGAGCACGGGCGGGAGCTCGGCAAGGCCGGGCTCGATGCTGTGCTGGACGGGTTCGGGCAGCTCGACCCTCATTCCGACGTCGCCGAGGCGTTCCGCATCCTGAGGAGCGCAGACGTGCGCGTCGCAGCCCTCAGCAATGGCGCGGCGGAGACAACGCAAGCGCTTCTCCAGCGCGCAGGCCTCTCCTCGCTCGTGGAGCGCGTCATCTCCGTCGCCGAAGTCCGACAATGGAAGCCGCGCCGGGGTCTCTACCTGCACGCCGCGGAGGTGCTTGGCGTACCGCCCGCGGAGCTGGCGTTGGTCGCCACACACGCCTGGGACGTACACGGGGCCAAGTGCGCCGGACTGTTCACGGGCTTTGTCGCCCGGGGCCAGAGCTTCCCCGCCACCATGGCCACGCCGGATATCATTGGGGAAAGCCTAGCCGAAGTTGCCAAAGTAATTGCGGCCAGGCCGACCAAATAAGGCCCGCATC
>JAABUS010007146.1_pt1 | contig 13030 bp, 15 predicted proteins | sample 5560161 | NCBI WGS metagenome assembly JAABUS01 (sample SAMN10711885, study PRJNA513376) | rock metagenome | isolation source: Antarctica rocks | place: Antarctica: Victoria Land, Trio Nunatak nord | collected 2016-01-04 | reverse complement strand
GGGCTGCCTATCCGGTCCTTCCTCTGCTCGTCCACGGCGACGCGGCCTTCGCCGGGCAAGGCGTCGTCGCTGAGACGCTCAACCTGTCGCAGCTGCGCGGCTATCGCACCGGCGGCACGATCCACGTCGTGGTCAACAACCAGGTCGGGTTCACGACCTCACCGTCGTCGTCACGCTCGTCGCTCTACTGCTCCGACGTGGCGCGGATGGTGCAAGCGCCGATCTTCCACGTCAACGGCGACGACCCCGAGGCATGCATGCGGGTGGCCCAACTGGCCTTCGAGTACCGCCAGGCGTTCAACAAGGACGTCGTCATCGACCTCGTGTGCTACCGCCGCCGCGGTCACAACGAAGGCGACGACCCGTCCTACACCCAGCCGCTGATGTATGACCTGATCGAGCGCAAGCGCTCGGTGCGCAAGCTCTACACCGAGGCGCTGATCGGTCGCGGCGACATCACGGTCGAAGAGGCTGAGTCGGCGTTGAAGGACTACCAGCAGCAGCTGGAGCGTGTCTTCACCGAGGTACGCGAAGCCGGCAACGAGTCCGGCGCGGTCGAGTACGTCACGGTGCCGGAGTACCCGACGAAGGGCGCCGCCGCCGGCAGTGCCGACACCGCCGTGAGCAAGGAGGTGCTCAAGCGGATCTCCGACGCACACGTGACGGCGCCGGAAGGCTTCACGGTGCACCCGAAGGTGCTCCCCCAGTTGCAGCGTCGCGCCGCGGCCATCACCGAAGGACCGATCGACTGGGGCACCGGTGAGATCCTCGCCTTCGGCTCGTTGCTCATGCAGGGGCGGCCCGTGCGGCTTGCCGGCCAGGACTCCCGCCGTGGCACGTTCGTGAGCCGGTTCGCGACGATCATCGACCGTCGCAACGGGGCCGAGTGGACGCCCCTACAGAACCTGTCGGCCGACCAAGCGCAGCTCTATGTCTATGACTCGTTGCTGTCGGAATACGCCGCGATGGGGTTCGAGTACGGCTACTCGGTGGCCCGACCAGAGGCGCTCACGCTGTGGGAAGCCCAGTTCGGAGACTTCGTCAACGGTGCGCAGATCGTCATAGACGAGTTCATCTCGGCCGGTGAGGCGAAGTGGCAGCAGCAGTCCGGTGTCGTGCTGCTGCTCCCCCACGGCTACGAAGGCCAAGGCCCTGACCACTCCTCGGCTCGGGTCGAGCGCTTCATGACGTTGGCCGCCGGCGACGCGTTCACGGTGGCTCAGCCGTCCACACCTGCTTCGTACTTCCATCTGCTGAGGCAGCATTCGCTGGGGAGCAGGCACCGGCCGCTGATCGTCTTCACCCCCAAGTCGATGCTCAAGCGCAAGGATGCGGCTTCGCAGCCGTCCGACTTCACCTCCGGGACCTACCAGCCGGTGATTGGTGACGACGTCGAGGACCCGTCCGCGGTCGAGTGCGTCTTGCTCTGCTCGGGACGCATCACTTGGGACCTCAGGGCCGAGCGCAAGCGCCGAGGTGCCGACGCGTCGCGGACCGCAATCCTGCGGCTGGAGCAGCTCTATCCGCGACCGGTCGAGGAGCTGAAGACAGAGCTCGCGAAGTACCCCAACGCCAAGGAGGTGCGCTGGGTGCAAGACGAGCCGGCGAACATGGGGGCCTGGCCACACATGAAGCTGAACCTCGAGCCAGAGCTGGGCGTATCGCTGGTGCGCGTGTCGCGCGACGAGTCGTCCTCGCCGTCAGTCGGTCAGGTGTCCGTGCACCGCGATGAGCTCGCTGAGCTGCTCGACGGCGCCTTCGCCTGAGGGTCCAGGCATGTACTTCACCGACCGCGGCATCGAAGAGTTGGCCCATAGGCGCGGAGACGACGAGGTCACGTTGGCGTGGGTCGGTGAACGCCTCCAGGAGTTCGTCGACCTGTACCCCGACTTCGAGACACCGATCGATCGGCTGGCCAGCTGGCTGGCCAGGCTTGACGACCCCGACGACGACTGAACCTCTCCACTGCAGCCGTACCGCCGTCCCCCGTCGGCGAATTGATGCGAAGACTCACCGTTTCATCGCATCATTCGCGGAACGGAACGGATTCAGACGGTGAAGACGACCTTGCCGAACAGATCGCCGTCGACCATCGCTTCGAAGCCCTCACGCGCCTGGTCGAGCGGGAGCACCCGGTCGATGAGCGGGCGGGCGCCGCTGACATCGAGCAGGTTGACCAGGCCTTCGAGCTCGGCGCGGGTCCCCATCGTGGACCCGTGGATGCGCAGCTGCAGGAAAAAGACGCGGGTCAGCTCGGTGTTGTCGGGCTGCGCTCCGGAGGTCGTGCCCGATATCACGAGCGTCCCACCAGGACGCAGGGACTTGATCGAGTGGCTCCAGGTCGCCGCCCCTACCGTCTCCATCGCGGCGTCGACCCGCTCGGGGAGCCGGCTGCCGGGCTCGACAGCGTCGTGTGCGCCGAGGTCGAGGGCGCGCTCACGCTTCTTCGGGTCGCGGCTGGTGACGTAGCAACGCAAGCCGGCAGCCCGGGCGAGGGTAATGAGAGCGGTGGCTACGCCACCGCCCGCACCCTGGACCAGCACGACGTCGCCTGGCCTCAGGCCGCTTTGGGTGAACAGCATCCGATAGGCCGTCAGCCACGCGGTGGGCAGGCACGCGGCCTCCTCGAACGACAGCGACGACGGCTTGGGAACGACGTTGCGGCGAGGTACGACGACGCGCTCGGCGAGGGTGCCCTGGTAGCGCTCCGACAGCAGGGAGCGTTTCGGATCCATCGTCTCGTCGCCGAGCCAGCTCGGGTCGCTGATCACAGCGTGGACGACGACCTCGCTACCGCCGTCGTCGATCCCCGCCGCGTCGCAGCCAAGGACCATCGGCAGCCGGTCCTCGGGCAGTCCGACCCCACGCAACGACCACACGTCATGATGATTGAGAGAGACCGCCTTGACGTCGACCGTGGTCCAGCCAGCCTCGGCGACCGGATCGGGACGCTCCCCCAGCTGCAGTCCGGACAGCGGATCACTGGCGTTGGTGCTCTCGGCGTAGACGGCGAACATGACTTCGACCTTAGCCCCGGCGCAGCAGCGGCCACACGCGACGCCACACACTTGCCACCACGTCGCTGTCGGGGATGGCGCCGACGAGCCAGGAGTCAACGCCCTCATGCGGGTTGTCGCGCTCGACCCACCATCCGCCGCCCTCGCGCCGGACCGCCCGTTTCACGGCCACCGGCCGATCAGGCAGGCGTACGACGACCAGCTGACCCACCCGTGGCGGCGCGTCGTACCGCAGCAGGAGCACGTCGCCCGCCCGCAGTGTCGGCTCCATCGAACGACCCCGGACCACAGCGAGGCCGACGCGGAGGTGCGGCATACAGCACTCCTTTCGGGACGGCCGGAGGTGGACTTCCGGTGGGCGGACTAGGGTGGCAATCCTGCACTTGTTTCGACAGAAAGGACCAGCAATGCTGGCACGCTTCATCGCCAAGACCATGGACGTCTCTGCCCACTGCGACCTGCCCTGCGGCGTCTACGACCCCGCACAGGCTCGCATCGAGGCCGAGTCGATCAAGGGCATCATCGCCAAGGTGGCCGACAACGACGACCCGGATTTCCGTACCCGCGCCATCCTCATCAAGGAGCAGCGTTCAGAGCTCGTCAAGCATCATCTGTGGGTGCTGTGGACGGACTACTTCAAGCCGCCGCACTTCGAGAAGTACCCGCAGCTCCACACGCTGTTCAACGAGGCCACCAAGCTGGCCGGTGCCTCGGGTACGAAGGACAGCCTCGACGCAGCCAAGGCCGACGAGCTGCTGGCCAAGATCGACGAGATCGCGCAGATCTTCGCCGAGACCAAGAAGGCCTGACGAACCGCCGCCTGCGACGACACTAGCGAGGGTCTGCAGGCGGCGGGTCATCTCCGAACGTCCCACGCTCGCCGTACAGCGCGGTCGTGGTCGTCGGGCTCAGCACGATGATCAAGACGGCTCCGGCCCAGACGAGGAGCACGGCTGTCACCCAGACCGTGCTGCCGCCCCGGAAGCTCCATCCCACGCCAAGAGCGATCAGTTGCGCCATCACCACCGGTCCGCGGCTCCAACGCCGCTGTCGCCGCAGTCCGCGCGCGGCGAAGGCAAGTCCCGAGGCGAAAAGGAGGTAGAAGACCGCGGTTGTGACGGCTACGCTCGGCCGACGGGAGTCGAGGCTGACCACCTCTGCAACGGCCAGTCCGAGCACCACCACCGCCTGACCCGCCACCAGCAGCGCAGCAAGATTGGTGCGTGGCGTCGCCGCCGGATCGGTCACCTTGTCACCCTAGCCAGGTGCAGGACGGAGGAGGAGCACGTGCGTGGGACGGCTGTGAGCAATCTGACACGGGCTGAGGGCTTGATTCCAGCCTCATCTCTTGCAACCATCGTCACTACGGCTCGTGAAATGCTTCACGAGCGACAAAATGCAGGTGATCAGGGCAGAAATCGTACCGTATTGCCGAGAGCGGACAGGAGAACCCACCGTGGATTGGCGTCACCGCTCCGCGTGTCTCGACGTTGACCCGGAGCTGTTCTTCCCGATCGGAAACACCGGACCGGCCATCCTGCAGATCGAAGAAGCCAAGCAGGTATGCCGTCGGTGCGACGTGCGCGAGCAGTGCCTGGCCTGGGCACTGGAGGCCGGGCAGGACCATGGCGTTTGGGGCGGCATGTCCGAGGACGAGCGCCGCGCACTCAAGCGCCGCAACGCCCGCGCCAAGATCCGCGCCTGATCTCGCGCACCGTCGCTCAGCTGGTCCGCATCGGCAGGTCGAGGTCGACCCGGGTCCCGCCGTCGCTGCCGGCGCTCAGTGTGATCAGCCCACCGAGCTCTGACTCCACAAGCGTCCGCACGATGGACAGACCCAGGTGGCCAGAAGTCATCGGGTCGAAGTCGTCGGGCAGGCCCCTCCCGTCATCGTGCAGCACGACCTCCAGCCGGCCGGCGAGGCGAAGGACACGAAGGTCGATATGACCGCCGCCCCCGTCGAAGGCGTGCTCGACGGCGTTCTGGAGCAGCTCGGTGAGCACCATCGCGAGCGGCGTCGCGACTTCAGCCGACAGCCGCCCGAACGACCCCGAACGCGACGTCGTGACGGAGGCGACGTCGGCTCCCACCTCGGTCACCATCGCGCTCAGTCGATCCGCCACCTCGTCGAAGCCAACATGCTCGTCGAGCGTCTGGCTGAGCGTCTCGTGCACGATCGCTATCGAGCCGATACGACGGACAGCCTCGTCGAGTGCGACGCGTGCCGCCGGCTCGCGCATCCGTCGCGCCTGCAGCCGCAGCAGCGCCGCTACCGTCTGAAGGTTGTTCTTGACCCGATGATGGATCTCTCGAATCGTCGCGTCCTTCGTGATGAGCTCGCGCTCGCGGTCCCGGAGCTCGGTCACGTCGCGCAACAAGACCAGCGCACCGTCGTACTGCTCCCCCGGCTCGAGCGGGATGACGCGAGCGACGATGGTGGCTTCAGCATTGCCGTACTCTGCCTCTTTGGGCGCCCGCCCGGACAGCGTCACGGTCAGCGGCTCGTCAACGGGGCCGGGTGGCGGATTCACCAGTGCCGCGGTGATGTCGGCGAACTTTTCCCCGATGAGGTCGCCGGCCAGCCCCAGCCGACGGTACGCCGACTGGGCGTTTGGGCTGGCGTAGCTGACAACGCCCACCGGGTCGGTGCGGACGAACCCGTCGCCCACCCGCGGTGAGGCCGACCACTCGCGTCGCTGGATCGACTGTGGAAACCGACCCAGGCTGATCATCCGGGTGAGGTCACTCGCCGTCTGAAGGTAGGAGAGCTCGAGCCGGCTCGGTGGCCGCAGGCCCAGCAGATTGGTGTTGCGAGCGATGACCCCGAGCAGTTTGTCGGCACGCATCACTGGAATGGTCTCCACCCTCACGGGTATGTCGTCGCGCCACTCGGGATCACCCTCCCGCGCGATCCGACGCTCGGTGAACGCGGCGTCCAGAAGTGGACGCCGGCCGGCCGGCACAAAGGCGCCGACCAGGTCGTCGACGAAGGCGGTCGGCCCGGTCGTGGGGCGCATCTGGGCGCCACCCCAGTAGCCGTGTCCCTCCCGGTCTGGCAGCCACAGCACGAGGTCGGCGAACGACAGGTCGGCGATGATCTGCCAATCGGACAAGAGCACTTGAAGCCAGGCAAGGTCGTCCTCGTCGAGATCGGTGTGGCGGCGGGCCACATCCTTGACGGAAGGCACTCTTGGACTCTAGTAGCCCGCGCAGCGGCTTGATCTGACCGCGGACGAGCATGCACACGTGTGGAAGGATGCCAGGCATGCGTGCAGGTTTCTGGCAGCACGTGCTCGACTCAGACATGGCGGTGCCGCCGGAGCGACCGCTGAACGATCTCACGGCCGAACTCGTCACGATGCTCGGCTCCGCCGATCCAGTCGAGCGCGACGCTGTCGCCTACCCGGTGCTCGCCACCTGGCTGAGCGAGGGCGTCTACGACGACCTGTTGGTCAGTTTCGGCGATGGCGTCACTGAAGGGCTCAAGATGGGGTTGGGGGAGTCCGACGGCGACCTGGTCTTCCGCCGTACTTTTTCTGCGCTCATGCTCGCCGAGTGCGTGACCCGGGATAACACGGCGCACATCCTTCCGGTCGATGCTGTCGTGTCGTGGGCAGACCGGGGGCTCACCTGGTTCGTCCGCGAACGTGACCTGCGGGCCTTCGTCCCCGGCAGAGGATGGGCCCATGCGCTCGCCCACGGTGCGGACCTGATCGGTGCGCTCGCCCGCTCTCACCACTTCGGCCCGACCGAGCTCGCCGTCCTGCTCGACGTGATCGCTGACCGCCTCGTCGAGCCGACACCCTTCCGGCTCAGTCACGGTGAGGACGACCGAATGGCGTACGCCACGATGGCCATCCTGCACCGCGACGTACTCGAGCAACAGCTCGTCGACGCCTGGGTCCGGCGGCTGGGAGCCACGGCGCACTCGCAGCCCGACCCCGACCACGGCCCTGGCGACGAGTGGCCGCCCGCTCACGTGCACAACACCCGCAGCTTCCTCCGCGTCCTCTACCTCCAGCTCACCATGGGCGTGCGCGGTTGCGACGTCGACGACTCAGCCTACTTCGCCCGGCGACCGGAGATTCGCGCCGACCTGCTCCTCATCCTTAGGGACGAGCTGGTGCGGCTGCTTCCCTTCGCCCACCAGTCTCAGTAGGTCCGCTTACCGAAAGGTACGTTGACCTGCATGACCGACGAGAGCACGTCCACCGAGTCCGGCACGCGTGAGGGACACGGAGGCGATCTCGCCGTCGCGGTCGCACAGGCCCATAACGTCTCGACGATGTTCACGCTGTCCGGTGCGCACGTGTTCCCGATGTACGACGGGGCAGTGAAGGCCGACCCTGCGATGCGGCTGATCGATGTTCGGCACGAGCCCACCGCGGTGTTCGCCGCCGAGGCGACCGGCAAGCTCACCCGGACGCCGGGGCTCGCGGTCCTCACCGCAGGCCCCGGCGTCACGAACGGCGTGAGCCCGATCGCTCAGGCACACTTCGCCGGCTCTCCCCTCCTCGTCGTTGGCGGCCGGGCCCCGGACTCCCGGTGGGGAAGCGGCGGTCTGCAGGAGCTCGACCACCCTCCCATCCTGTCCACGATTTCCAAGCTCGCTGGCACCGTCACCGACGTGTCCACGATCGCTGATCGGGTCGACGAGGCGCTCGACATCGCCTCATCGCCGCACCGGGGACCTGCCTTCCTCGACGTCCCGATGGACCAGTTCTTCTCCCGGGCTGAGGTGACGCTGCCCTCGGAGGGTCGTCGCGACCGTGTCCAGCCCGACGATGCCGCACTACGCGACGTCGCCGCGCTTCTCGCTGAGGCAAGCCGGCCGGTGCTGGTGCTGGGCACCGATGTGTGGTCCGACGGCGCCGACGAGGCTGCCCGGCGCTTCGTCGACGAGACGGGAGTGCCGGTGATCACGAACGGAATGGGGCGAGGTGTCGTCCCGGGCGGACACCCACGGCTGGTGACCAAGGCCCGGGCCGTCGCGTTCGGGCAGTGCGACCTTGCCATCGTCGCCGGGACGCCGCTCGACTTCCGGCTCGGCTACGGCTCGTTCGGCGGCAAGGAAGGCACTCCCACCGCCAAGGTCGTGCACCTCGCCGACAGCCACGGTCAAGTCTCGACGCACGCCGAGCTCGCCGGGTCGGCGTACGGCGACCTCGGGCTGGCTCTCGACGGTCTGCGCGAGGCTTTGCAGGCCCACTCGCGACGACCGGACTGGACGAGCTGGACCGAGCGGCTCAGCGACCAGGTGAGCGCGGCCACTGCCAAGGACGCCGAGCTGCTCGGCTCGGAGGCCGACCCGATCCACCCGGCCCGTGTCTACGGTGAGCTGCTGCCTCGCCTTGCGGAAGACTCCGTCGTGATCGGCGACGGCGGCGACTTCGTGTCGTTCGCCGGCAAGTACGTCGAACCGAAGCAACCCGGGGGCTGGCTTGACCCTGGCCCGTACGGCTGCCTCGGCGCCGGCCTCGGTGCCGCAATCGCCGCACGCATCGCGCGGCCGTCCGCCCAGGTCGTGCTGCTGCTCGGCGACGGTGCCGCCGGAATGTCGCTGATGGACGTCGACACGCTGGTCCGCCATGACCTCCCGGTGGTCATGGTGGTCGGCAACAACTCGTGCTGGGCTCTCGAGAAGCATCCGATGCGGCTCCTCTACGGCTACGACGTCGTTGCCGACCTGGCACCTCAGACGCCGTACGACAAGGTCGCCCAGGCCCTGGGCGCTGACGGCGAGACCGTGACGCGACCAGCCGACATCGGTGCTGCACTGGACCGCGCCTTCGACGCCGACGCACCTTACCTGGTCAACGTGATCACGGACTCCGAGGCGGCCTATCCCCGCACCACTACCGGTGTCTGAGCTCGTCCGGGTGCGGCCGGCCGAGCGCGCCGAGCTCGAGGTCGTCGGCCGGATCACACTGCTGGGCTATGCCCACGATGGTTTCCTGACGGCGGACGACAACTATGCCGGCGAGCTGCTCGACGCGTTCAGCCGCGCCGACAACGCTGAGGTGCTGGTGGCTGAGCACAACGGCACGGTGGTGGGCACCGTGACGTTCTGTCCGCCCGGCTCGTCGTTGCGCGAGCTGAGCCGGCCCGGGCAGGGGGAGTTCCGGATGCTTGCCGTCGACCCTGACGCGCGCGGCCTCGGCGCCGGCCGCGCCCTGGTCGCCCGCTGCTTCGATCGATGCAGCGAGCTCGGCCTCACCGAAATGGTGCTGTGCTCGATGACCGAGATGACGGCCGCGCACGCGCTGTACGCCTCGTTCGGCTTCGTGCGGGACCCGTCCCTCGACTGGCAACCCGTTCCAGGGGTGACGCTGTTGGCCTTCCGCGCGACGGTTTGATGGCCGCTACGACGGCATCGTCGCGACTCGCGACAGGAATCGTTGCGCGTCGACGACGACCCGGGTGATCTCGGCATGCCCGACAGCGACTCCGTCCGGGTGATGGGCCACGACGAGGAACCGTGTCAGTCGGCCATCCACATGGTTCAGCTCGGCGCGCACCCTGACGGTGGCACCGATCGGGCTCGGCTTGAGGTGCTCCACGCTCATCCGCGTACCCACCGACGTCGCACCCTCGGCGAGGCTCCCGGCGAGCGCGTCGCACGTCGCGGCCTCCATCCAGGCGAGCAACCGCGGTGTCCCCAGCACCGCGAGGCCACCGGAACCGACTGCGATCGCGGTGTCTGCAGCAGCGACCACGTACGTCGTCTCAGCACTCGCGCCAGGCTGCGGGCCTGCAGGGGCCATCGGCGGTGTCCTCTCGTCATTAACGAGGGCGGGCCCTCGTCTGCGACAATAGGCGCCGCATCTGTTCGGCAACCAGGAGGACCCCCATGGGCAAGACTGGCCGTAAGCGCCGCGCTCGCCGCAAGAAGGGTGCCAACCACGGCAAGCGCCCCAACACCTGATCCCAGGGCATTGCCCGCAGAAGGCCCCGCCGGTCGAATCGGCGGGGCCTTTCGCATGCACAAGGAACGGTCAGTCCAAGTCGAGGTGTCGTCCCTCAGAGATCTCGACCTGCACGTGGCGGATCGACAGCTTGACCCGCTCGCGCAACTGCACCGGCGCGCTCTCGCGGCACGACCTTGCCACCAGCGCCTTCACCATCCGCTCGAGGTCGACTGCACGCAGGCAAGGTCCGCAATCGTCGAGGTGCTGTTGGATCTCGGCGCAGTCGGCGGTCTCGAGCTCGTCGTCGATGAATACGTAGACACGTTCGAGGATCACCGAGCAGTCGACCTCGTGGTGCTTGCCATTCATGGCGTCACCTCGGACTCGAGCTCGGCGCCACGGATCAAACCACGCTCGCGGGCGTAGTCGGCCAACAGCACCCGGAGCTGGCCGCGACCGCGGTGCAGCCGAGACATCACGGTGCCGACCGGCGATCCCATGATCTCGGCGATCTCCTTGTAGGCGAAGCCCTCGACGTCAGCGAGGTAGACCGCCAACCGGAAGTCCTCCGGGATCTGCTGGAGAGCCTGCTTCACGTCGCTGTCAGGCAGGTGCTCCAGCGCCAGCGCCTCCGCGGACTTCAGTCCGGAAGACGAGTGGGTCTCGGCCCGCGCGAGCTGCCAGTCCTCAATTTGCTCGGTCGGATCCTGAGCTGGCTGCCGTTGCTTCTTGCGGTAGGTGTTGATGAAGGCGTTGGTGAGGATGCGATAAAGCCACGCCTTGAGGTTGGTGCCCTCCTTGAACTGGTGGAAGGCGGCGAACGCCTTGGCATAGGTCTCCTGCACCAGGTCTTCGGCGTCTTGAGGGTTACGCGTCATCCGCATGGCGGCGGAGTACAACTGGTCGATGTAGACGAGCGCATCGCGTTCAAAACGCGCGGTGCGCTCCTCGACCGTTTCTTCCAAGGGGTGTGTCATCACAGGCAAGGGTAGCGGCCACTCGCGCGACCCGATGTTGCCACAAAGTGTCGCCCGCTGGGACCGATCCCGAAGAGCCGGGCGCTGCGACGCTTCGGTGGCGATCATCCTGCCGGCCTCCTGGCGACGACGTTAACGGTCGGGCGGGCCCAGTGCGGGCCACTCATGTGCAACCGCCACAAGTGGTTGCCCATTCCCGTCAGTCAGGCCACCCGCGCCGTCAGCCACTCCACCACCGCCTCGACCAGAAGTGCGTGCGTCTCTTCCTGGGACAGGGCCGCTCGCTTGGGCACTTTGAAAGCGTGATCGGCGTCGGGCATGGCGGTGAGCTCGATGCTCTCGGGGAATGCGTCAGGCCCGCCGAACGCGTCACGCTCCCCCTGCACGACAAGCGTCGGTACGCCGGCACCGAGCAGCTCCGGAAGCCGGCTTTTCTCCGGCTTACCGGGCGGATGGAGCGGGAAGGCCAGCAGCAGGCAGCCCACCGCCCCCAACGACACCGCAAGCCGGGACGCGACCCGCGCGCCTGCGCTACGGCCACCGAGGATGAGCGGTGTCCGCACCCGGATAGCGTTGACGCAGGCGATGGTGGCCTCGTCGAGAACCTCCGGCCGCGACGCCACCCGCTTGCCCGCCACGTGCCAGGGCTGCTCGACCCGAAAGACGGTGATTCCTTGGCCGGGCAACGCTTTCGCCAATGCCACCAGGTCCGGCGAGTCTGCGCCCCGCCCGGCCCCGTGTCCCAGCACCAAGGCTGCGATGGGGTGCCGGGACCGGTCGGTGTGCAGCCGCGCGTCGCCGTGCGGTGTCGAGATCGTGCGGACGGCCGTGGTCACGCGTCGAACGACCCGTCCGGCTCGTCCTCGGCTGCCATCGGCTCGAGCAGCTCGCGTCCGTTGTTCTTCACGTTGTTGACCTCACGCGACACCGGGTAGGCCTCCAATCGTCCGGGCGCGGCCGGCACCAGCAGCTCGGACAGGTCGTCGGGAGCCGATGTCGTCGGGTCGAGCCAGGCGGCGTAGTGGTCGGGCTCGACGAGCATCGGCATCCGGTCGTGGATATGGCCGAGGTCGTCCTCGGCGGCGGTCGTGATCACTGTGACCGTCCACAGGAAGGCGCCGTTGGAGTCGGTGCCTGCCACTTCGGGGTTGCGCCAGATCTCATACAGCCCGGCCATCGCCAGCACGCCGCCATCGCGCGGCCGGATGAAGAACGGTTGCTTGAGGGGTTTGCCCTTGGCGGTTTTTTGCTGGGTGGGATACCACTCGTAGTAACCGTCGGCGGGGAGCAGACACCTTCGCTTGGCGAACGCTTTCCTGAACGCCGGCTTCTCGGCCAGCGTCTCGACCCGCGCGTTGATCAAGCGCGAGCCGATACCGGCGTCCTTCGCCCACGACGGCACCAGCCCCCAGCGCACCGCCGCAAGCCGGCGTACAGGTCGCTCGTCCATCTCACGCTTGGAGACGCGGTCGAACACGGCGTAGACGTCCTTGGTCGGCGCCACGTTGAAGTCGTCCTCGAGTGGAGCGGGCACGTCGACGCGCTCGATCTCGAACTCCTCGACGAGATCCTCAGGCTTGCGACTCGATGCGTATCGCCCACACATGCCGTCAGCCTGTCACAGCCCGCGGCCGGCGACACCCGCCCGTTGGTCGCAGCGATAGAGTGGGACCAACAGCGACGACGAAGACAAGTAGTCGCGGGTTCCGCAAGCACAGAGAGTCGCCAGCTGCTGAGATGGCGGACTTGTGACCCGCGCCGAAGACACTTCTGAGCTGGATCGTCTCAAGGCCGGTGACACGCCGGCGAAGGTGTGGTGGCACCGCGAGCTTGCCCGTCGCCCACGCCTCCAGGGCTCCGTACTCCTGGAGGTGACCATGACATCGCTGCCTGAATCCCCGACGTCCGCCGCTGGCATTCAGAGGCTGCCGCGCACGCTTGCGTCCGACGTTGCGTCGTACGCCGACCGTCCTGGCCAGCCACTCCGGCTCAGCGGGTGGGTCCACCGGCGCCGCCGCCTCTCCGGCTTGACGTTCCTCGTCCTGCGTGACCGCTCCGGGACCGCCCAGGTCGTCGTGAAGGACGAGGTCACGCTCGCGCAGATCGAAGAGCTACCGGAGGAGACGAC
>JAABUS010007144.1_pt1 | contig 13031 bp, 12 predicted proteins | sample 5560161 | NCBI WGS metagenome assembly JAABUS01 (sample SAMN10711885, study PRJNA513376) | rock metagenome | isolation source: Antarctica rocks | place: Antarctica: Victoria Land, Trio Nunatak nord | collected 2016-01-04 | reverse complement strand
AGGCGCTGTTCCAGAGATGATCAGGGAGCGGCGCGGGTGTCATTACAGCAAGGTAGTGTCATGATTGGCGAACAGCAACCCCACCCTGTGAACGGCTACGATTTTCGTTGAGACATGAATCTAAGTAGATAACTTCACGGTAATCGGATACATGCTCAGCAAATGGGAACGACGAGGGTTTTTTTGTCGAATCCTTGCTTTGCGAAGGTTGTACATCTCAAATCACATCAACCCGTTGGTTCATGCCCCACACGTGCCTTCGGTGGGAGCGATAAGGCGACTTTCTTGCACGAGCCCCGCCGGGGCGAGCGAGTCGCTGCGTCTCGTTTTCGAGGAGGCTCGGTTAATCTTGCCGCTCTCGTGCCAGCCGAACGATCAGTTTTTCAAGGACAGTTCGCGGGGTGAGCTGGGAGGAACCCTTGACGTCGAGGTCGGCTTGCAGGAGGAGCGCCGGGAGTTGATCGACCCGCCTGGGGCCGAGATGGGCGTGTTGCTGGTGCGTCTTCTCCATCGCGTGATGGGGAATCCCAGCTTCTCGGCAGGCATCCTTGAGGTCGCGGCGGGCGCGCCGGAGCTGGCCCGCATGATGGACTTTGAGGAGGGAGACGCTCATCGCAGCAAGGAGCCCGACGGGATGCTCGCCGGCGCCGAGCAGGCGGTCGAGGTGTTCTAGGGCGAGGGCGCTCCGGCCGGTCGTCGCGGCATCGAGAACCTTCCAGATCGTCTCGATACGACCTGCGCCGATCGTCCGCGCCACATCGTCGCGCTGGATTTTGCCCTTCGTGCCGACGTAGATGGCCAGTTTCTCCACCTCCGAGACGAGCAAGCCAACTTCCGGCCCCACGAGTTCGATCAAGAGACGCGAGGAGTCCTCCTCGAGGTGAGTATGGAACCTCGATTTGGCCAGGTGGACCAGCCATGGGGCAAGTTCGCGCTCGTGCGGTCCCTTGCACTCGACGGCGAGCCCCGACTTCTCGACGAGCTTGGCCAGCCTCGTGTTCGACGGCCAGAGCTTGACCGACAGGATGAGGATGCCCTCCCGAGAAGGGTTCTCTACGTACGTTTCTAATTCCTTGCGATGTGCAGTGACGAACGGGTCGGCCGCCTCGACCAGTACGACCCTTCGCTTCGACAGAAAGGGAAGCGTGCGGACTTCGTCCAGCACGTCGGCCAAGGACGCCTGATCTCCGACGAATCGAGAGACTGCTAGGTCGTCCTCTTCCCACTGCAGGACCACCCGTCCGATCATCTCGAGCGTCTCGCTCCGCAGGAACGCGTCGTCGCCGAAGACGGTGTAGACCGGCTTGATCGGGACCTTGCCGGGGTTTCGCAAGAGCTCTATGGCGTGCATGCTGGACCCCATACGCCGGGAGCGGATCGCCCCCTCAAGTGAACACCGGCTGACGATAGTGCGGAGGGCGGGCTTCCCTCTTGCCGCCTCCGCAGATGTCGGCAAGGGGCCAGACCGGATCGAATCCCGGAGGGGAAGGGAGGGGGATGAGGCCGAGTCGTCTCTCCACGAGCCGGGCGATCCGCTCCGAGGCCCAACCGTCTCCGAAAGGATTCTGCGTGGGATTAATGTCTGCAGGAGGAAGGTTTGTTACGCCTTCGAGAATCCGTTCGACGGCGGCGACAATCTGCCTTCGCCCGGTGCCCACCAGTCGAGCGGTCCCCCCGGTCACGGCCTCCGGACGTTCCGTCGTCGCTCGGAGGACCAGCACCGGCTTGCCGAGCGTGGGGCCTTCTTCCTGAATTCCTCCCGAGTCCGTGAGGATCAGGCACGATGCCTTCATCAAGGCGACGAACGCCGGATAACCGACGGGCTCGATCACGTGAATGCGATCGTGGCCCCCCAGCTGGGACAGGACGACGGAGCGGACTCGCGGGTTCGGATGGACCGGGATCACGACGCTAATGTCAGGATAGCGGGCGGTCAGGTCGAGCACGGCCTGGCAAATCCGTGCCAGGGGAGCACCGAAATTCTCTCGGCGATGAGCCGTCACCAGGATCATTCGTCCCGTCGTCACCGACACCGGGAGCGGGGGCTTGAGGTCGGATATCAATCGCAAGGCGTCGATGACTGTATTCCCCATGACATGGATGGTCGCATCGGCAATCCCCTCGTCGAGCAGGTGCCGTCGTGCCGATGGTGTCGGGGCAAAATGCATGTCGGCCAGGTGACTGGTGAGGACACGATTCTTCTCCTCGGGGAACGGGTCATTCGCGCGACCGCTCCTCAGGCCCGCCTCCACATGGCCGAACGGGACGTGATTATAGTGGCAGGCTAGTGCCGTGCTCAACACCGTCGACGTATCCCCCTGGGCCAGCACGAACGCCGGACGCGTACGCCCCAGATACTCCGAGAGCCCCACCAGCGCCCGTGCCGTCAAATCGGCCAGGCCTTGGTCGGGTCGCATCAGGTCCAGGTCCGTGTCCGGGGTCAGGCCGAAGTCGACGAGCGCCTGGTCGAGCAGGCCCCGATGCTGACCGCTGGTTACCACGCGAGTCTCCAGTTCACCCCCCCGGCTCCTCAACCGCAATATCAAAGGCGCCATCTTGATCGCCTCGGGCCTCGTCCCCACGATGCACACGACGACTGGCCGCATCCCTGCACCTCCCATACCTTCCTCGTGTTCACGAATCACCCGCGTGCGACTACACCGGCTCTCGTCAAAAGGATCAAGCCCGAGTCACTTCTCCTTCACGTCACGAATCTCCCATTGACTCGTGGGGAGTTCCGCTTACAGTTGATTGAAACGCTTGTTTGAAACGGATGTCTCATAGGAGGAGAAAACGTGTGTCGACGACGGCAGCAGATGCGACCAAGTCCAGATTGCTGGAGGCGGCGGGCGAAGAGTTCGCGGAGAAGGGATTCGAAGGCGCCAAGATTCGGTCGATTTGTGGGCGGGCGGGTGTGAATAATGCCGCGGTGAATTACCATTTCGGCGACAAGGAACAATTGTATGTTCATGCGGTCCTGGAGGCCCACCGTTGCGGCACGGAACTGCTGTCGGAAGAGGCTTTTCAGCAAGGGACTTCGGCGGATCAGCTTCGTCGTTACATCTACCATTTCCTGAGCAATGTCCTGTCGATGAGTCGAGAGAACAGCTGGCACCACGCGCTAATCCTCCGGGAGATGATCCGTCCTACCTCGGCGTCTGAAATCTTGGTGCGTGAGTCGATCCGCCCCCGGTTCGATCGCCTGATGGGCCTCATGCGACGGGTCTGTCCCGATGCGGGGGAGCGGCGACTCCACACGCTATCTTTCAGCGTGATTGGCCAATGTCTGCATTACCGGATGGCCCGGGCGGTTTCGGTACGACTGGTCGGCGTCGAGGCTTACGAGTCTCTCGACCTCGATTTCCTGACGGAGCATATCACGGCGTTCTGCCTGGCGGCGCTCGGGTTGACGCCTCCGCTGAATGGGGCGGGCGAGTCGGCCGGTGGTGAGCACCACCCGCGATGGAGGGAAGACGATGTCGTGGATCGCGCTGAAGATGCTGGTGGGGGATCGTCCCAAGTTCTACGGGATCGTGATGGGCCTGACCTTTGCGGCCCTCCTGATCACGCAGCAAGGCTCGATCTTCTGCGGCCTGATGCTCCGGACGGCGGCGCAGATCAGTGACATCACCGGGGCCGACCTCTGGGTGATGGACCCCAACGTCCGGTTCATCGATGACGTCAAGCCGATGTCCGAGAACAACCTCTATCGCGTCCGAGGGGTCGAAGGGGTCCGCTGGGCGGTCCCGCTCTACAAGGGCCTGGCCCGCGCCAAGCTCGAAACCTTCGACCTCGATGGAAAACCGCGTGAGGTCATCGAGCAGGTGATCCTGCTAGGCCTCGACGACTCCTCGATGGTCGGCGCCCCGCCTCCCGAACGGGTCTACGTCGGGAGCCTGAACGACCTGCGGAAACCCGACGCGATCATCGTCGACAAGGTGGGCCTGAGGAAGCTGTTCCCGGGCCAGAAGGGGGAGGACTCCGCCCCGGCCGACCTGAGACGCTTCGTCGGCCGCGAGCTGGAGATGAACGATCGCCGGGCGGTCATCGTCGGCATCTGCGAGGCCACGCGCACCTTCCAGTCGAGCCCGGTGGTGTATACGACGTACTCGCGCGCCAAACATTATGTCCCGCGCGAGCGAAAGATCCTCTCCTACGTCCTGGCCAAGACCGAGCCCGGCCTCGACCCCAAGGTCGTCGCCGGGCGCATCAAGATCCAGACCGGCCTGGGCGCCCAGACGAGCGACGAATTCACGGACATGACCATCCTATATTACATCACATATACGGGAATTCCGATCAATTTCGGGATCACTGCGGCGCTCGGATTCCTGGTGGGGACGGCGATCGCGGGTCAGACGTTCTACAATTTCACGCTCGACAACCTCAAGCAGTTCGGGGCCCTGAAGGCGATGGGGGCGACCAATTTCCGGATCGTCAAGATGATCCTGCTCCAGGCCGTGGTGGTCGGCCTGCTCGGCTACGGGATGGGCGTGGGCCTGGCCGCCCTTTTCGGGTGGAGGACGAAAGGGACGGAGCTGGCCTTCTACACCCCCTGGCACCTCTTGCCGATCACGGGGGGGGCAGTGGTCCTGATCTGCCTGCTGGCCAGCCTGCTCAGCGTCCGCCGCGTCATCGTGCTGGAGCCCGCGGTCGTCTTCCGCGGCTGATCGTGGATCGCGAGCGGGTCATGGATGAGGGGCAGAGGCATGTGGATGCCCATGACCTGACCGGAGGGGAATAGAGATGGGTCTGAAGGGTGACGACATCGCGGTCCGCATCCGGGGCTTGACCAAGGTGTTTGGCTCTGGCGAGCAGCGCGTCCATGCGCTCCGAGGTGTGGACTGGGACGTCTTCAAGGGCCAGATGTCGCTCATCGTCGGCCCGTCGGGATGCGGCAAGACGACCCTGCTCTCGGTCATCGCGGGCATCCTCGATTGCGAGCAGGGGGACGTGAGCATCTTCGGCCACGAGGTCACGGCGATGAACGACCGCCAGAAGACCCGCTTTCGCGCCAGGAACATCGGCTTCGTCTTCCAGCAGTACAACCTCCTGCCCGCGCTCACGGCCGCCGAGAACGCGGCGATCCCGCTGGTCATCGCCGGCTGGTCCAGGGAGAAGGCCGTAGGACGGGCCCGCGAGGTCCTGGAATCGCTGGGGATGGCCGCAAAGGCCGAGAGCCTCCCCGCGCAATTGTCGGGCGGCCAGCAGCAGCGGGTGGCGATCTCGAGGGCCCTGGTCCACGAGCCGCAACTGCTCGTCTGCGACGAGCCGACGGCCGCGCTCGACCACGAGACCGGCCTGACCGTCATGGAACTCCTACGCGAGGCCGCCGTCCGACCCGATCGCGCGGTGGTCGTCGTGACCCACGACAATCGCGTCTTCGACTTCGGCGACCGGGTCGCCCACATGGACGACGGCCGGATCGTCAAGGTCGAGGAGAAGGCCAAGGTGGCCGCCGCTTAGGCCCTTAAACCCTCGGAGTTCGCCCCCTTTCTCAAACGCGGAAACGTGACGGAGTGCCGAGATGGTGACCAGGTATCTCTTGCCCCTGATCGCCCTCGCGGGCGTGACCTTAGCGATTTACACAGTCGTCCTGGCTCGTCAGACGCCCCCGCCGTCCGAGCCGATCGTCACGCCTCCCACGCGCCCCGCGATCAAATCGATCGCCGGCGCGGGGCTGATCGAGGCCCGGATGGAGAACATCCCGATCGGTTCGCCGGTGCCGGGCGTCGTCTGGGAAGTTTTCGTCAAGGTCGGCGACCAGGTCAAGAAGGGGGACCCCCTCTTCCGGCTCGACGACCGCGAGCCGAAGGCCGAACTGGTCGTCCGCCAGGCCGCGGTCACGTCTGCGACCGCCCTGTTGCACAGGCTGAAGGCCGCTCCCCGGGCCGAGGATGTCCCGCCGGCCCGTGCTTCGGTGGAGGAGACGAAGGCCAAGGTTGCCGACGCCGAAACCGCAATGGCACGCTCGGATAAGCTCTATCAGCGCCAGATGACCCCGGCCAGCGACTACGACAAAGATCGCTACGCTTACCTAGCCGCCAAGGCGGCGCATGCCCGCGCGGGTGCCGACCTCGAACGCATCCTGGCCGGGACATGGAAGGAAGACCTCGAGGTCGCTCGGGCCGCCGTCTTGCAGGCGGAGAGCCAGGTCGCGAGCATTCAAATCGGGCTGGAGCGCCTCACGGTCCGCGCGCTGACCGATGGCGAAGTCTTGCAGGTGGACATCCGCCCCGGCCAGTTCGCCGCCATGACCTGGCGAGAGCCGTTGATCATACTGGGAGACGTCAACCGCCTGCACGTTCGGGTGGATATCGACGAGAACGACCTCTTCTTGTTCGAGCGAGGGGCCGATGCGATCGCCACCCTCAAGGGGAAGACGCAGGTCCGGTTTCCCCTCCAGTTCGTCAAGGTCGAGCCTTATGTTGTCCCCAAGAAGAGCCTGACGGGCGATAACACCGAGCGCGTCGATACCCGCGTCTTGCAAGTGGTTTACGCGCTTCCCGACCGGCGGCCGTTCCCTGTCTATGTAGGCCAGCAGATGGATGTCTTCTTGAAGGCGGCCACCCCCCCCGAGGCCCTGACACGCGAGGCCGACCCCGACGCCAAAATGCCCTTCGAGGACGAGGTCAAGACCCGCCCTGCGACGAAGGTGGATTCGAAGCGCCCTGCCGTCTCGTCTTGAAGAGACCCCGGGCAGGCTCCGGCTCAACGAGCCCCGGACCCGTCCGATGTGGGCGAGACAGGAGCCGGCGCGGCGGCGACAACCCGAAAGGTTAAAACCTGATTGGCGGGAGCTCCCCCGCCGACCTTGTCATGCAAAATGATGTCCAGCTCGTACTGGCCGGGCTTCAAACCCTTCAGCGAGATCGAGTTTCTCAGGTAGACGAGGACGGGAGGGAAGTCGCTCTTGACTTCGAAGTCGAGCAACTTCTTCTTACTCCTGAGTACGGTCCTTTCTCCACGGCGACGAATCCGGGCGTCCTGGACGAAGTGGGCGCGGAACTTGTCGCCGACCGGCTCACTCTGAAATCCGGTCGGGCAGTAATAGACCAGGAGCTTCTCGTCGCACGTTAAGGCCGCATCGGGCAGGAGTTCGAAGTCCTCGTAACCCTCAATCGCCCTGCAGGCGACGGCCGGAGACATACTGAAGGTCTCCTGCTCGTCCGACGTTCCCTCTCCCCCGATCGCAATGAAACCGACCGCGAAGATCAGGGCATGCACGGCCCACCCGGGCGGTCTCGTGTGCGTCATGGCGTCATCCCCGCCTGTCGACCGGAGGGAATTGCCGGTCTCAGATTAGATTAGCGAAGTCGTAAAGTCTTCGCAACCGGCAGCCTCCTGTACGTGACCGCAATCGCAACTATCGATGTGCCCCGGGCGTCAGGACTCTGGGGAGACATACCGGGGACTCGCGCGTCAAAGGGAGGACCCGTGCGGACCGGTCGCTGGGTGGGGGTGAGGAAAGAGAGTCAGGGAATAGAGGACCTAGGGCCGCGGATGCGAAGAATGGGGGGAAAGGGGGAGACTTCAAGGACGGCGGGGCCGATGAAAAAAGACGGTCACCCGGATCAAGGGTCACCGTCTTGCGCAGGGATGCCAGTATGAATATCGAAACGACGATCCTGACTCTAAGCTTTCGAGCCTCGGCGACCCCGGAAGCTCCAGGCCGCACCGCAGGCCATGACCGACCAAGCCAGAAAGGTAGTCGGCTCGGGGACTCCCTGGGGAGAGAAGCGAGGGATGCGCGTCCATTGCAATGCGTCTTCGCCCACGACCACGTCCTTGACGGAACCGGCGTAGGCGGCCATCCAGAAGCCAAGGTCGGGGTCGATGCCGGGGATTTTGCTGAAGTTGCGGATCGTGAACTCGAAATCGGGATGGTCCGCCGAAGGGTCGAAGGCCAGGACCCCTTGATGATCGGGCAGCGATTCCCCGAAGTTTCGGGCCAGTCCCGCGTCCGCGTTCAGGTATCGGGCGACGGAGAATCCATTCAGGCCTGGCCCCGCAGCGGCTTTGTTGGCGGGGATGCCCGCGACGACCACCGGCGTGCCGTATGTTCCCGATCCCGGGGGCCCATTCGGCGCGAAAGCTACGGCGATCGATTTGTCAGCCCCCATGAATGGCGGGTCGATTCCGCCGCTGGAGGTCGTCAAGGGATCGGCGCCCCCAGGATCGCCGTTCCCGTCGGCGTCGCCGGCGATGCCGAACGTGTTAACGCCGACGAACAGCATGTCGCTGTCCTTATCGTAGCTGGATCGGACGTCCTTGATGCTGAAGCCCGATACCCAGCCTCGCTGGTTCATCCAAGATGCTTGGCCGATGTGAGCGGGATCGGTGCTAACCGGGGAGATGCGGACGCCCGGTCTGGCCTGGTCGAAATCCCTCTCGACGACGCCGGTGAGTGTGATCGGGTCCGCCGAGGCGGTCCTGGCGCCGAGCGCTGCGAGAAACGCCAAGCTCCAATTCAACAAGCTCGGGCGCACCATGACGAGTCTCCTTCCACGTATGGGTTTCGTCCAGCCGAGGCGGTGGCGTGCCGAGTGCACGCACCAGCCACGGAGGCGGAAAGGGCCCCGGAACTCGGGGCAGCGTCGGAGCCGGCCTTTGCCGGATCCTGTGCCTTGTTCCGGTGGACGGGTATCTTCGCATCGCCGGGCGACTTCGAACGCTCGGCAGGTCCATCCCCGACGATTCGAGCCACTATTCCCCGTTGAGCCCCTTCCGAAGCGGGAGAGGCCCCGTCAGAAAGGACGTTGGCGAGATGTCCCTGTTCGCGAAACTGATGCATACCATCCAGTCGTGGCGACGTCGTCGCGGTGGCCATCGAACCACCCAGTTGACGAGCATCACGGTAGAATGTCTGGATCATCGGCAACTCTTGGCCGTCGCCTTCACGGGAAACGTCCCAATCGATTTCCCCGCTTCAATGACATCAGGCGTCGTCGTCCTCCCGAACAATCCGGCCGTCACTCATCCTGTGATCGCCGCCGACCTTGCTCCCCTCATCAGGGTATCCGGCTTCGACATCTCGGGAATCCGCGCCACCTACACCCCGGCGGACGACACCCTCAGCATCGGCATCGAGCAGCCCCCCAGCGAGCAACCCGGTCGTCCGAGATCGGTCATCGCGGGGGACGCTGACAATAACGGAGACTCGGGAACGGTCAACCCCGATGTCCTCGCATTGAGGCCGGCGTTTCGTGATTTCCCGAATTTGGGCAGTAGCGAAACCATCGCGGCCTTCCTTGACCTGAGGAACACTGGATATGCGGATGTCGTGGCAGGATTCGCGTTCGATGATCCTCGGACGCCGAAACCATATCAGGTCGCCCGGGCGATCGTCAATACGAACGCCCCTCCCACGGAACCTGACTTCGGTATGCCCTTGCCTGGCAACACGGGCAACTTCTATCTGGTAAATTCGTCGGATCATCCGAACCTAGAATTCTCGATCACGAACTTCTCGCAGCTCTATCAGTCGATCACAGGCCAGGCGCTAACCGCCGACAGCAGGTTTTCTATCGGTGCATTCGGTGGCTCTGCCGACGATATCGGCATCTCCTCGGCCTTCTTCCCCCAGCAGTCCGTCCGGCTGGGTGACCTGACCCCCGTCCCTCCTCAGCCTCCCGTCTGCCCCCCCGTGTCGCCCAACGTCTTGATCAATCCCCACGAGAATCGCCACGTCAACACCGCGCACCCCACCAATGTCCGGGTCAGCATCCTCGGGTCCTCGGGATTCAATGCGACACAGATCGACGCGGCGACGGTCCGGCTGGGCGGGGCTGCGCCGATCAACAGTTTTACCAGAAGGGTCAACCGCGACGAATTCGAGGATGCAACGTTCATCTTCCGAGGTAACGACATCCAGCTTCCCCCTGGCGTTAACAACGCCGAGGTCACCGGCATCACCCGCGACGGTCAGGCGTTTGCGACTTCCACCCGGGTCTTCAACCGCGACTCGTCCTTCTATTCGCCGGGTGCCGTCCGCACGCAACAGGCCCACTCCCCTAGCCACGCCGCCAGGTTGGCCCGCCCGGCGGGCGAGGCCCCCATTGCCCGAGTATCCATCCCCGTACGTTCCGCGAAGTCGCCCACGGCGGCTCGCTCCCAGAACGCCACGTCCGGGCCGGTCGTCAAGATTAAGCGGCGAGAGCCGGCCATCGCGGGAGTTCGTCGCGGACCGAGCGTCCCTCATAATCTCCAGGCCAGCATGAACCGCTTCCTCCATGACGACGCGGCACGTGCAGTCCGAGTTCCGGTCGTCGCTTCCTCCAGTTGATCGACCCCGTCTCACCACCTCGCCCCGCCGGGAAGAGCGATATCGGCGGGGCGAGGCTGTCCGGGCCGACGTGACCCGCTACAATGAGCGTAGAGTGCCCGGCGTCCCGCCCCACGGACCGGGCTGGAGGACTCTCTCCGACCGTCGACGAGCCCCCGACCATGCTCAAGATTAACGAGAACATCGGAATCCCGATCGCGGAATTCCGCTCGGACTACTCGCGATCGGGGGGGCCGGGAGGACAGAACGTCAACAAGGTCAACTCCAAGGTTCAACTTCGTTGGCGCCCCGCTGACAATACCAGCCTTCCCGAGGGGGTCCGCATCAGGCTACTACGCATGCTCGCGGCCCGCCTGACCAAGGATGGAGACCTGTTGCTAACGTCCCAGCGGACCCGCGACCAGTCACGAAATCTGGCCGACTGCCTCGGAAAGGTCCGAGACCTCGTACAGATTGCGGTTAACCCGCCACGTGCCCGTCGCCCAACATTCCCCACCGCCGCCTCGCAACGACGCAGGGTGGAGGCCAAACAGCGACACTCCGCCTCGAAAAAACTGCGGAAAACTCCGGACTTGGAGACATGATTTCTCGTACTAGGGGGCTAACCCTGGAGCGACCGCTATGGCCGATCACACCCCTTACCAGAAAAAAATCATCAGACGATACTATGACAATTTCGACGGGATTCAGGAGCAACGGCTGTCGGAGTTGGCTACCGAGCTGTACCTAGCCGAAGGGAAGAAACTGGATCGGCTTTGGAAGCAGGTGCAAGATAGTCTGCTTCGCCTGAATTTCCCCACCAGCCGCATTGAGCACCTTCTTCTTAAGCGTGACCCCTCCCTGCTCGTCGGGATCATTAAGGAGCTTCAGGCCAAGAGTTGACCTTCATTTAGAGGCTATCCGGTAATAATTCCGGTACTTGAACGGCACCGCCGGCTTGCTCAGATCGGGCTTCAAGAGTTTGTCCATACGACGAATCGAGCTGATCCGGATCATCGACTCGCTGCGGCTGGGGAAACACTCGTAGTCCCGGCTGTTCCGCCGGTAGCGGCCCAGCCAGGCGAACGTCCTCTCGACCACCCATCGCCTCGGCAGCTTCACGAACCCCTTCGTTCTGGCGGGACGGCCCACCACCTCGATCCGATAGCCGACCTCGGGCCTCGCCAGCCAGCGGTCCAGGCGATGGTTGTGGTACTTCCCGTCGGCCCACACCAGCTTCAACCGGGTGCGATGCTCGGCGGTCAATCGCCTCAGCACCTCGGGGGCGAACGTCCCGTCGTCGGCCGACGCCGCCGAGACGACCACCACCAGCAGCAACCCCAGCGTGTCCACCACGATGTGTCGCTTCACCCCGGTCAGCTTCTTGCCCCCGTCGTCGCCCCGCTCGCCACCGACCTCGGTCCCCTTGACCGTCTGGCTTTCGAGGCTCGCGGCGCCGGGCGACGGCTCCCGGCCGTCGGCGACTCGCACCTCCTGACGCAGGGCGTCCATGAGCCGCTGCCAGGTGCCGTCGTCCCGCCATCGGGCAAAGTCGTCGTAGACGGTGCTCTTGGCCAGGAGGTCGTGGGGGAGCATCTTATAGTGGACCCCGAAAACTGGACCACCGGTGAAGCTACTCCGGTGGTCGAGCAAAGGGGGTGTGATGGCAGGCAAGCGGAAGGTCCACACGGCCGCGTTCAAGGCCCAGGTCGCCCTGGCCGCCCTGAAGGGGGACAAGACGGTCAACGAACTGGCCGGGCACTACGGCGTCCACCCGACGCTGATCCACGGGTGGAAGAAACAACTCCTGACCGGAGCGGAGGGCATCTTCGGGGGTACGGCCCAGGCGACCTCGGCTGACGCCGAGGTCCGCTAGGCCGAACTGTTCGAGCAAATCGGCCGGCTCAAGATGGAGTTGGAGTGGCTCAAAAAAAAAGCTGCCGTCTTCATGTGAGCACAAGCGGCCGCTGATCGAGCCCGGCCACCCGGCCTTGAGCGTGCGGCGGCAGTGCGAGTTGCTGGGGTTGAGCCGGTCGAGCCTCTACTACGAGCCCGGCGGGGAGGCGGCCGAGGACCTGAGGCTGATGCGGCGGATCGACGAGCAGTACACCGCCCGCCCGTTCTACGGCAGCCGGCGGATGACGGTCTGGTTGAACGAACAAGGGGAGGAGGTGAACCGGAAGCGAGTGCAGCGCCTGATGCGGGTCATGGGGCTGGAGGCGATCTACCCGAAGCCCCGGTTGAGCCTGGCCGGGAAGGGCCACCGGATCTACCCGTACCTGCTCCGGGGCGTGAAGGTCGAGAGGAGGGATCAAGTCTGGAGCACCGACATCACGTACGTGCCGATGACCTCCGGGTTCATGTACCTGGCGGCGGTGATCGACTGGTACAGCCGGTACGTGATCGCCTGGAAGTTGTCGAACACGCTCGACGGGGCGTTGTGCCTGGAGATGCTCGAAGAGGCCTTGAGGGGAGGCAGGCCCGAGGTCTTCAACACCGACCAGGGTGCTCAGTTCACGGCGTCGGCGTTCACCGGGCGGCTGGAGTCGGCGGGAGTGGCGGTGAGCATGGACGGCCGCGGGCGGGCGCTGGACAACGTGTTCGTGGAGCGGCTCTGGAGGAGCGTGAAATACGAAAACATTTACATTCAAGGCTATGATACGGTACCGTGGCTCTACCGGGGTCTCGCCATGTACTTCGCCTTCTACAACGACGAGAGGCCCCATCAGTCGCTCGACTACCGGACGCCAGCGGCGGTCTATAGAGG
>JAABUS010007143.1_pt1 | contig 13032 bp, 9 predicted proteins | sample 5560161 | NCBI WGS metagenome assembly JAABUS01 (sample SAMN10711885, study PRJNA513376) | rock metagenome | isolation source: Antarctica rocks | place: Antarctica: Victoria Land, Trio Nunatak nord | collected 2016-01-04 | reverse complement strand
GATCCCCGGATCAGTGTCTGGGTCAAAGGCGTACTGGCTACCCGATGACCGCTTCCGAGATGGCGGAGCCGACTTCACCAGTCGTTGCCGGTGTGATGCCGGCGCTTACCACATCGCCAGTGAGGCGACCACTGGACACGACGGCCGAGACGGCCGCCTCAACCGTGTCTGCAGCGTCGGAAAGACCAAGCGACGTCCGCAGCAGCATCGCGACCGAGAGAATCATCCCGATCGGGTTGGCCCGGCCCTGACCGGCGATGTCCGGTGCGCTGCCATGGATCGGCTCGTAGACGCCGAAGCGGCGACCGTGCCGGTTCCGGGTCGCGCCGAGCGACGCCGACGGCAGCAGCCCGATCGAACCGGCGATCATCGATGCCTCGTCGGTCAGGATGTCACCGAACATGTTCTCGGTCACGATGACGTCGTAACGGGACGGCTGCCGGACGAGATGCATCGCCATCGCGTCGACCAGCACGTTCTCCATCGCGATATCGGGTTCGGCCGCCGCGACCTCGGCCGCGATCGAACGCCACATCCGGGACGATTCGAGCACGTTCGCCTTGTCGACGCTCGTGACCCGGCCGGAGCGGCCGGCGGCCAGCTCGAACGCCAGCTCGATGATCCGCCGGACCTCGTGTTCCCGATAGATCAGCGTGTCGACTGCGACGCGACCGCGCCACTCACGCCACTGCCGGGACGGCCGGCCGAAGTAGATCCCGCCGGTCAGTTCGCGGACGACCAGGATGTCGACACCGGCGACGATCTCGCTCTTGAGCGGCGACGAGCCGGTCAGCTCCGGGAAGACCGTCACCGGCCGAAGGTTGGCGAACAGCCCGAGCGCCTTGCGGAGGCCGAGAAGCCCCTGCTCCGGCCGGACCTTTGCCGACGGGTTGTCCCACTTCGGTCCGCCGACGGCGCCAAGCACGACCGCGTCAGTCTTCCGGCAGCGTTCGATGTCCTCGGCTCGCAACGCGGTCCCGTAGGCGTCGATCGCGACCCCACCGATGCGGACGTCCTCGAAGTGAAATGCGGCGCCGTAGCGGGCACTGACAGCGCCCAGAACCTTGACCGCTTCGGCCGTCACCTCCGGCCCAACACCATCACCCGAAAGAACCGCGATCCGATACTCAGCCACGTCCTGTCCCTTCCATCAGCATCACAGTGTGAGTCGCTCGACACATCCTACCGGGACTCGAGCTGATGTCACAGGACGTCTCCACGAGTGCCGGATCATAGAGGCGTGGGCTTTTCGCGACCGGCCGTTGCAGCGGCAACCGTGTCGTAGGGGCGCAGCTCTCGCTTCGCTGGCAAGCCCGGCCGCCGCAGCGGCCTTCGCCGTAAGGCGAGACGGTGTTCACTACCGCCGCGCCACATTGGAGCTCCCTGGTCGCGAACAGTCCCCTCCCCAAACCCCTCCCCGGCTCGGTTTCGGCACTGCGGTGCCTCACCGCCCGGAGAGGGGCTTTTTCTGGTCGGCTTCGCCTTCCTTCCACCCCGCTGCCCACTATGGTGGAGAGGGACTTTATCCGATCGATGGCTGCGTTTCGTAGCGGCGATCCCTTGTGGTCGCCCGGCCGCCCCAGCGGCCATCGCCCCGGAGGGCGATAGCCGGCCCCGCCGCTTTCGTGTCTCATCGAAACAACCCTGTTGCGTGACACTGGCACCGAGACGGGTATGGCCCCTGCCGGCGCGGACAATGCAGGCCATGTCCCGACGACAAGAGGACGCCCGTGGTCGCCATTTCGACCACGGGCGAATGAGAGCCGGAGAGCTGACGTGTCCAGATCAGGAACGGGTTGTCATCGCCGGCGCAGGATGCTCGATCGATGGCAGCCACTCCGGGCGACGCGCTTCGTAGTGGCCGATCGCGTCGTCGTTCCGGAGCGTCAGGCCGATGTCGTCCAGCCCTTCCATCAGCCGGTAGCGGGTGAAATCATCCATCGGGAAGGACGCGCTCAACCGCAGGGAGGGGACGGAGACGGTCCGCGACTCGATGTCGACGATCACCTGCGTCGCCGGGTTGACCTCGATCGCACTCATGATCTCCTCGGCGAACCCCTGCTCGACGACGACCGGGATCAGGCCCGACTTGGTCGCGTTGTTCCGGAAGATATCACCGAAGCGGGAGGAGATAACGGCTCTGAAGCCGTAGTCCATCAGCGCCCAGACAGCGTGCTCCCGCGACGATCCAACACCGAAGTTCGGCCCCGCGACGATGACCGAGGCCGACCGATACTCCGGCCGGTTAAGAACGAAGTCCGGGTCGCTCTCCCGCCAGGACGAGAACAGCCCGGCCCCAAAGCCGGTCCGCTCGACCCGCTTCAGCCAGACCGCGGGGATGATCTGGTCGGTGTCGATGTCCGACCGGTCGATCGGGACGGCCGTTCCAGTAATCTTGTGAATGGGGTCCATCAAGACCTTCCCTCGACGTCGCACACATGTTGCGAGCGAGCGTTATGTCGCCTAAAGAACATCGTCCGGCGTCGCGAAGTGACCGGCCAGAGACGTCGCCGCGGCGACCGCCGGGGAGACGAGGTGCGTCCGGCCGCCCTTGCCCTGGCGCCCCTCGAAATTCCGGTTGCTGGTACTGGCGCAGCGCTCGCCGGGAGCCAGTTGATCGGGGTTCATCCCCAGGCACATCGAGCAGCCAGCCGCGCGCCATTCGAAGCCGGCGTCGAGGAAGACCCGGTCGAGCCCCTCGGACTCGGCCTGGGCCCGGACCCGCATCGAGCCTGGCACGACCATCGCCCGCATCCCGGACTTGATCGTTCTGCCCGCGAGCACCTTCGCCGCCGCCCGGAGGTCCTCGATCCGGCCGTTGGTGCAGGACCCGAGGAAGACCGTGTCGACCGGGATGTCCCGGATCGCGGTCCCGGCCCGGAGGTCCATGTACGCCAGCGCCCGCTCGATCGAGTCGCGCTCCTGCGGCTCGGAGACGTCGCGTGGGTCCGGCACACGGCCGTCGATCGTCGTAACCTGGCCGGGGTTGGTTCCCCAGCTGACGTGCGGCATGATCGTCGCGGCGTCGAGGAAGACCTCACGGTCGAAGACGGCACCCTCGTCGGTCGGCAGTGTCCCCCAGTCCGCAAGGGCCGCCTCCCATGCCTCACCCTTTGGCGCGTGGGGCCGACCCTGGACGTAGGTGACCGTCGTCTCGTCCGGCGCGATCATCCCGGCCCGGGCGCCAGCCTCGATCGACATGTTGCAGACCGTCATGCGGCCCTCCATCGAGAGCGCCCGGATCGCCGACCCGCGGTATTCGACGGTGTAGCCGATCCCGCCGCCGGTCCCGATCTGGCCGATGATCGCCAGGATGATGTCCTTGGCGGTCGTCCCGGCCGGCAGGTCGCCGTCGACGTTGATCGCCATCGTCTTCGGCCGGGTCTGCGGGACGGTCTGCGTGGCGAGGACGTGCTCGACCTCGCTGGTGCCGATCCCGAAGGCCAACGCCCCGAAGGCGCCGTGGGTGCTGGTGTGGCTGTCGCCGCAGACGATCGTCATGCCCGGCTGGGTCAGCCCCTGCTCGGGACCGATGATGTGGACGATCCCCTGACCGGGATCGCCCATCGGGTAGAGCCGGATGCCGAACTCCCGCGCGTTCCGGGTCAGGGCCGAGACCTGGGTGGCCGAGACCTGATCGGCGATCGGGAGGTGGATGCCCGTGGTCGGGACGTTATGGTCGGCGGTCGCGACGGTGAGGTCGGGCCGCCGGACCGGCCGACCGGCCAGCCGGAGGCCGTCGAAGGCCTGGGGCGACGTGACCTCGTGGACGAGATGAAGGTCGATGTAGAGCAGGTCCGGCTCGCCCTCGGCCGAGTGGACCAGATGCCGTTCCCACAGCTTGCCGCTCAGTGTCTTCGCCGCAACCACCCGATGTGCCTCCTGAGACTGACCGAATCGATGGGCGAACGCCGGTCGTCGTAGGGACATGGCTTGCCTTGTCCGCCCCGCAAGGCGCCACGCGCTCCCATCTCATGACGTTCCGGTTTGGAACGCCATTATCGCCCTGCGGGGCGCTGGCCGTTACGGCGGCCGGTCAGGGCAAGCCCATGACCCGACGACACGGGTGATGCAGATTGTTTTCGCACCGTCACCAGGATCCCCGCCAGATCGGCCCGCCTGCCGAATCCGACCCGACGGGACCCGGACCATGGGTGCCCAGCAAATCCGAACGTACGCACCTCACACCCAATATGCATTACCCGTTGCGATCAGGGCCAATGTCCACCCGGCGCGAGATCGCGCTTAGGCCTCGACAGCCGCGGCGACCTCGGCCGCGATGGCGATCTTGCTGACCGCCGCGAGGTACGCCCGGGCGCTCGCCTCGACGATGTCGGTCGCGAGGCCATCGCCGATGTAGAGCGTGCCATCATAGGTGACGCGAACCCGGACGCGGCCCTGGGCGTCCTCGCCCTCGGTCACGGCGTCGACGTGGAACGTCTCGAGCTCCGGCGTCAGACCGGTCGCCGCATCAATCGCCGCGAAGAAGGCGTCGACCGGGCCGTTGCCCTCGCCATCGCCGGGACGCTCCTCGCCGTGGCGGGCGACGACGACACTGGCGGTCGCCGGGCCGGCGTTGCCGAGTGAGGCGTTCCAGCGGAGAAGATGGTAGCCGTCGCCGTGGGCGGCCGCCTCGTCCTCGATCTGGTCGCTGACGAGAGCGATCAGGTCGGCGGCGGTGACGGTCTTCTTGCGGTCGGCCAGGGACAGGAAGCGCTGGTAGGCCTCGTTGACGCCGTCCTCGTCCAGCCGGAGCCCGATGTCCGTCAGGGCGGCCCGGAAGCCGGCCCGGCCGGAGTGCTTGCCGAGGACCAGCTTGGTGCCCTGCCAGCCGACCGAGGCGGGATCCATGATCTCGTAGGTCGTGCGCTCCTTGAGGACGCCGTCCTGATGGATCCCGGCCTCGTGGGCGAAGGCGTTGGCGCCGACGATGGCCTTGTTCGCCGCGACCGCGATACCGGTCAGGGAAGCGACGACGCGGCTGGCCGGTGTCAGGCGCTCGGTCCGGATCCCGGTCCAGGTGTCGCCGAACTGGCCGCCCCGCGTCTGGAGCGCCATGACGACCTCCTCCAGCGACGTGTTCCCGGCCCGCTCGCCGATGCCGTTGACCGTGACCTCGACCTGCCGGGCGCCGGCTGAGATCGCGGCCAGCGTGTTGGCGGTCGCCATGCCGAGATCATCGTGGCAGTGGGTCGAGATGACGATGTCCTCGATCCCATCAACGCGCTCGCGCAGGTACGTGATCAGCCGGATGTACTCGTCGGGCATGGTGTAGCCGACCGTGTCCGGGATGTTCAGAGTCGTCGCGCCGGAGCGGATCGCCTGTGTGAAGACCTGGACCATGTAGTCCCAGTCGCTCCGCGTCGCGTCCTCGCAGGAGAACTCGACGTCGCTCGTGAACGACTTCGCCAGTGCGACGCTGCTGGCGACGCGCTCCAGGACCTGCTCACGGGTCATCCGCAGCTTGTGCTGGAGGTGGACGTCGGACGTGGCGATGAAGGTGTGGATCCGCCCCTGCTCGGCGCCACGGATCGCCTGGGCGGCTCGCTCGATGTCGCCCGGAACCGTGCGGGCCAAGCCGGCGATGGTGACGCCCTTCGACCGGGCCGAGATTGCCCGGACCGCCTCGAAGTCGCCAGGAGACGCCGCCGGGAACCCCGCCTCGATCACGTCGACCCCGAGCGAGACAAGCACGTCCGCCACTTCGAGCTTCTCGTCGGCGTTGAGCGTCGCCCCAGGGGACTGCTCCCCGTCGCGGAGCGTGGTATCGAAGATCAGGACGCGCTTGCCGCTGTCCCGCCCGGTCGTCGGCGATCCGTTCGAGATGGAATCCTCGGCTGGTGACTGGGTCATCTGGCGTCTCCTCTGGGGTGATGCGCAAGCACGCGGGCGACTGTGACGCCGCCCACCGCCGGCGCTAGTCCGCTACTGAGGCGGTTTCCGGCTGGGCGACCGACGGGCGGCTGACTTTCCTGCCATGCTGGAGGAACGGCATCATGTCGCGAAGCTCCTTGCCGACCTTCTCGATCGGGTGGTCGTTGCCCTCGGCCCGGAGCCGGTCGAAGTTCGGCCGGGCGTTCTCGTTCTCGGCGATCCAGGCTCGGGCGAAGGAGCCGTCCTGGATCTCGGCGAGCAGCTCGCGCATGGCCTGCTTGCTGGTCTCGTTGATGACCCGGGGGCCGGCGAGATAGTCGCCCCACTCCGCCGTGTCGCTGATCGAGTAGCGCATGTACTCGATGCCGCCCTGGTACATCAGGTCGACGATCAGCTTGAGCTCGTGGAGCACCTCGAAGTAGGCGCTCTCCGGCTGGTAGCCGGCCTCGGTCAGCACCTCGTAGCCGGCCATGACCAGCGCCGTCGCGCCGCCGCAGAGAACCGCCTGCTCGCCGAACAGGTCGGTCTCGGTCTCCTCCTTGAACGTGGTCTCGAGGACGCCGGCCTTGAGCGACCCAAGCGCGTAGGAGTAGGCGAGCGCGTTCTCGTGCGCCTTGCCGCTCGCGTCCTGGGCGACGGCGATCAGGGCCGGGACGCCCACACCCTCCTGGTACAGCTCACGGACGCGGTGACCGGGGCTCTTCGGAGCGATCATCGAGACGTCGATGTTGGCGGGCGGGACGATCGCGCCGAAGTGGATCGCGAAGCCGTGGGCGAACATCAGCGTCTTGCCATCGGCCAGGTTCGGCGCGATCTGCTCCTCGAAGATGCTCTTCTGGAGGTGGTCCGGCACGAGGACCATGACCGTGTCGGCGGCCCTGGTCGCGTCGGCGACGTTATGGACGGTCAGGCCCTCGGCCTCGGCCTTGGCCCGGCTGCGGCTCCCCTCGTGGAGACCGACGATGACCCTGACGCCGCTGTCCCGCAGGTTGAGCGCGTGGGCATGACCCTGGCTGCCGAAGCCGATCACCGCAACCGTCTTGCTCTCGATCGCGCTGAGGTTCGCATCGTTCTCGTAATAGATCGTCGCTGCCACGAACCATCCTCTTTCATCTGAATGTGCTGTCGGACCGGTGCATCCACGGTGGAGGCGCCGGAGTATCCCATCTGCCGGGCCGGGGCGATAGACGGGCTTCTAGTTGGCGAGGGTGACCACGGTCGATACGACCCGGTCCTCCCGGCCGTTCGCCGCGACGGGGTTCACCCCATTCGGCGGGGCTGGCGGAACACCGCGGACCATCGCCAGCTGGCCGCTGCGGACCATCTCCCGGATGCCGTAGCCCCGCAGCATCGCGATCAGCGCGTCGATCTTGGTCTCGGCCCCGGTGGCCTCGACCAACAACGAGGTCGGCGTCGCGTCGACGATCCGGGCTTCGTAGATCTCGGCGATCTGCATGATCTCCGAGCGGTGCTGGGGCTTGGCGGCCACCTTGATCAGCGCCAGCTCCCGCGACACCGTCGGCATGTCGGTCACGTCGGTCACCTTGAGGACCTCGATGACCTTGTAGAGCTGCTTGGAGACCTGCTCGACCTGGTCCTCCGGCGCCGAGACGATCATCGTGATCCGGGAGACGCCCGGCTGCTCCGAGTGCCCGACGGTGATCGAGTCGATGTTGAAGCTCCGCCGCCGCATCATCGAGACGACCTTGGTCAGGACGCCGGGCTGGTCCTCGACGAGGACGACGAGCGTGCTCTGCCGGTAGGTAGTGTCAGCGAAAGCCATCTAGAGCACCTCGTCGTCGTTGAACTGCTCGAACATCATCTCGTTGTTCGAGCCGCCCGGGGGCACCATCGGCCAGACGTTCATCTCCGGCTCGATGACGAAGTCGATCACGACCGGCCCCCTGATGCTCCGGGCCCGCTCGATCGCCGGCCGGATCTCGTCGGTCTTCGTCACCCGGATCCCGGTCGCGCCGTAGGCCTCGGCCAGCTTGACGAAGTCCGGAGCCAGGATCGCGACCTCGGAGTAGTTCTTGGCGTGGAAGAGGTCCTGCCACTGCCGGACCATCCCGAGGAAGCCGTTGTTGATCACGGCGATGTTGACGTCGAGCCCCTCCTGCATGCAGGTGGCGAGCTCGTTGAGCGACATCTGGAAGCCGCCGTCGCCGACGACCGTCCAGACCTCGAGGTCGGGTCGGCCCATCTTGGCGCCGATCGCGGCCGGAAGGCCGTACCCCATCGTCCCGAGACCACCGGACGACAGCCAGCGGTCTGGGTGGTTGAAGCCGTAGTACTGGGCCGTCCACATCTGGTGCTGACCGACATCGGTGACGACGATCGCCTCGCCGCTGGTCGCCTCGGAGATCTCCCGGATGATGGTGTACGGCTCCGGCCCCTCCGGCTGCTCGTCGAGGGCCCGGATCAGGGCGGTGTTGCGCTGCCCGTCAATCCAGGAGGTCCACTCGTCCCGCCGGCGCTCGGTGATGAGCGGGATCAGCCCCTGGAGGGCCTCGCGAGCGTCGCCGACGACCGGGACGTCGGCCGGGACGTTCTTGCCGATCTCGGCCGGGTCGATATCGACGTGGATGATCTTCGCGTTCGTCGCGAAGTCGTCCAGCCGGCCGGTCGCCCGGTCGTCGAAGCGGGCGCCGATGTTGATCAGGAGGTCGCACTCGTTGAGGGCGGCGTTCGTCTCGCGGTGGCCGTGCATCCCCATCATCCCGAGGGAGAGCGGGTGGTCCTCCGGGAAGCAGCCCAGCCCGAGCAGCGTGAAGGCGACCGGGATGCCGGACTTCTCGACGAACTGGCGGAACTCCTCGGTCGCGTGGGCGAGCATGATGCCGTGGCCGGCCATGATCAGCGGACGCTTCGCCTGGTCGATCATCTCGGCCGCCAGCCGGACCTGGCGATGGTTGGGCGAGAGCGTCGGCTGGTAGCCCTTTCGGCCGGCCGTCTCCGGATAGATGAACGACCCCTTCGCCTGGAACAGGTTCTTGGGGATGTCGACCAGGACCGGACCCGGCCGCCCGGTCCGGGCCAGGTAGAAGGCTTCCTTGATCGTCGGGGCGATGTCCTCCAGCCGGTGAACGAGGTAGTTGTGCTTCGTCACCGGGAGGGTGATCCCCTGGATGTCGACCTCCTGGAAGCCGTCGCGCCCGATCAGACTCTGGTGTACCTGCCCCGTGATCGCCACGACTGGGACCGAGTCCAGCTGCGCGTTGGCCAGCCCAGTCACCAGGTTGGTCGCCCCCGGTCCGGACGTCGCCATGCACACTCCCACCCGGCCCGTCGCCCGGGCGTAGCCGTCCGCCGCCAGTGCCGCCCACTGCTCGAACCGGACGAGGACGTGGTGCAGGTTCGCGGCCGGCAGCGCGTCGTAGAGCGGGATGACGGCGCCGCCCGGATAACCGAAGACGATATCGACGCCTTCCGCTTCGAGGCTGGAGGTGACCATCTGGGCGCCGGTCATGATCGGGAAGCCATGCTGATCGCGGGGCCACTCCCGTTCGGGCGGCGCCGCGGCCGGTGAGGCCGGCAGGGTGTCGGTCGGTGGGGCGGAAACCATCGGACGGTCCTTTCGTCAGGTGTGATCTGTAGGGAGGACGAAGGAAGCGTTGGCCAGGCGGGGAGACAACAAAAAACCTCCCATTGTTGGGAGGCCCTCAGACGTTCTGGTGATCGGCGCGTCTCGCGCTTATCGGTTCAGGCTCTCCCACACGCCAAAGCGGCTCCCGATAATCGGGAGCTCGATAAGTACGAGTACGTCGAGAATGGAGGAGGCGAAGCGATTGTCTGGCTTCATCTGCTGGCTCCAATCCGGATACGACATCGCGCGTGCCGGGCCTGTCCCGGGAATATCGTTACCATACCGATTCGCCATAAATCTGTCAAGGCATGGCAATTGGCACCGCATCCGTTGACAAGTGTTCTTCCAAGGGTCATTTGATTGACCCGCCGAAGTCCCCACCCCCAGCCCGGGGTGACCCGTCGCGCTCCGATTGGCAGAAGCCGATCATCGGCGGCGACGGGCACGCTTCGCTTCCCAGGGATGGGAGCACGCGTCGGTCGGGAACTACCGGCTCACGTTTGGCTGACTCGTGCCAGATAGAGCTTCCTGTTGAGCGGGTCGAGGTCGGTTCGGGTCCGCTCCGGGGTCGCCCCGGTAACGGGTTCGTACCGGGCGAAGACGGCGACGAACGTTCCCTCGCCCCGGCTCAGCCCCGGCAGCTGGCGCTCGAACCCGTGAACCTCGGCCGTCGGGAGGGTCCCGGTAATCCAGCAGCGATCACCGGTCAGCGTCGTCCCCTCGATGACCGCCCGGGCGGAACCCAGCCCCGTCAGCAGCGCCGTCGCGCAGTCCCCCGGGCCGTCCACCTCGAACGACTGGACCGGCTCGCAGACCACCGTTCCGGCCTGGCGCATGGCCGCCATCAGGACCAGCGGCGTCAGCCGGCGATAGTCAGCGGCCACGGAGGCCGGGCTCATCGCCGTGTCCGTGACGACCACCTGGCAATCGGTCACGGCCCATCCGCTAAGCCCCTGCTGGAGCGTCTCGTGAACGGTCTCCTCGATCGCTCGGTAGAACGACAAGTCGAGTGCTCCGGCCGGCCGGCTGAATGAGTTTCCAGCTCCCGGCGAGTTGGGCTCGACCCGGATACCGACGGTGGCGAGAAACGGGTTGTCGTCCCCGCCGATATAGTCGATCGCGGCCCCACTCCCGGTCGGGATCTCGATGCAGACGACCTGGCTGAGCTCGAATGTCGCGAGGATACCGAACTCGCTCGCCAGCGTCGCGGCGACGACCTCCTTCTGGACCTCGCCGTAGAGTCGGACCGAAAGCTCGCCGCGGCGCTCGTCGCGGCGGCTCTCGATCAGCGGGTCCTGCTCGCCCAGGATCTGAAGCGCGATCGCGAGATCGATCGCCCGGTCGGGGTCGTCCGGTCGGACGATGCTCTCCAGCGTCGGCCGGTTGAACCGGGCCGACGGCAGGCGCGGCGGGTCAGCCCCGATGACGTCGTCGATCCTGGCCTGACGGAGCCCGTGGAGACGAACGATGTCCCCGGCTTCCGCTCCCGCTACCGAGACCTCAGTACCGTCCCGGAACAGGTCGATGCCGGTAACCCGCTCGTCGATCGCAACCTCATCGATCGTCGCTTCAGACGAGGGCCGGCGAATCACCACCCGATCGCGACGCCCGACCCGGCCCGAGTGCATTCGGGCATAGACCAGCTTCTCTCCGGCAGGCGAACGCTGGATCTTGAAGATGACCGCCGAGAGCGGATCGTCGGCCCGGCCCGGAGCCAGCGGCAGCAGCTGCGTTAGGTCTTGGAGCAGGTGGTCGACACCCGCCCCGGTGATCGCCGAGCCGAAGAACAGCGGCACGACGGAACCGCGCCGGGCCTGCCGGAGGAACTCCGCCCGGACCCTTCCCCGACCGGGATGGCCATCGGTCCGCAGCCACCGGCCGAGGAACTCGTCACTCTCGCCGGCCAGCACCTCCGCCAGACGGTCGATCGACGACTCACCGAGCGGGTCGCGGTAGCAGACGGTTGCCCCACGGGACCCGAGGCTAGTGGGCCGCGACATCTCGATGACCGGCACCCGGAGCATCCGTTCGATCTCACCAACCAACGCCGTATCGCGGGCGCCGGTCCGGTCGATCTTGTTGATGAAGACGATCAGGGGAAGGCCGAGCGCCTGGACGACCCGGGCCAGCCGCCGGGTCTGGGACTGGATTCCCTCGACGGCCGAGACGACGAGCACGACGCCGTCCAGCGCAAGCAGCGACCGCTCGACCTCGGCGATGAAGTCGGCATGGCCGGGGGTGTCGATCAGGTTGACCTTGTGGCCATTGATCGGAAAGGAGACGACTGCGGACTTGATCGTGATCCCGCGCTGACGCTCGAGTTCGAGGGTATCGGTCTGGGTACTTCCCCGGTCGACACGTCCGATTTCGGTGATCACACCGGTCTCAAACAGGATCCGTTCGGTCAGACTCGTCTTCCCGGCGTCGACATGCGCCAGGATGCCGAGGTTCAGAATGCCCATGCGGTAACTGTCCTTCTTCGAGAACCATCATGACGACTGGAAATCTCGAAGACTGCCGCATGGGACCACCCTTTCCGTGACACCGGTGAAGCGAGGAATCACCCGCTCGGACCGGCCAGACGAATCGGGACAATCCTGTCCCGACCCCGAGTGTAGCACCGGGGTCAACGGCCTTCATCGAGGGGAACCCGAGTTCTGTGGTTTCAGCATCGTTGCGGCGATCCGACCGTCGCAATATGTCGTGTACGTCGGCGTCAGGTGATCCCGAAGGCAGCGTCGTCAGGCACCACAAGCGGCTGACAGTCGCCATCGGTCAGGCACGACTCCGCCGTCCGGGCGAGCGCGGTCATGTCGGCTGACGAGATGTCAGCCGGGGCGTTCACGATGAGCTCGACAACCGTGTCCCCAAGCAGGACCACCAGCTCGGTGACGACGACACCATCGTCGCCATCGATCCCGTAGGTGACCAATGTGGTGGAGTCGCCCACCCGGACGATCTCGTTGTCAACGCGAACGTCGGCGTAGACGTCGTTGGTCGCGAGGAGATCGGGAATCGCGCGGAAATAGGACCGGGCGGCGTCCTGGCTGTCGTGGCGGGAGAGGAACCCACCGATGGCAAGACCTCCGTCCGACGAGGCAAAACCAAGCTGGAAGACATCGTTCGCCTGGTAGGTCTTGAACGTTTCGCTCTGGGACGCCGCGGCACCGTCCGACTGGCCGAACTGCGGGATGACTGTCCCATCGCGATAGACGTAGCGGCTGAGGCTGGGAACGATCTGACCGCCCGTTACGTCGAATGCGGCTCCTCCAACCGATGAATCAGCATCGATCGCACGGGCCAGGCGGTCGAGCATCGCTGGCAGGAGTGCGGCGACATCCGCTACCGGTGCCGCGGTCCCATCCAGCCGCTCGATCGAGACCTCGATGATCGCTGAACCAACCCGTGCGACGATCGACGTCTGCCGTAACGCCGCGTCGTCGTAGGGCGGCTCACCCTCGATCACGAAAGCCGCAACGGAATCGACGTCGGTCTCCGTCCCCGCGACCGGGTCGTCATCGACGGTGACGGCAACATCTGACCTGGACCTGATGACCCTGTCGATCGCGTCC
>JAABUS010007141.1_pt1 | contig 13034 bp, 11 predicted proteins | sample 5560161 | NCBI WGS metagenome assembly JAABUS01 (sample SAMN10711885, study PRJNA513376) | rock metagenome | isolation source: Antarctica rocks | place: Antarctica: Victoria Land, Trio Nunatak nord | collected 2016-01-04 | reverse complement strand
AGGGGGCGGCCGCCGATGTTCATCGGGTAATCCACCACGGACGAATACCACTGCATGAAGAACGCCCCGACGCCGCCGAGGAGGCCGCCCACGAAGACGACCAGCGGGAGCCGGTTCCGGTGGAACCCGATGGCCTCGGCCAGCCCTTCGACCGGGACCGGCGAGTAGGCGTCGAGGTGGCGAAAGCCCTGCTCGTAAACGAGACGCGCCGCCTCGAGGAGCCGCTCCGCGTCGGTGAACTCGGCCATCACGCCGTAGAGGGGGGGCCTCGTCTTCTTCATCGCGGCCCTCCCGCGCCATGGCCGGCCGTCGTGGGGGCGTCGTGCCGCCTGGCGTGCTCGTCCGTCTCCACGACCAGCTCGCGCATCTCGGCGATCGAGATCACCGGCAGGACGCGGATGAAGATGAAGAGCAGGGTCAGGAAGAGGCCGATCGTGCCGAGGTACGTGGCCCAGTCCCAGAAGGTGGGGGAATAATGGCCCCACGCCGCGGGGACGTAGTCGGCGCTCAGGCTCGTCACCACGATGATGAACCGCTCCAGCCACATCCCCACGTTCACGACCAGCGAGATCAACCACAGCCCCAAGAGGCTCCGGCGGACCCGCCCCGACCAGAGGAGCTGCGGGACCAGGATGTTGCACGCGATGAGCGCATACCAGTGATACCGATAGGCGCCGAACGGACGCTCTTGGAGGATTTGATGCGCCTCGTAGGGGTTGCCGCCGTACCAGGCCATGAACCCCTCGATGAAGTAGCTGTAGGCGACGATCATCCCGGTCGCCAGGAGGATCTTGGCCATGTTCTCCATGTGCCGCGTGGTGATGAAGTCGCCCAGGTCGTAGAACGCGCGGAGGGGGATGACCAGGGTCAATACCATGGCGAAGCCGGAGAAGATCGCGCCGGCGACGAAATACGGGGGGAAGATCGTCGAGTGCCAGCCGGGGACGACCGCCGAGGCGAAATCGAGGCTCACCACGGTATGGACCGAGACGACCAGGGGGGTCGCCAGCCCGGCGAGCAGCAGGTACGCCGTCCGATATCGATGCCAGTGCTTGGCCGAGCCCCGCCATCCCATCGCCAGGAAGCCGTAGATTTTCCGCGTGATCGGCTTGCGGGCCCGGTCGCGGAGGGTGGCCAGGTCGGGGATGAGCCCGACGTACCAGAAGAGCAGCGAGACGGTCGCATAGGTCGAGACGGCGAAGACGTCCCAGACCAGGGCGCTCCGCCACTGCGGCCAGAGGGCCATCGTGTTCGGGTACGGGGTGAGCCAGTAGGCCAGCCAGGGCCGTCCCATGTGCAGGATCGGGAAGAGCCCGGCGCACGCGACGGCGAAGAGGGTCATGGCCTCGGCGAACCGGTTGATCGACGTCCGCCATTCCTGCCTCAGGAGCAGGAGAATGGCCGAGATCAAGGTCCCCGCATGCCCGATCCCCACCCACCAGACGAAGTTGACGATCGCGAATCCCCACATGACCGGCCGGCTAATCCCCCATATCCCCGTCCCGTTGTATAGCAGATTGGCGATCGCAATCAGCAAGAGCATCAGCAGCGCGAAGCCCACGCCGAAGCCGGCGATCCAGCGATAGTTGTACGGGCGTGCCAGGACGAGCGAGCTGATCTTGTCGGTGACCGAGCCCAGCGTGTGCCCCGGCTGGAGGACGGGCGCGGTCGCCGCGACAACGCCGGCCCCATCCCCTTCAGGCCTTGCCGACGACATGGCGAGACTCCGGTTCGAGCTCGGGGTTGGGGTTCCTGACGCGCGCCAGATAGGTGGTGCGGGGCCGGGTGTTCAGCTCGGCCAGCATCGCGTAGTTCAGGGGTTCCTGCCTGAGCTTGGCCACCTCGCTCGACGGATCGTTGATGTTGCCGAAGACGAGCGCCCGGGTCGGGCAGGCCGCCTGGCAGGCCGTCACGACCTCGCCATCGCGGATCTCCCGACCCCCCTCCTGCTTCGCCTGGATCCGCCCCGCGTTGATCCGCTGGACGCAATAGGTGCACTTCTCCATGACGCCCCGGCTCCGGACCGTGACGTCGGGGTTATTCAGGACCGTCAGGACGGGCGCCCTGGGCGCGGAGTACTCGAAGAAGTTGAAGTGCCGGACCTTGTAGGGGCAATTGTTCTGACAGTACCGCGTGCCGACGCAGCGGTTGTACGTCATCTCGTTCAGCCCCTCGGGGCTGTGCGTCGTGGCGGCGACCGGGCAGACGACCTCGCAGGGGGCGTTCTCGCAGTGCATGCAGAGCCGGGGCTGGAGGTAGGTCTCCGGGTCGTCCAGGTCATCCCCGCTGAAATAGCGGTCGATCTCCAGCCAGTGCATCTCCCGGCCGCGAAGGACTTCCTCCTTGCCGACGATCGGAATGTTATTCTCCGCCTGGCACGCCACAACGCATGCGTTGCATCCGATGCACGCATTCAGGTTGACCACCATCCCCCAGGCGTTCCCCTCGTAAGACCACTGGGGATAGAGCGACATGTCGGGCTTGGGCTCTTCATGTCCCTCGTGGGCGAAGTGGTGGTCTTCCTGGTACTGCTCCAGCGTGCCGACCCGATACAGGTTCCGCCCTTCGAGGCTGCGGTGGACCTGGGTGCAGGCGAGCGGGTATTTCCGGCCCGTCTTGCGGATTTCCAGGCCGGCGTCGAAGTCGGGGGCTTCGGAGGTGCGCAGGGCGTTGGCGTCGAACCCGGCGCCGTTGCCGATCTGTCCCGCCCGCGTCCGGCCGTACCCGAGGCTCACCGTCACGCAGCCCTCGGCGTGCCCGGGAGTGACCCAGACCGGGGCGTGGACCGATCGGCCCCGGTAGCGGAGCTCCACCAGGTCCTCATTGTCCAGGCCGAGCGCCTGCGCGGTCTTGGGGCTGACTAGGGCCGCGTTGTCCCAGGTCAACTTCGTCATCGGCTTGGGGAGTTCCTGGAGCCACCCGTTGTTGGCGAAGCGACCGTCCCAGATCGTCGGGTCGGGCCGGAAGCTGATCTCCAGCGCCGGGTTCGACGCCGCCGGAGCGGCCACCCCCGCCGCGAAGGCCCCCGGCTTCAGGGTGACCTGCTTGGGGGCGAGGGCCGTCCCCGCGATCAGACCGTCATGGAGCGCGGTCTCCCAGGCCGTCTCGAAGTCGTCGCCGCCGAGCTTCTGGCCGCGCCAGTAGTCGCGGACGATGTCATAGCCGGGGCGGCCCGCACCGTCCAGCAGCGACGAGAGGACTTCGTACGAGGACATCCCGCCGTACAGGGGAGCGATCAAAGGCTGGAGGAGCGACGCGGTGCCGTCGAACGCCCTGGCATCGCCCCACGACTCGAATTCGTGGGCCTCGGGGAGGTGCCAGCGGCAGAGGGCCGAGGTCTCGTCCACATACTGCCCGAGATGGATGGCACGAGGGACCTTGCGCACCGCCCGCGCGAAGTCCAGGTCGGCCGGCGCCGTGTACGCCGGATTGCCTCCCAGGATGAGCAGCAACTCGGCGGCGCCGGATTCCATCTCCTGGACGAGCCCTCGGAGCGAGGTCATCTGGTCGGATGACTGCGCGAGGACCGGCTCGGTATAGAACACGCTCTGGCCGACGTTGCCGAGGGCGTCGTTGATCGCGTGGACCAGGGCGTGAACGGCCGAGGGCTGCTCGTCGCCGACGACGACCAGGCTCGTCCCGCGGTGCGCCTTCAGGTCGCGGGCCAGGGCGCCGATCCATCGCGAGTGGCCGGCCACCGGCTCGGGCGTGCCCCCACCTGCGCCCGGGATGCCCAGTTCTCGGGCAAGGGATCGCGCAAAGGCCCCGATCGCCCCCGGGCGGAGGGGGAGCCGATGGTCGGCGGTCGCGCCGGCGGTCGTGAGCATGCTCTCGACCACATAAAGCCGGTTCATCGACCCGGACGGGAGCCGTCGGCGGTCGGCGAACTGCCGGGCATATCGCAGGCTGGCCGGCCCACACGAGAGGAAGTCGGCGTCCAGGGCGAGGATGACGTCGGCCTTCTCGAAGTTGTACTGGACCTGGACATCCTCGCCGAAGGCGGCCAGGGCGCCGGCCCGTGCCTGGTCGCGGTTGGCCGGCTCGTACTGATACCACCTGGCCTCGGGGAACTTGTCGAGGAGGGTCCGGATCTGGGAGGCCAGGGTGGGAGACCCGACCGTCTCGGTCAGGATGCGCAAGCCCGCCCCTTTGCGCGCCCGCTGCTCCTCCAGGGCAATCGTGAGGTCGGCCAGGAAGTTGTTGAAGGTGCTGATCTGCCCTTCCCTGAGCACGACCTGCGATCGGTCCGGGTCGTAGAGCGAGAGCACCGAGGCCTGGGCAAAGGCATCGGTGGCGCCGAGGCTGGCCGGGTGCTTCTCGTTGCCCTCGACCTTGATGGGCCTGCCCATGTGACTCTCGACTAGAACTCCCGTCGCGTACCCCCCCAGCGAGAGGGACGTCGCGAAGAAGAGCGGCCGGCCGGGCACGATCGTCTCGGGGGCCCGGACGTAAGGGACGATCTTCTCGGGCTTGTTGAGGCCACATCCGGAGGCGCCGGCCAGGGCCAGGGACGCCCCCATGAGGCGGAGGAACCCGCGACGGCTCGACCCCTCGACCCATTCCGAGGCCTGCCTGGGGAACTCCCGGTGCAAGAACTCGGTGAACTCGGGCGTCTCGGCCAGCTCTTCGAGACCTCGCCAGAAGTCGCGCCCGTTCGTCCCCGCCAGGCGGGCCCGGATCGCGTCGAGGTCGAGGCCGGGTGTCGTCGCGTGTGGTTCGTTCATCGGTGGCACACCGAGCAGTTGGTCATCCCGGAGAAATGGGCGTCCTGATTCCTCCAGGCGTCGTCACGCTTCGCATTTTTCTTCACGTTCGCGTTCGCGCCCACATTCGCGGCCTCCGTCGTCGATTGCCCGGCCATGTTGAAGATCTGGTCGCGGGGCCGGAGGTGGGGCTCGGGGTTCCGATGGCACTCCAGGCACCATTCCATGGTCATCGGCGACTCCTTCCACATCAGGGGCATCTTGTCGACGCGCCCGTGACAGGTGACGCAACCGACCCCCTTCTGGATGTGGACGCCGTGGTGGAAATAGGTGAAATCCGGGAGGTCGTGGACTCGGTTCCACCGGATCGGCGTATTGTCCCGGTAGCTGGCACGGACCGGCGCGAGCATCGGGCTATCCGACCAGATCTGCGAGTGGCAGCTCATGCAGGTCTCCGTGGAGGGCATGCCGGCCGATGACGAGTATTCCACCGACGTGTGGCAATAGCGGCAGTCGATCCCGAGCCCCGAGACGTGGTGCTCGTGGCTGAACTGCACCGGCTGATCCTTGATGACCCGCTGCATGGTCTGATAGGGCGACCGGATGATCGCGTAGGAGACGAACAGGAGCCCCACGACGACGAAGATTGCACCGTAGATGCTCACCCTGGACAGGGTGTTGGCATAGGGACGGAAAATCTGTGCCATTACCGCCCCTCAGTCGGGCCCGGGGACACCTCGCGGGCAGTCCCCGCCCCAAATCCTGTTCGTCCGCCCGCCAACGCCTGGGTCTGCCAGCAACTCTCAAGCAAAGCGTCCGACGTCACGCGTCTCATCACGTCGGCGTGAGGCCCGTCGCATGCCGAGAGAATATACGCAGTCGCGAGGCAAACGGAAATGGAGTAGGAGGGCTGAAATCGCCGAATCTCTCCGAGCGTGGGCCGTCGCGTCGTGGCGGGCCGGGCGCGTTACGACGCCCGGCTAATGGACGACACCCTGACCCAGCCACCTAGCCGAGAATCGGCTTCGACCGATCACAGACCAGGGCGGAGGGCGGGTCCGCCGCAACGCGGCTTAAGAGCGTTCGTACTCCTCTCGGAGCCTCCGCGCACCGTATAGCCCGCGTTGGCAGAACGGACAACCGCATGGTCGCTTGCCATGCGCCCCGGGATAATACCGCCAGCCAACCACCTGCGGCAAGGAGCGGACCCGGTGAATATCGGAGGCCGCGACGCGTCGGGGGATGATAACCTCGAATCCCTCGCGACTCTCGCCCGCCATGACCGTCGCGACCGCCTCGGCGGCCGACATGGGCTGATGGGCTTGGTTGTAGTGTCCGACCCAGACGGGTTCGTCATCGGGGATGCGGAAGTAGACACCGGCGATCACTCCCGACCCGCGTCGCCGGAGTTCGCGCAGCCACTGGTGCGAGACGTAGAAGTTTCGTGTCATCGGCATGGCGAAGATGCCGCCGGGACGCTCACCACCGGGTCGCCGCATTCGCCGGATGCCGTTACGTCGAATGAGCGCGACCCGAGATTCCGGTGTCAGGTGGACGAATATCGCCACGGTAGGCGCCCCGTTCGACGAAGGATCGCAGCGGATCGGCCCGCCCTGAGAGGTGCCATGATCACAAAGGGCCCGCCGCTTTGAACCGTGGCTGCTGCTGCACCGAGGTAATGAAAATTATAGAACGAGTTGATCGATGAGGGCGAGGACGGCATCCAGCGTGTCGGCGTCGAGGACGCCGAGGCGTTGCTGGCAGTCGCGTTTATCGAGGGCGCGCATCTGGAACACCGGCGCGACCGAAGGCATCGTCAGGCCGTTCTGGTCGTCTGCTGGAACGGCGAGCGTACCGGAGAAGCGGGCAGCGGTCGGCGTACTGGTGAAAGGTACGATCAACACCGTCGGGAGCGAGGCGATGAGCGGGTCGTTCTGGACAATCAGGGCCGGACGGTCCCGCGCCTGGGCGTGCCCCGGAGCGAAGGGGATGCGCACGCGCCAGACCTCACCGCGCCTCATCGGCCTCGCGCCCCTGGGCCAAGCGTTCGACCAGTTCCAGAGCATTAGCCCCGGCACGGTCCCACGCCTCGAATTCCGCCCGCAGATCCTCGGGGACGCCAGGCGGCGAATCGGCGAGTCGAATCTCGACGTGTGCCCCTTCAGGGAGCGGCGTACTCGGTACGATACGGCCCTCTTTGACGACCCCCCAGACGGTCGTTGCCATGATGGAACCCCCTTGAGTCGGCGGTCATCATCGCCGAGGTTTGCGGCCCGAGGCACCAAGATATTGCTAGTGCCCCGTCGTCAACGCAGCCGATCTCAGTTTACCGCCGGCACCACCGGCGCCGCCAGCCGAAGCCCGGCAAGCAGAGGAGGACGAGCCTCGCGGGCCGCGAGGTCGCCTAAGACCCCGGGATGGCCCAATCGCCACGTGGCCGCGAGCAGAGGATCGGCCGGCGTCATTTCCCGCATCTGTGCGGATCGGGGACCGGGCACCACATCGCCCGGAGATCGGTAGTTCGGCCTGCTCAAGCGGTCTTGCCGAAGACCTGGCAGTAGTAGAGCTCACCCTTGCTGTTGGCCGCGACGGCGACACCGATCTCGGTATAGCCGGGGTCCAGGATGTTCGCCTTGTGGCCGGCCGAGTCCATCCAGCCTGCGACGACTTCCGGAGCACCCGCATACCGGAATGCGATGTTCTCCGCCAGCTTCGCATAGTCGTAGCCCACGGCCAGGGCCCGACTGGCCAGGTCCGGCTGGGCGACGCCCGCCAAAACGTGGGACATCTGGTCGAGCCCGGCCATATTACCGGCGTGGGTCCGCGCGGCCTGGACGAGCTTACCGCTGGCCGCGAGCGGGGCGAGTCCATTGAGGATGCGCTGCTGGTTCGTCAGGTCGATGATGGACTGTTCCGTCGGCGAGATGGCCACCGAGGGGGCCGTCGCCGCGACCGTGGGGGCGGAGACGACGCGTGGCGCTGGGGGCGGAGCAGGCGTCTCATTGGCGACAAATTGAGGAGGGAGCTGTCGACGGAGGTTCCCCTTGGGGCGTCGCTGCATGCCGCGATCCTTCGGGAATCTCGCCTTGGCGCCCACAACGTTGCGGCCTGCGTGGACGGCCATCGGATTCCGGAGTCGAACGGAAGGGGCGGGGACCTCGCTCGCGTCGTCGGCGGCCGCGCCCCGGACGGCCAGCAAGGCGTTCTCGAACCCCGCCGAGACGGCGCCGGCGAGGAGTTGACGACCTTCGAGCGAATCGAGCCGTGGGAGAAAACGACGCTTGGAGTCGCGGTTCATGGATGTCACTACTCGAAAAGTGATCCTCGGCAGGGGCTCAGGATCTGGTGAACAAGTCCGAATTTGCAGCGTGTACCCTCTGGAGCCTAGGTCATAGTCGAGTTTCCGACTCGGAGCCGACGGAGTTCGTCGCGAAAATCCGACCTCTTCCCCACTTGAAGGCGGAGGGGCGGCCGGACTATCCTGTCCTGCCCTCCCCGCGCGGGGCGCGGAGCCGCCGACGCCGGTTGAGGAACCCCCCGCCTTCCCCGCATATCCCGACGTATCGAAGTGTTCGGACGGAGCGGCCGGCATGCCCGACATCTATCAGATGAAAGTCACTCTCGTGGGGAGCAAGCCGCCGATCTGGCGGCGCATCCAGGTTCCGGCGAGCATCAAGCTCTCGGAATTGCACTGGATTCTGCAAAAGGTGATGGGTTGGACGGATTCCCACATGCACGCGTTTGCTGTGGGCGCGCGCAGTTACGGCGAACCCGACCCCGAGCTGGAGATGGCCGACGAGGGGCGGGTGGCCTTAAACAAGGTGGTCAAGGGCGAGAAGGCCAGATTTCGCTACGAGTATGACTTCGGGGACGGTTGGGACCATCAGCTCCTGGTCGAGAAGGTGCTTCCGGCCGATCCCGACGTGCATTACCCCCGTTGCGTGACCGGCAAGCGGCGCTGTCCGCCCGAAGATTGCGGCGGGATCTGGGGCTATGCTCGCCTCGTGGAGGCCCTCCGCGACCCCCAGCATCCCGATCACGGAGACATGAAAGAGTGGTTCGAAGGCAGCCTCGATCCCGAGGAGTTCGACCTGGAAGGTATCAACCGCGCGTTGGGGCGGGAGTGATGGAGGGGCCTGGGCCTTCGCGTCGACGGGCGGCGGCGATCCCGGCCGCGGATGACGTGCATCGCTCACCCGCGGGATGGGGACGTCAGAGGAGTTCGGCGAGGGGCTTGCCGTTGTTCTCGACGATCGACCGGGGGCGTGCGGTCGCGTCGAGGTACGTGGCGTCGAGCGGGATGCCCATGTGATGGTAGATCGTCGCCGCGAGGTCGCCGGGGGTGACGGGCCGCTCCTTGATGTGGCCTCCGTCCCGTTCGGTGGAGCCGATGACCTGGCCGTGCCGGAAGCCGCCGCCGGCCAGGGCCATCGACATGACGACCGCCCAGTGGTTGCGACCGTCGGTGCTCCCCTGCGTCCCCATCACCGGCGTGCGCCCGAACTCGCCCATGGCGATTACCAGCACGTCGTCGAGGAGCCCGCGCTCGTCCAGGTCGCCGACGAGCGTGGTGATCAGGTGGTCGAAGAGGGGGAGCAGTGGCTTGAGGCCCCGTTCGATCCCTCCGTAGGGGGGGATGTTGTCGCCGTGCGTGTCCCAGGTGCCGGACGCCGAGTGGTAGCTCAGGTCGAGCGTCACGAAAGCGACCCCCGCCTCGACCAGCCGACGCGCAAGGAGCGCCTGCTGGCACCAGAGGTGATCCCCGTACCGCTCGCGCACCCGGGCCGGCTCCCGCGAGACGTCGAAGGCGTCGCGCGCCCGGGAGCCGACGAGCAGCTCGACCGCCTGCTGACTGTAATGGTCCATGGCCTCGATCGAGCCGGAGCGGTCGATCGCCCCGCGGAGCGCGTCGAAGTCCTTCAACATCGCCCGGCGGTCGCGGAGGCGCTCGTGCGTCAGCCCGCGCGGGAGCCGGAAGAAATCGGCGTCCGTGCGGCGGCCGGTATCGACGCCCACGTTGGTGTAGATCGGCAGCCGCGTGGCGTCGTTCGCGATGAAGGGGTCGTGCTTCTCGCCAAGGTAGCCGCCGGAGGCGATATGGGAGCGAGACTTCATGAAGGCCACATAAGGGGGCATGGAAGGGTCGTTCGCCCCCCGCATCTTCGCGACCACCGACCCGATGCCCGGATACATACGCGCCTGAGGATTGGTCCGGGGCTCGGCCTCGAGGTTGCCGGTCTGGAAGACCGTGTTCGGCTCGTGGTTGCTGTGGCGGGCATCGACCGAGCGGATGATGGTGAACTTGTCGAGCATGGCCGCCTGCCTGGGCAGGTGCTCGCAGAAGAAGGTCCCGGGCAGCCTGGTGGGGATGACCCCGAAGGGGCCTCGGTTCTCCAGCGGCTGGCCGGGCTTCGGATCCCAGGTATCGATCTGGCTCGGGCCGCCGGTCATCCAGAGCAGGATGACGCTCTTGCGTCCCGCCAGCGGCCGCCCCGCCTCCGCCGCCCGGGCGCGCCCGCGTAGCAGCGCGGGGAGGCTCAACCCGGCCATCCCGGCCATCCCCGCCTTGAGCACATTGCGGCGGCTCACGACGGCCAGCCCCTCCCGCTCCAGGGCGTTGAGGCCGCCGAAGGCGTGCTCGTGGGTGTGCGGCCGTCGGTCGGTGATTCCCATGTCGTCCTCGGGTCGGGCGGATTGGGGTCGCGAGTCGGTCCGATCGAGACTCGCACGATACCGGACGGCGAAGCTCAGGCGGCACCCCCGAGGGGAGCCACGGGGGCAGGGCCCGCGTCACCGGGCGCCTTGCATGACCCAATCTTCATCGAAAGTCGCGTGATTGATCACACTCCTGCGCTCCGATGTATAGACGACGTGGATCGTGCCGTCCTCGGCCTGGAGTGCGATCGGATAGGCGAAGCTCGCCGGCCCTTCGCCGATGTTGCGGCGATGGGGATAGGAGCGGTCGCCGTCGAGGGAGAGTGCCGCGGTCAGGGGGGTGCGATCGACCATGCTGTCGTTGAACACGAGGAGCAGGTTGCCGCCCTTCAGCTTGAGGAAGTCGATCGCCGCGTTGGGGTTCGGGAAGCTCGAGTCCTCCCCCTCGTCCCAGGTCCGGCCGCCGTCGTGCGACTCGGAGCGCACGAGGTGGCCGATCGTCTTCGGATCGTAGTCGCCGCCGCGCCGACAATAGGCGATCAGGACCTTGTCGTCGATCTGGACGGGGGCCGGTTGGATGTTCCCCCTGGCCGACCGGATGCGCCCGGATTCGGTCCACGTCTTCTTCGCGGGGTCGAAGCGGAGGAAGAGGGACGTGCTTCCCGGCCCGACCGACTCGGGGTCGTCGCCCGCCTCGTGGTAGACGGGCAGGAGGTAATCCCCGTCGTCGAGCACAATGGGGCGGTTGCGTACCATCATCCCCGCTTCGAAAGCGAGCAGCGAGGAGTCCGACCAGGTCCGCGCGTTGTCGGTCGAGACCTTGAACTGGACTCGCGAGGTCGACCAGGTGCTGCCATACCGGACGACGTAAAAGAGCCAGACCACGCCGTCGGGCGCCTGCCAGACCACGGCGTTGCCGACCGATCGGAAGGGGTCCTGCGCCACGACCTCGGGCGGCGACCACCGGGCCTCCCCCTTCTTCAACCTCGACCCGAAGACGCCGGTCTCCGTCGCGTACTCGCCCGCCCCGCCGTAATACACCAGGTAGAGGTCACCCCCCTTCAGCTCCGTCATGCACGCGGGATGCTTGTACGGGCCCGTGGGGACCTCCGGCCCGAAGACGCGACGGACCTCCAACTCTCCGGCGAAGGCCGGCGTCGGCGCGAGCAGGAGAGCCCAGGTCATGGTCGCGAGAGAATACCTGCGTCTCATCGTATCCCCTCCGGTGATCATCGTCTCTTGCAGGGACGGGCCTGGAACTCGCGATTCGCGAGCCGAGGCCGGGCGAGGAGCCGGGGCGGAGATCGAACGCGTCGTGCGATGGTCGGCGAGACGTTCGATGATAGCCCGCGCCGACCCGAAGGGCAAAGGGGGGCCCGTGCTTCCGGGTCGGCGTCTTGTGCGTCACCTCGTCCTGAGATAGATTCGAGCCGACTGCGAAAGGCCGGCGATCCTACGTTTTCCGCAAGTTGCCCCTTCTTGACCCCGGGTGCCGACCGATGACTCGCCTCTTGCTCGTCCCGCTGGATCGCCCCGAGGTCGCGCCTCGCCCGATCTCTCACCGCTTGCGCGACCAGCTGGTCTACTTCATGACGGCCCCCAATACGCCCGGCGTCCCCCCCCTGGCCGAGCATGAATTCTGGTTCGCCGAGGCCGAGGTCGACAAGTGGGTCGAGGAGGGTGTGTTCTACCTGGTCTCCCCGCTCGACACGGCCAACATGACCGAAGTCGAGCTCAGCGAAGAGCAGGAGTCGATGCTCGCCTGGCTCAAGGACCAGGGGGTGAGGCACGTCCGGCTCGTCGAGTCGGCCGGGGGACGGCCGTGATCGAAATGGACCTCGATCGAGGTGCGAGAGGGTCGTGCGGGCCTCCACGAAGCTCGGCGCGCCCACCTACTGGGCCCAGGCGGGAAGACAAGGGGCGGCGGAGTATGGGGCGATGCTCGTGTGGTGAGCCCGAGGTCGGTTCGTCCAGGCTTCGGTGATCCGGGCCGCCCCTGCGCCGCGAGCGACCGGGGCGGCCCTCGGATTTCAGGCCAGGATCTTCTTCACCACCTTGCTCGGCTCGACGCCGGTCAACTTCGCGTCGAGGCCCTGGAACTTGAGCGTGAATCGCTCGTGGTCGATGCCGAGCAGGTGGAGCATCGTGGCGTGGAGGTCGGCCACGGTCACGACGTCTTCGATGGCGGCGTAGCCGAGCTCGTCGGTCTTGCCGTGGTTCAGGCCGCCCTTCACGCCACCGCCGGCCATCCAGATGGAGAAGCCCTTGTTGTGGTGATCGCGCCCGTCTCCCCCCTGCGACATCGGGGTCCGGCCGAACTCGCCGGCCCAGACGACCAGCGTGTCCTCGAGCATCCCGCGACCCTTGAGGTCCTTGATGAGAGCCGCGCAGGAGCGGTCGACCTCCTCGGCCTTCAGCTCGATCCCGGGCTTCAGGCCGCCGTGATGGTCCCAGTCCCTGTGGTAGAGCTGGATGAACCTCACGCCGCGCTCGGCCAGACGGCGGGCCAGCAGGCAGTTCGAGGCGAACGAGCCGTCGCCCGGCTTGCACCCGTAGAGGTCGAAGATCCCCGGCGATTCCTCCTTGATGTCGATCAGCTCCGGCACGCTCGCCTGCATCCGGAAGGCCATCTCGTACTGCGCGATCCGGGTCGCGATCTCCGGGTCGTCGACGAGG
>JAABUS010007140.1_pt1 | contig 13035 bp, 19 predicted proteins | sample 5560161 | NCBI WGS metagenome assembly JAABUS01 (sample SAMN10711885, study PRJNA513376) | rock metagenome | isolation source: Antarctica rocks | place: Antarctica: Victoria Land, Trio Nunatak nord | collected 2016-01-04 | reverse complement strand
ACTCGGCCACCCGCAAGGGCTGTTCCCCGGTCGGCAGCGTGCATTCGCGCGGTACCCAGGCCGGTGCCTGCTCACTCATCGTTCTCCCCTCTCGGCGTGTCGGCCGGGTTCGAGGCCGGCTGGTGGCAGCAGTCGCAGTCGTCCGCGCAGCCGTCGCGGTCTGCGGCCAGAGCAGGCCCACAGCACAGCTGCCCACGCCACGCGTCGCGTCCCTCGCGCACCGCGATGCCGGCGATCACCAGCGCGGCGACCGGATCGACCCACGACCACCCGAACAGCGAGTTCAGCGCCAGCCCGACCAGCAGGACGGCCGACAGGTAGGTGCAGAGCATGGTCTGCTGCGAGTCGGCGACGGCGGTCCGGGAGCCGAGCTCCCGGCCGGCCCGGCGCTGCCCGAAGGACAGCAGGGGCATGACGAGCAGGCTCGTCGCAGCCAGCACAAGCCCGATTGTCGAGTGCCGCGCCTCGCCGGTCCCCAGCAGGCTGCGTAGCGACTCGACCGAGACGTAGGCCGCGAGGGCGAAGAAGCTCAGCGCGATGACCCGCAGGGCGGTCTTCTCCCTCGTCTGCGGGTCGCGGCCGGCGAACTGCCAGGCCACGGCCGCCGCGGACGCTACCTCGATCACCGAGTCCAGACCGAAGCCGATCAGCGCGGTCGACGACGCGGCCCGGCCGGCGCTGATCGCCACGACGGCCTCCACGACGTTGTAGGTGATGGTCGCGGCGACGAACCACTGCACCCGGCGGCGCAGCAGCGCCCGCCTGGCGTCGGGCGTCACCGTCGTCATCAGCAGCACCCGTCGGTCGGCGCCGACGCGCAGTGCTGCGGATCGACTGCGAGCACCACACCCATCAGGTCCCCCAGGGCGTGGCCGAGCCGCGCATCGGCCAACTCGTACCGGGTCCGGCGCCCTTCCGGCACCGCCACCACCAGCCCGCATCCGCGCAGGCACGACAGGTGGTTGGACAGGCTCTGCCGGGACACGCCCAGGGCGTCGGCCAGATCCGAGGGGTAGCCGGCGGTCTCCCGCAGCGACAACATGATCTGGGCCCGCGTGGGATCGGACAGCGCGTGACCGAACCGGGCGAGCACCGACCCGTGGGTCATGGTCTCCATGCACCGCAGAATACATCTTGCGCTGTATTCAACGAGGGCTGAACTACGCGCCTCGCCCGGTGACGTGGTCCGGGACCGGCGTACCGGCAGGGACGTCGGGTGCAGTGACCGGTTCGGACCACCCCGTCGACACCGGCAGCAGGCCGGCCCAACCACCGGCCGCGACGTCCTCCGGGTCGTCGATGGGCGGGCCCACCCGCACCTTGACCGAGGCGTCGTCCAGGGACAGCGCGAGCACCGTCGTCGCTGCCAGCTCCTTGCGGGTCGGCTGCCGGGTGGCCGCCCACTGGCCGGGCGCCAGGTGCTCGGTCACCGCTTGCAGCGCGGCCAGCTTCTCGGCCGGGTCGACGACCAGCCGCGGTACGCCGAAGACGACCGCGGAGCGGTAGTTCATCGAGTGGTGGAACGCCGAGCGGGCGAGCACGATCGCGTCGAGCAGCGTGACGGTGACGCAGACCGTCTGCGTCGGGCCGACGACGAGGGGCCGGGCGGCCACCGACCCGTGCAGGTAGAGGGTGTCGCGCAGGACGCCGTACCCCGTCGGCAGCACGACCGGGGTGCCGTCGGCCACGAAGCCGAGGTGACAGATCAAGGCCTCGTCGAGCACCTCGTACAGCGCCGCCGGATCGGTACGGCCGCGTTCGCGGTGCCGGCCAATCGTGGTCCGTCCGGTTGCCGACAACTGCGTCATGCCGAGCACGGTACGACGCCCACCGAGGTGTCAGTCCCAGGAGTAGAAGCCGCGGCCGGACTTCTGGCCCAGCTCGCCTCGGGCCACCATGTCGCGCAGCAGCGCCGGGGGCTCGAACCGGGGGCCGAGGGTGGCCGCGAGGTGCTCGGCGATGCCCAGCCGGACGTCGAGGCCGACCAGGTCGGTAAGCCGCAGCGGTCCCATCGGCCAGCGGTAGCCCAGCCGCATCCCGGTGTCGATGTCCTCGGGCGAGGCGACGCCGTCCTCGACCATCCTGATCGCCTCCAGGCCGACCGCCACCCCGAGCCGGCTGGTGGCGAAACCGGGCGCGTCCGCGACGACTATCGCCTCCTTGCCGAGTGTGCCGACCCAGTCGCGGGCCAGCGAGAGCACCGCCGGCGACGTCCCGCGGTGGTGGACCAGCTCGACCAGCCCGCTGGCCGGCACGGGGTTGAAGAAGTGCATGCCGCAGAAGCGCTCCGGGCGGTCGAGCCCTTCGGCGAGGCTGCCCACCGACAGCGCGGAGGTATTGGTCGCGAGGACGGCGTCCACCCCGGCGACCGCCTCCAGTGCGCCCAGCACCCGGCCCTTGAGCGCGGCATCCTCCGGGACCGCCTCGACGTACAGGTCGGCGTCGCCGGGGGCTGCGGTGACGTCGACGACGGTGCCGACCCGGGCCAGCGTCTCGGCGGCGGAGGCCAGCTTGCCCTTGTCCTCGGCGATCCCGAGGGTGCGGCCGATCCGGGCCAGCGCGGCCTCGGCCCGCCCGTCGTCGGCCTCGACGACGGTCACCTGCGCACCCACGGCGGCGAAGACGTGGGCGATCCCCGCGCCCATCGTGCCGCCGCCCACGACGACCACTCGGCGCGCCTGGCCGCCGTCAGCGTTCGTGATCACGGGTTCTGGCCGGCCCGGATCGGCCGAATCCCATGATCGCGGCGCGACGGGGTCACAGCTGAACGGCCTTGGTCTCGAGGAACTCCTCGAGACCGGCCACGCCCAGCTCCCGCCCGTTGCCGGACTGCTTGTAGCCGCCGAACGGGGCGAGGAAGTTCCACCGGCCGTTGTTGACGTCGACCTGCCCGGCCCGCAGCCGCCGAGCGACCGCCAGCGCGGCGTCCTTGTCGGCGCCGTAGACGCCGGCGGCCAGCCCGTAGTCGGTGTCGTTCGCGATCCGCACGGCGTCGTCGACGTCGTCGTACGGGAAGACCGCGATGACCGGGCCGAACACCTCGTTGCGGGCGATCTCGGAGTCCTCGGCCACGTCGGCGAGCACGGTCGGCCGCACGAAGTAGCCCGTCGGCTCCGCCTCCGGCGCATCGACGCCTCCGGTCACGACGCGAGCGCCGTTGTCCTGCGCCCGGGCGATGAAGCCGCGGACCCGGTCCCGCTGGCCGTCGCTGACCAGCGGCCCCAGCCGGGTGCCGTCGATCATCGGGTTACCGGCCGAGGTCGACTCCGCGGCAGCGGCCGCAGCGGTCAGTGCCTCGTCGTAGCGCTGCGCAGGCACGAGCAGCCGGCTGAACGCCGTGCAGCGCTGCCCGGCGTTGGTGAAGCACTGCGCCACGGTCGACCGGACCGCCTTGGCGAAGGCCTCGTCGTCGAGGTCGGCGAGCACGACGCTGGCCGACTTGCCGCCGAGCTCCAGCGCGACCCGCTTGATGTTCTCCGCGGCCAGCTGGCTGATCCGCTTGCCGGCCCGCCCGGATCCGGTGAAGGACACCATGTCGATCCCCGGGTGCGCGGCGATCGCCTCGCCGACCACCTCGCCGGTGCCGCTGACCAGGTTGAAGACACCGGCCGGCAGACCGACCTCGTCGAGGATGGCGGCGAACTCGTAGGCGATCAGCGGCGCGACCTCACTCGGCTTGAGGACCACCGTGCAGCCGGCCAGCAGCGCCGGCGCGACCTTGGCCACCACCTGGTGCAGCGGGTAGTTCCACGGCGTGATCGCGCCGACCACACCGATCGGCTCGCGGACGATCAGGGAGTTGCCGACCTCGCTCTCCCACTGGTAGCTCTCGGCGAGCTTCGCATAGGTCTTCAGAGTGCCGATCGGCGTACCGATCTGCACCAGCTTGGCGATCTTCAGCGGGCAGCCCATCTCGGCCGTGACGACCTCGGCGAGCGCATCGGTCCGCTGCCCGAGGATCTCGGCGATCGCCGACAGGTACGCCGCCCGCTCGCCGACCGGGGTCTGCGACCAGGACGGCAGCGCCTCGCGGGCCGCCGCGACGGCGGCGTCGACATCGGCCGCCGAGCCGCCCGGGACCTGTGCGATCACCTGCTCGGTGTACGGGTTGACGACATCGATCAGCTCGGTCCCCGACGACGGGATCCAGCGGCCTCCGACGTAGAGCTGGCTGTGGTCCACGGCTCCTCCATCCTCCGGTGCGCTGCCCCTCGGCAGTCCGGGCCAGTGAAGCACCTCAGCCGGCGGAAGCCTGCACGAGCGCCAGGACGACGGCGCAGCGCAGCCAGCGGCCGAGGTGGCCGGCGGCGGCGACAGCCGCGGCAGCCGCATGGCAGGTCGTCGGGCATGCACGGCGGTCCCCGAACGGTGCGGGTGGGGCACCTCCCGCAGGGGGACCGGCCGCAGGGCACCGGGCGCCTACCGTGACAGCGGTGGAACTGCCCGGCGTCGGTTCGCTTGCCGTCGCGATCGCCCTGGCCGGCGTGCTGGCGCCCGGGCTGTGGCCGCGGACCCGCCACCTGGTGACCATCGCGCACGAGGGCGGGCACGCGCTCGCCGCGCTCGGCACCGGCCGCCGGCTGGCCGGTATCCGGCTGCATTCCGACACCTCGGGGCTGACCGTTTCGGTCGGCCGGCCGGGCGGCCCCGGGATGGTGCTCACCCTGCTCGTCGGCTACCTGACCCCGCCGGCCCTGGGTCTGGCCGCGGCGGCCGCGCTGGCCGCCGGCTGGGTGACCGCGATGCTGTGGGGCACGCTCGCGCTGCTGGCCGGGATGCTGCTGCAGACCCGCAACGTCTTTGGCGCCGCCCTGCTGGTCGTGACCGGCGCCGGCGTGCTAGCGCTGTCCCAGTGGGCTCCGCCGCAGACCCAGGCGGTCGCGGGCCAGGTCCTGGCCTGGATCCTGCTGCTCGGCGGCACCCGTGCGGCGTGCGAGCTCGTCCGGGTCCGGCGGCGGGCCCGGCGCGGAACATCCGACGCCGACCAGTTGGCCAGGTTGACCCGGGTGCCGGCGGTGGTCTGGGCTGGCGGATTCGTCCTGGGTTCCGCGGCGCTGGCCGTGCTCGGCGGCCGGCTCCTGCTGCCCATCGGCTGACCCGGTCGACAGCACGCCGCCCCTACCCGTTCTGGGCCGGCCGGTGAGCCGCGCCGGGAACCTGCTGGGAGATGTGCGGGCGGCGACCGCCCCGCCCGGTCGGGGGTCCGGGGAAAGGGCGGCCGCCGCACCCACCAGTCTCACACCTGGACCGGACAATCGGGCAGGACCCAACGATCAGGCAGGCACGCGGCACCCACCTATGCTGGCCGGTTGGCCCCCGGATGGGCAGGACCGGCGTCGTCCCCCCAGCGCGACGCCGGTCCTGTCCATCCAACGCCGCGCTTGGCGATCCTCGGACCTGAGCGGCACGTGAACAACGTCACCGTAGTGAGGCCCTTGTCGCATAATGTCTCCCAGTCGGGGGACGGAGAAATGCTGTGGGACGGGCTGACGCAGCAGCCGGGCTCAGCGCCCTGCTGGCCGCGGCTGAACTGCCGTACAGAAGACGCTGGACGCCACTGGGGTCGACGCCGCGACGCGGCCACGACCTCAACCTGATGGCCGTCGGTCGGGTGATCGCGGCGCACCTGGTGAACACCGACCGGCTGGACGAGGTGCGCGAGGCGGCCTGGCCGCGAGTTCGCAAGGACTGGTTGCAGCGCTGCCTCAACCCGTCACGGCCGGAGCAGAAGCATCCACTCAACCGGGACTTCCTGGTGCTCGTGTGCGATGCCTTCGAGCTGGCGCCACGGCACCGGGCGCAACTGAACACGCTGTACGACGCACCGCCGGGTGTTCTGTTGCTTCCTCGACCGGCCGATGTGGTCGACGGGCCCGTCGACAGCGAGCCGTGGGCGCAGAACTGGCCTCCGCCGCACGGCTACCACGCGCTGTCCCTCCTGGAGGAGCACGTCATCGGCGAGGACTGCCGGCCGCGGCTGCATCGCACGACGCTCGAGCTCGTCGCTGACATCGACGACCTGCACCACGTCATGTACACCTTCGATCCCGCCACCGATGTCGTCGAGATCGAGGAGGGGGGACAGGCCCTCGGCCAGATGCGCGAGATCGGCGCCGGCCTGTGGGGGCGCGAGATCCTCTTCGATCCGCCGCTGGCGCGTGGGGAGCGCCGCCGGGTCGTCTACACCTGTCACTTCCACCACGCCACCCATCCCCTGCCGATCTTCCGCCGCGGCGGCAGCTCCCGGCCGAAGACGCCGATCGAGATCCGGGTCCGGTTCGATCCCGAGTGCCTGCCGGCCAGCGTCACCCACTGCGTGTGGTTGGGCTCGGACTCGTCCCCCATCGTGGAGGCACCAGCCGAACTCGACGACGAGCACGCCGTCGCCGTACGCCTGACCCTGGTGGAACCCGGACTGCTCGTGGGGCTGCGCTGGACCTGGCCGGACTGACCGTGTACCGGTCAGCCTGGCCGGCCTGACGGCGTACCGGTCAGCCGACGAGTACGGCGAGCAGCAGCAGTAGGCCCACTGCCAACGCGACCGTCCAGCCGACCGCCACCCCGAAGCTGAGCTCGAACAGCAACATCAGCCCGAAGGCAACGAGCCCGGCCAGCAACAGCAGCGCGAGTGCGGCATAGAGCAGCCTGCTGCGCGCCGGCGTCGGCTGCGTGTTGCTCATGCCGTGAGTATCCGCCCGCCCGCAAGGCCGGTTCCGCTGCCAAGATGGGCGCCGACATCACGCACAGCACCATGGGGGACACGTTGGCGGGTCCGCAGTCCGAGGTGATCCGCAACCACGCGGCGTTCATCTGGTCGGTCGCCGACCTGCTGCGCGGGGACTACAAGCAGTCCGAGTACGGCCGGGTGATCCTGCCGTTCACCGTGCTACGCCGGCTGGACTGCGTGCTGGAGCCGCGTCACTCGCTTCCTGGATCGCCTGCAGGATCCTCGAAGTCGAAGGGCACGTCGCCCGGCCAGAGCGGTGGGACGATGACGATGCCGCGATACTCCCCAATCGTCAGGAGGGCGCCGTCACCGGTCAGGAACGCATCAGCGTGACCGATGGCGGCACTGGCCAGATGTATGGCGTCCATCGACTTCAGGCCGAGGGCGAGCCGCAACGCACGCGCCTCGGTGACCACCGGTCGGCTGGCGGCCACCTGGCGCACGGAGTGACGGTCCAGAGCCAGTAGCGCCGCGTCAGCGCTGACGGTGGTTCTTTCGTCTCGACTGCCGCCGAGCACCTCCAAAGGCATCAGCGCGCTAACCACGAGCTGCACCTCGCCGTGATCGGCCGCCGCCAGCCATGCTCGGAGGTCAGCTAGATATGGCCCCTTGCCGGCGATCACCGTGATCCACGACGTAGCATCAAGGTAGGGCGTGCGAAAGCGTTCAGCCAAGACCGACCTCGCGCCGGCTCCGCTCGAGATACTGAGCAGCGCTCAGTCCGTCGGTCAGCGACGGCACAGCGCCCACCAGGCTGCTGAGGGTGGGCAACTCGTCGTCTGAAGGCATGGCCTCCAGGCTGTGCAAGCGGACCCGCAATGGTCGTCCGTCGGTATCCTCGGTGAGAACTCCGAGCGCTTCGACGCGCGTACGCAATGCTGCGCGCACTCGCTCGTACAGCGTCTCGGGAAAGGTGACGACCACGCGACGGTTGTCAATCTCTTCGTACAGGCCAGCCTCTCTGCGGCCGTGCATGTTGAGGCCTTCCAGCATGCCGACGACGCTGCCGATCACCTGGTGCCGCTCTGGGGAGAGATCAACCATCTGCGCCAAGACGACGTTTGGTTCGAGCAGTGCGACCTCGTCGTCGATCGACCCTTCGATCGCAGCCGCGAACGAACCGGATCCGGTCTCCCGCAGCGGCTCCAGCATTGCCTTGAGCAACGCAATGTCCTCATCGAGAAGGCGCTCCGCCGGATTCCGGAGGTCGCGGACATAGGTAGTGGCCACTGCCCTCGACTCATCTGCAGTGATGCCCCGTGGGCTGACCAGGGCGGCAGCACTTCCCTCACGAAGTCCCGTGAGTCGCCACTGAGCCATCTCGCCTCGGCCACCGAGCACCCGATGCGCGGTCCGCTGCAGGAGCATGACGCTGGCTTGCAGCGCGTTCAAGACCGCCGCGAGATCCATCTCGCCGAGGGTGCCGAGTACGGCAAGCCGCAGCACGACGTGACCGGGGAGTGCCGGTGGCACGGTTCCCCTTGACATGAGGGCAGAGTAGCCCGCACCAGCGACAAGAAGGCTCGGCCAGGCCAGTGGCAGCCGCCGCGTCAGGCCGGGTCGTGACCGCACTCCTCGGTTGGAGCGACCGCACATGCGGTGTCTTCCCCGACGCGGTCAGCCCGCGCGGGGTCTTCGATCGTCTCGATCGAGGGCGCCGACGCGGTCGGCGGTCAAGGTGAAGCGGAACCGGCCGCCGCCAAGGGATTCGATCCGCCAGATCCGCTGGTGTACGGCGCGATGGTGGCGGCGGCAGAGCAGCACCAGGTTGGACAGGTCGGTTCGGCCGCCGTAGTACCAGCCGACGACGTGATGGGCGTCGCACCAGCGGGCCGGTCGGTCGCAGCCGGGGGCCTGACAATGCTTGTCTCGGACGGTGAGCGCGGCGCGCTGGGCCGGGGTGACCGTGCGGTGCCGCCAGCCGACGTTCAGCGGGGACCCGTCACCGTCGAGGACGACGCCGGTGACCTGGCAGTCGCAACCGATCAGCCGCGCCGTGCTCAAGTCGATCGGGCCGATCCAGTCCAGCACGGCCGCTACGCTGCCGGGTTCGCCCTGCAGGGTGGCCAGATCGGCGGTCAGGGTGACCTGCGGCGCCGCTCGGCCACCGCTGCCCGGGGTGTCACCGGCGGCCAGGTGGTCCCGCAGGATCTCCCCGAGCCGGTCCGCGCGCCGCTGGGCGGGCTCGCGCCGGTCATCGGCCGTCGGCGGCGGGCCGGAGTTGACCACCTCGATCAGGGCGGCGCCGGTGTCCGGGTCGAGCAACCCGTCCACGACGACCATCCCGTCCAGCGTGGGCGAGCACCACAGTCCGCGCCGTTCGAACGCCGCCGAGGCGTCGGCCTCGGCGCCGTCGGGGTCAACCACGTGCCGCAGGTGGGTGACCACCCGGCGCAGCCGCCCCGGGTCCAGGACGGCGGCGGCCTCGAGCAGGATCGGCTCGGCCGAGGCGACCACGTCGATCCCGGCCCGCCGCGCGCCCTGAGCCAGCACGGCTGCGTGCACGAAGGACAACTGCCCCGCGTCGTAGGCGGTGGCGGTACCGGGCAGGGCGGGCAGCGTATTGGCCACCGCGACCTGCTGGGCTGCGTGCGAGCGTGACATCCGCAGCCGATGCGTCAACCAGGCCTGGGTCGACAGCGCACCTTCGGCCCCCGCGTCACCACGGGCGTGGAATACCGCGATCCGCCGCGTCATCTGCGCGGCCAGCCGCGCGGATAGCTCGTGCAATTCGATGAGTTCCTCGGTGAGGACTGCCCCATTCAGTTCGGCCGGATCCGTTTGCCCCAAAGCGGTCAGGCCGGCGTCGATCAAACCAGCCGGCGAGGTAGTCGAACACATGTTCGAAGTCTATCCGAACACGACTGCGCCATCAATAGCCGGCCACCGGAATTCCGCCCCCTACCGCCATTGCCGATCAGCCTTACCGCAATTCGAGCGACGTGATTTCCGGCGGGGCGCCCGGCCCTCATCGGCGGCCCGGCGAATCCCACTCCTCGCGACGCATACAGCCATGTGTCACGAACGCGGGACGATCCGGAAAGCACGGGCTGAGCCAGCAGGACGACGTCATGGAACGGTCCACCTGGCCACCGTGCGTATGGGCGGAATCTGCAGGTCGACACCGGCATCCGCGGCCTCGGACACCAATACGCCGGACGCGGCAGCCGAGACGCCGTCGGTACCAGCCATGGTCCCGGTGTAGGCCAGCAGTTCGAACACGAGGCCTCAACCGCTGACGAGCGGACCCGCCCGGGTGACCGTGAACCGCACCAGCACCCGCTGCTCGGCCCGCATCGATTCCCGGTACGCCGCCCAGTCTTCGTGCTCCCCGCTGACCCGGCGGAAGTAGTCGACGAGCGGCTCCATCGCCTCGGGCAGGGAGACGATCTCCGCCACACCCTCGACCTGGTACCACGTCCCGAAGAACCGATCGGACAGGACGCACAGCGCGATCCGCGGATCCCGGCGCAGATGGCTGACCTTGTACGCCGTCTCGCGGGTGCTGATCATCACTCGGTCCTGGTCGTCCACGCCGGCCAGGACCGGGGACAGAGCGGCCCGGCCGTCCGAGCGCACGGTACTCATCACCGCCCGCGGATGGGTGCGCAGGAATGTCAGTGCTTGGTCTGCCTTGGCCATCCGGACCTCCCGTCGATCGTGGCGAGGTTCTGCCCGTCGACCACGGCGCTGAGGCCGTCGCTGCCGCCGATGCCCTGGTTGACGTACTGCGCACCGATGACCTTGGTGTTGCAGGTCACCAGTGGTGCCTCATCACCGGGGTCACGGTGGCCGCTGTACTTCGCGGCGACGGCTGAATCGGAGGCCGCCGTCGCCACCACGATCACCCGCACCACAGCGCGCTGAACACCTACCCGTTCGGCTCGCTGACCTGGACCCCGCAGACCCAGAACAGTGTCCTGCCCAGTACCGCGCGCATCCCGATCGCGGTCACGCCGGTCTGACCGGCCAGCACGCAGCCGGCTGCCCCATGATCATGAGTCTGAGGTCGGGTTTCGTGGCATCCCAGACTCATGATCATGCCGGCAGTGATCAGGCGAGCGTCGCCTCGAAGGTGATCTTCGTGCCGGCCAGCGCCTTGGAGACCGGGCAGGTCTGCTCGGCCTTGGTGGCCAGCTCCTGGAACTTCCCGTCATCCACGCCGGGAATGCTCGCCGTCATCCGCACGGTGATGCCGGTGATGGCGAAGCCGCCGGCCGGGTCCGCTCCGAGGCTCACCTTGGAGGTGACGTCGATCGAGTCCGCGGTGAGGCCCTCCCCGTCGAGTACGCCGGACATGTTCATCGCCAGGCAGGACGAGTGCGCGGCGGCGATGAGCTCCTCCGGGTTCGTCTGGCTGCTGGTCTCCTCCGATGCGCGCTTGGGGAAGCTGACGTCGTACTCACCGGCCTTGGAACTGTCCATCGTCACGTGTCCGGACCCGTCCTGCAGTCCTCCGGTCCAATGCGTGCTGGCCTCGCGGCTGGGCATGACGGCCCGTCCTCTCCTCGATGTGGTTGCGCGGGCACAGAAATGAGCCCTTCGCTAGCCTAAGAACCATGACGAGTACCGACAACCCGCCGTCCGAGGAGTCCCCGCAGAACGTCACGTTCGCCAGCAACGGCAACGAGGCACACGGCTACTTCGCGCTGCCACCTGCAGGCAGTGGCCCGGGCCTGGTCGTGATCCAGGAGTGGTGGGGGCTGACCACGCACATCAAGGACGTCAGCGACCGGTTCGCCGCGGAGGGTTTCGTCGTCCTCGCGCCGGACCTGTTCGGCGGCCGGACGACGCACGACGGTGACGAAGCCGAAAAGCTCATGTCCGAGCTGCCGCCGGAGCAGGCCGCCCGCGACCTCGGCGGTGCCGTCGACTACCTGCTGGCGCACGAGGCGGTGACCAGCGAGCAGCTGGGCGTCGTCGGGTTCTGCATGGGTGGCGGGTTCGTCCTCACCCTGGCCGCCCAGCAGGGAGCGAAGATCGCGGCGGCCGTGCCGTTCTACAGTGCCGGCCCGCAGCCGGACAGCTTCGACGGGCTCGAGGCAGAGGTGCTCGGCCACTACGGGGAACAGGACGACTCGATGCCGCCCGACGAGGCCCGGGCGCTGGCCGACCGGATCGCCGCGGAGTCCGGCCGCCCCGTGGAGTTCCTGTTCTACCCGGCCGGCCATGCGTTCTTCAACGACGAGAACCTGCTCGGCACGTACAACGAGGAGGCCGCGCGCACCGCGTGGACGCGCACGCTGGAGTTCCTGCGCACCCGGCTGACCTGACGATGCCGGTCATCACCGACGACCGGCTCGTCGCCGTACTTGCGACCTACGAGGCGCGGGTCGACCGCGTCCTGCAGCAGATCCGGGACGACCCTGACGCCGCGCTGGCGGAGGACCGTTCGTCCGACGCGGCCCACCACCCCGTCCGCGGTCCGCTGCGGGTGGCTGCGGCCCTCGGCCGCGGCGTCAAGGACCGGGTCCTCGACCCGGTGGTCGGCGTCGTCCGGGGCAGGCACTATCCGGGGCAGGCAGGCTGGCTCGACCTGCCGGCCGACCGGCGGGCGCGCTGGTGGGTCGGCCGGATCTCCACCTGGGCGGCGGGTCCGGCGGCCCTGCCGTGGGTGGCGGGCAAGCTGTCCGACCGGCTGCCGATCAAGGACGCGCTGTCCGCATCGGCGCAGGGCCTCGTGGTCTGCGCGGTCTGCCGCGAATACGGCGTGGACGATCCCGAACGCCGGATCAGCCTGCTCGCCGAGGTGCTGGCCGGGCGCCGGATCGAACCCGCCGCGGTGGGCGCCGTACTGGCCCGACGTACACCGGAGGCGGCTGACGCGTCGGATGAGCCCGAACCGCCCGAGGCGTTCGACCAGGACGTCGAGGAGTCGGTGCCCGAGCATCGCAGGGGCGTCGTACGCCGGGCCGGTCGCACGCTGTGGAGCCTGGCGCGGGTCGTCCGGGAGGTGCCGGACCTGCTCGACGAGCGGCAGAAGGGCCACCTCGCCGCGCGGGCGCTCGGGATGCTGCCGGGCGTGGGGGTGGTCGGTGGCTACCTGGCCGAGCGGACCGCGCTGGGCCGGGCCGGTGACCGCACCGAGGAGCTGCTCGCGAGCAGGTTCGGGATCGGCACCGCTAGGCACTGACGTAGCGTCGGCGGACATGGACACCGCGGTGCGTTCGGCGCTGACCCGCTATCGCGTGATGGCCTACATCGTGGGCACGATGCTGCTCGTCCTGGTGCTCGTCGCGATGCCGCTGAAGTACGTCGGTGACGACGAGTCGCTGATCGGCATCGTCGGCCCGCTGCACGGATTCCTG
>JAABUS010007139.1_pt1 | contig 13036 bp, 17 predicted proteins | sample 5560161 | NCBI WGS metagenome assembly JAABUS01 (sample SAMN10711885, study PRJNA513376) | rock metagenome | isolation source: Antarctica rocks | place: Antarctica: Victoria Land, Trio Nunatak nord | collected 2016-01-04 | reverse complement strand
TAGGCAAGTTTTTTGGGGCAATTGATGCAATGGTGCATGTTGTTGAGTATCAGAAGCGCGGCTTGCCCCATGCCCATATATTGTTGATCTTGAAAGCTGATGACAAACCTCGCTGTGCTGATGACTATGATGCCATTGTTTGTGCTGAGATTCCAGACAAGGATGCAGATCCTCAGCTGTATGAAATTGTGAAGGCTTGCATGATACATGGTCCTTGCGGAGCTCTCAATCCCCAGGCTCCTTGCACAGAGGACAAGAAGTGCAACAAGCACTTTCCCATGGAGTTTCAAGAAGAGCGGCTCAATTTGCGCCTTCCATGATAGTCACTGCTGTACAATATTACAGTGCGGTCAAACAAACGTCCGTTATCGGCCAGGGTTTGTCATTTCACGCGTTCCGTTCCCTATCACTGACGCCGCGCGGAGCGCGGCCTTTGTCACCATTCGTCGAATTTGAAACAGCTTGGACCCCTGAAAGTGATCCACACCAGTTTGTTCGCCTGGTTTTCCCCCATTTCAAAGCAAAGGAGGTCTTTCATCTAGTCAAGCAGAAGCATGCAAGCCCCCTGGGCACCTTTTGCAAGGTCCTTGACAAGCGTCTGACAGGGGATCAGAAACCGATCTAAGGTGAACGACTTTGTTATTGTCACGGCAACTGTCCAGATAGTCGCAGATTACTCAGCACAGACACACACCTCACCCGATGCCACGGTATCAACCCAGATGACTTTGGACCAAGGGGCGTCAAAACAAAATTGCAGAAGTGAGCATGTACTTGTGTATGCCGACTGTGCATGAAGGCTTGTGCAGCTTTCAATGATACATGTGTTAACCGTGTGTTGCACGTTGAAGCTTGTGCACAAAAGTCAGACATTTGCTTTTGTTTGGTGGCAAGACTTTGTCTTCACATCGGCATTGTATGACTTGCAGCTCAGCAATTGTGTGTCCGCAACGAGAGACATAGTTTGTGACAGGTGTCTGCAACATATCTGTATCGAATTGCAGGCTATCATCAGATGCCAACAGAACATGTCAACCATTCAAGGCCGACATCAGCGGGGCAGATGAGAGTCTCTTGGGAGACAAAGCAGCTTGCTTCTGATTGGTAATTTGTTGATCCAGCCAGCTCATCCATTCACGACCAAGGCAAGCGAGAGCTAGGCAAGCAACGTGGCCCCAAGGCGGTAGGTGTTGGCTCATTTGCATTAGGTCAGACATGGTCATCTGTATCAGGATTTGCAGCAGAGACAGCAACTTGTGACTCAGGCCATCCAGATCTGGTGTCAGGGTCTGCATCATTGCAGCCAACCAAGGCACAACAGCCAACAGAGGACATAGTACTGCCTCTCAATACAGAACAGCACAGATCTTCAGAAGCTGTGCATCCAAGCAAGAGCAACACAGAAATGTATGCAGTGTATGATAGCTTGAAGACTACACTGCCTGCTGAGCTTGCAAGCACTGCAGAGAGTCCTGAAGGGTTATCCCCTCCCTGTCTGTTAGGCAATGTGCTGTCAACTTGCCTCCCTTCAACACTGCATGACATGTAGCATTGTGATGCATGTGTTGCTGCTTTGTTTGGTCATACTGTCTGGCCCAGCACCCATCTTCGACAGTTTTTGTTCAACCACATGCATGACCCCATATGGGTGTATTGCAGTCAGCTTTATGGTTATGCTTGGTAGGTACATGTACAATGATTTTGTAAGATTGGCCATCTTGGTATATTAATGTGCTGTATGACCGCAGGGCAGTAGGAAACGCAAGGACCCAGCTGGAGGACAGAGCGGCCAACCTGAGAATACTGAAAAGGTGAGTTGACCCAACAATGCATAGCAGCTGACTAGCCATTGCTTTCTGTGCTGTTTAGTGTGCCTTTGGACAGCGCTGTTTGGAAGCATGCCAAGTGCAGTTTGCATACGATGTTTCATTAATGTTATTTGCAACCTCGCATATGCTCATCAGACAATGACAGCTCAACAAGTGTTACCACTGTACAACTTCTTATCATATACTTTTTCTCAAAAGGCTAAGTACTGTCAAACTCGTCATGCTTCATTGCATGCAATCACCAGGCATGCACTTGCGCATTGACGTCTGGCGCGTGCATGCGCTGCCTTTGCAAAGCGGGCTATGAATGTTTGTAGACTACTGGTAAGGAGAAGCATCCAGCTGGAGAGCATGCAAAAGAGCACATCACAGAGGCTGCTCTGGTGACTTACACATTGAAAGACCTCACAAGTCTGCTCAGCGTGATTGTACATACTAACTCTGTTACACTCACAGCATTTCAGCAATAGTGCTGTGATAATGCCATTCAACAACTGCAAACAAGCAATATTGTGCATGCAAGGGTCTGCTGCTGGGGTCCCCAAGGGGTCACAGGTTACCCCACTAGGCTCCCCATACATGGCAGGGCGTTTGCATAAGATCCAGTAAATGTAATGCATTGTCAGGCATACATGCTGTGATGCTGATCTGTCAACTTGCAAGCTTTTTTCCTGACCTTGTGATCCTGTGGCGATCAGCTGACAGTATAGTAATGTGTGTGCACTTTCATGTAATGCCCTCAGAGCTCAATGAACACTGAGTGTACATGCAAGTCTCATGGAGACAAATGACAAGCCATTAAAGTGCTCACTGTCTGCGATGAAAGGTGCTGACGTTCTCCAATTGCCTGCTGATGTCATGCAATTTTGCATTCATGCTGCAGATGGCGACAGAGTTTGGTGTGTCCAAGCAGATGCATCTAGTCTAGAAGACTTCACCTGGAAGAATGGCAATGGAACCAATTTGGTTCATCAGCCACTGCTCCAAGTTTGGGTCTTGTTTGAGTACAGTGAGCATCATCTTCTGCCCAGTGACCCACATGCTTCCAATATCTCTCAGTATAGCGCATGATGATGCATGAGAACATGACCTACAAGCTAATTAGCCCGCAGATTTTGAGAAGTTTGATGGCAACCTGGTAACAAAGTTATCTCAGTTGGTTGTTCAATGTCATGGCTTACTGCATACGGGTTGTAATACATGAAACTTACCAGCACAGTTTTGCTTTAGAATGGGGAGAGCAAAGGCAATGTGGTATCATGCATCCATAAAGAAAAGAAAAGTCTATGCTTTTCAGCGATCATATCAGGAGCCTCCTGAGTTGGCGGCCCGGAGCTATGACTATAAGCCATACCCCGAATGGAAAGAACATTCCTAAACCTAAGGTGGATCAGGCCTATTATGTCTGGTTTTGTCTGTCTTCTCCCTTTCTAGTACTCTCCTAGATGTAAGAATCTTGTGAAATGTCAAAACAGAGTGTTCATGCAATTCGGACATAACTTTGCTTGCAGGTTCATGCTCTATATCGATCTTTGCTAAAGCGTAAGACGTAGTCTAATATTGTGACCCAACTTGGCCTGTAATTCTAGGCAGTGTGGTAATATAGTATCCGGATCCATGGATCCATAGTCCTTGAGAGCTTCCTCAAATGCTTCATGCTGTTCTTCCTTTTCTTGCAGCTTTTGCTCATATCTTGTATCAGGGCAATCCTCCTTCCACAGTCTTTATGCTCCTTGGATTTCCATTAGGCATCACTGGTGTTAAGAGTTTTAGTCTGGATCCAGAGTTGTCATCATGATGCAAGTACTAGTACTGTTGTTGCTCTGCTGTTGTCATTTCCACTAGCATCATGTCTGGCCTCATCTTGCTCCGCATGTCTGCCGCTCCCGTCTGCACGAAACCCCTCTCCACCGTAGGTTATAAGCCCTTTCCTTGTAGATCATACATCCGTACATGATTCAGTTGATGTTTCCTTTCATGCAGGCAGTGGTACAACAGCAACACATAGCAAGCTTCTTGCTTGCAAACACACCTTGCATGCTGGACAAGCTTTCAGTTTATTTGCTGGTGATTCATTTGGACAGCAAAGCTTGCTGACAATGCTCACAGCACCCCTTCAGGTGTCCCTCTGTGCAGAATGCTGGCAACAGCTGCAGCAGGGTGTTGCTCCCAGGTGTGTCGTGTAGCGTAAACAAAGTGCGCTTTGTTCACGCTACTGGCAAAGCCTTGTGTACCTACAGGCTGAGGAACTGATGGCGTGCGTAGGGCTTTGCTGTACAGCCCACAGTAGCGTAAGGTGCTTGCATTGCACCATGCAGCGACCGTACGGTGACCCTGTCGTCACCGGAGCATCTCTCTGCACACACCAGAAACAGACAACAACCAAACAAGGACCTGGCAAGGACCGTGCCGGTACCGTTCCAGGACTGTTTGACCGGACCATCACTGTGCTGTCACCGTGCTGTCACCGGACCCTGCACGGACCATGTATGCGCCATGCTTTGACCGTGCGTTGACATGCTGTCACCGAACCATGCACGCACGGAACCCAGACCCTTCCACCGCACAATGACCGTCACCGCACTTGGACCGTGCAGAACTGGACCTCGCTGTGTCACAGCAGCTGTGACCGTGCAAGGACCGATCAAACACCGTGCTGTCACGGTTCTTTCACCGTGCTGTCAGCGTGCAACAACCGCACTGTCCCTGAACGAGAGATCACCATGCTTTTACCGGAAACTAGTACTTCGGCCGCGCTGCGCGCGACCTCATACTATATGGCGCAACACCACGAAACTTGTTACCATGTCAAAGCCCAGCAGCCGATATGCTGCTTCAGTTATCGTGTATTATTTCCGGGTAAAATGCAGCTATCGGCCCAGCCAAATTCGGGCGACCAGCTGGTGGGTACAGCCCAGCCAAGCCCTTTCTCGGCCAGGTAGGGGTCGGCCTTTGACCGGCAAAAAGCTTTCTTCAGGGCTGCCTTTAGGCAGCCGGCCAATGGCCAGCTTTTGGGCCGTTTTTTAGCCCCGGGCAATTTGGCTGGCCCTTGACCGGGTTTTGGGTGGGCCAGCCGCAAATTGGCTAGGGCTTCGGCAAGCATTTACCATTACATAATGTTGTAACGGCCCCTGGCCGGCCCTTAGGCAGCTTTCGGCCGGGCTTAATGTGGCAATGTAACGGCTGCAGCCTTGTCCAAGAAACCGGGCGGCCTCTGGGCAGCCGAGTCCGGCAACAGCATGGCTACGTTTTCCTCACAAGGGGCGTTCTGGTGCGTAGTAGTCTACGAGGCAAAAGCTGGCGTCTCAAACAACATCTTCGTGGATCACTCCGAGCCAGCGGCAGAAGTATTGGCCACATGCTTCATAGGCATTAGCTGTCAGTGTCGCCCAACTCTCGCTCTTTCACAGCCTCGAGCGGCTCAATACCACTTGCAAACCTCCAACAACAACCGGCAACAGCAGCAGCACCACCACCGTTCATCAGCAACCTTCAGCAGTAGTAGCAACAGTTATCAGCAACGTTCACCAACGGCACTAACAACAGCCAGCAGCAGCAGCAGCTCAGTAGCAGCAGCAGTGGCAGCACCATCCTTTCAGCAGCAACCTGCAGTGACAGCATTCAGCAACTGTCAGCAGCATCAAGCTCAGCAACAGCATTCAGCAACAGTCAAAAACAGCAGCAACACTGAGTAGTAGCATTCAGTAAAAATCAGCAGCAGCAGCAGCAGCAATCAACACCAATGTTCAGCAGTAGCAACATTCAACAGTAGCAACGTCCAATAGCAATGTTCAGCAACAGCCTGCAGCAACCGTCAACAGCAGCAGCAATGTTCAGCAACATCATTCGCAAGCAAGAAGCAGCAGCAGCAGCAGCAGCAACAGCAACACCAACACCATTCAGCAGCAGCCTGCAGCAACAGCATTCAGCAACAGTCAACAGCAGCAACAGTAACAGCAGCAACAGTTAGTAGCAGCATTCTGCAACAATCAGCAGCAGCAGCAGCATTCAGTAGCGACAACAGTTAACAGGAACCAGCATTCAGCAACAGTCAACAACAGCAACAACAATCAGCAGTAGCCGCAACAGCATCAGCGGCAATCACCCGCAGTCAACAGCAGGTGCAGAACCACCACCATTCATCAGCAACCTTCAGCAGCAGTTGCAACAGTCATCAGCAGCGTTCAGCAACAGCAAAAACAACAGCCAGCAGCTGCAGCTCCAGTAGCAGCAGTAGTAGCAGCACCATCCCCTGAGCACCAACACTGAGTAGCAGCATTCAGCAACAATCAGCTGCGGCAGCAGCAGCAGCAACATCCAACAGTAGCAACGTTCAACAGCCTTCAGCAACCGTCAACAGCAGCAGCAACTTTCATGAACATCATTCAGAAGCAACCAGCAGCAGCTGCAGCAGCAGCACCACCACCAACTGCATTCAGCAACAGTCAGCAGCAGCAACAATAACAGCAGCCACAGCTCATAGCAGCATTCCGCAACAATCAGCGGCAGCACCAGCACCAGCACCAGCACCATGCAGCAGTAACAACATTCAACAGGAATGTTCAGCAACAACATTCAGCAACAGTCAGCAACAGCAACAATGTTCAGCAACAGCATTCAGCAGCAATCGGCAGCAGCAGCATCAGCACCACCACCATTCAGCAACCCCAGTAGCAGCAGCAGCCTGCAGCACCAGCATTCAACAACAAGCAACAGCAGCAGCTTTCTGCAACAGCATCCAGCACCAGCAGCAACATTCAGCAGCACCATACAGCAACAAGCCGCAGCAGCTGCACCATCCATAGCAACCTGCAGCAACAGCATGCAACTAGCTGCATGGGTCAACGGGCTCAAGTTGGAAATCTGCATGGGTCCTGTGACCTGTAAACTCGCAGAGAACTTTTTTATATTGATAACGAGCTGGTGACACAGCTGAATGGGTAATGCAAAATATTACTGCAAACATCTGAGTAGCAGGAAGAATGGGTCAAAATGACCTTGTTGGTATTTATATGCATGTGTATGCTTTGTATGCGGTATTAAAGATTGCAATGATTGTTGCGTTGACCCTTTGTTAATGATAGTATTTGATACAAATACCCAACAACCCATGGATTACATAACACACGGTGCAAGCCATCGACGTATTAGATACCTTAAAAGTTGCCAAATTATAAACACTGCCTTTGTGAACCATCGCTTGCAGTTGTTGCAATGCACATGCCACACACTTTATGACTTGATATATCTAGTAGGGTACTCAGACTGCTGAGTAGTAGCCAGACTTTGCCCGTCGTCCATCTAACAATGCAAGCCCATCTGGTAGTTGCATACTTCCATTGTGAGCCCGTGGACCCGCGTTGCTAGTGCATGCATGGGCATATGGAACCAGTCCTGGACATGCTGCAATGACTGCTGTTAATGCCCAGAAGCTGACTGCCTCTCACAGCAAGGCGAGAATGCACTGCAGCATGCAGCATGCTGGCAGTGCATGCACTGAGGCCACACGATACTGTCACTAGCATTGCATGGCGCATCTGTGACTGGAAGCATCTTCCTTGCAATGCAATGATGTGCTGCAATGACTGCTGTTAATGCCCAGAGGCTGACCGACTCTCACAGCAAGGCAAGAATGCAGTGCAGCATGGCAGTGCATGCATAGAAGCCACACCATACTGTCACTAGCTCTGCTTGGCGCATCTGTGAGTGAAAACACCTTGCCTGCGATGCAATGATGTGCTGCACTGACTCCTGTTAACGCCCAGAAGCTGACTGATGTGGTTCCGACACCTTGGTAATTGTGCCGCTAGCAAAGACATCCACTGCAGGCTTACGACCCTGGAGCATTGGGTCCCGTATTATTTCTGAAACACCTCCTCATTTAGGACCCACTCTGAATTGTTTTCCACTTTGGTATACTGATCAGTTACCTGAGAGCATGCACTGCTTTTGTTTGATTGCATTCTGAACCACTCTAGCATTGAAGCACAAGCCAATTTGCATTTGTTTGAGAGGCTCCTGCCGCCCCATCGACTGACCTGCTGGTTTAGCATGCGCCCTTGGTTTCCACACCATATCTATCTCCATATCCTCTGCAGCGCAAGATTCTGACAAGATGTGATGCTCCATTAAATCAGAAAGCTGGTATACAGCTGACAGCAGCACTCTGGGTAAATTGCACTGGTAGCCTATGCAGCCACTGATCATAACAACTTGTTGCAGATCTTGCTGCAGCCGGAGCAACCAATACACGGCTATACAAGCGCTGAAATCCAGACCAGGTATGCACTCTGCATCCTAGCAGATGCTGATAACAACAGCAGCGCAACACCCTGCGTATTCACGATACAGCACCTGAGTCACTCAGGCTGAGTGATCACGCTACAGCTTGAGATCCGTGGCTTGATCAATTCAAGCTCAATTGAGGTATTCAGACTTGCGACAGTACTGTGAGCGGAGCGCTGAACCGATGCCCCGGTGCGAACAGGCACAGCAAGCCAACCGGCACACCTTTCTGTGTGCGGGCTCACCGCCGCGGAAAACAACTGTAGCGCTCGTGGCTGATCGGTGAAGACGACTGCACTGTACAAGCAAAACAGGGCTGCAGACACAGTCTTGACTTGGCAGCTGTGCGGCACGCAAGAGACATAGGAACCGATGCCTTCTGTTGGTCAACGTTCGTGGCAAAACAAGACAGCTGTCATCTGTAGTATCCAGTTTGTGCAGCAACACGGTATGCTATCAGCAAGAGCCATAACACAAGGAGTACCAAAAACCTGCTGCCTGGACAAGCTTGCCTCTGAAAGACGGCAAGCCTGTGCAGTCATCAAACCTTTGTTTGGTGTGCTGTCATTTGTGTTGGCACAACTGTGCAGTCTACTTACCAGATCAGAAAAATTGCCAGGGATTGGCCCTCCCATTGCCCCTTGACTTCGACGCAGATGCAGGCGCTGACTGCTGACTGCGCCAGCAGCTCTCTTGCTGAGCAAAGGCTACCCCATTGTTTTGAATGAAGTCTAAAGCTTTGGCTTTCAAACTTGGTCATGTAACATGCAAGGCCATGGTGAGTCAGTCTGGTGTTCAAGATTGGGATGCTGAAGTACACAACCATGTACAGCTGTGCGTACATGTGGACCTGAATTTATGGCTCAAGCTGTACCTACATGTTGTACAGCTGAATGAATGTGAAAAAAAATGATAAAGGGTGGGACCCAGTGGGGGTCCAACAGTGGGTCCCCAAGTACTCAAGCAACATGGTGAAATGTGCAAGCATTGTGTGATCGCAGACGGAATGACAACCTTGCATTCATATAGATGCAGCTGCATGCAAAATCCCTTACATCTCATGCAAGCAATTGCGGACCTGCAATCCTTAACCCACTTGATCTCATTGTACTTGTCCTTCTTGCTATCCTCAGCCTCTTTCTGTGCTATCTCTGATGGGTCACGGCGCTCCAGCAGTATTGAACCATCCTCTTTGTAGACCTTCTTGTAAGTGCCCTTTGGCTGGAGTTCAATCATGGCATGGTCATGACCCTTGTACACATACTTATGCATATACTTGATAGCCTTGATGGTGCAAACAATCTTGGCATTGATGTGGCAATTTTACTTCAACAATAGCTGTGGGTTGTACGGCACCACATAATCGTTATACAACTTGACCCCACCCTTTTCCACATAGCGTCCATTCTGACGCCTGCTCATACACAGAGTTTCATAGTTGCTTGGAGGCAGAAGAGGCACTCATGATATACTCCCATTGTCTTTTGAAGGTACCTGCGGTATAGAGGCACACCATCTGCCGTTTCGGAGGACTGCTCTTGAAAGTCTTTAGGGAAACCCTTGCGACAGATCCCGTCACAGGTGCAGGGAGCATCCCTGTTCAGAGCACCACATGGACCAGGAATCATGCAAGAGGACACTATATGGTACAGGCGGGGGTGGTCTGCCTCATCAGGGATCTCAGCACATACAATGCTGTCATAGTGTTCATAGTGTTCACATAGTGAATGGTGTTCACAATTATGCAAGACGTCCTCCCTGCCAAGATCAGCAATATGTGGGCATGTGGCAGGCCATGCTTCTGGAACTCCACTACATGCACCCTGCCAGCACACTTGCCGAAAAACTGTCCTTGCTCAACATCATGCAGAAGGGCTTTCAGCTTGCCAGCAAATACGCGGGACACCAAATCAGGGCAGTCTTTAGGATTTTGGCCATGCAATAACTCCCTGAGAATCCCGTCCCATTTTGGGTTGGTGGTCATGGTGATGAACAGGCTGGGTTTTCCTTTCACACGCACCAAAGCCATGGCGTCCTGCAACATAACAGAATAATCAGCCAATGAAGTCAAGTTTTGGGGAAGAGGTGGGTGGAGGGGTTGGGTGGTAGGGGGGCAGGGGCAGGAGGGTTGAAAGGGTGAGAGTGATATATACAGCTGACAGCTTGATGAGGGGAGGCCATGTGAATGAGCAGAGGTAGGCGCATAGGCTTCCATGCGCATGTTACGCATCCATGCAGGGATGCGTCAATAAAAAAGCTGAGCTGGTCATGGACAGCTCAGAAACACTTTCAAGGCAGGTCACATCATGCCAGGACAGCATGTCTGCAGCGCCTTTGTACAGGTCAGCTCTGATGTTATCTTGACTCCAGCGCAAGTACTATACTCAGCCTTTGCATAGGCATCATAAAGGTACTCCTACATTGAAGTAACCAGTATGATCTTATATCAAGCAAACCTCAAGCAAACCAAAGCTGACAAAATGTTCATGATGCACATCAGTCAAATCACACGATGCAGAAAGCTCATTGATGTCAATGATACGGCAGCTTACCTCACATAGCTTACGGCATCTCAAGAAGCACATGTTGTCAACAACCATTGGCCGCTTCTGCATGTAGTAAGCCGCAAACTCCCGGGGGCTGATCTGCTTCCGCTTCTTGATAGCATTGCCTTTGATCTTCCTGCATTCATGAGCAAAGTTGGATGGTGTTCAGCCATGTAAGTTGTCAAGATTGCGCATTATTGTCATTTGCTTGTAGTCAGGAAAGAAAAGAAAAAGAAAAAGAATAAATCATGCATCAATATGAGCATGCATGCTATCTTAAGTCACCCCAGGATCGCATGAAGTAGGGGCGCCAACCCCACTTGCCATTGCACAACAGCAACACAAAATGCAATGAATTTGTCAAATGATGCTTGGCATCTATGAGGACGACGCCTCCCTGCTTTGAGTTGATCACAATGTCGTGCAGAAAGCATGTGTCAGGCCTTATCCGAGTGGGGTCATCATCAAAGTCCTCTGGCAAGATGGCTGCAATTGCATTGGCTGGTTGGCTGTGTTGGCGGGTTGTAACGACGGCCATCAACTTCACCTGTGCATAGTAGATAGAGTTAAAGAATGGAACAAAAAATCTGCAGTATGTGGGCCTGCAAAATACCAAGCAAATTGCAAGTGTGGGCTAATGCAAGAAGGACTCACCAATATCTGTATGCAGTACCATGTTGTCATTGGACTGTTAAACATCCACAGCCTTGAACAGCTCCGGGCTGCCGCCTTAGGAGGCTCCCGTTATGATCGCTGAAAAAGCGTAAACTTTTCTGTTCTTTTTCACAGCCTTGAACTCTCTGACCGACGGGTTTATGCGATGCAACCCTTGCTGCAATTCAGACATGACTTCACGATTCAGCTCTCCGGCCACCTTGAGTGACATGCGATCATCCAACTCATCACCATAATAGGTATACACTTGCAAAAAAGTGGGCTTAGTGCCAGATGTGGGCACAGATAAACCTATGCGGTGATGAGCTCTCAAGCCTGCCCAAAAGCTATGTATGCGATCCATATCAATTTTGAGATCCTTGACACATGTAGAAAGAATCACAAATTCCTGCTTTGCAACGATGCATGAGAACAGCGTACAAGTAAGAATGGAGCACAGGAAGGGGTGTCGCCTGATGAGGCCATCTGAAAACAACAGTTGTACGCGCGATGGATTTAAAAAAAGACTGCGAAAACGGGCTGTCACCATTCAACAATTTAGCCAAGTAAGGGGGTATCTCCTTCAACGCTGGCAGTTGCACAGCCCTTTTTACAAAACATCCATAACAGAGGCGCTTATGGTCCGGCAATATCTGCGCTGTTGCAGTTCCATCTGTTTGCTCATGAAGCCAGTGCATAGCATCACATTTGCTGCATACATAAGCCATCTCCCCCAAATCGTGCAATGGGTGATCAGTTTGTGCAATGCAAAAGGGGCCAACGTTTCGGGTCTGTTGGAGCCGGACTGCTTTGTTGCGCTGTCTACGTTGCCGTGCCGCCGCATTGGTGCGCTGTCTGCTCTGCGTTGAGCTCTGCCTGCTCTGCAGGAACTGCCTGCTCACTCAATCTACGTCTGATTCGTGTGGCGTCTGCCTACTCAACAGTCTCTGCTGCTCTTGCTGCTCTCTTCTTTCCGGCGTCGCTGGCGCGGTGACCACTAACGACGCTGCGTTTACGTATCGATCAGCCTGAGACCTGGCTTGCACAACAGAAGGTGAACTACAGGCAACCGGGGACACAACCTTTCAATGCAAAGGGTTGTGCTCACGTCGCACTGTAGGACAACGCAGACATACCCGACATTACCGAGGCAGATCACAGGCCAGCTGTGCAACATTTCGTGTGCCGGTCTGTCTACAGGGCAATCAGTACAATCAGATGATGGTGTCTATATCACTGCGTGCTGACATCTATGCACACGGCGGTTTCCACGCCAGTTTGTGGCAAAGCACAGCTGATCATGCGCTACAGCCAGTGGGCATATACAGTGGTCGTCAAAAGTCTGTATCCAAAACCAGTCCTTGCTTAGCAGAACAGTTCGTGTGCGATGACAGCTCAATCTGACTACGGTACGGCCAGGTAGGCCTAGTAAACCATCGAACGCGTGTGTAGGTGGGACCAGTGCGGCAGATATCGTCCGTAGCGCTAGCTGCAGAGCTTTGACCCTGACTGTGCGTTGACCTAGGAAACCTGTTGTCAGCAGAGGGCAAGTTTGCTGCACAGCAGCAAGCCAAAGCCATAGGCAAGCAGGCCTCGAGAGGGCAGTGCTGTCTGTAAAAACAGGCCAGCTTTCTTTTGTAGTATCCAGTTTGTGCAGCAAAGCAGTGTGCTGTTAGCCAGAGCATTTTCACAGAAGACAAGGAGTTTGCTTGTTGAGCAAGC
>JAABUS010007138.1_pt1 | contig 13037 bp, 20 predicted proteins | sample 5560161 | NCBI WGS metagenome assembly JAABUS01 (sample SAMN10711885, study PRJNA513376) | rock metagenome | isolation source: Antarctica rocks | place: Antarctica: Victoria Land, Trio Nunatak nord | collected 2016-01-04 | reverse complement strand
CTGGAAGCCTGCGCCGCACCCCGCCGCAACCCCACCAACCCACCCGGCACCCCACTCAGCGACACAGTTCACGGTCCGGGGACCTCCGACGTGATCGATCCCGACGGCGCCCACAGCGACACCGAAAGCGGGCCCTTGACCTACCCCCAACGCCTCGGCCGGGCGTTCGTGGAACTCCTCGAACACCTCCCCGCAGACAAACTTCCCCAACACGGCGTTGCCAACGCCTCCATCGTGGTCACTATCGACGCCACCACCCTGGCCACCGGCATCGGCGAAGCCACCCTCGACACCGGCACCACTCTCTCCGCCGCCGAAGCCCGTCGGCTCGCCTGCAACTCGGGGCTCCTCCCCATCGTGTTGGATGGGCCGTCGAAGATCCTCGACCTCGGCATGTCCCAACGCCTCTTCGACCGCAACCAACGCCTCGCCCTCGCAGCCCGCGACAAAGGCTGCGTGTGGGCTGGCTGTGACCGGCCACCCGCGTGGTGACAACTGCTACTGTACCTCTATGAGAGCCGCACTTTACCTCCGACAGTCCCGCGACGCCCTACAGAACGGGCTCGCCATTGAACGTCAGCGCCAAGACTGCGCCAAACTGGCAGCCGAACGCGGTTGGGACGTGACCGCCGTCCTGACCGACAACGACCTCTCAGCGTCGAACGGGAAGGTCCGACCCGGCTACGAAGAGCTGCTGGGCATGGTCGACGCCGGCTCGGTCGACGTCATCGTCGCCTATCACGTCGACCGGCTCACCCGTCGCCTGTCCGACCTGGAGCACCTGATCTCCAGGTGCGAGAAAGCCTCTGTGAGGGTCGCCACCGTCTCCGGTGACATCGACCTCTCCACCGACGCTGGCAGGCTGGTAGGGCGCATCCTGGGCTCGGTGGCGGCGGGTGAGGTGGAGCGCAAGAGTGCGCGGCAGAAGCGAGCGGCGCTTCAGGCAGCCGAGGCGGGCAAGCCACCCACCCGCAGGGCGTTCGGCTTCACCAACGGCGACCACGACCCGAGCGAGGCGCCCGCCTTGCAGGAGTTGTACCGGCTGGTGCTGGCCGGGATGTCGATGCTGGCGGCGACCCGCTGGCTCAACGACCGTGGGCACACCACCACCACCGGGAGGCCGTGGGACCGTTCCTCCACCCGCAAGATGCTGCTCAACCCGCGAAACGCCGGGCTGCGGGCGCATAACGGGGAAGTGATTGCGCAGGGCACGTGGCGACCGATTGTGGACGAGGCGACCTGGCGGGCGGTGGTCGAGCTGGTCGCCGACCCGTCCCGGTCCCGGACCCGGAACGCGGTCCGCTGGCTCGGTGGTGGACTCTACCGCTGCCACTGTGGCGCCCGGGTCCGCGTCAACTACTCTCACCACGGCTCGCGGGTGTACCAGTGCCAGGCGTCGGCGCACCTCTCCCGCAACGCCGACCCGATCGACGAGCTAGTGGAGGGTGTCGTGGTGGCACGTCTTCGCCGCGCCGACCTCGCCGACCTGCTCGCGGTCGAGACCGGCGACGACGTACCAGCCTTGCGCGACCAGGCGGCCGCCGAGCGGCTGAGGCTCGACCAGTTAGCCTCCGACTACGCGGCCGGGCTGCTCACCGGCAGACAGGTGCAGGTCGCCACCGAGAAGATCACCGAACGGCTCGAAGCCGTCGAGCGGACGCTGGTCGAGGCTGGACGTGGCACCCGTCTTGGTCCGCTGCTCGGCGCACCCGACCCCGGCCAGGCATGGCTCGACGCCGACATAGCCATCCGCCGTGCCGTCCTCGACACCCTTGCCGTGGTGACGGTACTGCCGGGCACACTTGGGCGCGCACCGTTCGACCCGGCGACCGTGGACTTCACGTGGAAGGGTGCAACACAGTGAGCGGCGAGGAGACGGCGCGCGTAAAGGTGATATGCGGGGCCTGCGGGCGGACCGTGTGCCATATCGTCGACACCGGGCGCGGGGTGGTGTACAAGCTCAACTTCGGGCCAAAGGGCACCCCGCTGAACTTCGACCCCGCCACAGTGTTTTGCCCGGAGCACGGCTGGCCGGACTTGGAAACGTCTGCGGTGGCGAAGAAGCTGGAGACGGCGCGCAGCACCGGCAAGGTGACGACACACCGCGCGGCGTGTTCGCGGCCCCGTCGCGTTGCCATGTAGACTGGCAACCGCTCGGAGAAGGATTCACCGCCTTAAAGTTGGCGGCGTCCCAACCACTACGGCGCAGGCGAGCACCTGCGGCTACTTCATGTTGCATATGGAGGCCGCAAGTGGCTCGCCCTTCGTTATCTGAAGCTTCACTATCTCAGCGGCAGCGGCTCAACGCGCTGCAGCGGTTCCGCCAGCCCGACGACCCCGATATCGCCGAGGCTCGCCGCGACCTAGTCGCTCTCACACTCGAAGACCACGTCCGCCAAGTCGTCGACGCGGCACCGGCGCTGACCGTCGAGCAGCGGGCGAAGGTGGCCGCACTGCTGCTCAGTGGCGGTGGTCGCGATGGCTCCTGACAACGAGAAGGACCGCCCGGCTAAGGCGGCCCCAACAGTCTCGACGGCGATCTCGACTAAGGCCAGTCTAACCGACAGCCCGCTAGAAGTTCTGGTGTCACGTGACACTCTGCGGGTCGACCGGATCGACCCGGATCCCGCTGACGGTGGCGATCGCGGACCTCAGGAGGACTACGACCCGGCCCGGCTGGAGGTGTACGACCGGGACGCGCTGGCCGAGTGCGAGACGGTCATCGAGCGCGGGCTGGAGACCTTCTATGCGATCGGCAGATCGCTGCTCACCATCCGCGACCGTCGCTTGTACCGCGAGCAGTACGGCACCTTCGAGGACTATCTCCGGGACCGCTGGGGCATCGATCGCACCTACGCCAACCGGTTGATCCAGTCGGCGAAGGTGGTCGAGACGTTGCCAATTGGCAACACCCCGACCAGCGAGGCGCAGAGCCGAGAGCTGGTCCCGCTCTTGATGGCCGGCCAGCCGGAGGAAGTGCGTCGCGTTTGGGCTGAGGCCAACGAGCGGACGGGCAACAAGCCAACCGCCGCCGTGATCCGCCAGGTCCGCGAGGACCGGAACGCCAAACCGGAGACAACCAGACCGGAGGTCGTCGAGCCGAAGCCACGACGCCGGCCGTTGCCTGATGCCTACTGGGACGCGATCTACGACTTGGAGAAGATCGTCAAGCGTCTTGAGCGGCTGCACCGCGACGACCGGTTCCTCGTGAACCGCAAGTCGCTGATCGACAAGCATGCGCGAGGACTGAGCGACGTGCACGACCGGCTATTCGACCTCGACGGCGACTTGAGCGATACGCCGAGCGTGTGCCACGAGTGCGACGAGCGGTTGGTGCCTGGCGAGGGCGACCCCCTCCGTAACCGGTGTTCAGGCGGTTGCGGATGACCGGCGTGAACGTCACCGGCTGCATCGTCGTCGACCTCACCGACGTGGCCGAGGCCCGTCAACGGCACCGGGTCGGCGCCCTCGCGACCGCGCCGCATGGTGCGGCCGTCGAACTAGTCGTCGGACCGTTGCGGGTCACCCCGGACGCGGTAAGGCTTCTCCGTCAGTACGCCGAAGAGCGGCATCTCGACGTCGTCGTCAAGGGTGTGGGGTACGCGGTCGGAAACTGGGTGTCGGCCTTGCGCACCGGCGAGCTGCTGGGGTTGTTGTTGTGAGCGCGGGCGCCGGAGGGTTCGGCCACGACTTCCCCGAAGTTCCGGTTCCGCCGCCTTGGGATGAGGAGGAGCGACCTGCCTCGCTGGAGTCCAAGCACCGCGGGCAGGTGCGGATGGCCTACCGACTCGCCGATTCTCACGCCGATCTCTTGATGCACGTGCACGGCATCGGCTGGCACGCCTGGGACGGTCGTCGCTGGGTTGAGGACAACCAAGGAGAGGCGAAACGCGCGGTCCTCGAAGTGCTCCGAGACGCCCTCAGCACGAGCCTCGGCGACAAGGATCTACGCGCCGACGTCAACAAGTGCGAGTCGGCGGCCGGGGTGGCCGGCGTGCTCGACCTCGCGGCCGCACTGGAGCCGTTCGCGTTCACGGTGGCCGATCTCGACGCCGACCCGTACCTGCTGAACGTCGGCAACGGCTGCCTTGACCTGCGGACGTTCGAGCTGCGAGCCCACGACCCGTACGACCGGATCACCAAGGTGACGAATGGCGCCTACACCGACGAGCCCGGCCAACGCTGGGCCACCTTCTTGGACCGGGTACTACCTGATCCCGAGGTGCGCGACTTCCTGCAGCGCCTCGTCGGGGTCGGTCTCCTCGGGGTCGTCGTCGAGCATGTGCTCGGCATCCTGACCGGCGTCGGGCGCAACGGCAAAGGGGTGTTCTACGGCGCCCTTGGCTATGCCCTGGGTGACTACGCGACCGTGGCCGAGCCCGACCTGTTCATGCACCGCGAAGGCGCACACCCCACCGGTGAGATGGACCTACGCGGTGTCCGGTGGGCCGTCGTCTCCGAGAACGACAAAGGACGACGGTTGGCCGAGGCCACCATGAAGCGGCTCACCGGAGGCGACGAGATCAAGGCCCGCCGGATGAGGCAGGACTTCGTACGATTCAAGCCCTCGCACACCCCCATCCTGGTCACCAACCATCTGCCGGTCGTCGCCGGAGACGACCCGGCGCTGTGGGCTCGGATGCGCGTCGTCCCGTTCGACGTGGTGATCCCCACCGCTGAACGTGACGTTCACCTAGAGGAACGCCTCCAGCTCGACGCCGACGCCATCTTGAGCTGGGCCGTCGCCGGCTACCGCGACTACCTCGACCGTGGCGGCCTGGCCGAACCGAAGGCCGTGACCGTCGCCACCGACGACTACCAGAAGGAGTCCGACGCTGTCCGCCGGTTCGTCGACGACTGCTGCATCGTCAACCCGCACATGTGGGTCACCACCGGGGACGCCTTCCACCGCTGGAGCCATTGGTCTGTGCAGGACGGTGCCGAGCAGATGAGTCGCAAAGCGTTCGGCCAAGCACTCGATCGGCTGGGGTACCCGGCCGGCAAGGGAGGCCGTGCGGGTCGTCAACGCAAGGGAATCGGCCTCTACGCAGACGACCAGGAGGCAGACGAATGAGCAAGAAGCGGAACGCATGGAACGCATTACCAGGTTCGCCCTACGCGCGCACGTATTCAATGTTTACCGGAGATGCGTTCCATGCGTTCCCGAAACCCTCTGACCTGCAAGAACTTCGGGGAGTGAGTGAACAATGACCGAGCGACAGCTGCTCGACGCCGTACGGGACGCCTGCCGCTGGGCCGGTCTGATGACCTTTCACACGTACGACAGCCGGCGGTCTGAGCCGGGCTTCCCCGACCTGTGCATCTGCGGTCCGAGCGGCCTGTTGTTCAGGGAGTTGAAGTCCAGCAGGGGCAGGCTGACCGCAGACCAGCAGACCTGGCTGGACAGGCTCGCTGCGGCTGGCGCGGACGCTGCTGTCTGGCGACCCGACTCGTGGCCTGACCGGGTGCTCGACGAGCTCGCCCGGATCGGTGGACGGCTCGGCACCCGAACCGAGGCGACAGCATGATCGGCCGTGACGTGCAGCCCCCGACCATCTGCCCCAGCTGCGGAGCCGATGAGATGGGATGTCAAGTCAAGTCCGGACTGTCGGGTCGTCGTTGTTGCGACGAGTGTGGTCACGGTGTCGAGCACCACGATGGTGACGGTGTCGAGCACCACGATGGTCACGGTGTCCGTCGATGACCGTCAGCATGAGGCAACCGATCATCCGCCCAGCCGAAGCTCCAGCCCGGATCAACTGGCCCGAGCTGATCGACCTCGCCGAACGGGTCGGAATCAAGGTCTGGCGGTACGACAAGAAGATCGGTCGCGTCGTCGTGGTGGAGTCCGACGTTGTCGATCGCCACGATCACGACGATGTCGAGGTCGATTCTTTTAGTGCGGCACGCGCGTCGCCCCCAGCAGATAGCGATCACTTACACACAAGACCTGAAATGAATCCCAAAAAGGAGCAGCAGCCATGACGAAGATCCCCAACCCGCCCGCCGGCACCGGCCCCGCTGGTCGTCACCTTTGGCGTGCGGTGTTGACCGGCTTCGAGTTAGCCGAGCATGAGACTGTGCTGCTGCGACAGGCCGTGCGGACGGTCGACGTGTGCGACAGCCTCCAGCGCGTACTTGACGCCGAAGGAGTGATGTCCACCAGCCGACTCGGTGATGCCAAGGTTCACCCCGCGCTCGTCGAGCTGAGGCAACAGCGGCTGACGCTGGCGAGGCTGGTCGTGGCGCTGAGGGTCCCCCTTGGCGACCAAGAAGACCAGACACCCGCCAACACCTCGGCGACCGTTGCCCGGTTGCAGCGCCGTGGGCTTCGCGGTGTCTATGGGGGTGCCTCGTGAGGCTGCGAGGGCAAAAAGTGCCCGATCCCGCCGTAATCCTCGCCCACCTCGACGAGATCGAGCCATGGCCGCAGGAGTGGCCACTAAGCGAGCAGGAAAACCTAGGGCTGTACTTACAGGTGGCCCGTGCCCGGTCCGCCGTCGCCGCCGCGTTCTACGGCATGACCACCTTGCAGACGATGCAGGTCGAGCGAACCCGCACAAAGGATCGCCCGTGAACATCTTCGAGCAAACCCCCGGTGAGCTGACCGACCGCGAGATTGAACTCGCCATGGCTGAGGTTTGCGCCGGTCGTGACGCCGCTGCTGGCGCTGGTGAGTCGCTGAGGGCGCACCAGCTCGCAGCCGTGCTCGAGGTGCTGGCCGTCGAGCGGGACTCCCGTCGGCATCTGGCGGCGGCCGTCGACGCCATCGACTTCGTGGGAGTCGCGGTGGTGTTGGTGGAGCGGCCGGGCGAGGACTGAGCAAACTGCGGTATCTGCAGTTTGGGGTCGTGGGCGTGTCGGGATTGTCGACATGTCGACTCGGCACGTATGCTGGGAGTGCTGCCTGAGAACTCGGCAGCGGCGAGCACCGCCGGACCGCGTTGCTGGTTCCTGTTTTATCGGCCTTGACTGGCTCGGGCGCAACCCGCCCAGGCATCGGCCCGAGGGACCGCGACGTCACCACCGCCGGTTGCGCGTGGCACGGAGGTTTACAGTCACACCGCCGGCAGCGGATGGGCACCGGCCGGGGAGGCATCCCCAGGGGGCGCGGCACGCGCCTGGGAGTGTTCTGGGCTTCCGTTTCAGCGTGATTCGACGCACGCCTTTGGCGTGCCCACTGAAACGGAGAAACATCCATGACTACCACTTTGAGTCCGCAGTCCGCGGACCCCGTACTGATCGACTCCATCCGGAGCAACCGGCAAGCCACCTGGCAGGAGGCCTTCGACCTGGCGAAGCGTGCCGACGAAGAGCACCGCAGCTTCACCGCTAACGAGCAGCGCGACTACGACCAGGCCGTAAACATGCTCGACGCATACGATCGGCGCCTCGTTCAGGTCCAAGAGGAAACCCGCCGCTACGAGACAACCGCCGGGGCTCTCCGCAACCTCGGTGCCCGTGACACGGGACCGATCCAGCGCGGCGGCGATGAGCTTCGGTCGTTCCTACGCGGCGGCCCCGGCTCACCTCGCGTGTTCGACGTCCAGCCGTCCGGCAACGAGTTCCGTACCCTGTCGAAGCTGACAGCGGCGGCCGGCTCCAACGTGGTCCCAACCTCGTTCTACGGCCAACTGGTGCAGCACATGGTGGAGACGTCACCGATCCTGGACTACGCCACCGTGTTGCAGACCAGCGGCGGCGAAAACCTGCAGGTGCCGAAGACTACAGCCCACTCGGCTGCCGCGATCGTGTCTGAAGGTGCCGCCATCGCGGCCTCGGACCCGGCGTTCGGTCAGGTCACCCTCGGTGCCTACAAGTACGGGCTGCTGATCCAGGTGAGCCGTGAGCTGGTCGACGACCAGTCCGTCGACTTGGAGTCCTATCTGGCGGATCAGGCCGGCACGGCGCTGGGTCGAGCGTTCGGCTCACATGCCGCGACCGGCACCGGCACCGGCCAACCTCGAGGGTTCAGCGTGGATGCCACCGTCGGCGCCACGTCGCCAACCGGCACCGTCGGCGCACCGAGCTACGACACGTTGGTGGACTTGCAGATGAGCGTCCTGCCGGCGTACCGCAGCCGAGCGGTTTGGATCATGCGCGACTCCACGATCGGGGCCGTGAGGAAGCTCAAGGATACGACCGGGCAACCGATCTGGACTGACAGCATGGCCGCCGGTCAGCCCCCGCTGTTACTTGGGTCGCCAGTGATCTCAGACCCGTTCCTCGCAGCCACCGGCCTCAACGCGCGGAGCGTCTTCTACGGCGACCTGAGCAAGTACTTCGTCCGCATCGCCGGTGGTGTGCGCTTCGAGCGAAGCGACGAATTCAGCTTCGGCAACGACCTGGTTACCTACCGGGCGCTGCTGCGGGCTGACGGTGTCCTGGTCGACACCTCCGGTGCCGTCAAGGTCGCGGTTGGGGCTGCCACCTGAGCGGTGGCGTTCGCCCTGTCTGACAACTGAATAGGACTCCCACCGGGTGTGTTCGCGCAGGTCCGGTGGGAATGGTGGCCTTACTCGGGTCACCAGCGGCGCGCCCCCCGTTTCGTCGGCGGGACGCCCGGCCCCCCGGTCTCCTTTGACTTCACGGCCGGTTGGGTCGGGCAGGGTGCGCCTCGGCGGTGCCGGGCAGTCCGAGCGGCGCGGGTCGTCATCCCCGCGTGGCTCAGTAGGGAGTCGCCCCCGAGCCCGGCACCGCCCCCCCTCCTCCACTCCCTGCTGGTGATCATGCCGATAGAGGCGGCGTCCCTCTCCGGCGTTTTTTCCCAACACAAGGCAAGCTCAGAGAACGCGCATAGATGCCCGGCGTCCCCTCACGTCTTCGAGACGACAGCCGAAGCAACCGGCAGCTTCAACGTCTGTCGGCTCGGCAGCATCCCCGCATCGGTGACATCTCGCCGTCAGGACGCTTTCAACGACGTCGGCGCCTTCAAGAAGCGCCCCGGCGAGACGCCGTGCTGCCTCTGGACTGATAGCTCGCGGGACTTCGTCACCGGAAAACTGGAAGGCCATCCCTGGCGGGCACCCATACTCCTGGGTAGGCAAGTCGTCGACAGCTGACACCGAGAGACGGAAGAACGGTCGGCCGGCGTGGTCTCGATCGTCACGGTGATACTCAGTGAGTAGATCTCGGTAATGGCGTACAAAGCTGCGATCTGGAGCGGTGCCATGAAGTTGCTCATGTTGCTGGCACCACGGGCCACAGTAGGAAGTCACGGCCACCGCCTCTCTAGCTCGACGTTCACCGCGCCGAGCCCACTGATGAATGCCGATTGCATAAGGTCCCCTTCGCTTCGAAGTACGGTAGCAAAGGTAACCTAGCACCCGCCTGGTGCGAAGCTCACCACATCACACCCTGGTCCCGGGGCGGGCCCACCGATCTGACCAACGGCGCCCTGGTCTGCGGATACCACCACCGGCTATTGCACAAAGGCGAATGGGCCATCACTCTCGCCGCCGACGCCATCCCCGAAATCATCCCGCCGCATCGCATCGACCCCCACCGGCGACGCATCCGGCACCAACGCCACAAACCCCGACCCGGATAGCGGTGGCCTGGCCCCGGTCCGCTGATTCGCTGATTCGCTGATTCGCAGGCGAGATCTCGTCCGTGAGGACAAGAACGTCGCCGACTCGGCGTCAGGACAGCCGGCGGACCCAAGAGGTCGTCGACCACAGGCGACCGAACTTCTCTCCAACGTCAGGCAGCGTTCCGGCACGCTCGAAGCCGAGACGCCGGTGCAGCGCCTCGCTCGCTGGGTTCGGCTCGGCCACGATGCCGATCGCCAACCGGTTTCCTAGGGTCTCGAGCCGATCGAGCAGAGCGGCGTAGAGCGCAACACCAGTGCCCTGCCCACGGGCGTCCGGCGCCAAATAGATCGTCGTCTCCCGCGTACGGTCGTAGGCGGGCCTGGGCCGAAACTGACCAGAGTAGGCAAACCCCTGCACGGTTCCGCTGTCTGCGGAGGCAGCGACGAGGAATCCGTCCCGGTCGTCCAAACCCGCCAGCTTGCTCACCCAGTGGTCGACGGTCGGCGGCTCGAGGACGAAGCTGTAGTGGGTGCGTGTCACCACATCCGCGAAGATGTCAGCGATGCGGGGGAGGTCGTGCCCTTCCGCGTCGCGCACTTCCACAGGGCGCGCAGGCATCGAGGAGCTGCTCAAGTGTCCGGCGTGAAGACGTAACGGACGTCGGGCTCTCGCTCCTCGTTGTCGCCGTCGGTCCACTGCACCGGGACAAAGCCATGGCGTTCGTAGAAGCACCGGGCTCGAACGTTGCTCTGAAAGGTCCACAACTGCACACCGCCGGAAAGTTCCTGCTTTGCCAGCTCGACGAACCGGGAGCCAAGCCCTCGCCCGGTGAACGCCGAGTCGATGTACAGGTGCTCTAGCCAGTCCGGCTGCCTCAGGGCCAGGAAGCCCACTAATACCCCGCCTGCCTCCGCCACCCACACGGCGTACTCCTCGAAAGCGACAGCGCGCATCCACCGACGCATGTCTTCGAGGGGGTGCGCCGGTGCTGGAATTGCACCGAGGCTCTGCTGTCGCACTCGCCACAGCAGGTCCGCCGCTGCGTCGGACTCGTCCGAGCGAGCTGTTCGTAGGCGACCAACTGGCGTGCCGCTGCCCGCGTCGAGGGAGAGCTTGGCGTCGGCAGTCCCCTTCTCCGACGACTCCTTCTCAGACGACTCAGTCGGCATCGCGGATCACTGCTAGCGCCGCGCCAAGGTCCGTCGGGTATGCCGAGGAGAACTCAACCCACTCCCCGCTGTTCGGGTGAGTGAACCCGAGTCGCACTGCGTGCAGCCACTGACGCGTCAGGCCCACCCGTCGAGCCAGCACGGGATCAGCGCCGTAGGTGAGATCTCCGACGCACGGATGGTGCAGAGCGCTCATGTGCACACGGATCTGGTGAGTGCGCCCCGTTTCGAGCTTGATCTCCAGCAGCGAGGCGAACCGGTGCGCCTCGAGAGTCTCGTAGTGGGTGACGCTGGAGCGACCGCCTTCTCCGACTGTGTACTTGTAATCGTGCTTACGGTGCCGCGCGATCGGTGCATCGACGGTTCCGCGTAGTGGGTCTAGGTGGCCCTGGACGAGAGCATGGTATGTCTTGTCGACCTCGCGCTCCCGGAAAGCGTGCTTGAGCCGCGAGTAGGCAAGCTCGGACTTCGCCACGACCATCAGGCCGCTCGTTCCCACATCGAGTCGCTGGACGATGCCGTGCCGCTCCGGCACGCCGGACGTCGCGATCGTATGACCGGCGCCCGCCAGGTGACCCAGCACTGTGGGGCCGGTCCAACCTACGCTCGGATGTGCCGCCACGCCTACCGGTTTGTCGACCACCACAAGGGCATCGTCGTGGTGGACGACACGCAGCCCCTCCACCGTCGCCGGGACCACCGACACGGGTTCGGCTGCGGCGGGGATCAGCACCTCAAGGAAGGATCCCTCCTCGACCCGCTCGGACTTTGCCGGCGTCGCTCCGTCGAGCTGTACGTCACCGGCAGCGACGAGGTCGGCGGCCTTGGTGCGCGACAGCCCGAACATCCTGGCGATAGCCGCGTCCACCCGCTCCCCGGCCAAGCCGCCGGGCACGTGCACCACCCTGCGCTCAGGCGACGGCGTCACGGTACCGGCGCCCGGTCGTTCCTCTCGTTGACTCTGTCGCCCTCGACCGTTCCGTCGAGATGGACTCCACGCAGGCTGAGTACGACGAACAGGGCGGCCGCAACACAGATCGCGGAATCAGCCAGGTTGAACACCGGCCAGTTCGGAAGCTGGAGGAAGTCGACCACCTGACCCCGCAGCGGCCCGGGCTCCCGGAAGATGCGGTCGGTCACGTTCCCTAGCGCGCCGCCCAGCAGCAGACCGAGCGCTGTCGCCCAGCCTGCACTGCGGATGCGTCGAGACATCGTGACGCAGACCACGATGACGGCAAGGGCGATGAACGACAAGACGACGGTGTAGCCAGTGCCCAGGCTGAAAGCCGCTCCAGGGTTGTGAGTCAGCCGCAGCTGTAGCCAGTCGCCGAGGATCGGTTGTGGGCCGCTCTCGGGCAAGGTGGTCTGTGCCCACCACTTGGTGCCCTGGTCGGCAGCGAAAACTGCGAGCGCCACTGCCACCCACAGCGCCATGATGCGGTGGGAGCTCGCCTCAGGAAGCGACGAGGCGTCGTCGGTCAGCGACGTTCCTGTCGTTGTTTGCATTCCATGCACAGTGTCGCACGCGGGAATGCCTGCAACCGCATCTTGCCGATCGGTTTCTCACACGACTCGCACCGCCCGTAACGACCTTCGTCGATGCGTGTCAACGCGGCTTGCACGAGAGCGAGGTTCTCGCGGGCATTGCGCGCCATCGTCATCTCCTGGTCACGCTCGAAGGTGTTCGACCCGACGTCGGCCTGGTCGTGACCGGCGCCTTCGCCGCCTTGACGCAGAAGCTGACTGATCTCCTCTTCGGCCGAAGCGATCTCGACCTCCAGACGCTCGGCATCGGCCTGCAGGGTGGCGCGCACATCCGCGACCTGCTTGGGCGTCCAAGGCTTCTCGCCGGGGCGCACGGCAAGTTTCACTGCGCTCTTCCGCTTCGCCGCGCTGGCCTTGGTCGCCGTGGCCTTCTTTGTCGGCGTTCTCGCCGGGGCCCTCTTCGCTGACGACTTGGCAGTCTCAGGTGCCACTGTCTGCTCAGCCTGGGCAGGCGACGTCTTCTTCGCAGCCATCTCCGGCCTTTCTGCATTGGCGGCACCGCGGGTGCGGTGCGGAGAGGATAGCGCCTGGCTCCTCGGCTTCAAACGTCAACGCTGTGAGGTGCGTCAGTTCCAGCGCCGCCCAGGCGACTAACGGCTGGCGGCACGTAGGGCCCCTCACCTAGGATGGCGTCGCCGCACAGCGTTGATGAGGCCATCACCTCGGAGTTGCCGGAAGAACGGTCGAGACACCTGACCTACTAGAACCGGCGGCGGCTACAAGGAAGCGGGCAACCGAGCTACTGCAACACCTCGGTAGCCAAGAAGGGTGGTACCGCGGAATCTGGCCC
>JAABUS010007137.1_pt1 | contig 13038 bp, 13 predicted proteins | sample 5560161 | NCBI WGS metagenome assembly JAABUS01 (sample SAMN10711885, study PRJNA513376) | rock metagenome | isolation source: Antarctica rocks | place: Antarctica: Victoria Land, Trio Nunatak nord | collected 2016-01-04 | reverse complement strand
ACCTGCGCTGCGTGCGGCGAGCCGTTGACTGCGGCGATGGCGACGGATCATGTGGCCCGGCAGGTGTTTGATCTCCCGGAACCGAGGCCGCTGATCGTTACCGAGCACCGCGCATACGGCTGCTGCTGTGCAGCGTGCGGCCTGCGGACGCGGGGGGCGTTCCCCGAAGGGGGCGCCGGTGCAATACGGCAAGCGGATCAGCGCATTCGTGCTGTATCTGCAGCACTATCAGTTGCTGCCCGAAAAGCGTCTCGCGGCACTGATGGCCGACCTGTTCGGGATCACGCTGGTCACCGCGACCATCGCGCGGATCAGCCAGGACTGCGCTCAACGGCTCCAAGGGTTCGCCGATGCGGTGCGCGACCATGTGGCAGCGGCACCGGTCAAGCACATGGATGAGACCGGCTTCCGGATCGGTGGCAAGACGCAGTGGCTGCACATCGCCTCGACTGTCTGGCTCACGTTCTACCGCGTCTCGGCGAAGCGGGGCAGCCTGCTGGCGCATGTCAGCGGCATAGTCGTGCATGACCACTGGAAGCCCTACTACACGATGACCGGCGTGCTGCATGCGCTGTGCAATGCGCACCACCTGCGGGAACTGAAGGCGCTGATCGAGATCGAGAAAGAGGACTGGGCGCGCAAGATGCAGCGCCTGCTGCGTCTCGCCAGCCACGCGACGAACCTCGCGCACGAACAGGGCGCGCCACTGAAGCCGGGTCTGATCGCCCTGATAGAACGATGTTACGACGCGGTTCTCGTGCAAGGCTTGGCATTCCATGCAGAGCAACCCGCACTGGCAAGGTCCCGCCGCCGTGGCCGTCCGCCGCGACGGGTTGGTCACAACCTACTATTGCGCCTCAGCATCCGAAAGCCGGACGTGCTCCGGTTCCTCACCGATCCCAACGTGCCCTTCACCAACAATCTGGCGGAACGAGACGTACGGATGATGAAATTGCGCCAGAAGATTTCTGGCGGTTTCCGCTCCGACGGCGGCGCCAGAGATTTTGCCGTCATCCGGTCGCTGCTCTCGACAGCCAGGAAGCAAGGTTGGGATATGCTCAAGACACTGACCACTCAGCCCGACCGCTTGATCGACGACCTACGGATGGCTTGACCCCGTTGAGAGACCTGGGCAGTTACCAGAAAAGAAAGTCTGGCTCGAAACCATATAGATTTCTGAATTCGAAATCTCGCATGAACGGGCGGGCAATCCTACCCCAGCCCGATCCAAAATCCAGCAGGCGTTTTCCAACGGCGTTTGAAGCTGTTCGATAGGTGTTGGCCTTGATAAATTGGAAGAAGTCCGTCGCTTCAACCAAAGCGCCAGTTCCGGAACCACCATGAATACGATTCTGTAAATCGTCATTTGGAAATGCCGGGAATTGAACCCCGTCTATAAGCGGCTCATTGATTGAACGTACCAGAAGTTCACACCACTCCGCGTCTGACAGACAGCCGAATTTCTCACGGAATACGTTATGCCCATCGCGGGGCACGAAATCGTACGGGATCTGTGGGACGACGTAGGTGACCATGAAGCTCCGACATCTTCCGGCGAACTGGATATAATCAACATATTGGTTCTGTGAGCAACAGTAGAACATGGACTTGGCGCTTATTTCGCCCTAGACCGCGCAGTCGTCTCTATTTCTCAAACCCTGTATTGTTCATTCTCACTGTCAAATTGACTTCGCTATCGGTTAACCCCGCACAACGTTCCAGAACACCGGCATCCCCGGCAGAATACCCGATAGCTCCGCCCGATAGGCCGTCTGCTGAAATTGTTGGCCCAGCGGAACATAGGGCACATCCCGGAATGCCTGTGCCTGGAGCTGTTCGGCCAAGCTGTACTGCGCGGCTGGGTCAGGCGCACGAAGCCATTCGTCCCGCAGTGTCTCGATCAACGGGCTGTCCGGCCAGCCCGGCGCCGCCGCCCGGCCATTGCCGCGCAGGAACGGGTGCCCGGCCGGTGTCGCATGGTCGAGGCCGGACCAGCTCGTCTGGAACACGCTCCAGCCGCCGCGCTCCACCGACTCCATGCTGGTGCGACGCTGCACCGCGCTGCCCCAATCCATCGCCTGCGCGTCGAGGTTCAGGCCGAGCTTGCGGAACAGGTCCGCCGTCACCTCGGCGAGCGCATTGGTGCTCGGGATGTCAGTCGGCACCAGCAACGCGACCTTCTCTCCCTTGTAGCCGCTGTTCGCCACGGCACGCCGGCTGCGGTCGAGGTCGCGGGGACCGGTCGATGCCTCCATGCCCGCCGCATTGGCCAGCGGCGTGCCCGGGCAGAAAAATCCGACGCCGTCCGCCCACTGCTCGCGGTCCGGGCCGGACACCGCCTGCATGTGCTCGGACTGCTGCACGGCGCCCAGCACGGCCCGGCGCAGCGCCGGATTATCGAATGGCGGATGGAGCTGGTTGAACCGCATCGTCGCAATGATCCCGGTCGGGTCCTGCATCTTGACGACCAGGCGGCGGTCGGCGCGCAGCCGTCCCAGCAGGTCGGGGTTGGCGGCCAGCCACCAATCGACCTCGCCCCGCTGCAGCGCGGCGCTCGCAGTCGCGGCGTCCGGGATGACAGCCCACTCCACCCGCTCGAACCCCGCCCGCTTCGGCCCGGCGGTGCGGGACGCCACCCCGCCCGCACGCGGGACATAGCCGTCGAACCGGGCGTAGGCGACGCGGGCGCCAGGGACGCGCTCGTCCGGCAGGAAGCGGTACGGGCCGCTGCCGACCATTTCCAGCACCTGCTTGAACGGGTCGGTGGCGGCCAGGCGCGCGGGCATCATCACGCAGGGGCTGGGCGCGGTCTTGCCCAGCGCGTCGGGCAGCAGCGGGAACGGGAGGCGCAGGCGAAAGACGATGGTGCGGTCGTCCTCGGCAAACAGCGTATCGGTCGTCGCCAGCAGCGCCTGGCCAAAGGTGTCGCGCGCGCCCCAGCGGCGGATGCTGGCGACGCAGTCCCGCGCCAGCACCGGCTCGTTGTCATGGAAGCGCAGGCCGGGGCGCAGCACCAGGCGCCAGCGCAGCCCGTCCGCCTCGGCCGCCGCCGCCTCCAGCATCTGCGGCTGCGCGGCATAGCCGGCGTCCTGGCCGAACAGGGTGTCGAACACCAGAAACGCATGGTCGCGGGTCTGGTAGGCCGTCGTCCAGACCGGGTCCAGCACCGCAAGGTCCGCCTGCGGCACGAAGCGCAGCACGCGCGCATCCGCCGCCCGGGCCAGGTTGGGCATCGCGAGCGCCGCCAAGCCGGCCTGCACGAAGTTGCGACGATCCATGGTGCCCCCTTTATAGAGTAACCTCTTGCCCGTAGCTTCGCCCGCGCGCCAGCCCGTTCCAATCCCGAGCGGTCCGCGCTAAGGGTGCGCGCATGGAAGACACCGAAGACGGCCGGGACGGCGGGCCACCGCAGCGACCGGAGAGCCTGCTGCCCTATGACGCCTGGACCGAGGAGGCGTTGCGACACGTCGTCGTGCGGGCGCTGGCCTACGTCGGCGCGCAGGGCATGCCCGGCGAGCACCACTTCTACGTCAGCTTCCGCACCGACCGGCCGGGCGTGACCATCCCGGCGCGTCTGCTGGCGCAATACCCGCACGAGATGACGATCGTGCTGCAGCACCAGTTCTGGGACCTGCAGGTGGACGAGCCCGCCGGCTGGTTCCGCATCGGCCTGTCGTTCGGCGGCATCCCGACCACGCTGCACGTGCCGTTCAACGCCGTGACGGCGTTTGCCGATCCGCATGTGCAGTTCGGCTTGCGCTTCCGCCCGCCCGGCGACGAGGCCGCCAATGACGATCCCGAGACCGCGTCGCTGAACGCGCCGCCCGAGCCGGAACCCGAGCCGCCGACAGATGCCGAGCCGTCGGAGGCTCCGCAGGTTGTGAGCCTAGACGCCTTCCGCCGGCGTCCCCCGACCAAGGAATGACACCATGAACATAGCGCTGCCGCCGGAGCAGGTCCGACCCGCTGGTTTCCGCTACTCGCCGATGTTCCCGCTGGGCGACATTGGCGCATCCGGGGGCACGCCCTGGCGCAAGCTGGACATCGCCGGCGTGTCCACCAGCGCCTGCGACGGCCAGACCGTGCTGCGCATCCGGCCGGAAACGCTGAGCGAGCTGGCTTTCCAGGCGTTTCGCGACGTGTCGCATCTGCTGCGCCCGGCGCACCTACAGCAGTTGCGGGCCATCCTCGACGACCCCGAGGCGTCGGCCAATGACCGATTCGTAGCGCTCGACCTGCTGAAGAACGCCAACATCGCCGCGGGCGGCGTGCTGCCGATGTGCCAGGACACCGGCACGGCGCTGGTGTTCGGCAAGAAGGGTCAGCGCGTGTGGGTCGAGGGCGACGAGGAGGAGGCGCTGTCCTACGGCGTTCACCGCACCTTCACCGAGGCCAACCTGCGCTACTCGCAGATGGCGCCGCTCAGCATGTTCGAGGAGGTCAACACCGGCAACAACCTGCCGGTGCAGTTCGATATCGCGGCGGCGCCGGGCGAGCACCACGCGAACGAGCTGCTGCTGATGTTCGTCGCCAAGGGTGGCGGGTCGGCCAATAAGAGCTTCCTGTTCCAGGAGACGCGGGCGATCCTCAACCCGGCGAAGCTGCTGGAGTACATCGGCACCCGCATCCGCACGCTCGGCACCTCGGCCTGCCCGCCATACCATCTGTCGATCGTGATCGGCGGCACCTCGGCAGAGCTGTGCCTGAAGACGGTGAAGCTCGCCTCGACCAAGTGGCTCGACGCGCTGCCGACGGCGGGCAGCCTGGCCGGGCACGCGTTCCGCGATCTGGAAATGGAGCAGAAGGTGCTGGAGCTGACCCGCACGCTCGGCATCGGCGCGCAGTTCGGCGGCAAGTATTTCTGCCACGACGTCCGGGTGGTGCGCCTGCCGCGGCACGGCGCCAGCCTGCCGGTCGGCATCGGCGTGTCTTGCAGCGCCGACCGGCAGATCCTTGGCAAAATCACGCCGGAGGGCGTGTTCCTGGAGCAGTTGGAGGCCGATCCGTCGCACTACCTGCCCGAGGCGACCGACGGCATCCTGGGCGGCGCCGTGGTCAAGGTCGATCTGAACCAGCCAATGGAGTTCATCCGCCGGCAGCTTTCGGCCTACCCTGTCAAGACCCGGCTCGCGCTGACCGGCACCGTCGTAGTGGCGCGGGACATCGCGCACGCCAAGCTGAAGGAGCGGCTGGACCGTGGCGAGGGCCTGCCGGACTACATCAAGGACCACCCGGTGTACTACGCCGGCCCGGCCAAGACGCCGGCGGGCCTTGCGACCGGCAGCTTCGGCCCGACCACGGCGGGGCGGATGGACAGCTACGTTGCGGAGTTCCAGCGCGCCGGCGGCAGCCTGGTGATGCTGGCGAAGGGCAACCGCTCCCGCGCGGTGCGGGATGCGTGCCGTGCCTATGGCGGATTCTACCTGGGCAGCGTCGGCGGCGCTGCGGCGCGGCTGGCACAGGACTGCATCCGCAAGGTCGAGGTGCTCGAATACGAGGAGCTCGGCATGGAGGCGGTGTGGCGCATCGAGGTGGAGGAGTTCCCGGCCTTTATCGTGATCGACGACAAGGGAAACGACTTTTACGAGGGGCTCGAATAGATGCGCTTCACGGTCGATCGTCTGGATCACCTGGTGATCAACTGCGCCGACGTGGAGCTGACCGCGTCGTGGTACCAGCGCGTGCTAGGCATGGAACGGGAGGAGTTCGGCGACGGTCGGCGCACCGCGCTGAAGTTCGGCGGCCAGAAGATCAACCTGCGGCCGCATAACAGCGACTCGCGGGTGTGGATCACCGGCGTCAACACCCGGCCCGGGGCCGCCGACCTGTGCTTCGTCACCGCAGTCGGGCCGGAAGACGTGGTGGAGCACCTGCATAGCTGCGGCATCGAGATCGCAGCCGGCCCGGTCGCCAAAGAGGGCGCGCTGGGCACCATCCAGTCGGTGTACTGCCGGGACCCCGACGGCAACCTGATCGAAATCTCGTCGTATCTTGCTCACTGAGCGTATGACTGCACGGGTTGGCTTCGCGGCGCTGCTGCTGTTTCTGGCATCCGTGCCGTTCGCCAACTGGCTGATCCAGCACGTCGGAACCGTCTGCGTGCACGCCGGGCCATGCCTGGTGCCGGTAGCGCCGGGCATCCTGGCACCGTCCGGCGTGCTCGCGGTTGGCGCGGCGCTGGTGCTGCGGGACGTGGTGCAGCGCTGCTTGGGGCCGGTCTGGGGCATCGGCGCGATCGTAGCGGGAACGGCGCTGTCAACGCTGATCGCGCCGCCGTCGCTGGTGCTCGCGTCCGGTGCGGCGTTCCTGTTGAGCGAGCTCGCAGATTTTGCCGTCTATACGCCGTTGCAGCGCCGCGGGCTGCTGTTGGCCGTGCTGGCAAGCTCGACCGTCGGGCTGGTGGTCGACAGCTTGGTGTTCCTGACGCTCGCGTTCGGCAGCCTGGATTTCCTGGCTGGCCAGGTGATCGGCAAAACGTGGGCGGTGTTGGCCAGCATCCCGTTTATCCGCCTGTTGCGGCGCGTGGCGCCCACGCCAGCCTAATTGCACCTGTCCGACTTCGATTTCGACCTGCCAGCCGACCGCATCGCGCATCAGCCGGCGCGGCCACGGGACGCAGCGCGGCTGCTGGTCGTGGGCAGCGAACTGCAGGACCGCGTCATCCGCGACCTACCCGGCCTGCTGCGCTCCGGCGACGTGCTGGTCGCCAATGACACCCGCGTCATCCCGGCACAGCTTGCGGCCCGGCGCGGCGCCGCGCGGATCGGGTTGACGCTCGACCAGCCAAGGGCCGATGGCTCCTGGCACGCGCTGGCGCGCAACGCCCGGCGGCTGCGGCCCGGCGACACGCTGACCTTCGACGGCGCGCCGGACCTCGCGGCCATTCTGCTGTCCCGCGACAACGATGGCGGCGTCGTGGTTCGGTTCAACCAGGCGGACGCTGGCTTTGCCGATGCGCTGCGCCGTGCGGGCGCGCTGGCCCTGCCACCCTATATCAACCGGCCCGGCGGACCTACGGCGGCGGACGCCACGGACTACCAGACCGTGTTCGCCGCACGCGAGGGCGCGGTTGCGGCGCCGACGGCCGGGCTGCACTTTTCGAACGCGTTGCTGAAAACGCTCGACGCCGCCGGCATTCCGCGCGTGCTGGTGACATTGCACGTCGGCGCCGGCACCTTCCTGCCGGTGCGGACCGACGACGTCGCCGAGCATCGCATGCATGCGGAGTGGGGCGAGGTGACCGCCGAAGCGGCCGACACGATCAATGCGGCGCAACGCGTGGTCGCCGTCGGCACGACGACGCTGCGGGTGCTGGAGACCGCGGTGGATGCGGCGGGTTGGGTGCAGCCGTTTTGCGGCGACACGCGGCTGTTCATCACGCCCGGTTTCCAATTCCGCGCGGTGGACGCGCTGGTCACCAACTTTCATCTGCCGCGCTCGACGTTGTTCATGCTGACCTGCGCCTTCGCCGGGCAGGCGCGGATGCAGGCGGCGTATGTGCACGCGGTCGCGCAGGGCTACCGCTTCTACTCCTATGGCGACGCCTGCCTGTTGGAGCGTGCCGCATGAGCTTCGGCTATCGCCTGGTCGCTTCTGACGGCATGGCGCGGGCCGGCGTACTGCAGACGGCACATGGAACCGTCGGTACGCCGGTGTTCATGCCCGTCGGCACCGCCGGTACGGTGAAGGCCATGACGGCCGATCAGGTGCGCGCCACCGGCGCTGGGCTGGTGCTGGGCAACACCTACCACCTTATGCTCCGCCCCGGCGCCGACCGGGTCGAGCGTTTGGGCGGGCTGCATCGCTTCATGGACTGGCCCGGCCCCATCCTGACCGACAGCGGCGGCTTTCAGGTCATGTCGCTGGCGGGCCTGCGCACGATGGACGAAGGCGGCGTCACCTTCCGCTCCCATCTCGATGGCAGCGCGCACCGCCTGACGCCCGAGATTGCAACGCAGATCCAGCACAAGCTCGACGCCACGATCACCATGGTGCTGGACGAATGCACCCCTTTCCCCGCCACGCCGGCGCAGGCCGAGACGAGCATGGCGCTGTCGATGCGCTGGGCCGCACGCTCCCGCGCCGCCTTCGTGGCGAGGCCAGGCTACGGCCAGTTCGGCATCGTGCAGGGCGGCGTCTTCCCGGCGCTGCGGGCAGCGTCGGTCGAGGCGCTGGCGGCGATCGGCTTCGAGGGCTACGCGGTCGGCGGGTTGGCGGTCGGCGAGGGCCAGGCGATGATGCTCGCAATAATAGAGAGCACGGTGCCGCTGTTGCCGGCTGACCGGCCACGCTATCTTATGGGAGTCGGCACGCCGGACGACCTGGTGGCGGCGGTGGCGCGCGGCATCGACATGTTCGACTGCGTGATGCCCACCCGCGCCGGGCGCACGGCACGGGGCTTCACCTCCCGCGGCGTGCTGAACTTGCGGAACGCCCGGCATGCCGAGGACGCGAGACCGCTCGACGAGCAATGCGCCTGCACCGCTTGCACCCGGCATAGCCGCGCCTACCTGCACCATCTATTCCGGGCGAACGAGATGCTTGGGCCGATGCTGCTGACCCAGCACAATCTGACGTATTACCAGTTCCTGATGCGCGGAATGCGCGTGGCGATCACCGAGGGCCGGCTCGATGCCCACGCCGCCGCCGTGCGTGCCGCCTGGGCTGCAGGGGATTTGAGATGACCGACTATACTGCACTGACCCAACTGGGCGTCGCCATCGAGGCACCCACCTCGCCCGACGCGGCGGTGCTGGAGCGCGTCGGCAACCCACAACCCGGCATGGCCTACGTCGTCCGGTTCACCTGCCCGGAGTTCACGACGCTCTGCCCGCTTACGGGCCAGCCGGATTTCGCGCATCTGGTATTGGATTACGTGCCGGGCGACTGGATCGTCGAGAGCAAGTCGCTGAAGCTGTTCCTGGCGAGCTTCCGCAACCATGGCGCGTTCCACGAGGCGTGCTCGATGGACGTGGCGCGCCGCGTCGTGGAGGCGGTGTTGCCGCGCTGGCTGCGTATCGGCGCCTACTGGTATCCCCGCGGCGGCATTCCGATCGACGTGTTTTGGCAGACCGGAGAGGCGCCCAAGGACGTCTGGATTCCGGACCAGGGCGTGGCACCCTATCGCGGCCGTGGTTAGGGTTGGTTGTCCGTCATGACGAAGGCCTGGCCAGTGACCAGCGAGAGCCAGATGCGCCGCGTCGAGAGGTAGTCGCCGCCGATGATCAGCTCCCCGGCATAGGGCGGCAGGTCGGCAACGTGCAGCGTTGGCTGCTCCAGCACATCGTTGCCGATCTTGAGCGCGCGGAAGCGTCGCTGGTGCACGACAAGGCCGCTCTCGTTGATCGAGTGTGCGCGTAGGGCCGGGTCGGCCCGCAGCGCCGATGCGGTTACGCCGGCATCGCGCGCCGCTGCCAGCCCCACCGTCGTGTAGGACGCCCCGGTATCGAGCAGGCCGAACACCGGCTGCCCGTCCAGTTCGCCCGAGACGAACAGGTGGCCGGACCGTTGCTGCTGCACCGGCAGGCGGGTGAACGGCGCGGTCCAGGGCGGCAGGGCCGCCGGACACGGCCGGGCGCGATACAGCACGAGGCGCCGATGCGGCACGTCGAGGTCGAGCTCGTAGCCGATCAGCACGTTGATACCCAGCACCCCATCCAGCGGTGGTGGTGGCGCCGGCGCCAGCAGGACACGGACGTTGGACGTCATGGCGCCGTTCAGCGCAAGGCTCTGGACAGTCGTCGCGAAGGCGCGGGCTGCCCCGCCGGCGCCGCCGATCGCCACCGGGGAGCGCTCATCCCACGCCACGCCCAGCCGCTCGGCTGCGGCACGGTTCAGCACCATGAGGTCCGACCCGGTGTCCAGCACCAGGTTTGCCGGACGGCCATTGATGTCGGCCGTCACCAGGGGCACGGTGCCGAGCACCTGCAGCGGCAACTCCGCCACACGCTGCAGCGCGCAGGACCCGTTCGGATCGGCGGCGCAGGCGGTCAGCAGCAGGGCGAGCAGGAGCAACAGGGCTTTCATGGAGGACACGATGACGCCGCCGGGTGCTGCCGTGAAGCAGCGCATTCGCGACAAGGCCATGGCATTGGGGTTCCACGCCGTCGGTTTCGCCCCGGCGGCCCTGGGTTCTGAGGCACGGGCACGGCTAACGGCGTTCCTGGCCGCCGGTCAGCACGGCGACATGGGATGGCTCGCCGACCGCACGGAGCAGCGCGCCCACCCGCAGGCACTGTGGGCCGAGGCGCGCAGCGTGATTGTGGTTGGGCTGTCCTATGCACCCGATGACGACCCCCTGGCGGCACTGTCGCGGCCAGACCGCGGCAACGTCTCGGTCTATGCGCGCAATCGGGATTACCACGACGTGGTTAAGGGAATGCTGAAGCACCTGGGGTCCTTCATCGCGAGCCGCTTCGGGCCGCAAATAAAGGTGTTCGTGGATACGGCGCCGGTGATGGAGAAGCCGCTGGCGCAACAGGCCGGGCTCGGCTGGCAAGGCAAGCACACCAACCTGGTATCCAGGGCGCACGGCTCCTGGCTGTTCCTGGGCGAGGTCCTGACGACGATCGAGCTGCCGCCGGACCCGCCGCATGCCGACCACTGCGGCACCTGCGCCCGCTGCATGGCCGTCTGTCCGACCGATGCGTTTCCCGCGCCCTACCGCCTGGATGCGACGCGGTGCATCTCATATCTCACGATTGAGCACGCCGGGCCGATTCCGCTGGCGCTGCGGCCATTGATGGGCAACCGCATCTATGGATGCGACGACTGCCTGGCGGTGTGCCCATGGAACCGCTTCGCCCACGCAGCGCACCCCAAGCTGCAGGCGCGTGACGACCTGCGGGCGCCGGCGCTGGCGGAGCTTGCAGCGCTGGACGACGCTGGGTTCCGTGCACGGTTCGCCGGCGGTCCGGTGAAGCGCATTGGGCGCGACCGCTTCGTGCGCAATGTGCTGACAGCGATCGGCAACTCTGGCGATCCGGCCCTGCTCCCCGCTGCCCAGCACCTGCAAACGGACACGAATCCCGTGGTGGCCGAGGCAGCCGACTGGGCCGTCGCGCGTTTGCAGGGTGGAGGTGCGCCATGACCCGAACTGAAACCGCCAGGACCGAGACTGATAGCCTGGGTACTATCGAGATCGACGCCGACCGCTACTGGGGTCCGCAGACCGAACGCGCGCGCCTGCTGTTCCGCATCGGCCATGAGCGTTTCCCGCCCGTGCTGATCCGCGCCGTGGGCCTGCAGAAGCAGGCCAGCGCCGAGGCCAACGAGGCGCTGGGGGAACTGCCCGCCGACATCGCCCGGCCGATCGCCGCCGCCGCCGCCGAGATCGCCGCCGGGACGATGGACGCGGAGTTCCCTTTGCCGGTCTGGCAGACGGGATCGGGCACCCAAACGAATATGAACGCGAACGAGGTCATCGCGAACCGCGCCAACGAAGCGCTGGGGCAGCCCCGCGGCAGCCGCTCCCCGGTGCATCCGAATGACCACGTGAACCGTGGGCAGAGCAGCAACGACTCGTTCCCAACGATGATGCACGTGGCGGTGGCCGAGGCGGTCCAGCACCGCCTGATGCCGGCGCTTCATACCCTGCACGCGAGCCTGGCCAAGCGCGCGGTGGAATGGGAGGGCATCGTCAAGGTGGGCCGCACCCACATGATGGACGCGGTGCCGGTAACGCTCGGGCAGGAGTTCGCGGCCTGGGCCCGGCAGGTCGAGCTGGGTCTTGACCGGCTGGCGGGCACCATGCCGCGGCTGCTGAGCCTGCCGCAGGGCGGCACCGCCGTCGGCACCGGGCTCAACCGGCACGCGCGGTTCGACGTGGTATTCTGCGAGCGCATGGCGGCGCTGACCGGCCTGGCCTTCACGCCCAACCCCAACAAGTTCGAGGGCATGGGCGCGCACGATGCATTTGTTGAATTATCGGGCATACTGAACGTGTTGGCGGTGTCGCTGAACAAGCTGGGCAACGACGTGCGCCTGCTGGGCTCCGGCCCGCGTTCCGGCTTGTCGGAGCTGATAGTGCCGGCCGATGGGCTGTCGTCCTCGATCATGCCTGGCAAGACCAACCCAACGCAGAGCGAGGCGCTGACCATGGTCTGCGCTCAGGTTATGGGCAACCACGTCGCCGTCACCATCGGCGCGGCCCAGAGTTTCCTGGAGCTCAACGTGTTCAAGCCGTTGATCATCCATAACGTGCTGGGCTCGGTGGCATTGCTGGCGGACACGGCCGAGAGCTTCGCGTACAACATGGTCGATAAGCTGGAGCCCAATCGGGACCGCATCGCCGAGAATTTGGCAAAGTCGCTGATGCTGGTCACCGCGCTGAACCCGCGCATCGGCTACGACAAAGCCGTACGGATCGGCAAGGTGGCCCTGGCCGAGAACATGACGTTGCGGGACGCCGCCGAGCGACTCGGCTTCGTGACGCCAGCGGACTTTGACCGCTGGGTGGTGCCGGCCGAAATGACGCGGCCGGGCGCGACGCTCGGCGACTGAGCCGGGCAGCGTTTGAGCCTCGTCAAGCGCAGCTTCAGCCTGTTGGGCCACCGCACCAGCGTGGCATTGGAACCGGAGTTCTGGGCGGTGTTGTCGGAAAGGGCCGGACAAGAAAGTCTGTCACTGTCCGCGCTGGTGACCCTGATCGATACGGAACGGGACCCAAGCCAATCCCTGGCGTCGGCGCTAAGAATCTTTTCATTGCAACTGCGAATTTAACTCTTCTGAAAGGGCTTGAAGTCCATTATGGGTTCGCGACGAATAACCGTCGCAGTTAAGCGAGAAAACTCATGGACTCCATCGTTCCCGCCGTGCCCGCCAAAGCCATTCCGTTCAGCCCGCTGATGCTTGCGGACCGGCTGCTCAGCCTGGCGCAGGATGCTGACCGTGCTGGCTACACCGGGACCGCCTCATACCAGTTGTCATAACGGCTGACTCTGATGTGATCCCGAGCTCAGCTGAAGTGTGATTCCCTTCTGATCGGTTCGACGGAGGAGGGAAAGCTATGGGAGCACGCGGCTTGGTGATCCGGGATGA
>JAABUS010007136.1_pt1 | contig 13039 bp, 13 predicted proteins | sample 5560161 | NCBI WGS metagenome assembly JAABUS01 (sample SAMN10711885, study PRJNA513376) | rock metagenome | isolation source: Antarctica rocks | place: Antarctica: Victoria Land, Trio Nunatak nord | collected 2016-01-04 | reverse complement strand
CAGTCGTCGTCGTCTGGTTATACCCTGGAACAGCTAGTACAGTAGACGTCAACAGCGTATTATCTGTAAGGGTACCGTCTAGCTTGATTTGGGCATCCAGTTTGAGGTTCGTATTAGGCTGGTTGCTATCAGAGCCGAAAATGGCGCTGAACACGTTTGTTACCAAGCCCGAAACACCACTGGTAATTGCCCCTTTGATGCCGTCCACCCCGGCTTGACCGAGCGATTTTAGGAAGCTGTCCGCATCGCTACTGCCGTTGACAATCATCAGGCCGTCGCCATTGGCATTAACGGTCTTGCTGCCGCCGGTCACGCTCAGGTTGGTGCCGGGAACGGAAATGCTGCCCGTGATGGAGCCTGTAACCGTACCGGCCACGCTTACCTGCGTAACGTGGAGGGACTTGATGGGCCACGAAAACTGAAAGTTATTGAAGTTTTGGGTAGCTGCGTTTTTATCGTAGGCCAGTTCATACTGAATGGCATACCACGTAGCTGGCGCAACCTGCCAGCGCTCCACCGTAGTAGCGAACCTTGAGTTCGTGTTGAGGTCGACAATGGGCTGCGCCGAGAAATTCATAACCGGCGAGGAGGGCGCATAGCTGCCCTCAGTGTCGAGCGTATGGATGATATTATCCGTCGGATTCTGGTTGGTGAAGTTGGGTAGATAGTAGTACATGCGTACTAGCCCCCGGTACTTATTGTAGAGCACGAATAAGTAGCGGTCGGGAGGATTGCAATCGGTTGAGAAGGTATTATATAACAGTTCCCAGCCGTTTGCTTTTTTGTAGTCGTTGGCAATGTCAATAGTGAATTGCCGCGAAGCCAACGAAGCCCACGGCACCGGAATCTTGGTTGCCCCGTTCGGGCAGGTAGGCATAAAATCGATGTGCTCCCAATCCAACGGCGGGGTGGACACCGCGTCTTGCATAGACTTAGCGGCGATGTTCGGGGCTGGGGCTATCAACTCCTCCTTCTTGGTGCAATCCGTTAGGCCTAGCAGAGATAGGCACAGCAGCCCGGCCAACAACGGCCTCACGGCCGACGCGCGCCAACGTTTAGCGCCCGCTTGTAGCAAATTGTGTAACATACGGTTGGGGAAAAGGAATAAGAGGGTATTAGCATGCCTGGGTCAACAGGCTTTATGACAAAGGAAGGCCACGTTCAGACCGTATAAAAGGACAAAAGCCCCACGCTTGTGACATAGTATCTTTTCTATTTACTTAGCCTAAAGTTTATTATATTATGAGAATAATACATAAATCAACTTTCGTTGGCTTTACGCGCAGAGCGTATCTTAACCTAAAAAGGCCGCTTTCTGCTGACCCAAGCTGAGATGGTCGGGTAAAGTGGGACAGAACTAGGTGAGATGGCCTAGCTAAGCTGTACAGAGTCGGGCGGCAGTTTGAAGGTAGACTTCGAGAAGTCAGGAGCAAAGTAGTTGGGCTCCAAAAGGTGCACCATACTGACCCACCCCTCCCCTACCCGCTACCCGGAGCAAAAAGGTCGATTATTGCGGGTCAAGAAGTGGGCTCCGAAAGTTTTGAGCCTGTGGATTTATGATATGGCCTTTCTGGAGAAAGAGATTGGCTGATACCATCAATGCCGTGACAATTACTATTTGCGCGCCACGTGAAGAGGTGTCATCAAAGCTGAGCAGATGAGGTAACTTAAGGGAAGAAAAAAGCTCCTTTGCTGGTTAATAAGAGAGTTTTGTGAGAAAATAAAGATAGAAAAACAGCAAAAATACTTGCTCACTTTGTTGCTATTTTAGCAACAAAGTGGTATCTTTATAATAAGGAAAGGGTAACGAAGCCCCTCCTAAAACCCCTCACAAAATGGATAGTGTTCGCAACACTCCTACCCCAGGTACCGGCGCTGCAAAAGCCGATGCCTACCAGGTAATCACCGACCGCATCTTGGAAAAGATGGAGGCCGGACAAATTCCGTGGCAGAAGCCCTGGCACTCGCTGGGCTCTCCTCGCAACTACGCCACACAGCATGTGTACACGGGCATCAATGCCTTTCTGCTGCACTTCCTCAGCGAAGGCGTGCCGTTGTTCGTGACGTTCCAGCAGGTTAAAAAGCTGGGCGGCAACATTCGCAAGGGGGCCAAGGGCTTTCCCATCATTTTCTACCACGTCACCGAGAAAATGAAGGAGGGCGCGCAATCGGACGAGGACACCGAGCGCCGGGCCTTCGTGCGCTACTCGACCGTTTTTAACGTGGCCGACGTGGAAGGCGTGAACCTGATACTGCCCGAAGAAGTGACGGGTAAGCACCAGCCGCTCGAAGCGGCGGAGGCCATTGTATCAAGCTGGGCTGACCGCCCCCGCCTCACCAGCCTCGACCAGCGCGCCTACTACGTGCCCGGCCAGGACTACGTGAACATTCCTGCTTTCGGCAGCTTCCTCAACGCGGAACACTACTATAAAACGCTGTTCCACGAGTTCACCCACGCCACCGGCCACCCCAAGCGCCTCCACCGCCCCGACCTCGCCGGCAACATGGCCACGAAGGGAGCCGCCGGGTACGCCCGCGAGGAGCTGACCGCAGAGATGGGCGCGGCCTTTCTGTGCGGCGCGGCCGGTATCAGCCCCGAGGCCACCGACGAGAATACGGCCGCTTACCTGCAATTCTGGCTTGGTTGCCTCCGCAACGATAAGAAGCTATTGATACAGGCAGCCAGCCACGCGCAGAAAGCCGCTAACCTGATTTTAGGCCACGAGCCACCCCAGCCGGAGATACCCGCGCTACCCAGCGGCCCGGCCGCTATAGCCCAGCCGCAGCCGATGGCGATGGCCGCCTAAGTCGCCCCAATGGTACCGGGTAGGAGCCCCTACCCGGTACTAAAAGGAGCAGATTGGTAACTCGTTAAACCGTTAAAATCTTGTTTATTATCATGGGAGCCCCAAAATTAGAGACGCTGGCAACTGCTGCCGAGCCTGCCGAAGCCCCCGCGCTTCAACCCGTTGCCGCCGTGGCCCTGATGGGCGTCGAGCTGCGCCATTTTCCGCTTGTTGCGTTATACATCGGTGGCAACTACCGTACGGCTATGAGTGCGCCGGGCCTCGAAGAACTGACCGAGAGCATCCGGCATTCTGGCCTGATTCAGCCCATTACGGTGCGCCCGCTGGCGGAACCCGTCGAGGGCAAGCACTTCGCCCTGGTGGCGGGGGCGCGGCGCTACGCGGCCCACGAGCGGGCCGGGCTGCCCACCATCTTGTGCAACGTGCGCGAAATGAGTGAGCAGCAGGCCGAGGAAGCCCGCTTGATTGAGAACGTGCAGCGCGAAAACCCGCACCCGGCCGACGAGGCCGTGGCAGTGGGTAAGCTCAGCGCGAACGGCGCAACGTTTCAGGAGATAGCCAGCCGCCTAGGGAAGCCGTTGCGCTGGGTGGCCCAGCGCAAGGCCGTGAGCCAATTGGTCAGCACGTGGCTGCGGGCGCTTCGCGCCGACAAACTCACGCTGGCCGCCGCCGAGGAGTTGGCCCGGTGGCCGCAAGCGGTGCAAGCTCGTTTGGCCGCGGAGAACTACAAAAATTATCGCGACGCGACGCTGGGTGAAAACACGGTAAAATACTGGTTGCAAAGCGAGACGCACATACTAAGTGCCGCCCCTTGGAGCCTCCACGATGCCGACCTTTACCCCCAGGCCGGGGCTTGCGTGACGTGCCCAAAGCGGAGCAGCTGCGCTGGGGTGCTGTTCGAGCAGCCCAGTAAAGGGAAAGATTCCTGCCTTGATAAGGGCTGCTGGGGCGTGAAGCTGGCCCGCCGCACCGCACTGGCCATTAAGGAGAACAGCACCGACGAGCAGCCTGCTTACCGCCTTTCCAGCCGCTCCTACGAAACACCGGCTGGGGCCTTACCGCCTGGCCGCTACGAAGTGAGCAAGAAGAAAAAAGGCGCGGTGGCCGGCGTGTTCATCGACGGGCCGCAGCAGGCCCACGCCGTGCGCATTCTGCTGGTGGGCCTACCCTCCGTAGCTCAAAAAAATAACCAAGAGGCGCAGCAGGAGGCCCGCCGCAAGCGGCTGACCCAGCAGGCGACCAAATCCGTACTGGCGGGCCGCGTCGTGGTGCTGTTGGGCCAGCCTGACGAGGAAGGCGGGCAAGTGCGGCGCGTCCTGCTGGGAGAGGCCATTACCGAGCGGCTGCTGCTCCACCGCACCGCCCTGGACGAACTGGTGCTAGCGCACTTGGTGCGCGACTGGAAATGGCCCGTCATGCCGGAAAAGACCCGCAAGGCCATGCGCGGCGACGAGTATCGGCAGTGGGTACGGGCGCAGGTTACCGCCACCGCCCCAACCGAGGAAGTGCTTACCCGTTTGCTGCTCTACGTGCTGGCGCACCACGATTTAAGTAGCGAGTACAATGACCATCAGCAGAAGGTAGCCGGCCTGTTCAACCGGCCGGAGCTTACCCAGGGGCTAGCCGAAGCGGCCCAGGAGCGATTAGCCCAGCAGTACGACCCCCTAACGCTGCGCGCCCGCAGCTAATCGTCAAAAGCCCCGGCTTGCCTGTTAGACCGGCCGGGGCTTAGCGAATCGCCCGCCCGGCTCTTTTTTCCCTTTAGTTAGTTGACTGTGGCGAAGCTACGCGCCTTTATTGCGGTGCTAGCGGTACTTTCGTCCCTTATGAAACCGGAGCCTACTCAGACCTTCAGCCAGCTGCTGCGTGCGGATAACCGCTTTACTGACCGTGACTTTATGAAAGCGCTGGTTATGGGCCATCCTAAGTTTAAGAGTCGAGAGGCCGACCCGTCGCTGTTTACCGTGGGCGAACTTATGCTGCTGGCCACCCTAATTGGGCACCCCATCAAGGATGTGATGCGGGTGGTGCTGGCGCAGGCGGAGCACAATCCGCAGGTAGCCGAGAAAAGCAAAGAGGCCCAGGAGCAGGTTGTGGGCCGCAAATACCACCCGCGTAAGGCTAAAGAAACGACTTTATAAGCTGAAAACCAGTTCGCTTATTCGTTAATGCTACTTCTGCCTTGTTGCCAAAATAGGAACAAGGAGGGAAATAGTAGTAACTTGCTACCCCCATCCAGAACGACAACGGGAGCCCCTGCTGCAAACAGAGACTCCCGTCTAAAACAAATAGGATTCGCATGACAAATATAGAGACCATTTACTTGGACTCCAACATCTGCCGTTATCCCCACGAGGTGCGGCAGTACGGGCCCTACCGTGGGCTGGCCATTGATTTAATCATGTGGGTGGCCAAGGAGACGTTCATCCCCAGCTTTCGCCAGAACCTGGCCTTACTGCTCGATACCCCCAGCGTTACCTTTCATGCGTCAGACTTTTACACCCTTTTTGGCCACAGCCGCAACTCGCTGCTCCAACCCATGACGAAGGGTGGCCAGGTAATCTTTGCCTTGCAGCCCAAGTTTCGGGTCGACTACGGCCGCACCATCCTAGATGCGGTGCTCTTTAGCATGTCGGCCCACTCAATGCTCTATGGGTCGAAGGAATACCGGGTAGCTGGTCCCAAGCGCGAAACCCGCTACGTGCTGGGTAGCCTCAAGCTGTTCAAAGGGCTGACTATTGCGCGCCGTGACCGCTCTTTTGTGCGTTATACCATGTCGGTGAACCCCGACTTCGTGCAGAATAATCACTTCCTGAGCCAACTCATTACCCTACCTGACTATGCCAGCCTGCGCACGGCCGGTACCGAGCAGGAGCCTACGGGCAGCAGCTGGACCGTGGGCCGCTTTCTGTATCTGCGGATGCGCTACGCCTGGGGACTCTGGTGCAGTAAGGATAACAAGAGCAAACTGAAGTTTGTCGAGAACTTCGATGAACTCAAGGAAATCGCAGGCTTCGAGAAAACCCCTGCTAAAAAAGCCGCCAGCTTACTACGCGGGTTCCTCGCCCGCGTGTGTGCTTTGAATAGTATCCCCTTCACGGCTGAGGTCATCAAAACCGGGTCCAATGACCACCGCCAAGCCGACGGTACTTTTGAGGATAAGTACCAAGTGTTGCTCACCAAGAAGCCCGAAGTAGCCAAGGCCGAAGCTGAGGAACAGAAGCGGCAGAAGCTACAGAAGAATCAGCTCAGTTTTCAACAAAATCTGGTAGCAGCAGCCAAGCAAATGCAAGGCTAAATTCAGTATATATCAAGCAGTTGCGACAGTATAAAAAGGTCCATTTCGCATTGCGGTGGGCCTTTTTTAGTACCTTTTTATACTGTCTTATTTCGTTCACCAAACTGTCTTACTTCGTTCACCAACTGTCTTATTTCGTTCACTACTGTCTTATTTCGTTCACCAGGCCTGTCTTATTTCGTTCACCTACCTGTCTTATTTCGTTCACCTACTCCGTATTAGTTAGAAGAGTAAAGAAGATTAAGAATAGTACAGCAAAATCCAGCAACGATTAGCCTTTAGTGTACTGATGGGGCGACCTAACGCACTAAACACCCCTAATTCCTTACAGCGCTGACGCGTGTGCGACGAACGCCCTAGCAATGATAAGACGGGACAGTAACAAAGAAACCCCTCGGAGAGGGGCTAAAAACGGCCCGTTCAAAATGGCCAAAGTAGATAACGAAAGGGAAAGAAATAGAGGCTTCGCACACCAGGGCGAGCGGCTAGACCCACCGCAATTGTAGACGCCTTGCTGCTACATCAGTATCTTACCAACATATTACCCCCGACCCAATGCAAGCCGACGAATTAGCTTTCCTGGAAGAGATGATTGAGAGTGCCGAACTGCTCGACTGCACCAACTGCGGAGAGGACACCCTGCACGCCCACGAAGAAGTTATCTCAATCGCCGGCGGCGTGACGGAGATGGTAATGCGCTGTGCCAACTGCTTGAGCACCCGGCCGCATCTGCTCATCGACTAGTGAAAACGGCAACTGACCAACAGCAATGCCGGTCAGTCGAGGTAAAAAGATAGACATCGGTGGCTCGTGGGCCTCAGCGCTTGATTTTGAACCCGAATTGCTCCAGTAGCGCACAGCCTAAATATCCCAGCACGAAGGAGCCGAGAAGTATTTGCAGGAAGGTAACCAGGCTGAAAGTAGAGAACATAGGCCGTAGGTTAGCGGTAGCGCCGCTTGGGCACGGCCTTAACCAAGAAGTTGAATATTACCAGGAAGACGCCCAGTGTCACCACCAGCGGCCCCCAATGGGGTCCAAAGGGACTAAGCAGATATGTAGCAGCGACTAGGAAAACCAGGAACTTGCGCATGGTCAAGAAGAAGTAAAGCCGTTGGGATAGCTAAGCTACGTAACGTCGGTAGATTGTTTCTTTTATAAAAACAAAATAGGGCGTAGCAAAGTGCTACGCCCTATCCTGGGGGGTCCCGCAGTGGATATCTGAGGCGGGCTATTTTTTGAGCTTGCGGGCCTTGAGAATGGCGGAATTGCCTACCACGAAGGATAATTGTCGCCCGCCGCCCTTCTCAAACATCTCGACCACCAAGTTCTTATCATCGGGAATAGTGAACTTGTGCAGGGCGTATACCTGGTCTACCTGGCCGGGGCCGGGGATAGTGGTTTGCTTGGCATTGTAGACGAATACCGGCGTCAGCTCCGATTCCTGCAAGGCCGTACGCTTGGCCACCTTCTTGTCGCGGATGTAGAATTTGATGAAATCCACATCATAGCCGATGTTCGAGCTGTTGGCCAGGTGCAGCGGGAAGAAGAACATATCATCCTCAGTATAAAGGCCCTGCATGGCCAGGGTGATGTTATCTTTCTGCTCACGCACGTGCGGCCCCTTGCGCTTTTCCAGCACTTCTTTCGAGTAGTCTTCCAGGTCGCTTTGCGTCACGCTGGAGTTGGAGAGGTGGGCCAGCGGTACCACGGCCGAGGAGGTCGAAACGTCGGTGGCTGCCAGGTTGTAGTTCAGCACCCGAGGGTTGGCGTCATAGTCCACAATGAAGGAGTACAGGCGGCCATCGGTCGTTACCACCGTCATGTTGGTTTGGGGAAAGCCCTGCTGGCTGGCCTTCACCTTCACGATGTTTTCCGCCCCCTGAGCCTTGTCGGCAATGATGCCGCCGTTGCCTAGGTCCACATACGACACGGCGTAGGGGAAAATCAGGTGGGTAGTTTTCTGAAAACCAACCGTCATGCGGTAGAAGCCGATGTAGTTCTGCTCCTGAAGAGCCAGGATTTTTTGCGTCGACGCAGGCGCGGCTACTGTCAGGTAGGTCGCGTTGGCCACGTGCAGCGGGCCAGCGCCCAGAAAGCCGTTGGCGTTATTCGTGGCTACTTGGCTAGCGGCAGTTCGGTGCCGGTGATGGGTAGACTTTTGGGCGGCGGCGGGCAGCGTGAGCGTGGCCAGGCCGAGGCAAGCGAGTAAGAGGGACGCTTTCATGATTTTAAGATTTGAGTAGCAATTGATAGTTGGCTTTCAGATGGATTTTCACGGTTTTAATCTTGCGGCCGGTCAGGGCCTTACCGGTTTGAATAGCGATGCCGGCCGCCTGTGCACCCAGACTGGGCGACATGGTGAGTAAGTCGGCGCCGCTTACCCCCTGCGCGGCCCCTTGCTTAAGGGCGTCGCGGTCGATAGAGCCGGGAATATTGAGCCCTTCTCCCCCGTCGATATCAAATGCCTTGAGGCTGACGGGGAGTAAGTTGCCCTGGTACTGCACCGACGTGGCCGCGATGCTCAGGCGGTTGCCGCTCATGCTGCACACCCCGTAGAGGAAGCTGTTGCGTGGAATCAGGTGTCCCTCCAGCTGCACATCTTGCAGCAGGCGCAGCTTCACCGTCGAGCCAGCCTCTACTACCTGGTCATTGTGAATCACGGCCGGTACCGAGTTTACGTTGCTGCTGGTGCTCGACTCCCCGACCGTGTGAAAGCCGTTGGCCTGAGGCGCGGTCTGGGTGCGCAGGCTGCTCACCACCGTGGGGCGCACCTGGGTGATAACTGTCATGCCCTTTTTGGGTGCGCTGCTGGCGGGCGTGGCTACCGCGGCTGCGGCCGTGGCCGGCGCATTCATGCCCATCAGACGCTGCTGGTACTGATTCTTGAGCTGGTCGAGTTCCTTTAACGACTCATCCATGCGCGTATCACGTGGCGAGCTGGCCACCGCCGAGGTCGAGGCCTGGCGTGAGCTGGCGGCGGTCGGGGCTGAGGCCGCGTAGGCTGGCTGTGCGCCGGCGGGCTGGGTGCTGGTTTGCTCCTGAAGTCGCTGCATGCGGGTTTGCATGGCCACCACGTTCGGGTCGGCGTTGGGGTCGTAGCGTCCGGCCGTTTGGCCGGGCTGCACGGCATAGTTGAGGCCGGCCGGCCGGCCAGCAGCTGCGGCGGCACCGGTGGCCGCCGCTGGCGACGTGGCTCCGGGCGCACCTGGTGCAGCGCCGACAGCCGGGGCTGGCGTGAAGGCCAAGCCGTTGCGGTGGCTGCTATCCTGAGGCGCGTTGGCAGCCTGCATCTTATCGGCAAACAGGGCCGACTTGCCCGCGGAGGGCAGCGTATGGTTGATGCCGCTGGCGGGAGCGTTGGGGCCAGTGGTGGCCGCCACGACACCTTTCCCGCCGCCCCCCAGGTAAAAGAGAACGGTCAGGCAGACTACCCCAGGAACGGGGATGAACAGCATCATTCGACGCTTATTCAGATACTCTTGCGTGTGCTTAGGCTTGCTCATAGAGGGAGGAGGAAAAGGCGAATAGCCGGCGGCGTATTAGCGGGGCTGGGTACTGAGGTCAAGGTTTTGCAGCACGCGCCAGCGCTCCATCAAGAAGCCGTGCGGGTTGTTGCTCGACCGCGAGACGTCGCGCAGGTAGCACTCGGAAACCAGGTTGCGGGTAGTCACGCTGGAGGAACGAATAATCTGCTCAGTAGCGTAGCACTTAGCGTAGTAGGGGTAGTTCGCGGGGTTGATGATGACGCTATCCACCGTGATATGCTGACTGATGTTGGCCTGAATCAGATTGTTGTAGTAGCCGCTTTCCTTGAAGTTGTCGTACTCGCGCTTGGCGCTCTCATCGGCCAGAAACAGCGCCTGCGTGACGTTGTGCTCGATGGCCTTGGCGTCGGGGTCGAGGGTGAAAAAGAACTCGTGGAAGCGCTTCACGTGGTCCTGCGCCTCGACCGGGCGGTTATCCTTCACGTTGTGGGAGACGGCTTCGAGGAGATTGCCCTGGTCGAGCACGTAGATGCGGCCCTGAGCATCATGTATCGAGCGCTGGGAAGCGTACACTGCGTAGCCCGTCACGAAGGCGCACAGCACCATAAAAAGTAGGGCCAGCGTTTTCGTCTGCTGGTAGGCAGAATCGATGTTTTTGAGGGAGCGAAACATGGATTAGAACGTTTGAGATGAGTAGCTTAGGCCGCCTTGTTGGTATTCTGGTAGCCGTTGCTACCCTGGCCACCGCCCGGCTGTTGGTTGCTCTGGCCGCCGCCGAATACGGCCCGCCCGGCTGCCATGGCCCGCCCGGCAATTTGGCCAGCCCCGGCACCCGCGGCCCCAGCTGCCATGCTGCCGGCAGCGCCCCCGGCACTGGTGGCAAAGCGAGTGATGTTGGTCATGCCGCTAGCCGATACAATCCAGCTCGACACCGAAGGCACGGTGAAATAGCCGGCGATGGCAATCACCAGGAAAATCATGTAGCCGTAATCGGCCTTTTCCAAGTCGCCATTATTCTGAAGCTGAGCAATGTCGAGGTTAAGCATCATCACCTGAATCTTGGCGATGATGGCCCCGAAGATGTTGGCCACCGGCAGCCATAGAAACACGTTGACATAGCGCGAAAACCAGTTGGTCAGCGTGCTTTCGAAGCCGGGCCAGATGGCAAACCCAAAGCTGATGGGGCCGATGATGCTCAGGATGATGAGGAAAAAGGTGCGAATGGTGTTTATCACCAGTGCGGCCGAGTCGTGGGCTAACTCCAGCACATTGCGAATCCACTCCCGGAAATTCTTCTGCACGCTGTAGCTCATGCGGTCGAAATAGAGCGAGGCCTTACCACCGAAGTCGAGCACATCCTTGCTCTCCAATTCCTTATCAAATGCCTCATCATCTTCGTAGGGGGCATTTTCGGGCCGCGCAGCGAGCAGCGCAGCTTTGCGGGCCTGCAACTGAATGATGTCCTGATTCTGGGTCAGCACAATGGATGAGGTCGCGCTTGAAATTCCACCCAGCACGCCATTCAGGATGCCTAGCATCGAGGGAAAAAGGGTAATCGCCATGCCGATGGCGAAGGGGCGCAGCAGGGGGAAGAACTCGATGGGTTCAGCCGCGGCCTGGTGGCGTCACACCTTGCTAGCGATGTAAATCAGTGCGCCCAGCCCGCCCAGGGCGCGGCCCACGTTCACGAGGTCGCTGCACAGGGGCAGCATCTCGTTGTAGAGGTTGTCGAGCAGCTGCTGAAGCGAGGCTACCGGAATGGAGACTTGGAGGAGGAAAGTGAGTAGCGTCATAGCGATTAGAGCCCGTAGAGCTTTTTGAGCGTTTGTGTGTCCAGGGCGTTTTGTGTCTGCTGGGTTGCCAGGGCCTGGTTACGCTTGGTGAAGTAGGCAACGAGCTGATACTGATGGGTTACCTTGTCGGAAATCTTGTTGATGAACTTGAGCCGCTGGGCATCGGTCATCTTCGCTGCCGATGGCGTGAGGATGGTAGTCAAATCATCGAGCAGTCCCACGTTTTCCGACAGCAGCACCGTGTAGCCCTTCACCATGCCCTGCACTTGGGAGGGCGTCAGGTAGGGGTTGCTACGCAGCTGGGTGATGTTCTGGGTGTAAAGGCTCAGCGTGCGGTTCTGGTAGCTCCAGATGGTTTTTACCTGCTGGTAATTGCTCACCACCGAGTTGATTTTGAGCAGGCTGGTGTACCATTCGTCGTGCATCTGCACGGTTTGGTCTTCCAGTGATTTGATGATGGCCTGCGTGTCGTTGCCCTTTTTAACGATGGTATTGCCCAGGTCTTTGAGCACGGTCAGAATACCTTGGTGGCCGGCCTGCTTGACGGCCTGGCCCTCGGCAATGGGCGCCGATATCACGAACTGGGCTTGCGCCGGGCGGGCTAGCAGGGCCAGGCCACCCAGGGCGGCGATGGTGAGGAGCTTGCCCATCACTTGACGCCGTAGAGGGCCTTCAGCGTCGCAGCATCTTTGGCCGCCTGGCCCTGCTGCGTCGAGATGGCCATGTTACGCCGGGTGAAGTAGCTCACCAGCTCGTATTGATGCGTCACCTTGTCGTCGAGCGTATCAATCAACTCCATCCGTTCGGCGTCGGTCATTTTCGACTGTGCCGGCGAGACAATGGCCGACAAATCATCGAGGTAAGTGGCGCTCTCCTGAATCAGGGTAGTATAGCCCTTCACCATGCCCAGCACCTGCGTAGGGCTCAGGTAGGGGTCCGCTTTGAACTGCCCGATGTAGTTCGAATAGATGGTGATAATGGCCGTTTGGCGCTCAAAAATGTGCTGCACGCGCCGGTACTTTTTGATGGTGTTGCTGATGGTCAGCAGCCCATCGTACCAGTCCTTGGCCAGGAGCATGTTCTTCTCGGTAAAGCCCTTGGTCAGTACTTGCTCGACCACGCCATCATCGGCCAGCGTGTTTGCCTTGGCATTCAGGGCCTTCAAAGTGGCCTGTAAACCGGTCTGAATGAAGTTGGTGCCTTCTAGAACGGGGGCCGAAACGACCGCTTGCGCGTGGGCAGCGGGCTTGCCCAGCAGGCAAAGCGCGGCCAGGCACAGCGTAAACCGTGTTTTTTTCATCACCTAAAAAGGGGTTATTTAGACTCGGGCGGGGCTATTCGTGGCCCCACATCTTCTGATTGTACTCGCGCGACTTTTTCTGCTGCGTCTTCAGGTCGATGGTAGCCGCCGTGCGCTTGCTGAAGTACTGCACCAGCTGGAGCTGATGGTTCTCTTTAGTTGCCAGGCCGGCCACGAATTGCCGTTGTTCGGCCTCGCTCATAGTGGTTTTGCTACTGGCCAGGTTGGTCAGCTGCTGCACATTGGTCGTGCTTTCATTGACCAGCTTTTGGTAGGTGGCCCGCACCCCCTGCCCCTGCTCAGATGTCAGGATGGGGTCACTCGCTAGTTTGGACTCATTAGTGGCCACCTCCTT
>JAABUS010007134.1_pt1 | contig 13040 bp, 18 predicted proteins | sample 5560161 | NCBI WGS metagenome assembly JAABUS01 (sample SAMN10711885, study PRJNA513376) | rock metagenome | isolation source: Antarctica rocks | place: Antarctica: Victoria Land, Trio Nunatak nord | collected 2016-01-04 | reverse complement strand
AATCTTACAGTGCTGCATAACACAGTGAGCACTGCTCTTCTCTTGTGCACATAAAGCACCAACTTCGACTGTACTCAGCTCACTGGCTGACATCATGCTTTGAGCCCTGTTCTGTTAAGGCTTGTGTGCTATGTATATTGATATGGTGTTCCCCGACTCAAATGTGGTGAAGCTTGTTGAGGTGACATGCTCTTTGTGTCCACAGGGGCTGAGCAATGCGGCCTGGTGGCATGTCTATGCCAATGCGCGCAGAGTGCAACAAGTGCTGACTGATGAGCAACGAATGCACCAACTGGACTTGGCAGCCTTCTTCAGGCACATGTGTCAGCGCTGCCACCTGGCATGCACCATCTTTCGGGATGAAGGCTCTGCCTTTACTGTGTTGGGCAGTCTTCAGCTAGAGACACCTGTCATGGATAGGATCAGGACAGGGTTGTTGCCGCTGCTGCTGGCTCACCAGGAGCCTTTTGCTGAAAGGTTTGTGTACGTCGGACTGCATATTGAGACTGCTGCATGTTCTTGCAATGTTGTTCCTATTGCTGACAGTCTCCAAGGCTTGTTCAGATACAGTGCTGGCTGGTGACCGTTATGACAAGATCTGTCAGACAACCAGTCAAAGGCACACACAATGTTTGTGATTGACCAGATGTCTACAGTCTATAGCAGCATGAGATGTGTCTGTGCTAACCAGTTTGTGATCCGTCTGTGCATCACTGCTGTGTGCAGGTGGAATCTTTGGGAAGTCGAGTTTGGCAGCAGCTTATTTGAAGAGCTGTTCATTCACTGCAAACAGATCATGCAGCCTGCTGACACTGGGTCAAAGCTTAGCGTGCTGGAGTTCTATCTAAATACAGTCACCCACGACCGCCCCAATGACATTTCCAAGGCAGCAGCTGTCAAGTCTTGTCTGACACAGCTCTTCCATTGTGCTGCCATCCTGCTGCATAAGGTCACCTCCTATGGCTTTGCTGCTGCCACCACATCTGTGGCTCAGCCTGCCATCAAGCAAGAGGAAATGGCAAAAGCAGACACCGTCACAGACATGGATGCAGAGATGCAGAAGCTGCCGGTTCTTGACCGACCTGCTGTAGTAGAGAAGCAGCCTGGCAATACAGCAGCAGGTGTGAGTGTGATGGAGGAGGCTGGTTGCAGTGACAAAGAGGAAGCCAAGGGGCATCACAGTACAGAGGTCGAGACTCTACAGAGCCTTGACGACCTCTGCAGGTAGGGTCAAGGACATGAGTTAGTTACAGCACACATGAGCAATCCTCTTAATCTGTAGTGCTAACTCTCGAGCCGTATAGCCTAGATATTCACACCCTTGAAGAATCAAAATGTAACCATTTTATGTCTTCATAGGTGTAGACGCCCCGGGAATGCAAACTTGCAATTCTAGTCTTGCCATCTGTTTTACTGCTTGCTCATGATGCAGATTTCTGATGCTGATGCCCGACAGAGAGTGGATTGGCCTGGCCCTTCATTTCTGTTACCTAGAGCAGGACCCAAGTCAGCGGCTCGCTTTCTTTGGCTGTTTGGAGGCATTGCAGGTGAGCACGGTTGTTTCACTGTTGATCTTGTGGTGCCAGCAGGTACTGTGGGGTGGGGTGGCTAATCAGGCCAGCATGCACTGTGTCCTTGAAGCGTTGTTGCACCCAGCTATGCGAGCCTTGTGTGCAGCAACAACCCAAAACAACACCTGCTTGTCATCTCAAAGCGATCTTGTTTTGCCCTATGCTATTGTCACAGACACACATGAAGAAAGTCCTCAAGACACTGTGCCACTCCTGCAGGTTTTCTTGTGGCTGACTGAAGCTACAGCCGACAGCAAAGAAAGCCGTTGGAACTGCATAAGAGAGAAGCTTCAGCATAAAGTTTGCCAAAGCCAGGACCAGATGCAGCAGTCACAGCAGCAGCAGCAGCAGCAGCAGGAGCAGGAGCAGGGAGGAACCCCCGTTCCAGGATTGGGGCTACAGGCAGGGCTTGCGCAGCAACCAGCAGCGGCCGGTCCAAGCATGCCTACACCGGCCCATTTAGGTCTTCAGGCTGCTAAGCTCACTGACACAGAGAAGACCAGGTCAGCTGTGTATGCAGATAGTGCTGCAGGTGTTTCTGTTTTTGGTGCTACTGCAACTCAACTGAATATTCCTGGCTAGGTCTTGACCTCCCCTTGCCTCTTGAGGGTCGCAGAAGTCCGTCGGTTCTGCAAAGCAGGAGACAGCTTCTGACAGTACATCCTATTTGGTGCAGATTCAAGGCAGAGTTGAGCAGGTCTGACTTTCTGAGGCAGGGCAACAAGGATCTAGTGAAGTACCTGCTGCTCAGAGCAGAGGATACGCTTTTGTGGGCAAGCATCTCATGGAGCCAACTTCAGGTGACATACACGTTTGACAGGCACTTGGGATAGGATAAGCCCTGCCATCTTGCAGCATTCAGTACCTGCAACCTCATCAACTGCAGGCATCATAAGACTGTCATAGTGAATTGGCGTCATAATGACATTGCTTTTCTTCGACTCCAGCTGTTATATGTTTTTAGCTGTTGTATGGCGTAATGGCATGCAGCGTTCACGACCTGCTTTCACAAGGCTTTTGCTGTATGCAGGTTGACCAGATTCTGCCTGACCAGCCATACGCCAGATCTAGTGGGAACTTATGGCAGCAAGCTGTTTTGGACCGCCCATCCCCAACAGATCCTGAGTGCGCTCGGCAGCACTGGACAGCCTCACAAATGCAGAGCGCCAGGCGCAGCATTGGCAACATGCTACTTCTGCAGGCTGCCACATCCTTCACAGACAGGCAGAGGAAGCAAGAATTCAGTGACAAGAAGAAGGACTATGTGTGCAAGTTCAAGTCTGGCCTGTTTCCAATGTCTGCAGCTATCTTAGACGAGCCATTTTTCTCGTGCAAGTATGAGTATGCTGATAGGCAACAGGCATACCTCATGCGTTTATGCCAGATTTATGGGTTGTAGTCTGCCCTTGGTGCAGACCCATGTTCTGGTGGGCAGCTCAATGGACTCTGTGATTGCAACCTATTTGTGATGCCTGGGCAACATCTCTGCCCTTGAGTGTCTCCTTGTACTGTGTTTGATGTTCTCGGAGGCGCCTCTGAGCCGGCTATGTATGTAATGGGCCTTGTGCTTTGCTTGATATGTAGTCGATGCTTGTGCAAGTCAGCAACAGGTTTCACACCACCATCAGGGCTCTTGGTGCAACCAGGAAATGATGACCTGGACTACAGATCAACAAACGCCGTTTTATTAACGATTTGGAATGCAACTCAGGGTATGTTACCAGACCACACAGACTTCTCGTAACAAAGTGGGCATGATGTCGTTGCTGCTTGGGCTTTACACCAGACAACTGGAAAATCACTGATTTTCTTAGCATCCAGGACCTGCTCTGTGAGGCGCCATGGAAGAGCACTACTAAGGTGACTGCCATGAGACCCAAACTTGCAGCCTAGCATCCTTGAACTGATGTTTGCCACTTGCAAACCTAGATGATGACCATCCAACGATCTGTATGGTTTACAGAGTATGTCGGTAACTAGAGCCTGATAGCACTACCGTGATGTCAGCTTCTACATGGCAGAATCCAGCAGATGCTTGCAAATTTGAAGATGTCAAAGCAGCAGGAAGTAAAAGCATCTTGGTCATACAGACAGACTGGTTTGAGAACTCTGCACCGCAACAGATGCAAATGTTTCAGGTGATAGAGCACCTGCATTGAATCTATGCCTCGGGTCTGTCAGCCACTCAATGCAAGGGTTGAACAACAGTCTTCCACAGGTGTCATGCTCAATAAATGCCTAACAGGAGCAGCTTAATTTGATTGGAGAGAAAACAAGAGCTGCAACAAACTCACGCTTCAGCACTACTATACAACCTTGCAGGTCCAAACTACTCAAGATACATGCTAATGAAAGAAGGTACAATGGCACATTGAAGTGGTAAACTAGCGCCGGTGAGCAGACCCAGTAGCATACACAGCACGCGGCTGGAAAGCCGCAGTATCTGCCCTGAAGACCATTCTTTCCTTGCTTGTGGGTAAAAGAACCTGCCCTGAAAAGGAGCGCTGCCCTGCTCCACCTGTCTTCATATTGACCACATGCGGACTGCTGCTATCTGTTTTTATACTTTGCGCTGGACTGCAAAACAACAGCACAATTTTACACTTTGTTAATGATATACTAGGTTTACCAGTATCAAAGCCAAGCCCCCTTACCACCAGTGCGACTGATGGCTTACCTCGACGATTGTCTGAGCAAGGTTTTCCTATGAGACTGCCAGTGCGCCTTGAAACAACCGTTCGCACAGAAAACCGCACTGCCGGTGCCGTCCCGGATGCACTCTATGCACTGAAGGGTGCCATTCTGCTTTCGACAGCCAGTGCAGTCTGAAGTGCTTGCTTGCTCGCTAATGGACCCATTCACGCGCGGCATAGCTACAAACGGGAGAAGCTACAACAAAGCTTTCCCACGCAGCCGGTACAGCCGTTAGACAGACTCCAAAACCAAGATGGGCAGCTGGCCTGTGTCAACGTCAAGTCAACAATCGTCACTTACACTTTGTTGCAACCGAAGGCACGCTGCGCTCATGAGCAGGACGCGACGCCAGCGGAACAACAAACCACAGAGCACGTGCACTCCTTACGCGTGCCCACACCTTCCTTTTGTCAGATTCCATAATACAGATAATTGACGTATAATGTTATTGTGGCCTTTGACCTGCATCTTGATCAGGCTATCCTTTGCAGGTGACTGGGAAGCTGACAACAGCGGCTTGCGGTGTGAAAATACTGCGAATCGCGTGGGGGTTTGTTTTTGCTGGTACTTCTGGCTTTGGGAACATTTTGCTAAGGTCATGGCGGGGTCCATGCTGCAAGGGTATCAGCTCAGATCAGGCAGTTTCACTTCCGCACGGCCCGTGCCAAGTCAGGCACGGCTTGCGGTGGCCAGACAAGGGCGCTTTCTGTGCACACAAGTCAGGGCAGATAACGTGCTCATTGCAAACACCAAAGGGGGAGGCCATGCCTTTATCGGCCTACACCTGGTCAAGCAGTTGTTGGACAACGGACATTCTGTGACAATCCTCAATGACGGTGATGAGGTTCGCAGCTTCGAAGCACAACAACAGCAAGCACACAACAGACAACTTGAGCCAGGCCATGCTGAGGCTACTTCCTTCGTATACAAGCCTTGAGTTGGTTTCTGTCATGCAGAGCAAAAGCAAGGGCAAAGCACCTTTTAGTCAGTATGACAGCTTGCAAGGTGCCAAGATCCATTGGGGCAGTCCATCTGACTCTAGTGCAATTCCTTCTGGGGACTTTGACGTGGTCTATGACAACAACGGCAAAGACATGGAGGCTTGCAAACCCTTAATCGATGCTTTCAAGGTCTGGCACCTTGCAGCACAACCCTCATGGATGCATGCATCAGGAGACATGAAACTTTCTCTGCCTACATGGTCAAAATCTCATGGGCTTTGCTTTCTGAGGGCAGCTGTGATGTATGTCATCTGCTATGTCACCAACTACACTTCCCCAATGTCATTAGCTATACTGTACAGTCCTGGCTGTGTATGTTGCTTGAGCTGTGTGTTTGCATATGCTAATTTGTGCCAAGGGCAAGCAAGCCTTGCTTGATGCACACTAGCAATTCCTCAGCATGGCATTTCACCAGTGGCCAAACTCTGAGGCTAACCTTGCCACTGCAGGGCAAGGTCTCTCACTACGTCTTTGTAGCTTCAGCTGGAGCCTATGTGCCAGACGGCATCCATGCCGGCCTGAAGGAAGGTGACAAACGGAAAGAATCTGCTGGTCATGTTGCAGTTGAGCAGTACCTACAGTCAGAAGGCCTGCCTTATACAATCTTCCAGCCACTGTACATCTACGGCCCTCACACTGGGAAGGACTGCGAGCAGTGGTTTCTGGACCGCATCCTTAGGGATAGACCTGTCCCCATTCCAGCTCCTGGGATTCAGCTTGTTGCCCTGTCTCATGTTGAGGACGTGGCTGCAATGCTTGCCAAGGTATGCAGTTGGCCAAAATTCAACAGTAAGATCTGTGTCATTGCTCAGTTTGTAGCAGACAAACCTGTAGCATGTCTTGCAATCCAAAGCAAGCACGTCTCAGCAGCAACACACCACATCTGCCTTGCGTTCCATGTGAGATTCTGCTGTTCTGTTGTAGTTCATACCAGGTAGACTAACATGTCAGTGCATGCTGAGGGATGCCTGTCTTGAGGTTTGTGCATCAAGCATAAGCAGCACGCAAGGCTGCCTTGCAGAATATACTTGATTCAGTTTGCTTTCTTCACTTTCACATGTTTCTACAAGCGCAGTAAAGTAGCCATGTCACTATATGATATCTACAACTTTTTGCAGGTGCCTGGCAACAAAGCAGCAATTGGGCAGCAGTACAACATCTGTTCAGATCGCTGCATCTCTTTTGATGGCATTGTGAAGGCAGCTGCCTCAGCAGCTGGCCAAGAAGCTGACATTGTTCATTACGACCCAAAGAAGGCTGATCTCAAGAAGGGTGAAGGCTTCCCCTTCAGGACCAGTCACTTCTTTGCACAAGTTGAGAAAGCTAAAGCTGACCTTGGATGGCAGCCACAGCATGACTTTCTGTCAGACATCAAGCAGCTGGTGGAAGAGTACAAGTCAAGCGGGCGCTTGGACAAGCAAATGGATTTCAGCGCAGATGACAAGTGCATAGCTTCCGCAAAATAGAGTGCTGCTTGAGCTCAAATATACAAACTGCAATTCTGAGTCGGTCCTCCATGCATGCGACCCTATAATGTGTCTCAGCGTGAAGGCCAGTGAAAGTTGTGTTCAAAAACAGTCCAGCTTCTGCAGAGACACTTGTGCTGTTTTTGCAGGTTTACTTAGCAATGCTGTATTGGTTGCAACATGTGTTGATGCCTGTTCGTTGAAATAACAGCTCACTGCAGCGATACATTTGCTGCTTGGTGACCATTTCAGAGCAAACAGCATCTGAACCCTCCAAGTTCAGAAATGCTAGTTGATGTCAGTGTGGCGTCATGTACAGACGGCAATTTCGAATTGCTAATTTGTCAAAATCGCATATGAACTGTAATGCCATCAGACATTCAAACTGCTGGATCAGTCGTGATGCCTGACACAACTACCAATGGAACTTGCTGTATAATACGTGACGAAATAATTGTGACGATGCGCAATGCTGCTTCAGTATTTCTTGCACGTGATCCCCGTTCACCCAGAGCAACGATGCTTGTGACCCATCAACTCCAAAAGAGCATGAGTGACACTTTACAAGAGCACGAGTGACACTTTACTATCACCCTTTTAGAGCTCTGTATGCACATTGCTGCTGTCTGCAAACTCAATTCCATGCTTCAGTTCACACTGGCCTTCAAAGTGCAACGTGAAGAGGCTGGTCACATCATCACGCCCTGGCTGACCAACACCAGAATAGTTGGCTGCCTGGAGTTTCACCTTGGGGGTGCATCCCTGGCAAGCTGGAGTAGAGGGGGGTGCAGGCATAGGCGGAAGCACCTTTTCCACAGCTGCACTGAATGCCAGCAGCAAACCATCTTCTTCTGCAGCAAAAGGCATGGTTTCAACCTGGTTTCAGCACAGCTCCTGAGCAGCAAAGCTCCTTAGCAGCAGCCCGGCTGAACAGCAAAGTATCATCTCAGCCAGATTATTGAGCGTAGTCAGTGTAGGTACATTCAGCAACAAGCCGACGATTGGACTGCTATCAACTCCTGAGTCCCCAAAGCAGTCATGAGATCAGCTGGACAAGCTTGCAAGTGAGCGCATTTCTCTTAGGCAATCAGACAAGATCTCAGCCTTGCTATATTATTCACCTGGACGGGCTTGGAAGTGAATACCAAGCGGCAACCCATCTGTGCTGAGCCCAATTGGGATGCTGATAGCAGGAATCCCCAGCGGGGGCCCCAGAAAGACTGTCTGCCCATATGCATCAAAGGTGTCTACTAGCTTGCCATTGTACATCACCCAGGGCTGCACTTGAGCTATGGGTCCGGCTGGCAGGTGGGTGGTGGGGGTCACAGTGAGGTGAACATTGTAGGCATTTAGGAACCTGTCATGCAGCTCCTTCAGCTTTGGTATGACTGCAGCAGGAAGCATGGGCTACGTCTCGAGACAAGTGGTGTGTGACTGCTGAGCCAATAGGGAAGTGATACAGTCAGTCTTGATCGTCATGCATGCTGTGAATGTCTAGGCTTCTGTCATACTGGATCTGGAGAATGCATCACTTGTTGATGCAGATAGGCAGTACAATGCAAGCTTATCTGAAAGCTTAATGGAACTGTATAATACTCGGATGTGATTGTCACTGAAGCGAGCAAACAAACATGTAAAGTAATAAACAGATGGACGGCAGCTCACCCTCTCTGATGTTGTAGTAATAGTCAGAGGGGGTGGGCCAGGCATCTAAATTGAGTGAAGTTCTCTGCTCCATGAGAGCCTTGGGGTAGGGGGAGGCTATCTGGTCCACCAGGTGCATCAGACTGATGTTGTACCGGTGTGTGGACAAATACCTGCACAGATGCAAGTTTTCATCTTGTAACACTGCAGCATGTAGAGACAGTTGCTGTGCTTGCTGCCAAGTTCAGAACAATCTCATCAAAGGAAAACTGCCTGATTCTGAAGATTACCAAGCGTTTCTGAGCTTTTTGGTCATGCTATGAAGCAATGTGTCTCTGAACATAGTGACATTGCATCCTCCCCACAAACCCAACAACTCATTAACTGTGGGGCAATCTCAACCTGGGTTTGAGGCATAGACATGACAAAGAAAAAGATGGCTTTGTACGCCGTAACGCTTGTAAGCGCATGCAAGATGTTGCTGCGTTACACACGTAATTACTTGCAAGATGCATCAGATGCGTCAATATGACAGGGATCTTGATACCATTGCGCTGGCGAGAGGATGCAAAAGGACCAAACGCTGTTGCACTCTGGGGTTCACAGTTTTTGGCGCAATGCCCAGCCCTGGGCAAGGGATACATGCAACTACATCCGGAGGTCGGCTGGCGACGGGGGGCGACCGATCGATCTTTCCCGTCACGCTTAGTTACTGCGATATTTTATTGCGTATATACAGATGGTATTTTGGACCGAGCGCGAGTATGGGTTGTGTGTCTGCAACGTTGCTTTGGAATACTGTCGAACTGCTGATTGCTCAGCCTCCGGATGCAGAGATGCAGCGACAAGCAGCTTTCTGTTAGACGACAGAGACATGACGACCTTGTTTAGTGTGAGCAACGACAAGGGCTCCCGGCCGTGCAAGGTGCGGCCTGAATGCAGCATAGACCGGCATAACCGGCAGGCAATGACTGAACAGCCAGAAAAGCCCCAAAGCAAACCTGACATTTCAAGCTGAAAACCTTGGCAAAGTAAGCCAGCAGTGTTCTGAAATGCAACTGATGAAAGTCCTCGTCTCAGCAGACATTGCGCCAGACCAGGCAGTTCAGCTCAATGGCTTGCCAAACCCGAGCTGGTGCTTACATATCAGCGTTGCAATCTATGAGTTACACTTAGCTCCACGCACCAAACAATAGGGTGCAGCAAGTGTCAGAATATACTCTGCTGCAGACTTAAAATGGGCCCAGTTTAAATCTGCAGTGGAGTAAATGAACTGACCTGGAGACCTCTCGAGGCATTTCATATGCCAACAGCAGCTCAGCTTCAATCTCAGCGCCCTCAGCAGTCAACAGCCCCATGTCAAACTCCACCAGCTCCACTCCTGCTGCAACCAGCGCTTCCAAAGCAGCTTCAAAGGTCTGCACCGTCTGCACACACAGCACAACTTCACAACATTGGCAAGTACAGGGCGTGCTGCTACTGTGTGGTACCACCTAGTCATTGGAGCTGTCATGGTAGTGTTTGCAGAGCAGTCCCAAAGGTCTGCACTGTCTGCATGTATAGCGCAGGTTCACAATATTGGCAAGTAAAAGGCATGCTGCTGCTACCTTGTGATTATCTTCCAGTCATTGCAGAGTCATTGTAGTGTTTGCAGAGCAGCCCCAGCATGACACAATGCAGGTTCACAACACTAGCGAGTACTACAAAACATGCTGCTATTAGCGCTTGCAGAGCAGCTTTGGAGGTGGTCTCTGCCAGTAGCACACCCAAAGGTGTTCAGCACAAGCAAGCACTTCTGCACAGTCTTGCACATGTTACACGAACCACAGCAACCAGTCCTGCCCAAGCTGGTGCATGCATTTGACTTTGTGCATTGCGTCGACTCTGCTCTGAACTACTTAGTACCAGCAGACCAAAAGCCTGAAACACAGGTCTTGAATGTGACAATCTATGCATCATGACAGCATATACAAAAGCCAAATCTGCCATGTTTGACTTGACATGAGAATCTGCCCTCAATACATTTCTGCTACGAAATGTTGTCCCATGCCCTCACCCTTGTGTCTAGGCCCTTCCAGTAGTTGACGGGGTACCCCAGGCGTGTCCCCTTCAGCACCAGGTCAGGCCTGGGGTAGTGGCAGTCGCTGAAGATACTGTCAAACAGTATGACATCCTTCACCGTGCGTGCAATTACACCTGCACCCATACATATATATCGTGTCAAGCCCAGGTGCATATAGCTGTGCTGAGCAAAAAATGACACATGCCACAACTCCTGGTGGATGAGTATATGATCAGACAACGTCAGGGCTTGCACACTTGCGCTGCCACACATGTCTCTCAGGCACAGTAATGTGACATTCCGCTGTCTTGAACAGCTGCAGCAGGCCCTAAATAAGGTTTCCTAGCTGGTCACAACTATGCTAGGCAAGAGCTGCAGACACTGAACACCACAAGTGCAATGGACAAGTGACAACACTGCAAGAGAATGGCAGTGGTGTGGGTTTGCACTGCTGCACAGATGTCAGGCTGACGCATATGCAAAAATGGATAGATAAGTGCAGCAGTCAGGATTATCTACTCTTTCCTGAGAACAAACATGGGAGAGGCAGTCTACCACTTGAGGATTGGTACCTACAGTGTCTCTTGATGTGGTCTGAGGCACAATTCCCCCAGCAGCATTGTAGCATCCCAGGGATGGCCTGAATCCCACGGTGCCTGTGTGGGCGCCTGGGATCCTGCATGACCCTGCAGTGTCACTGCAGAAACCCCCTGGGGCACCCCTGGCTGAGACCACCCCCCCTGTGCCTCCACTGCTACCTGTACCACATGCTTCAATGGACTGCTGGATCCCCAAGAGAGCCACTAGTTTGCGCTCTCTGCATTTCATATTTGCTTTCTGCGTAGCTCTTCGCAGTCTGTCTGTCTTCGGATTGCGTTTGAGTGTCACTTCGGTGTCACCCCCCCCAAGAGAGCCACATGCACTGAACTGGGATCATATGGGAGATCTAGCGATTGTTGAGCAAACCAGCTTCTTCTTCAGCTTTTTGCAGTACATTATAGCCTGCGCATCAAGGTCTTATCTCTACAGTCACTGACTTGTCAAATGTGTTACATGCCTGCTGTGGCATGTACTGTACCTCTGGAACAGCTGTAGATCTCCAGAGGAAGACTTTATGCCACAGCAGGCATTTGACACACACTACAAGTCAGTGACTGCTTTCATGCATGACAAGTTTCAGGATAAGGCGTCCTTGGTCGCTGCTTCTCTTGCCGTTGCTCTTCATGTACCTTCCTTGAACTTCCTTTCACTCACTCTGAGCAAACAACAGGCTGTTACTCTCAATACATGCAGTCTCAATACATGCAGCAAAGAACATGCACAGATGCAGAATTGCAGACTGCAGCTCACCTCCCACATCAAAAAGATTGTTGTAGGGGTTCAGCACCGGGCCATAGACAGGGTTGATGGTGGTTAGGCCCTCTGCTAACTCCTCCATGTGGGTTTTGCCCAGCACAACCCCATGAGCCTCTAGCAGCCTTGTCACTACTGGGGAGCTGTTGGTTGGCCGCATGCCTGCACGAAGCACTCAAATGGTTGACATTGTATTCCAGATTTGTCCTATGTTACACAGAAATATAGACGCAAGTTTGATTGACATACATTTCATCTCAAGTTTGTCTCCTGTTTTGGCCATCTGTCGGCTGTTGATATTTGGACACAATGCAACATGCATGCATCTAGTGAATACATACGTGAGGCTTGGATAAGATGACTGTATGTGTCACACTTGTTCAATGTCGCCAGAGAGTACGGGTTCAACTGACAGGTTTTCCAGATTGTAGCAGACACATGCTTGCAGGCTTGACATGACAGCTCAGAGTGCAAGAAATTATTGTGTGGGATGGAATGCATGCATGCATACTGTAGCTGCTGAACATGTATTGCGGCGTGTTGTGCATCGCACGACAGATGCACAAAGCCTCGTATGTGAGAGATGGGTTGAGCATGTTCAATGGACATCATGCTGTCCAGGTACTGGTATTATGAGATCTGTGTACCGTGCAGTGCAGGAGTTCCTGCAACAGTGGGGTAGCCAACCACATCAATGTTGTCCTTCACGGCAAATGGCAGGCCACACAAGGGTCTTGTGTCCTGTCCAGACGCCTTAAGCTCATCTACAGCCTTTGCATCCGCCAGCACCTATAGCAATGTCATCAGATCTGTCACATCCAGCCATTGCTTTCACTGCTGGCAACCGAGAAGGCTGAACATGTGTGAATGCAGCCAATCGACATAGCCAGAAACTGACTGCATCCACTGGTGGTATTGTTCTGATGGTCAGGCAGCTGCTGTGCCAAGGTGTGAGGATGATTGACCCACAGATCAATCATGAGGCAAGTCCTGGTTAATACCCAAGATCTGGTCTCAACAATGATGCCTGACGTATGGGCGGCCAAAACTGCTGTACCTGCTGGGGCTGAAGAGCTGCGAAGTTGTTTAGGCACTCATTGAGCTGATTCTGTGCAAGGAGCGCTTCTGCATACTCCGTCGCTGAGACTTGTCCTGTACATAAGCGCTCGACTGCATCTTCAGCTGTCAGGTTGATCAGTTCTTCCTGTTGCCGACTTAGTTTACCTGCACATGCACAGCCAGGCTTATC
>JAABUS010007133.1_pt1 | contig 13043 bp, 11 predicted proteins | sample 5560161 | NCBI WGS metagenome assembly JAABUS01 (sample SAMN10711885, study PRJNA513376) | rock metagenome | isolation source: Antarctica rocks | place: Antarctica: Victoria Land, Trio Nunatak nord | collected 2016-01-04 | reverse complement strand
TAGGTCCGGGTTGAGCGCGGCGCCTTTCCTGATGAGTAGGGTTCGGTCGCGAACCTAGTCCACTTCAGGGGACCGTGGTCCCCTGCCGGGTCAGGGGATGCGTGGCCCGCAGGCCACTTAGCGCCGGTTTCAACCGGCGACCCACTCCCACCGCCAGCCACCCACCCGCCGAGATCGCCGCGAAGCGCACCAGACACCCCAGCCAGCCACGATTGACAGCGTTCCGACACCGGATATACTCGGCCTATCCAATAGAGGATGAGACAGAGTACGAGCGAGTACGGGCGATGTGGGGCGTGGAGGAGGTCGTAGTGATCGATACGGTGGAACTCCTGAAACGGTTGGTCGCGATCGACTCGATCAATCCCGCGCTGATCCCAGGCGCGGCGGGCGAGACGACGATCGCCCACTTCATCGCCGACTGGGCCGAGGGGGCCGGGCTGGAGGTGCGGATCGTCGAGCCGGTCGTCGGTCGCCCGAGCGTCATCGCCATCGCGCGCGGCACGGGCGGCGGCAAGTCGCTGATCCTCAACGCGCACACCGACACCGTCGGGGTCGCGGGGATGACCGACCCGCTGGTGCCGCGCGTCGAGGGGAACCGCCTCTACGGTCGCGGTGCCTACGATATGAAGGCCGGGCTGGTCGCGGCGATGGTCACGGTGGCGGCGGCGCGCGGGCGCGGCTGGCGCGGCGACCTGATCCTGACGGCGGTATCCGATGAGGAACACGCCAGCATCGGCACCGCCGCCACCATCGAGCATTGCCACGCCGACGCCGCGATCGTCACCGAGCCGACCGGCCTGGATGTCAGCATCGCCCACAAAGGCTTCACCTGGCTCGAATTGGAGACGCACGGCATCGCCGCACATGGCTCCCGCCCGGACCTCGGCGTCGATGCGATCGCCAAGATGGGTCGCCTGCTGGTCGAACTCGAACGGTTGGACCAGCAGCTACGCGCGGGGACACCCCACCATCTGCTCGGCACCGGCTCGGTCCACGCGTCGCTGATCGCCGGCGGACAGGAGTTGTCCAGCTACCCGGAAGGTTGCCGCCTCGACATCGAGCGCCGGACGATCCCCGGCGAGACGGCCGCGATCGTGGAGGGGCAAATCCGCGCGATCATCGACCGCGCCGCCGCCGCCGATCCGACCCTGCGAGCGACCCTGCGCGTGGGCCTCGTGCGCGAGCCGTACGAGATCGCCACGGACGCCCCGATCGTCGCCGCCGTCCGTTGCCACGCCGCCGCCGTGACCGGGCGGGAGCCGGCCTTCGTCTCCGGCACCGGCTGGATGGACTCGGCGCTGCTCGGCGCGGCGGGAATCCCGACGGTGATCTTCGGCCCGGACGGCGAAGGGGCGCACGCGGTCGAGGAATGGGCCGATCTCGACTCGATCGAGCGGTGCGCGGCGGTCCTCCTCGCCACGGCGGAGGAGTTCTGTGCCTGAGCTATCGCCCGCCCCCGCGCCCAGCCGCGTCTTGCTCAATCCGCTCGCCGGTGGGGCCATCCCCGGCCCCACGCCCGATCGCGCCCCGCTGGCCTTCCACCGCCAGCTACCCGGCTACGCCCCGACCCCGCTCGTCGCCGCGCCGGACCTCGCGCGGGCGCTCGGCGTCGGGCAGGTCTGGGTGAAAGATGAGGCGTCGCGGCTCGGGTTGCCCGCGTTCAAGATCCTCGGCGCGTCGTGGGCGGCCTGCCGGGCACTGGCCGCGCGACTCGGCGCAGCCCTGCCGCCGGACGCGGACCTCGCCACCCTGCGCGACCGTCTCCAGCCCCATCTGCCGCTGACCCTCGTCGCCGCGACCGATGGCAATCACGGTCGCGCGGTCGCCCGCGTCGCGCACTGGCTCGGCCTCGACGCGCGGATCTATGTCCCCGCCGACATGGTCCCCGCCCGCCGCGACGCGATCCGCGACGAAGGGGCGGCGATCAGCGTGGTCACCGGGACGTACGACGATGCCGTGGCCCTCGCCGCAGGACAAGCGAACGGCCGCAACCTCGTCATCGCCGACACCGCCATGCGCGACGACGAGGCGGTCCCGCGCTGGGTGATCGACGGCTATTCCACGATCCTCTGGGAGATCGACGACGAGTTGGCGCGGCGGGGCGAATCCGGCCCCGATCTCGTCGCCGTGCAGATCGGCGTCGGGGCGCTGGCGGCGGCGGTGACGCGGCACTACCGCCGCTCCGGCGTCACGCCGCGCCCGCGCCTCGTCGGGGTCGAGCCGAGCGACGCCGCCTGCGTCCTCGCGTCGGTCGCGGCGGGTGCGCCGGTGGCGGTGCCGGGGCCGCACCGCTCGATCATGGCCGGGCTGAACTGCGGCCAGCCTTCGCCGGTCGCCTGGCCGACGATCTCGCGCGGGTTCGACCTCTTCCTGGCGATCGATGACGACGCGGCCCGCGCGGCGATGCGCGCCCTCGCCGGGGTCGGGATCGTCGCGGGCGAAACCGGCGCGGCGGGGCTCGGCGGCATCCTCGCCCTCCAGCACGCCGCCACGCCGGACGAGAGTACCGCCTTCGGCCTGACGCCGCAGGCACGCGTCCTCTTCTTCAACACCGAGGGCGCGACCGACCCAGACGCCTACGCCAGCGTGATCGAGCAGGGAACCTGACGATCCACCGTTGCACCGACGCGCATACGCCGCATACGCCGCATGAGGGAATGAACGCGCGTGCGGCAGCCTCGTAGTTCGCCCTTAGCGCTGCCGTACCTTCGCGCCGAGGGCGACGCCGGTACGGCCTAAAACGCCGCCGTTTCGCATAGTACCGAGCGCGCGCACGCCACCGTTTCCGCCAGCGTTGGCCGTTGAAAAACTTCCTCACCGGTCCTGGCGATGACGCGCGTCACCGTTGGCTCGCAGACGAAGATCGCCGCCTGACCGAACTCGCGCGCCAACACCAGCATCTGCGACAAGTGGACAATGTCAACCGCGACACTCCGCTCCACCCATTGCCGATCGGCGGAGTAGCCGATTGCGGGAACCGAGGCGATCCCGGCTCGTGCCAGCGCCGCGGCGAGGAGCAGATTTCTCTGCCGATTTTCAACGTCAGTCAGCCGGTGGCTATCGGGATTGGCGGCGGTCAGGATGACCAGTGCATCAGCAAAAGGCCACGGCGCTACCGTACCGCTCAGCGCTGGATCCACGCGGAGGACGGTCGCGTGATCGATGGCGATCTCGATCAACGCCGCCGCGTAACCGGCCCAATGATTCAGGGGAACATCGTTGTATGACATGAGCTCACAGACCCGCATAGAGGAAGCTGAGCATACGCACACGTCTTCCTTTCGTCGCATCCCCCAAAAAGGATGACCTTGTGAACGTCGATACGATCGCAAACAATTATTCACTCAGGTCTTCAGGCGTATCTCCTCAGTTCGACTATAGTGCATTGATCCGCCATAAGGTCGGCCATATACCCGAGAACGTCAGCGGGTATTCGCCCTCGTATCCCGCTCCCGATACGGCAGAGATAGCGGAGACCCGCCCGCGCAGAAGAAGCGGGCGGGTCTCCTCCCTGCCTCGGCCTCGCCTGAGGCAACCACCGCTGGTGGGCAGTCGAACTACCGCCCCGCCAGAATCTTGCGCCCGAACTGCCCGAGCAGCACATCATACGGCGCGGCGTTCTCGGGGTGGTACTCGAAGCGCGCCCGCTCGAAATACTGCACCTGATACGGCTTGCCATCTTCCAACGTCTCGGTGATCACCTCGCTCAGCGGGTAGCCGAACTGGGTTACGCCGCCATTCGCGTCCCAGTAGGTCAGGAACCCGCCGCTGAGGTTATGGCCGGTGAGCTCGAAGTAGCGCGCCCCGGTCTGCGGCGACACGCCGGGGTCGGCGGGGTGGATCCGCCGCCCGAACTGCCCCAACAGGATGTCGAACGGCGCGGGCTTCTCTGGATGTGCCTCCATCCGCACCCGTTCGAAATACTGGACCAGATAGATCTTGCCATCTTCTAATTGTTCCGGGAATGGATTGCTGAGCGGGTAGCCATTGATCGGCAACTGTCCGTGGCCCTGCCAGTATGCCAGGAACGTTCCGCCGAGGCAGCGCCCCGTATCCTCATAGCAGACGGTGCCGACGGGTGTCACGTCATACCGCTCAGCGGTGCTCTGGGCAGCGGTGCCCAGGCCACCAATCGCCAGCACCTGCCCATTGACCAGAATCGCGCCGTGATAAACGCGCGGGGTTGCTAGCGAGGCGAACGGTTGCCAGCTATTGTTCTGCCAGTCGTAGCGCATCGCGGTGGCGAGCGGCTTCTGGTCCGTTCCGGCACCACCCGTCACCAGCACATCGCCGCCGAGGAGCTGGGTCGCGGCGAATCCGACCCGGTAGGCCCCCAACGTCGCGGCACTCGTCCAGGTGTTGGTTTGGGGGTTGTAGCGCTCGGCGGTCGTCGAGCCAGTACCGCTATCCCCGCCGATAACCAGCACCGTGCCATCGAGCAACAACGTCGCCTTATGCCCACTCCGCGTGCGGCTCAACGGCGCGACCGTTTGCCACGTATTGGTCGCAGAGTTATATAGTTCCGCACTGTTGAGCGCCTCCGAGCCGACATTCTCAGAGTTGACCGTCTTCGAGAAGGCACCGCCGACAACCAAGACCCGTCCATCGGCCAACAACGTCGCGCTGTGGCCATAGCGGCCCTGCGCGAGCGGTGCCAACGCGGACCATGAATCGGTCGCCGGATCATAGCGGGCAACCTTGGCGACGGTTTCAACCGGCTGGCGCGGGCTCAGGCTGCCGCCGGAGCCGCCAACCACCAGCACTGTCCCGTCCCCCAGCGTCGTCAGCGTATGCCCCCCGCGACTATCCGGCATATCCTTCTTCGTGATCCAGGTGGCTGTGCTTGGATCGAAGCGCACCACCTGCCGGGTGGGCGCATAGGGATTGTTCGCGAAGGTGGAGGGCGAACCGCCGATCAGCAGCGCCGAACCATCCTGCAGGGCGAGCAGCCGCCCCCCACCAACATCGTATTTGCGTGGGGTGATCGCGGTCCAGGAATTGTCCCCGCGCGAACTGACCGCCGAATCCGCCTTGGCGGCGGCCAGCACGCGACCGTCGGCGAGTAGAACTACCTGCGGGGACAGTGAATAGTCACCTGGCAGCGTGCCCGCATTTTCCCAACCGGCGGCCCTCACCCCGCTCGGCACCACGAAGCTCGGCACGATCAGCAGCGCCAGCAACGCCACCACGCCCAATATACGCCCCATCAGTCCTCGGACACGCCCATACCCAGGCCCGCCGTTCCCGGTGCCACGCCAGTTCATTCCCGCCTCTTTCTTGACGCTATCGTGATGAGAATTCAAAGAACACTGTTGCTATCAACGGCATAGGTTGGAAAAACATCACTGGCGGGATAGAACCTTTCCCCCCCGTCGCCCACAAGGGTGGTCCAGCACCTACGGGCGGCGGGGGGGGCTGTCCCCACTTCGTACTTCGTCGTTCGTACTTCGTACTTACTCGTCGTACTTACTCGTCATGCCCCACTCCCCTTGACGCCCCGCCCCCCACCCACTACATTCGCCCACGGCTCGTGGCGCGACACCGTGACAACACTACCGGTCGGAGGAACCATGAGCGGGCTCGTCTTCGGTTGCATCGCCCCGCACGGCGGGATGCTGATTCCCGGTATCGACGGCCCGGATGGCCGCAAAGCCCGCGCCACACGCGCGGCGATGGAAGAACTCGGGCGTCGCCTCGAAGCGCACCGGCCCGACACGATCGCGCTGATCACGCCGCACGGCACAGCGGCCCCCGGTGCGTTCTCGCTGCTCGACAGCGGGCGGGTCGCGGGGGAGTTGGGCGGCAATGGGCGCAGCGTCACGGTCGAGTTCCGCGTCGACAACGCCCTCAACGCGGCGATCGCCGCGCTCGGCGACGAGCGCGGGGTGCCGATTAAGCGGATCGTGCGCGGCAAGCCCGACGACCCGTCATCGTGCCTGCCGCTCGACTGGGGCGCGACGATTCCGTTCTGGTTCATGGGGCGCGGGATGAATCCGCCGCCGCGCGTGGTCGTCGCCGCGCCGCACTACGATCTCGACTGGAACCTCTACGCGCCGTTCGGCGAGATCATCCGCGTCGCCGCCGAAGGGCTGGGCCGTCGCCTCGCGATCATCGCCAGCGCCGATCTCGGCCACGCCCACGATCCCCACGGCCCCTACGGCTACGACCCCGCCTCCGCCGAGTTCGACGTCGTCGCCTGCGAGGCGATCCGCGAACAAGACCTCGGGCGGATGCTGCACCTGGACCGCGCCTGGGTCGAACGCGCCAAGATCGACGCCCTCTGGCAGATGCTCAATCTCCACGGCGCGATCGACGGCCAGGGCTTCCGGGGCGAACTCCTCTCCTACGAGGTGCCGACCTACTTCGGGATGCTCTGCGCCGCCTACGAGCGCGTGGGGTGAGTGGGGGCGTAGTGGGCGAGTGGGCGAGAAGGGACGGAACAGGAGACACGGAGACACGGAAGGGGTGGGGAGAGGGACGAAGGACAAAGGACAAAGTGGGCGAGTAGGCTGGTGGGCGAGAAAAGTGGACGCTGGAGATACGGAGCGATCATCGAATGCCACCCACCTGGCAGGACGTAGGGGCGTATTGCCTACGCCCCTCTCCGCGTCGTTAGCTCGTAGGCGTCGGTAAACAACCCGGCGGCGTCAGAACATACCGGCGAACTGGTAGTTGACCCCTATGTACCCGCAGACAGCCACGCATATTTCTCAATCGCCAGAAAACCAAACCATGCTCGAAATTTTTATAGACCATATCCAATAGAGAAATCACTGAAATATAAACTAAAGCCTATGTATAGACAGCGCCTTTCTCCCAACGTCTACGAAAACCTGGGCACGACGAGAGGTAGCTAAAGATCATTCCCCTGGCTGCCGTCACTCCTCAAGCAGCGTCTTGGCCTGCTTTGGATATTTTTGCATCAGCCAGGCGAGGACCTTCAGTTGGTCGGCACCAGCCGAGCGCCGTATTTGGATCAGTAGGCGTTCCGCTGGTGGGCGTGGCAAGGAGAGATTTGCTAAACCCTCATTGCAGACTGAGCAGAGTGCGCGAAGATTCTCCGGGTCGTCGGTGCCGCCCTCCGATTTATCGATGATATGACCGAGATGTAGCCGGGTCTTCTTCGTCGGGTCGATCGGTTGGGGTTCGCCCGCGACAGCGCCACAGGACTGACAGGTAAAACCGTTACGGTCGAGGACGAAAGCGCGCGTCTCCTTGGAGATACCCCGCGCGAACGCTGGCCGTGGTTTCAGCGACGTGAGCATATATTCGCCCGGCCTGAGATCGGCACGATCGTTATGCGTGCGAATATCCAGACCTTCTTCATCGCGCAGTTCGCGAACCCGTCTGGCCCATTCGCTCGTCCCCGCCACCGCGCGCAAGGTATCCGAGGAGAGCACTTCCCCGAGATGCTCATTGAAGTAGTCGCGCAGCTTCTTTCTCGCTCCGGGCAGGCGCGCCATCCGACTTCTCCATCTTTGGTGCGGACTTTCTCGTATCGGCGGCGCGCATGGCGCGCTCGATCACGGTCGCCACAGCCCGCGCCACCGGCGGGGGGAAAGCATTGCCCACTTGCCGGTACGCAGAGGTTTTCTTGCCCGAGAACGTCCAGTCGGGAGGAAAGCCTTGAATGACCGCCGTCATTGGGACGGTCAGTTTTGGCTGCCCAACAAAGCCAAGCGGTGGCGGTTCGTTGGCGATGCCCAAACCATTGACGCCGAGCTTGGCCCACTCGCCGCGCGCCCGCGTCGGCCCAAGATCCGGTCCACCATGTTTCTTCGACCCACCGACCAGCGTTGGCCCCACTTTATTTGCTCGCTCCGCCCAGGTGTCGGCACCTTCCCAACCGGCACTCGCCATCATCTTTCTGAGCGCTGCGCCGACGGTCACCGGCGCGGTGTCTGCCTTTGTCGGCCACGCGAAGAATGGGGCGACATCAGTCTGTAGCGCGACGCAGAGGACGCGCGGGCGCAGTTGCGGCACCCCGAAATCAGCAGCCTGAAAAATGCGCCAGTCGGTCTGATAGCCCAACTCCGCGAGGCGTGCATCGATCTGGGCACGGTAGTCAGCGAAACGATTCTCCATCAACCCTGGGACATTTTCCAGCATCACCGCACGCGGCTTACAGACCTCGACAAGGCGCAATGCTTCGGGGAAAAGGTCGCGCTCGTCATCGACGCCCTGCTGCAACCCCGCCTTCGAGAACGGTGGACAAGGGACCCCACCCGAGAGCAAATCAACACCGATATACGGCCAGCCCGTAAACTGACGCAGATCTGTTTCGAGGACATTCCACTCGGGTCGATTGAGGCGCAGGGTGGCACAGGCAGCCGCTTCGATCTCGATCAGCGCCACATGCTCAAACCCGGCCTGCTCGATACCCAACGCGGACCCGCCAGCCCCGGCACAGATTTCGAGCGAGGTATAGGGGCGGCGGGCGCGCGATATATTACGCGGTGGTTGCGCGATACTCACGCTCGGAAGCTGTAACTGGTCGAGGATGACCATCGCCGGTTCCTCTCGAATAAATCGCCGAAGCAGGGATGTACGTACCGGCTACTTGTACGAAGAATCATACGCTATTTCGCAATACACTCCCACTTTTCGGGGGCAAATCCTGCGTCTATTAATTCTAATCACTAACGGCTTTTGAAACGCCGGCTGCTACCAGCCTGGGCCAAACGACCCAAACGCATCGCCCTTCATATAACGCCCGTACAAATCCGGGCGCGGAGAGGACGTATGCAATACACCCCTGCATCGACCGCCGCATTGCCGGTTGGCATTGGTGTGAGGGAAGCCCTGGCATTCGGGAGGTCATACCGCTCGCTCCGCGCCGTCAACCCCGAAACGTGCGGAGAAATCCCTTACGTCCCCTGTCCCTACTCCGTACTTTTAACTTCGCACTTCGTATTTATGCCCGAATGCGTACGTCCCTCCTGCCCGCCCCCTCCGTGTCTCCATGTCTCCTGTTCACCGTCCCCGCTTCGTACTTCGTACTTCGTAGTTCGTACTTCCCACTACCCCTTCGCGTCCGTCAGCACCACGCCGAGCAGCTTCGCGCCGACACGCTCCAACTGCTCCTTGGCGCGTTGGGCGGCGGGGCGGCGGGTGTGGCCCGCGCGGACGATCAGCAGCGTCCCATCGGCGACGGCCGCGATCGACAGCGCATCGGCAAGGTCCGTCACCGTTGGCGCATCGATGATCACAAAGGTCGCGCCTTCGCGCGCCGCCGCCAGGGCCGCGCGGAAACTGTTCGCGGCCAGCAATTCGGCGGGGTTCGGCGGGGTCGGCCCGGCGGGCAACAGGCGCAGGTTCGGCACGCTGGTCGCCACGATCGGCAACGCGCCAGCCCCACCCGCGCTCAGATAGGTCGCCAGCCCCGCATCGTTCGGCACGCCGAAGAGCCGGTGCAGCGACGGCTGCCGCAGATCGGCGTCGATCAGCAACGTCGGGTCCCCCGCCAGCGCCAGCGCCGCCGCCAGATTCGCCGCCACCGTCGGGCGTGTCGCCCCCGCGCCGGTATCGGCCAGCAGGATCACGCGCGGCGCGTCGGCCCCACCCGCGAACTTGATATTCGCGCGCAACGCGCGAAACGCCTCCGCCTCCGCACTCTCCGGCGCGTTGAGGACGGCGAGATCAGCGGTGTTCTGGGCTTGGAGGCTCATTGGTGGGCTCCTGATTATGAGTTGATAGTCCGTAGTCCGTAGTGGCTGGCTTGTAGTAAGGCACTGTGTGTAGCTATCTTCGTAACTACTACGGACTACGGACTCCCTACTGTCTCCGTTTCGGCACCCCACCCAGGACCGTCAGCCCCAGGTGGCGGCGCACTTCCTCCGGCGTGCGGAGGGTGTCGTCGAGATATTCCAGCGCGAAGGCGATCACCAGCGCCAGCGCGACCCCCAGGATCGCCCCGGCGGCGGCGTTGAGTTTCGGGCGCGGGGCGCTCGGCTGCCCCGCCGGGCCGGCCATGCCGAGTTGGGCGATGTTCAATCGGATGATCGGGGCCAGGGAGCCGTCCGGCAGGGCGATCGGCGTGCCGTTCTGCGTGAAGCGCGGGAAGAGTTGCTGCAGCCGCGCGTTGTCCTCGTTGACATAGCCGATGAACGCCGCCGCGACCGCATTGACGATCGCCGCCGCGCGCCGGGGGTCGCTGTCGCTGGCCGCGATCTGGATCGTGTTGGTGTCCGGGCTGTGCGCCACGGCCAGCTTACTGAGGATCGTCCCCGCATCGAGCCCGTACTGCTGCAACTCGGGCCGCTGCGCCGCGCGACTCGCCACCTCGCCGCTGGCGATGATCGGCTTCAACGGCGCGAGGCGGTTCTTGGCCGCGATGTCGTTCTGCTGGTCGAGCGGTTCCGCCGTCACGGACAACACGGTGCTGCTGCTATAGACGCTCGGCTGCCCCGACGTGTAGACGTAGGCGACGAGCGCCGCGACAATCGCGATCAGCGGCACCAGCCACCAGCGCCGCAGGATGATCCGCAGATACTCTTCGGGGCGCATCTATGCCCTCCCCCGCCCGCGTCCGGCAACCGCCGCCGTCGCGCCGCGCGGGATCTGGCCGAGGATCGGCAGATCGAGCGCCTCCCGCGTCCCTTCGGCATCGCGCAGCCGCTCGTTGAGGTAATCGAGCAGGAAGGCGAGGGCCAGCCCGGCGAAGAGCGCGATGGTCGTCTGCAAGATCACGTTCAGCGCCCGCCGCACCCGGTCGCCCTTCGCTTCGAGCGGCGCTTCGACCAGCAAGACCGCCGCGCCCTGCTTCGGCACCAGATCACCCTTGGTGAAATATTTAATCGGGTCACGCGCGATCGTGGCGTTGATCGCGCGGGCGATCGCCACGGTGCGGTCCTTGTCCCCGGTCGTGACATTGGCGATCAAGACGCGGTGGACCCGCTGCGCCTTGAACGCGCTACGCACCATCTCATCGGTGATCGTCAGGCCATATTCCGGGGTACGCAGCGTCGCGGCGACCGCATCGGCAAAGACGTTGCCGTTCAGCACCTCGACCAGATCGTCCACCGCATATTCGGTCGCCAGATAATTGTAATAGTTGTCGTAGCGGAAGTAGTCGCCGTCGGCGTTCGCCTGCGGCGGTGCCAGCGCGATCTGCACCTTCACCGTCGTGCTGTAGCCATTCGGCTGGATCAACCAGACCGCGCTCGACCCCAGCCCCACGATGATCGGCAGCGCCAGCACGAGCCAGCGATAATGCCAGATGGTTGACCAGTAGCGGCGTAGTTCCATGCGGTTCCTTTGAGTAGTCAGTAGGCAGTAGTCAGTTCTTCGCTGATGGCGTTTCTTCGTCCAGTAAGCAGGCAATCGTTATCAATGCCGCACTGACTACTGCCTATTGCCTACTCGCTACGTACTCTGCCAGCCGCTGCCGAAACACAGCGGCGTCGAATGTCCGGGCGTGGGCGCGGATGGTGGCGGGGTCGAAGGTCATCGCCTCGCGGCATGCCACGGCGGCGATCAGGGCGTCCGGGGTCTGCGCGTCGAAGAAGATGCCGGTGACGCCATCGACCACCGTCTCGATCGCGCCGCCCGCCCGGAACGCGATCACCGGCCTGCCCGCCGCCTGCGCCTCCACCTGCGCGATCCCGAAATCGTCCTCGGCGGGGAAGATCGTCGCGCGGCACTCGCCGTAGAGCCGGTCTTTCTCCGCATCGCTGATCCCGCCCAGGAAGGTGATCTGCGGCCCCGCCATTGCCTCCAACGCCGCGCGGTCGCGCCCCACCCCCGCGATCCGCAACGGCGTGCCCAGCCGATTGAACGCCTCGATCACGATATCCAGACGCTTGTACGGCACCAGGCGCGTCACGATCAGGTAAAAGTCGCCCGCCTCGCCGGTCGCGGCGGGGATTTCTGTCCGCACCGGCGGGTGGATGATCGCCGCGTCGCGCCCGTAGAACCGCTTGATCCGCTCCGCCACGACCGCCGAGTTGGCGATCAGGTGATCGACCCGCCGCGTCCCGCGCGCATCCCAACGCCGCAACCCGCGCAGGAACGGGTCGAGCGCCCGCCTCGTCAGCCCCCCCAGCCGTTCGCGCCGCGCATAATCGGCGGCGTTCCAGGCGAAGCGCATCGGGCTGTGACAGTAGCAGATATGCGCCGCGCCCGCCGGGGGAGAGATATTCTTGGCGAACGCGCTGCTCGACGAGACGATCAGGTCGTAGCCGCGCAGATCCAGCCGCGAGAAAGCCAGGGGATAAACGGGCAAGTACGGCTGATGGTTACGCAGGATCCCCGGCAACCGCTGCATGAAGGTGGTGCGGATATCCCACGCCCGGTACGCGGCGGGCATCCGCTCGCGGTCGTAGATCGAGACGAAGATCGGCGCGTCCGGCCAGAGGGTGTGCATTTCCTCCAGCACCCGCTCGGCCCCGCCCCACTGGTTCAGGTAATCGTGGACGATCGCGACGCGCCGGGGCATCAGTACGCCCCCCGGCGCGTCAGGACCGCCGGGACCGTCCAGAGCAAGATCTTGACATCGAGCCAGAGGGACCACCGCTCGGCGTAATACAGGTCGAACCGCACCTGCTCATCGAACGTCAGGTCGCTGCGCCCATTGACCTGCCAGAGACAGGTCAGCCCCGGCATTAGCGTCAGGCGCTGGCGGTGCCACGGCTCGTACTTGGCGACCTCTTCCGGCACATGGGGTCGCGGCCCGACCAGGCTCATCTCGCCGCGCAGGACGTTGAGCAGATTCGGCAACTCATCGAGGCTGGTGCGCCGCAGCCAGCGCCCGATCCGCGTCACGCGCGGGTCTTCCTTCATCTTGAACGCGACCCGGTCGCCGATGTAGTCGCTGCTGGTGGCGAGGGTGGCATATTCCTCGTGCGCGTTGTGGCGCATCGACCGGAACTTGTAGCAGGTGAACTGCCGCCCGTTCTTCCCGACCCGCCGCTGCCCGTAGAGGGCGGGGCCGGGGGAATCGAGCCGGATGAGCGCGGCGATCAGGAGCATCGGCACGGCCAGGATCGCGACGCCGACCCCGACGACCAGGAGATCGAACGAGCGTTTGATCGCGGCGTTCG
>JAABUS010007132.1_pt1 | contig 13043 bp, 15 predicted proteins | sample 5560161 | NCBI WGS metagenome assembly JAABUS01 (sample SAMN10711885, study PRJNA513376) | rock metagenome | isolation source: Antarctica rocks | place: Antarctica: Victoria Land, Trio Nunatak nord | collected 2016-01-04 | reverse complement strand
ACCAGCCGGTCAGCACATCGGAAGGGTAATGGACGCCGAGATAGAGGCGCGACACGCCGACAAGCGCGACGAAAAGGCTGCCGATAATCAGCACCGGCCAACGCCAGCGGGTGTTCCAGGCGAGGATGACAAGCGCGGCGACGGTTGCCATCGAACCCATCGCATGGCCGCTCGGAAAGCTGTAATCATTCTCGGGCGCGAGCGAGACCCAGAGGTCGGGACGAGCACGCCCGAAGATTAGCTTGGCCCCGAAGTTCAGCGCCATCGCCCCCGCGACGGCGACGACGAAGAATGTTGCGTCACCGCGCCGCCGCGCGATCAGCAGCCCGATCAACACCACGATGAAGAAGGCGACCATCGGCTTCGGTGCCCCGGCATGGCTGAAAAAGAGCATGATCGTATCGAGCGTCGGGGTCGCCCGCGCGTGCAACGCCTCCAAGATAGGGCGGTCGAAGAACAACCCGGCCCCATCCCAGACATCCTCGGCCACTTCGCCGATCGCCACAAGCGGTAGGAAGACGGTGATAAAAAGCAGGATGATGGCGCGACGGCGCGCGACGGCGGCGGTCCAGAATCGGTTCATCGGCAACCTCGTGATAAGAGTGAATGGGGGCCAGTCGAGTGCTTTGGCCCAGGCGCTCCCTATACGCAGAATCCCCGCCATGCCTGACAGCATAGGCGGGGAGATGACGGCGATAGCGATAGTGCAGGCTTGGTCACTGCAACGGACGGTGCTTGCTCGTCGTCTTAACCGGACACGCGACTGGCGAGGGTCATGCGATTCCTCTCAGCCTTTCATCTGCCGGGGACAAGTTTACCGGCGACGTTGGGACCGGGGGTTATTCGCCGCGCAGTCGCCGTAACTCGTTTTGCAATGCGGCGATCTCGCGATCTTGTGTGGCGATTTCACGCTCTCGCGCGACGATCGTGTCGATCGCTTCGGCGTAGAGTGGCATCAGGCTGCCGTCCTGATCGTAGACGCGCAAGAGCGGACCTTGTGGCGCGAAGGAGACGCCGAGGGCGTCGCTGACCCAGTGACCGCGATCGTCGGGTAGCCAGGGTGTATTGCCGCGCGGGCTGAGTCGCCAGCCGCGCACCCGTTCGGGGAGAAATTCGGCGAGCGGGTCGAAAACGAGGTATTCGGGGATCCCGGCGGCGGCATAGACACCCGGCTTCCCGATCGGCAGAGCGACATTCAGATCGCGGTCGAGCGCGGTTGCCGGGCTGACGACTTCGATCACCAGCGCGGGCGGGCCATCTTTGACAACATCGAGGGAGGAACGATGCCCCGCCGCGAGGGTCGGATGGACTAGGATGTCGGGCGACGGTTGGAGCGGCGGCTTGCGACCCTCGCGCGGGATGAGGACGGTCAGTTGATTGCCGATGAACCAGGGGAGGCCGCGTTTGCGCCCGCAGTTGCCCAGCCCTTCGTAGAGGGCGACGATCGCGCCCTGATGCGACGAACTCCCCACCAGTGTCTCCTCGTCATCGTCACGGAAGAGGTCGAATTCGGGGCCGAGGGCGATTGTGCGCGTGACCATACGGGGTTTCTCCTGGCCTTGCAATACCTACCGTATTTTACCACGGGTGGTTGTCTGCTAGGATACCGCCGGTTGTGGCACCGGCGGCAGCGTAGCACGAGGAAGGGAGAGGATTATGCCCGACTTTCCGATCGTTGATTCGCATCTTCATCTGTGGGATCCGCAGCATTTCCGCATGAGTTGGCTCGATGGCAAGGCGGTCCTCGATCAGCCGTATGGCCTGGTGGAATACCGTGAGCATACCGCCGGGGTGGCGATCGAGGCGATGGTCTATCTCCAAGTGGAGGTCGAGTCGGCCTATGCGCTGCTGGAAACGCGCTGGGCGGCGGAGCGCGCGGCGGAAGACCCGCGACTAAAGGCGCTGGTCCCCTGGGCACCGCTCGAATACGGCGAACAGGCGCTGGCGTTCCTCGACGCGCTGGTGGCGACGAGCCCGCTCGTCAAGGGGGTGCGCCGCCTCTTGCAGAGCGAGCCCGATCCGGAATTTTGCCTGCAACCACGTTTCGTACGTGGCATCCACTTGCTGGCCGAGTATGGCTTGTCGTTCGATCTCTGCATCACACACGAGCAGTTGCCCGGCGTCATCACGTTGGTGGCACAGTGTCCCGAAGTATCGTTCGTCCTCGATCATATCGGGAAGCCGGATATCAAGGGGGGCGTCCTCGAGCCGTGGCGTGAGCAGATCGCCGCGCTGGCCGCTTTCCCGAACGTGATGTGCAAGATCAGCGGCCTGGTCACCGAGGCCGATCACCAGGGGTGGACCACCGCCGATCTGCTACCCTATGTCGACTATATCGTGAAGTCGTTCGGCGAGAATCGGATCATGTTCGGTGGCGATTGGCCGGTCGCTTTTCAGGCATCGACCTACCCGCGCTGGGTCGAAACCCTCGACGCGCTCACCACGTCCCTCTCGCCGGAAGGGAAGCGCAAACTTTGGGCGGAGAACGCGCGGCGGTTCTATCGCTTCTGATCCGCAGAGGGGTTGTGGCCGGAGCCTTGCCCCGGCGTGGTCAGGCTGAATACGTCGTCCACGCCGGGGCGGCCACTTCCTCGATCGTATCCTCACGGTAGTGGGCCAGGACTGCGGCGGCTTCGGCGGCGAGGCGTTGGCGGAGCGAGCGCGGTTCAAGCACGCGCGCCTGCCGCCCCCAACCGAGCAGCCAGGGGATGATCTCTTCTTCGCGCCGCACGCGCAGGGTCACGAGCAGACCGGTAGCGGTGTCTTCCTGGGCGACGATGTAGAAATAGCGCGACTCACGTACCCAACGCGCCGCTTCCCCGGCAAAACTGACCCGCACGATCACCCGTCGGTCGTGGGCGTGCTGTTCTTCCGGTAACCGGAAATTGGCCGGACGGATAAAACGATCGTCGGTCAGCGTCAGTCGTTCGATCCGGTCGAGCCGGAACTTGCGGAGGGCGTGTCGCTGGTGGCAGTGGGCGATCAGATACCACGCCCCGGAGACATGGACCAGGCTATACGGATCGGCATTTCGCTCACCGAGTGCGGCGTGTGCGTCGCCGGCATAGCGACCGTAGTACCGGAAGCGCACGGTGCGGCGGTCGAGGATCGCGCGGCGCATCGTGCCGAGCATTTCCGGCACGAGCGATGCCGGGGCCTGCTGCCCCTCTGGCGTGATGACGTGGACACTCTCGCGCATATCGCGCAGTTCCTTGCGGCGTTGCTCCGGCAAGACCGCCTCGATCTTGCGTCCGGCAGAGGCGACGGCGTCGCGATATTGCGCGTCGAACTGGCCGGCGACGAAATCGCCGCCGAGGAGGAGGGTCGTCGCTTCATCGGCGGTGAAGCTGAGTGGGGGGAGGAAATAGCCCTCCATCAGCGTGTAGCCCTGGCCCGGTGTGGCGACAATCGGTACCCCGGCCTCGCACAACGCCTCGACGTCGCGATAGATTGTGCGCTTGCTCGTCTCGAAATGTGCGGCCAGATCGTGCGCGCGTGCCTGCCCTCGCCCTTGCAACTCCAGCACAATCGCCAGCAGTCGATCAGTTCGGTTCATACGCCCGTGCTCCCGTGCTCTCGGTAGGATGGATCGCACCAATTGTTGCATTCTACTGCAACATTCCCGCATTGTCGTCTGCTCGGCTATGATAGTGCGGTGAGAATATCTTAATACGTGGGTGGAGGGAAAGATGGCGGAACTGACCGGTGGGCAGGCTCTGGTGCAATCCCTGAAATGCGAGGGTGTTGATACGATTTTCGCCCTGCCGGGGGCACAACTCGACTGGGCTTTCGACGCCCTGCATGAAGAGCAAGATACCATCCGTGTGATCCATACGCGGCATGAGCAGGCGACCTCCTACATGGCCGATGGCTACGCCCGCGCCACCGGCAAGGTCGGCACCTGCCTGGTGGTGCCGGGGCCGGGGGTGCTGAACGCTGGCGCGGGGCTCTCGACCGCCTACGCCTGTTCGTCGCCGGTCCTTTGCCTGGCCGGGCAGATCAACTCGAAACTGATCGGCTCGGGACGGGGCGAATTGCACGAGATCAAAGATCAGCGGGCGGTGCTCGATACGGTCACGAAGTGGACCGGGCGTGCCCTCTCGCCCAGCGCGATTCCTGACCTGATGCGGGAGGCGTTCGCGCAGTTGCGTGGTGGTCGTCCCGCCCCGGTTGGGCTGGAGATCCCGCCCGATGTGCTGATGCGGCGCGAGGAGGTTGATCTCGGCGCTGCCGCCGATTGGGGCCAGCGCCCGACGCCGCAATCGGCCGACCCGGCGTTGATCAAGCAGGCGGCCACCCTGCTGGCGCGGGCGGAGCGCCCGGCTTTCTATGTCGGCAGCGGCGTCTTGCTGGCCGAAGCGTGGGATGAACTGCGCGAGATCGCCGAGGCGCTGGAGATCCCGGTCGTGATGTCGCGCAACGGGCGCGGCGCGCTTTCGGCGCGGCATCCGCTGGCCCTCAACCCGGTTGCCGGATTGGAACTGCTCGCGAACTGCGATCTCGTTGTGGCCGTCGGCACGCGCTTCCTGGAACCGTCGATGGGCTGGGGGCTGCCGGAAGGTCAACAGTATATCCAGATCGATGTCGCCCCGGACGAGGTCGGTCGCAACGTCACCCCGACCGTGGGGATCGTCGCGGACGCGAAGCTGGCGCTGACCGCCCTGCGCGACGAACTCGATGGGGTCAAGCGCAAAGGCGCGTCACGCCTCGCGGAGATCAAGGCGATCCGCGAGCGTGCCGACGATACCCTCTTCGAGTTGCAGCCGCAGGCGGCGTTCGCCGGGGCGATCCGCAGCGCGTTGCCGGATGACGGGGTCTTCATCTGTGACGTGAACCAGATCAGCTACTGGTCGTGGGTGGGATTCCCCGTTTACGAGCCGCGCACCTTCATTATCTCCGGTTATCAGGGGACGCTAGGCGCGGGGTACGCAACGGCGCTTGGCGCGCAGGTGGGGCAGCCCGAGCGCAAGGTCGCCTCGATCAACGGCGATGGCGGCTTCGGCTACAATTTGCAGGAGTTGGCGACGGCGAAGGCGCACAATATCGCGGCGGTGGCGATCGTCTTCGACGATGGTGCCTTCGGCAATGTCAAGCGGATGCAGCGCGACCAGTTCGACGGGCGTACGATCGCCTCGAACCTGACCAACCCCGATTGGCTCAAGCTGGCCGAGGCGTTCGGGGTCGCCGGGATGCGTGCCACCACGCCGGATGAACTCGAAGGGACGTTGCGCGAGGCGTTCGCCACGAATGGTCCCGCCCTGATTAGCGTGCCGGTCGGCGAAATGCCGAGCCCCTGGCCGCTGATCTACCCCAAGATGTTCGGGAAGCGGCGCTGAGGTTGTTATAATCGGTGGGGAAAGGCGCGATACCTTTCCCCACCGATTGCACCATTCTTTGTCAGGAGTACACCGTTATGGCCTCGCGCTCGCAACCCGCAATGACGCCGCTGGAATACCTACGTTTGGAGCGCTCTGCCACGGCGAAGCATGAGTATCACGATGGTGTCATCGTGGCAATGGCTGGGGCGAGCCGCAGGCACAACCTGATCGTGGGAGATACGAACGCGAGCTTGATCGCGCAACTCCGGTCGCGTCCCTGCGAGACTTATACGGGTGATATGCGCGTGGCGATTCCAGCGCGGAATACCTATACCTATCCCGATCTCGTTGGTGTTTGCGATGAGCCCCAATTCGAGGATACAGAGGTCGATACGCTGCTCAACCCCGCCCTGATCATCGAAGTGCTATCGCTCTCGACCGAGCGCTACGACCGTACCGGGAAGTTTGCGCTCTATCGCAGCCTCCCCACGCTGAACGAATACCTACTGATCGCCCAGGACGAATACCGGATCGATTACTACCGCCGTACGCCCGATGGTCTGTGGTTTATCGGCGAGGCGCAAGGTCAGGAGAGCGGCCTCACGCTCGCCATTGGCGGGGGTTGTACCCTGGCGCTGGCCGAGGTCTACGCGCGGGTGCCACTCGCTGAATAAGCGCTTGTGGTGGCGTAGCACATCCACCACTACCGGGCTGCCCATCATCATGCGGTCGTGCTGGTACACTGCCCTGGTGTGCGTTCGGGTACGCGGGGCGGTCGTAAGGTAGAGGCGTGATGGCAGGGACGATGAGTGTGCGCGGTTTGCGTGCGCCGACCGCCGACGGACAACAGGCGGCGTTACTTTCCCGCCGCGCCGATTTCTGCACAATCCTGCTTGGGCAATGGCTGATGCTCGGGCTGGCGATCGATGGCTGGGCGCACCATACCCAGCCCGGCGTCGATAGCTTCTTTACCCCCTGGCACGGCGTGTTGTACTCCGGCTACGGTGCCTGTGCCGCCTGGATGATCTGGCTGATCGTGCAGCAACGGCGGGCGGGCCTTATCGGGCGCGCGGCGATCCCGCGTGGCTATGGGCCTGGTCTCGCCGGGGTGCTGATCTTTGGCTTCGCCGGGATCGGCGACCTGATCTGGCACGAGACGATCGGGATCGAGCAGAACCGTAAGGCGTCGCTCAGCCCCACCCACCTGTTGCTCTTCCTGGGTATCGTCCTGATCGTCAGCAGCCCCTTCCGGGCCGCCTGGGCCGCCGAGGATCCCGCCGAGGATGCCCCGAGTCTGGGGCGATTCCTGCCCGCGCTCTTATCACTCAGCGGCGCGGCGTCGATCGTGGGGGCGATGCTGATCTGGCTCTGGGGGCTGGCATATTTGCGCGACGGTCATGCCGCCATGGCGCTCATCTCCCCGGCAGCGCTGGCCGCGACACAAGATCTCGACTTCGCGATGGTGCTGATCACGACCGTGCTCCTGCTCGCGCCACTCTTGCTCGCGCTACTGCGCTGGCGACCGCCGTTCGGCAGCGCGATGATCCTCTTCGGGATCGTCGCTGGGCTGCTCTGCGCCGTCACCGGCTTCCGGCAGCCGATCGATGTCGTTGTTGCGGTCGTTGCGGGGCTGCTGGCCGATCTCGGTATCTGGCGCTACGCGCCCGGCCCTGCGCGCCCGGCAGCGTTCCGCTCCCTGGCGATGGGGGTGCCGATCGTCCTCTGGCTAGGGCATTTCCTGGCGACAGCGTTGAGCGGTGGGATCGCCTGGCCCCCGGAGTACTGGACCGGTATCTCGCTCCTCGCGGGCCTCGTCGGGCTTGGCCTCAGCGTACTGCTGGTGCCGCCGACATTGCCGCCGCGTATTGCACACCGCTGAGGTGCTGACAGTGCAGATTTGAGGCTGCGGCTGCGGGTTTAGGTAGGGGCGGGACACGACCCGCTCGGGCTAGTGGCACCCGTTCGCCATATTGTCGCTAGCCGGGTCGGTGGAAGACAACATGTGTGCCGCCGCCGACTGAGTGGGTCAATGCCCCGCCCTTACACCGCCCTGGCGCCATAGCCGTTCTGGATTCGGATAAGCCTGTTTGGGTAGTTCAGCATTTCCCAAAGGATCCGGGTATTTATCCGACGCCCCACATGGGGCATCCCGCAGTAGTCCCCATATGCCGCAAATACACAAAACCCCCGGCAGCATACTCGCTGCCGGGGGCTTCGCTGGTTTGTGCTTAGGAAGCGACCGGTGCCGTAAGCTCGCCGCTCTTGACGATCGGGGTCACTTCCGGCATCGCCATTTCCTTCGGAGCGATGAACCACGCGGCGATCAGCGCGATGAAGCAAACGAAGGCAACGATCATCATGGGGGTTCTCCTTACACTATCGTCGAACTGCAATCACTGTTAGAGCTGGTAGGCCGCTTCGCCGTGCTGCGTGCTGTCGAGGCCGAGCACCTCTTCCTGCTCCGGGACACGCAACCCGATGGTCAGGTCGATGACCTTGAGGATAATCACGGTGACGATTGCCGCGAAGGCGGCGACGGCGGCGACCGCGACAATCTGAATCAGGAGTTGCTGTGGGTTGCCGTAGAGCAGGCCGTTGTTGCCCGCTTCATTGATAGACTTCTGCGCGAAGATCCCCGTGGCGATGGCGCCCCAGATGCCGCCGACGCCGTGGACCGCGAAGACATCGAGTGCGTCATCGACCTTCCGCTTTAGTAGGTCGACCGCGAAGAAGCAGATGATACCGGCGACGAAACCGATCGCGATCGAGGCACTGGCATCGACATAGCCAGCGGCGGGGGTGATGGCGACCAGACCGGCGACCGCGCCCGCCGCCGCGCCGAGGACACTCGGGCGACCGTGGCGAATCCAGCTGATCGTCATCCAGGAGAGGGCGGCCATCGCGGCGGAGGTGTTGGTGACGACGAAGGCGTTCGCCGCGAGCCCGTTCGCGCCGAGGGCGCTACCGGCGTTGAAGCCGAACCAGCCGAACCAGAGGAGGCCAGCACCGAGGACGGTCATCGTCAGATCGTGCGGATCCATCTTCTCTTTGCCGAAGCCGACGCGCTTGCCGAGGACGGTGGCCGCGACCAGCGCCGAGACGCCGGAGGTGATGTGGACCACGGTGCCGCCCGCGAAGTCGAGCGCGCCCATCGTGCGGAGCCAGCCGCCGACACCCCAGACCCAGTGGGCGACCGGTGCGTAGACGAAGGTCGCCCAGGCGAGGGTGAAGATGACAAACGCTTTGAAGCGCTTGCGCTCGGCGAACGCCCCGGTGATGAGTGCCGGGGTGATGACCGCGAACATCATCTGGAAGGCCATGAAGGCCGTGTGCGGAATTGTCGCCGCATAATCGGCATTCGGGGCGGCACCAACGCCGCGCAGGCCGATGAAGTCGAAGCCGCCGATGAGGCCCCCTATATCAGTGCCGAACGAGAACGAATACCCCCAGAGGACCCATTGCACGCTGATCAAGGCCATGATGAAAAAGCTGTGCATGATCGTCGAGAGGACGTTCTTGCGACGTACGAGGCCGCCGTAGAAGAAACCCAACGCGGGCGTCATCAGCATCACCAACGCCGCCGATACGAGTACCCACGCTGTGTCGCCCGAATTGATCTGGTCCATCCTCTATCCTTTCCCTGTCCCCAACACCGTCGCCAAACGGCCCCCGTGCAGCGAGGCTTTGAGCAAACTACACAGGTTTTCCGTCTGACCTCTAGCATAAGGAATATGGTTCTCGATCACCATATCTCGGCAGCCCAACATCCTCGCTGGTCTTTGTGCCGATTGCACAAGTTCGCACCTTCGCGCCGATCGCGCTATAACGGTAGTTGTGGAAAAGCAGTCGCGCGTTGCGCGGAGAGCGCAACACGCCGATACGCAGCAATGTTGGAAGGAAAGTCACCATGCCTTTGGGGGATACCCTCCGCACCGCACTCCCGTTCCTCGGTCTGTTGCCCCGCGCCATCCTCGGGCGTTTCCACCGCCGCCGAACGCATCGGCACCTCAAGGGCCATACCCCTGGTGGCACGATGCCGAAAGGCCGCTGGTGGTCGGACGATGATCGGTGGTTCGAGCGCAGCTTCCCGCCGCGCCAGCACAATGAACTGACGCCCCTGATCGACGGCCAGGAGACGTTCGAGGCGATGCTCACGGCGATCAAGGAAGCCAAGGAGTACGTCTACATCGTCGGGTGGGCGCTAACCCCGGCGTTCGCGCTGGCGCGTGCCGATGATCTTCAGCAGACCGAAGACGATCTGCTGACCCACGTTCTGGCCGAAGTGTCCGAGCGTGTCACCGTGAAGATGCTGATCTGGAGCGGCTCGACGTTGCTCTTCCAGCCGACGAAGAAGATCACCGAGCAGTCCCGCGAGGAACTCCACCATGCCGCGCCACAGATCGATGTGCGCCTCGATGACAAGGCGCGCCCGACGCACTGCCACCATCAGAAGGCCGTCGTGGTGGACGGACAGATCGGTTTTGTCGGTGGCCTCGATCTCACGACGCTGGAGGGGGATCGCTGGGACCGGCCCGGCCATCCCCTGCGCCACGGGCGCAACTGGCACGATGTCGCGCTGCAGATCCGGGGTGAGGCGGTCGCGGACCTGGAAGAGAATTTTCGGCAGCGTTGGTTCGCGGTGACCAAGGAGCGTGAATTGCCACAACGGCACCCCGCCCTCGAACCGGCGTGGCAGACCCCGTGCCAAATCGTGCGCACGATCCCGACGCGGACTTACCGGTCATTGGGTCGCGGTGAGTTCGGGATCGCGGATGCCTACCGCGACACGATCGCGCGGGCGCGGCGCTTCATCTACCTGGAAAATCAGTACTTGTGGTCCGAGGAGATCGTCGCGGCATTGATCGAGGCGTTGGCGCGGAACGATGACCAGTTCCGTATCGTCGTGATCCTGCCCGCACACGCCGACTTCGGCAAATATGACAACGATAAGCAAGTCGAGCGCCTGCGCGATGCCGATGGCGGGCGTGGTCGTTTCCACGCTTTCTCGCTCTACAGCAGCGGGCCGACCGCCGGTCGCTTCGGCATCGGCTTCGTGCCGATCTATGTCCACGCCAAAGTGGCGATCATCGACGACGAGTGGTTCATGATCGGCTCGGCGAACCTCAATCGGCGCGGGCTGGCTCTCGATAGCGAGATGAACGCGCAGAGTATCGATGCGGCGGGCGCGCGTGCCCTGCGGCTCCGTCTCTGGTCCGAACACTTGCGGGTCGATGCGGACGAGATCGCCGACAGCGACCCGCTGACCGTGATCAATGAGCGTTTCGTCCCCGCCTCCAGCGAGGTTGCGGAACGGGTACGGGCGAAGCGTGGCGTACTGCCCGCGCTGCTCCACCCCTACCAAACCGGTCGGATGCCCGGAACGTGGCTCTTGCAGCAACTCGAGTCGCTGGCCGAAGGGCTCTGAGTTCGCTATCTATTGCCGTTCGATGGCCCCCATCCCTGTGGCACGCTTCCTGCATTAAAGGGCTGCGGAGGAATCATCGGCGTTATCGTCAAGGGACGAGGGCAACGGTGATCGGGGTTCACGGCGTTGGTAGCGCACGATATGGGTCGTGTCGCGCCAGGGCAAGCGAAATGGGAGGCTATCGTGGGTATCATTAGTTGGCTCGTACTGGGCCTGATTGCTGGCTTTCTGGCGAGTGTCGTGATGAAGGGTGGCGGCTACGGGATCGTCGGCGACATCATCGTCGGCATCGTGGGTGCGCTGCTCGGTGGGTTCCTTTTCTCTGTCCTGACTGGCAACGCGAACCCGGTCAATAACCTTGATATCGGCTCGATTTTCGTCGCGTTCATCGGTGCCTGCATCTTGATCGCGATTCTACGGGCTGTGAGCGGTAGGCGAGCGGTCTAAACTATCCGCCTTATGCGGCAACAACTATCTTTATGACGAATGCCCCGGCCAATACTGGCCGGGGCATTCGTTACTGCTGCTTGATTGCTCCCTATGGTAGTGGTAGGGTGTTATTGCTTACGCCCGGTCAGTCGAACCATCCCGAGCATCATCGCTGCCCCGGCAAGTGCGCCGAGCGCCTGGGGGCCGATCACCGCGATCAGCGGGATCAGCATCATCGCAAGTAAAACCATCCCGATCTTATCAGCGCCCATCAGCTCTCACTCTCGCCTGATGCAACGCGCGCATTGCTGCTTCACGTTGGAATAGGCTGGCTAACTCCGGTCTTTTCTGGTGTCTGGAAAGTCATGGTACTATATCGAGCCAGATTTGTACACTTTTATTTACCAACATTGATCCTAATTTGATAAGACGAAATGGCGGGCGGTTTCTCCTATACCGGAGCGTGTCTGCGATGGACTACGCCGATATGGCGATGAAATGGGCGCGCGACGCGAGGACTGACTGCCGTGAAAGAGCAAGCCCCGCGCCCGGCTTGATCGGTTTCATCGATGCAGCGTGAGCCCCTTCAAGACTTTGTCGGCGACGCGCTTCTCGGTGCGAAACGCCAGGCCGACCAACTGGAGGTCTGCGCTCGCCACCGCGCGTACAGCGGCGCGATTGGCCTCGTCATGGCCGGTGGTGAACAACTCCTCGGTGAAGATCGCCAATGGCACCTCGCGGGCCAGCGCTCGCTCGTAGGCACGGCGTACCGCCGCCGCATCGCCGCTGAAGATCAGCATCGGCTGCCGCACCATCGGCAGATACGTTAAGCCTGAGGCGTCCTCGTAGGGTTCGCCCAAAAGCCCTGTCGTTGCCCCGGCGACGGCGCTCACGGTAAAGGCCGTGACGTTCAACTTCTGCCAGACGGCCAGATCTTCGCGCAGCACCACCGCGATCTTGGTATCGAATTGCACGCTCATTTCCCGCCTCCTAACGTCATCTTGCCGCTCGGCCCCGTGACCTGTCCCAATACCGTGAGGATCGCGCGTAGCCGACTGGCCTCCTCAGCCCCCAACTGTGCGACAACGTCGGCATTTACGTCGTCCATCGCTTGGTCGAGCGGGGCGCGCAATGCCCGCCCTTTCGCGGTCAGCGCGACGCGGTTTACTCGCCGATCGGCGCTGTCCGGATGGCGCACCACCAACTCCGCGCGCTCAAGGCGGTCGAGCAAACCGGTCATCGTGGCACTGTCGAGCTGCAAACGCTCGCTCAGTTCGGCACCGCTCTGTTCGTCGCGCTCCCAGAGGACTTCCAGGAGCCCATACTGTGCAGGGGTGACGCCGTGCGGCGCGAGACGCTGCCGCACCTGCTGGTTGATATGTTGATATGCCTTGCCCAGGAGGAAGGCGAAACAGTCTTCGATCCGCTCCATCCGCTCCCCTTGCCGATCATCTCTATATTCTATCCTTGCAGTAATGTAGCATACAACTATCTTACATACAAGATAGTTGTATGCGTGAGGTCTTCTGAGGATAGGCGCGAGGGAGTGACCAGACGCCAATGATCGGGCGAGGAGCCAACATCGCGATGCGTGACGCCGCACTCCTCGGGCGACACCTCGAAGATATTATGGATAGGCGGCGAAACTTTGTGGAATTGCTATGCGACTATGAGACTGCGATAACGCGTTACGGTTTTGAGGCTGTGAAGGAGTCGACCGCGATGGGTACACGACTGATGGGACACCTAGGATCTGTTGACGAGTTTCCGGTATAGTCCCGCGCTGGCGGTTGTACGACAGTAATGCGGTGGGGGCGCCGTGGCGGAGCCATGCTTCAGCGAGGGGCAATTCGAGCGGGTATACGGGCTGC
>JAABUS010007130.1_pt1 | contig 13046 bp, 15 predicted proteins | sample 5560161 | NCBI WGS metagenome assembly JAABUS01 (sample SAMN10711885, study PRJNA513376) | rock metagenome | isolation source: Antarctica rocks | place: Antarctica: Victoria Land, Trio Nunatak nord | collected 2016-01-04 | reverse complement strand
ACACAAATAATCTGATAGAAGGTATTGCTGCTTCTATTTATGATTCTGACCTGGGCCGCACCGTTACCCGTACCAACTATTTAAATATCGGTAAAAATAATGCTGTCGGGCTTAGTGCAGCAGGTTCTATCAACCCAATTAAACCGTTAACCATTCGCGGAAGCGCAAACTTTTATACCTATGCTGCCAACGCCAATGCAAATCTGGCCGCGCAGCAAAGCAGTAATAATACTTATATCCAATATAATATTTTTACCGGTTCTACTTTGGAACTCAAAAAAGGCTTTGCAGCAGAGATATTTGCTATATTTAATTCGCCGCGGAGAAATATACAAGGCACCGGGCCGGCATTTAACCTATATGGGTTCGGTTTGAAAAAAGACATTATCGCCAAAAAATTCACTTTAGGGTTGAATGCGCTTTCACCTTTTCAAAAATATCTTCAGCTCAAAACCAATATCCAGGGCAATGGCATCAGCCAAACCCAAACCATCAATTATCCTATCCGTTCTTTCGGGATCACGTTTTCTTACAATTTTGGTAAAATTACTTACGGACAGCAAAACAAGAAAAAGGGTATTAATAACGACGATTTGCTGCCGGGAGATACCGGAAATGGCGGAGGCGGCGTTCCGTCCGGCGGTGGTGGCCGTCCGCAATAAATCCAACACTAATTTTTACCCGATAAAAACAGTATCAAATCCGGCCCAACCAGCCGGATTTTTTTGTTGCGTAGGAAGTACAAGGGTACAAGTTTTGAGGATTTAAGTGCCGCTAACTCCCTCTCCCCCGGAGAGGGTTGGGGTGAGGCTTTTAACTTTTCTTCAATCGCTTGAGCACCAACAAATTCTGTCCGTTGGTGCTGATGCCGCTGATGTTGTTTTGATAGAGATTAACCAGCTTATAATAATACAAAATCACTACCGGCGATTCCTCCATCACCAGATTGTCCATCTGCCGGTACAATTTAAAGCGTGCCGAATCGGTTTTGGCCAGATAACTGGCTTCAAATAACTTGTCGAAATCAGCATTATAAAAACTCGTATAGTTTGGCCCGAAAGGAACTTTATTTTTCGAGTAAAAAACAGAAAGATAATTTTCGGCATCCGGGTAATCGGCAATCCAATTTCCCCTAAAAAAGTTGATGCTGTTTTTAGCAATCATTTCCCGCAAACTCGCACCCTGGCTTACTTCCACACGTGTTCTGATTCCAACCGCATTCAATTGTCCTTGTACAAACTCGATCAAATCGCGGTAAGTTGTGGTCGTATTCAACAAAATTTCCGGGACGGGATGCGCATTATTAAAACCAGCTTCCGCCAATAAAGCACGGGCTTTTTCCGGGTCGTAATGATAACCTTTAACCACTTGCTGTTCAAAACCGGGCATTCCAACCGGCACAAAACCGGCGTGGCCGGGCGTGCCAATGCTGTTGCGCAGGTATTTTACCATTTTTTCGCGGTCGATAGCATAATTGATGGCCTGCCGTACTTTTTTAATCCGTAATGGCGAATTTTTAACGATAGCTAAGTTTGTATCCACCAGCATCCCCAAATATTCTGTGTTGAGATACGGCCTTGTTTTAAATTGAAATTTGCCTTTGTGTTTCTTCGTGATCTTGCCGGATTTGGTTAAAATATCGTCGCGGTAGCTGCCGTCCACATCATTAAAAAAATCCAGTTTATGCTTCACAAACTCCATAAAAGCCGTTTGTTTATTGGTGATAAAAGAAGCACGCACGGCATCCAGATAAGGCAGGCGGTGGCCGTTTTCGGTTTCCCAATAGTTTTTATTTTTAAGGAGGACCAGCACTTCACCTTCTTTCCAGTATTTAAATTGAAACGGACCGGTACCAACAGGATGGCTGCGGAAATCTTTTCTATAAAAATCAACTACCTCATGCGGCACAACCGAACAATACTGCGCGGTAAGCAAGCTCATCATCGGCGGAAAAGGTTTACGCAAGTTGATCACAAACGTAGTATCATCAACCGCTTTAAATGCTTCTTTTACAGCAACTTTATCACTAAAAATCCATGAACCGGAAGAGCCGATTTTAGGATCAGTCAGGCGTTTAAAACTATACACAAAATCGGCAGCTACTGCTTTCCGGCCTTTTTCATTTTTGAATTGTGCCGCATTCTGAAAAAAAACATCGCTGCGCAGATGAAAAGTGTAATGCAAACCATCTGTAGAAACCTCCCAGGTTTTGGCAATGCAGGGTTTGGTTTTCAGGCTGTCGTTAATTTGTACCAAACCGTTGTAAATCTGGTTATCGCACCAGATGGCGTTTTGGTTACGTGCAAAAGCCGGATCAAGCGATGTCAATAAATCATCCATGTTAAAATTAAAAACTGTTTTGTCGGATTGATTTTCTGAATGGCATCCGCATAAAAAAAGTAGTGCTAAAAGAAGTATGGTCGATTTTTTTGGTGGCACATAATTATTGCGCAGATTGCGTGCTGATCCTTTATTTTGCTTGTTATAGTGATCATTCAAAGTTTAAATCTTTATTAAGTAATGATAGGGAATATACAATAACAATATAGGTTACAATTACTATATAAAGATCTATTTTTTCTAATTCAAACATTATGTATATTTGTATCAACAAGCTCACCCCGCTTCTCGTTAGATCAGCGCGCTCAGGGTGGGCATTTTTTTGACCTATGCCGAAAGTTCCTTATACTAAACCGGCTCTATCATTTCAAGACCAACTACAGCAGTTAAAAGATCGAGGGTTTGTTATCGAAGATGACCAAAAATCTATTTTTTTATTAGAAAACATCAGTTACTACAGGCTAAGTGGTTATTGGTATCCACTTCTTCAGGAACCCAAATCTTCTCATATTTTTAAGTCAAATGCTTCTTTCAACCAATCTTTTGAATTATACTGCTTTGACAAAGAGTTAAGAAAATTAGTAAGTTCTGAATTGGAGAAAATAGAAGTAGCTATTAGAGCTAAGATGATTTATGTTTTAGCACATCAGTATGGGCCATTTTGGATAAATGATTCTAACTTATTTTTCGATCAGGAAAAGTATTTCGCTACTATAAAAATACTGAAAGATGAATATAAAAGAAGTAGAGAAGATTTTATATTATCATTTAAATTATCCTATAACGATGTATTACCTCCAGCATGGATGATGTTGGAAATTTCATCATTTGGTAGTTTGTCGTATTTGTACCAAAATCTTAATCCGGGCAAGTCTAAAAGAGCAATTGCCAAGCATTTTGGTTTAGACGATAAAACTTTTTCTTCCTGGTTGCATAGTATTGTTTACGTAAGGAATATCTGTGCTCATCATTCCAGATTATGGAATAAAATGTTAAGTATCTCTCCTGCATTACCAGCAAAACCAAATCTTCAATGGTTAACTGTTACTACTACAACGGATACGCGTGATGGCAAGGTTTTAACTATCAACAATAAAACATACTATATTTTATCAATGATAATCTACCTGTTGCAGACGGTGAACCCCACCAATAAATTCAAAAAGAAATTTTTTGCACTGTTATTGGAATACGATATTGTAGATACTGCTGCAATGGGTTTCACGTCTGATTGGAAAGATCAACCTATATGGCAATCAGTTTAATAATATTTTTGTTTATAATTTATCACATTGAATCAAAAAAGAATCATTTCCCTGCTGGCTGCCGGAACCGAGATTGTATGCGGACTGGGTTTGGAAACGCAATTGGTGGGCCGTTCGCATGAGTGTGATTACCCAAAATCAATTTTAAATTTGCCGGTTTGCTCTTCAGCGATGCTGGATCCGACAGCGAATAGTTTGGAAATCGACAAGCAGGTAAAAGGGGTTTTAACAGATGCGCTTTCGTTTTATAAAATTGACCGTGAGCTGATTAAGCAGCTGAAGCCAAACGTGATCATCACCCAAACACAGTGTGAGGTTTGTGCCGTAAGTTTGAGCGATGTAGAAAAAGCACTGGAAAATTTGCTGGATTACAATGTAGAAATCATTTCTCTGGAGCCGGATAATTTGAATGCTGTTTTTACCGATATAAAAACAGTATCCGAAGTTTTGGGTGTGCCCGAGCGTGGCGCAGATTTGCTGGACCGGATGCACGAACGTTTGGATTTGATCAAACACAAGCTGAAATTCATCACCCAAAAACCAACTGTTGCCTGTATTGAATGGATAGAACCTTTAATGATAGCCGGAAACTGGACACCGGAAATGGTAGAAATAGCAGGCGGACAAGCAATTTTAGCACAAAGCGGGAAACATTCGCCAGCTATCCCTTGGTTGGATTTGATTGAGGCTGACCCGGAAATCATCATTGTGATGCCTTGCGGTTTCAATATCGGACGGACGCTGAAGGAAATGGATTTATTGTTACAACAAACCTACTTTCAGGACCTGCAGGCGGTTAAAAACAACAAGCTTTTTATTGCAGATGGCAACCAGTATTTCAACCGTTCCGGGCCGCGTTTGGTGGATTCGGTAGAAATTTTGGCAGAAATAATCAACCCAAAACAGTTTATTTTTGGTTATGAAGGCGAAGGCTGGATAAAATTTAGCGTGTAAAAGAAGCATCAATATGAGTAAAAAAATTAAACTAAAAGACATTTCCACTTCTCCCGAAGAAAAAATAACAAAGGAAGAAGCGGCAAAAGAAAGCGTTGAGCTGACGGAAAAGCTGGCTGAAATACAGAACAAACTGTTTGCCCAAAAGAAGTTTGATGTGCTGATTATTTTGCAGGGAATGGATGCTTCCGGGAAAGACAGCGCGGTGAAACATGTATTTTCGGGCGTAAATCCGGCTGGTTGTCGTGTAAAATCATTTAAAGCACCGACGGAAGAAGAACGTGCGCATCATTTTTTGTGGCGCATCAGCAAAGAATGTCCGGAAAAAGGCATGATCCAGATTTTTAACCGTTCGCAATATGAAGATATTTTGGTGCCGGCGGTAAATAAATTAATTGATAATGAATTGGTTAAATATCGTTGTGACGAGATTAATTCTTTTGAAAAAGGCTTGGTTCATAACAATACGATCCTGATGAAATTTTACCTGCATATTTCGCATCAAAAACAGCTGGAAAAATTACAGATTCGGAAAACAGACGAATATAAACGCTGGAAATACCAGAAAGAAGACATTGCGGCCATCAGCAAGCACGATGATTTTGCGAAAGTTTACGAATATATTTTTGAGCACTGCGCTGAGGCTGCTCCCTGGAAAATTGTCCCGGCCGATAAAAAGTGGTATAAAAATTATGCGATTTTAAATGAAATTGTGCAGGAACTGGAAAAGTATGAAATTCATTTTCCGAAAGTGGATTTGTAGCTTAGTGTTTATCATAATGTCCTTTCAAAGATAAAATGTAAAGTACATCTTCCCGAATTTCGTAAATTAATCTGTCAGATTGGTTGATCCTTCTTGACCATTTTCCGGAAAGTTTATATTTTAATGCTTCTGGTTTTCCTATGCCTTGATACCGGTTTTCTAAAATTGCAGCAGTCAGCTCACGTATGCGTTTTAATACGTTTTCGTTGTTTGTCTTCTTCCAAAACTCTAAATCCTGCTTAGCTCTGACAGTAAACCCTATTTCCATATATCATCCAACGTAACTTTTGTTGTACGTCCGGCTTCAATATCTTCATCGCCTTGTTTTATTTTGGCTACAAAATCAGGATTATAAAGCTGATCTTCTGCTGGCTCACTAATTTCAAAACGTAACGTTCTGGCTAATTCTGTTATCAAAGCTAAATGTTGCTCTTGCAGGTTTTTAATGATAATATCCATACTCAAATTTACAATTTATTTTATTTCATCTTTTTAAAATAATTCAATAGAGATTTATTAAGCCGTTTTTATTAGTCATTTTAAAGCGATTGTTTTCTTTCCCGATAATTCCTTTACAAACCTGTTAACCGCAGATGCGTTATTTAGTCAATAATTTACTGATAAAAGAAGCATCATGGCCGAACTGTTTAAACCACTGAAAATAAAAGGAGTTGAATTTAAGAACCGGATCGTGATTTCGCCCATGTGCGAATATTCCAGCGAAGATGGTTTTGCAAACGATTGGCATTTTGTACATCTCGGCAGCCGCGCAGTTGGTGGTGCCGGTTTAACTATTTTTGAAGCAGCTGCCGTTTCTCCCGAAGGCAGGATTACGCCAGATGATTTAGGGATTTGGAAAGATGAACATATCTCCGAACTGAAAAAAATAGTTGGTTTTATACATGATAACGGTTCTGTTGCAGGTGTGCAATTGGCTCACGCCGGTAGAAAAGCAAGCCATCAATCTCCCTGGAAAGGCGGCGAACGCATTGCAAGCAACGAACCGCAAGGCTGGCAAACCGTTGCGCCAAGTGCCATTGCTTACAAAGAAGGCACAGAAGCACCGATTGCTTTGGATAAAGCAGGATTAACCAAAGTAGTTCAGGATTTTAGAGAAGCAGCCAAACGCTCCATCGAAGTTGGTTTTAAAGTGATTGAACTGCACGCCGCGCACGGTTATTTGTTGCACCAGTTTTTATCACCCTTAACTAATAAAAGAACAGACCATTATGGTGGTTCTTTTGAAAACCGCATTCGTTTTTTGCTGGAAGTTACGGCTGCCGTACAGGAAGTTTGGCCTGCTGATTTGCCTTTGTTTGTACGGATTTCGGCTACGGACTGGGCAGAAGGTGGCTGGACAGCAGGAGAATCTGTAAGACTTTCGGCCATTTTAAAAGATAAGGGCGTGGATTTAATCGATTGCTCTACAGCCGGCTTGGTTTCATGGCAAAAAATCCCGGCCGGGCCTGGTTTTCAGGTCCCGTTTGCAGAACAGATTAAAAAAGAAACCGGCATTTTGACCGGAGCTGTTGGTTTGCTCACAGAAGCCGTACAAATGGAAGAAATTGTATCCAGCGGCAAAGCTGATCTGGTTTTGATTGCCCGCGAATCCTTGCGCGATCCGTATTTTCCACTACATGCGGCGGCGCAGTTGGGTATTGATTTGCCTTGGCCGGTACAGTACGAGCGCGCAAAGCATAAATATAAATAGCTAAATTTTGTGCTGTAAAAGAAGCATGAAAATTTCAGTAATTATAAAATCCATTGTTTGAAGGATTTAAATGATGGCTTTTTTATTTGTGAAATGATGGGTTACAAATATTAATTCATCAGTATTAAAACTTAAGTTGCTCCGGATGATAGATGCGGAAATGCAATAAAGCTATAACTGCCACTGTTTGAAATTGGTTTGGCTAAAGCCAATGCCTGAATTACTAAACATCCACGGCCTAAAGGCCGTGGCAACCTAAGCAATAAGAATTGTTTAAAATCGATTTATGTTAATAATTACAACCATGACTAAGCTATTTTTGATCACCTTATTCTTAATATTTTGTATGATTCAAATATCAGCACAACAGCGAAATCATCGTGAGATATATATTTTTTCTACAGATGCGGACAATGCTTCTTTTATCAACCAAAAATCTATTTTTTTAAAGGATGTTACAGGGTTAAAAGAACGGGACATAAAAATACACGAAGTGCTTGGTTTAAAAGCCAACGAAGCAGTTTTTAAAAAGTACAAAGTATCTGCGCAAGACTTTACGTTTGTTTTGGTGGGAAAAGATGGCGGCGAAAAGCTGCGTTCGAACTGCCCGATTACCTTACAAAAGCTTTATGCAACAATTGATGCCATGCCAATGCGTAAAGCGGAAATGAAGCAGCAGGGCAAACCGTAAAAAACCAGGATAAAAGAAGCATTGTGGCTACAAATCTTTACTGATGTTTATGTATTTGGTAAAGTGATATAATTTGGCCACTTCTGATCTTAAATGCTTTAGCCAGCCTACATTAAAAACTAAAACCGCTATCAGCATTCCAATTATTGGCGCAATCCAGTAAAGCCAGTAGCCGTTCCAAACGGTGCTGATAATCGCCGGGCCAAAACTACGTGCCGGGTTGGTGCTGGTACCCGAAACTGGCGCTTCCACAAAAACCATGATGCAATAGATAATCGGCATCGTAAAAGGGGTGAAATTTTTGATTTTATCATTACTGGTAAAAAATAAAATAACAGCGATCAGTACAAAAGTTGTCCAAATTTCACCGATAAAAGCAGTATCAATTTGCGGTGGAACAGTTGCCCCGTATTGCAGGCTTTTGCCCTGTTCGCCCCAAAAAAGCAAAGGTAGACAGCCAATTGCTGCTCCGGCCATTTGTGCTATAACAAAACCGACCATGTTTTTAAACTGCATGTTTTTTCGCAGCCAGAAAGCAATGCTTACCATTGGATTAATATGCGCGCCACTAATCTTGCCAACCGGCGAAAGCGTAATGAGGCAGCCCGTTGTTCCAAATAAAAATCCCGTTATCGCCCTTCTTGTTCCGTCATTTGGAATGAGATTCAGAATCGGTGAACCTTTTCCATTGATAAAAATCACCGCAGATAAACCAACTAAAACCAGTAAGGCCGTGCCCACAAATTCCGACAAAAAAGCTTTTAAAAATTTCTGCTCCATTAAAATTATTTAAAACGTTCCCACCATTTATGGAGATAGGGTTTGCCATTATACGTATAGGTTTCGCCTGGCTGTGGTATTAATAAGGGAATATTTTTTTGTTCCGAAAGCTCCAGCAGCCTTTCTACCGGTTGCGTCCAGGTATGAAAAGCCAGATTGAACAAGCCCCAATGTATCGGCATCATCAGGTTGGCGTTTAAAGCCAAAAAAGCATCAGCAGCATTGTCCGGCCCCATATGGATGTCTTTCCACAAATCGTTATAAGCACCAATTTCCAGCATCGCAATATCAAAAGGGCCGTATTTTTCGCCAATGGTTTTAAAAAGCGGGTGCATTCCGGAATCAGCACCAAAATATACTTTATGTTTCGGGCCTATGATAATGTAGGAAGCCCAAAGTGTGGTATTTCTATTGGTAATTCCTCTACCTGAAAAATGCCTTGCCGGAGTAGCAATCAGCTTAAAACCCGGCCAGATTTCTTTTTCCTGCCACCAGTCGAACTCCGTAATTTGGTTTTTGGAGATGCCCCAATCAGTCAAAATCTTCCCGACGCCCAATGAACAAAAAAACGGGATGCTTCTTTTACCCAGTATTTTTATAGTTGCTTCATCCAGGTGATCGAAATGATCGTGGGAAATGATAATGGCATCTACCGGAGGCAAATCTTTCAGCGTAATTGGTGCCGGAAAAAACCGTTCGGGACCAAAAAACTGAAAAGGCGAAGCCCGTTTCACCCAAACCGGATCTGTTAAAATCCGTTTGCCATCAATTTCAATTAGTAAAGAAGAATGGCCGATTAAAGTGATGCGCAAAGTATTTGCCGGTAATGTGTTTAAAAGCGGAAGATCAACCGGAAAAGGGCCGGGCTGAATTCGCGGAGTTCTGTTGGGGTGATCTTTGGTATATTCGGCTAAAACCTTGAAAATGCTGGAAGATAAACCAGTTTGTGTAGGGATTGGGTTGACAAAAACTTTACCGTTGAAATTGGGCGAGTCATACATGAAAGGTGGAACAGTGGGAGCGGAGTTTGGTTTGGAGGAAGCCGGAACCGGAACTAATGCAGCACCGGCAGCCAGCGCAGCAGTAGATTTGATGAAACTCCTTCGTGTTTGTAATTTCATGTTTAGGGATCTTTTAATTGATATTGCAAGATGCTGTTTTTACCGGTATAAATTGAAGATTTGTTTTTAGGGCCTCAGCCCAGCCCCCTCCAAAAGAGAGGGAGTTTTTTTTCGCCAGCGTTTCAAGTCCCTCTCTTTTTCAAGTCCCTCTCTTTTGGAGAGGGATTTAGGGTGAGGCAAAACATTTATTTAGGTAATCCATTTTAAAGAAATGACAGAAGATTTAAACCAGATCAGGCAGCCCTACCAGCCGGAAAATATAAAAATCCTGTTTGTAGAGGAAGCAGTACAACCCGGAAACATATTTTTTTACCGCAAAAATTCCAATGTTTTTAGGGCGGTAAAAGAAGCATTCAGTCAGATTTTTGGGGAATTTAAAAGCCATGAAGATTTTTTTCAGTTTTTTAAAGAAAACGGTTGTTATGTAGATTATTTATGCCCGGATATGATCAACGGGTTTACCATAGAATTTAGAAAACAAGTAAGAACGGACAGCATCAAACCTTTAAGCGAACGGCTGGTTTTGCTGCAACCCAAAGTTGTGGTTACGGTGATGAAAGTTTTAGAAAAGGAGGTGTTGGAAGCGGTCAGATTATCCGGGATTGATTCTGTTCAATACACCAAAGCCATTGCGTTTCCGGCCCACAGCAAAACCAACGCGGATAAATGTATAGATGAATTGGTTGTGGTTTTAGAGGAGTTGGTTGAAATGGGGATTTTGGGAGAAGTGGGGTTCTAAAGATTTTTTCTTTTGTTATTTTAAATCTATTTCACATCATTTTAATAAGTCACATCATAATAGTTTTTAAGAAACTGTTTAAATTTTGTCCGGGTTATTTCTGATGCTTCTTTTATCGGCATAAATTACGAAACAAGATTTATGGGCATAAAAGAAGCATTGTTGTTTTTCTGATGTAAATTTAAACAGCTTTTAAGCAAAAGTATAACGGCAACTGCTTAGTTAGTACCACAAGAATTGGCCTGGTTTGGAACAGTTTGACCTTGCCGGAAACCTCAGCAGAAATGGTCAAACTATCTGCCATAAAATTATTAAACAAAATTTAAACCAGCCCGTAGATAATACTTCTTTTATCGGCATAAAATCAACCTGAAAAATGAACGAAAAGATTAGTGTAAACGAAGCAACCAAGCAGTTTGAATTAAACACGCCGAACGGACTGGCTTTGATTGCGTACGAAACGGAAGGCGATACGATGTCAATCCTGCATACCGAAGTTCCGGAAGAAATGGAAGGGCAGGGCGTAGCTTCTGATTTGGCAAAATTTGCTTTGGATTATGCCCGCGAAAAAAAGTTGAAAGTAAAAGTATATTGCCAGTTTGTTCAGGTTTATTTAAAACGGCATCCGCAATACCAGGATTTGATTGTTAGCTAATATTTTCTGCAGATGTTTAGCGAATTTGATAAAAATTTAACCGGCTATGTAGATTTATCAGCCGATGAACTGGATTTGGTCCATCAGCTTTTTCAGCACAAAACGCACCGCAAAAAAACGCTGTTGCTGAGCCAGGGACAGGTTTGTGATTTTGAAGCTTACCTGGTTAAAGGTTGCCTCAAGCGGTATTATATTGATCCGAATGGCGAGGAAATAATTTTGCAGTTTGCCGTAGAAGATTGGTGGGTGAGCGATATGGTTAGTTTTACGGAACAAATCCCGTCGCAGCTTTATATCGAAACCATAGAAGAAACCGAACTTTTGCAGATCACTTATCAAAATAAAGAGTTGTTGTTTCGGGAAATACCTAAGCTGGAGCGCGTTTTCCGGTTGCTGGTACAGCGTGCTTATTCTGTTTTGGAAAATCGGTTTTTTACAGCTTTAACTGCTTCTGCAGAAGAACGTTACCTCAACTTTATCAAAAAATATCCGGTGCTGCCACAGCGCGTTCCGCAATACCAAATTGCTTCTTACCTCGGCATTACGCCGGAAGCTTTGAGCCGGATCCGGGCTTCACTGTTGCGCAAAAAGTAAGGGTTTTCTTAATCTTAATCAAGTCAAAATAGAAGTTGTAACACGTATATTTGTACTGATAATCTAATCAACATTAATTAAAAAATGTTGTTGGTTACTCATTAAAAAATTATTGGTAAAAACAGTATGGCAAATACAATTCTTCACAAAGCTGACAGTCGCGGGCACGCAAACCACGGCTGGCTGGATAGTTATCATAGTTTCAGTTTTGCAAATTATTATAACCCGGAGCGGATGAATTTCGGTGCGCTGCGTGTGCTTAATGATGATACCGTTTCTGGCGGCCGGGGTTTTGGCAGCCATCCGCATGATAACATGGAAATTGTGAGCATTCCGCTGCAAGGCGATCTGCAACACGAAGATAATCTGGGCAATGTGGCCCTGATCCGAAAAGGCGACGTGCAGCTAATCAGTGCCGGAACAGGCGTTTTCCACAGTGAAAAAAATAAAAATCCGGATGAACAGGTGCAGTTTTTACAAATCTGGCTGTTCCCAAACAAGCTAAACGTTGCGCCGCGATACGACCAGGTTTCTCTGGATGTGCAAGACCGGCACAATAATTTCCAGCAAGTGCTTTCACCCAATCCGGATGATGCAGGCGTTTGGGTGCAACAGGATGCCTGGTTTAGTTTGGGCAGATTTGATGCGGGTTTCAACACAAACTATCAGTTTAAAAAAGCCGGAAACGGGGTGTATGCTTTTGTTTTGGAAGGCAGCGTTACCATCAATGGCCAGCAATTAAACCGCCGTGATGGTTTTGGCATTTGGGATACCGATCAGCTCAATTTTACAGCCAATTCTGCCGGTGCAGAAGTATTGCTAATGGATGTGCCCATGAGCATTTAAGCCATTAAAATTATTTAGATCAATCAAAAACCGGAAGGTAAACATCTTCCGGTTTCTTTCGTTTTTAAAACTATGCACCGTTTAAATATCCTGGCGATCCATCGTGATCCGCTCATTTTGGCTACTGTTTTGAGGCTGATCAACACCAATGAAAATTGGAACGGGATTGGAGCCAGGACCGATGAGGAAGCTATTGAAATGTTTCGGCAGCAACCGGTTGGGATAGTTTTATTTTGCGCCGGGATTGATCCGCAGGAAGAAGAAAAACTGAAAGCTGTTTTTAGCATACAAAATCCGCAACCGATATTTTTACAGCATTATGGCGGCGGCAGCGGCTTGCTGAGTGCCGAAATTTATGAAGCTTTGGCTAAGCAAGGACATTGAGGTTTTGGTAATGGTGATTTTTTGTCATTTCGACTGAAGGGAGAAATCTTCTTTCAACAAAACCAATTTCTTACCTGATAAAAGAAGCATTTGTAAGTTGCTTTGAAGAAGATTTCTCCCTTTGGTCGATTTCTATGATTTACGCAACTGCTTTTGTATAATTATTTTCGTAGGGCCTGTTTTGGTTGACACAGGCAAAAATG
>JAABUS010007129.1_pt1 | contig 13046 bp, 5 predicted proteins | sample 5560161 | NCBI WGS metagenome assembly JAABUS01 (sample SAMN10711885, study PRJNA513376) | rock metagenome | isolation source: Antarctica rocks | place: Antarctica: Victoria Land, Trio Nunatak nord | collected 2016-01-04 | reverse complement strand
ACGCCCCTAATCCCCCCCACCCCCGGCATCTAAGGCCCATATAGAGGTCTACAGACTGTACAACGCTATGCATAGTCACATATCGATGGCGGCCATATAGATGCAAATCTCTCGATTATTATTCTTATTCTACTTTTAGATCTTTCGACTCACGTACGTATCTGCTTTACAGATTTGATATTCGATAAGATATTTATTCTATTTTTTGATATACTATTGTTCTTGAGCTTCTTTTGTCGTTCGATCTCTTTAAGATTCTTAAAATTTATTTCTTATACAACAAGTATAATACTGTCGAATACAACAATATCGAAATATATAGTTTGATTAATTGTTTTGCTATAGATTATCAAAACAGCAATTAGTTTAAAAAAAGTCAAATTTGCAATATAGATATTGCGAATATTAGTTGCAATAATAATTTCGAAATTCAAATTAATAAGCGCTACTTGTTGCAATAGTTTTTTGCACAAATTGTTATTAAAGATAATGTTAACAACAACAATTTAAACAACAATATTTATATTTTGAACAAATATAATAATCGCAATAATTGTAGAAATCTATTTTAGAAAAACAAGACTTTAAACAACAATATATATCTAAATATATAGAAAGATATTAGATTTGAAATACAATTTAACAATTGATTAAAAGCAACTTATACTTAAATTTCTTATATTGCTATCAATATTATAGATATATAAGTAGTTAAACTATTGCTCGAAGATAGTTGTGTTACGACCCTAACTCGTTACAACTAGTATATATTCTATAGAGTAATCTATAACATATAGCACGATTATCTACATGCTTGACGACTTAGCAAGCGAACATTGCTCGACACGCTAATAAGCGAATTCGACATGTTCGATAGCGAACAAAGCGAATAGAGTTCGTCATACTTAACAACGAACAAAGCGAGTAAAGCTCAACATGCTCGACAACAAACATAACGAACAAGAAGAATCTTCTTTAGTATATAGATTCTCTAAATACGACTTTTTTATAAATTGTGTTTAATTTATTTATCAAGTTATTCTTTATTATAGATACAAAGTTGCAAATTCTTGTTATTAAGTGATTGCTTGCATTGTCTAAAGACGTCTACAAATTTCTTCAAAAGTATTAATCTATTCTAATACTCTAATCGCCTAAATAGCAACGTAACACTTTAAACATCTTAAGAATGTCTATATTAGATCAACGCGTCTCTATCTTAAACACTAGCTCATCAACATCACGTCAATTATTAATCATGAAAAACGACAAAATTAGAATTAATAAACTTAGTATCTACTATGAAGATCGTATTGATCTAAAAGACTAACTTATGTAAATAAATATCTATTTCATCTTCTATCTTGTTTTAGCGAACTAAAAGACGATTTTTGTATCAACATTTTTTAGAGAAAGAGTCTAACATTGACTCAAGTTAAACTTACGAAAATACTTAAAAAATTATGACGAAAATCCTTGTACAATGTTCACAAACTTCAATAATTTTAAAAAAGAGCTTCGAAGAATCTTTGAAACATCTAACGAAAAACAAATTACAAAAAGAGTGATTTAACATTTAATTTAACGAATTTTTGCAACAAATTATGTAGTTAAATTTTAAAAATATGTCAATTTAATTAAATAAAACGATGTTGCACTTATAACAATGTTTCGACGAAATCTTAAAAACAATCTAAAAAACGAAATTATGCGTGATAAAAAAACTTTTAACGACATGTTTGATCTCATTGAAATAGTTATCGATTTCAACGACAAACTATATAAAAAAGTTATAAAAAAAAAATACAATTAATTTTAAGAAAGAACAAAAATCTTTTTTAAATTAGCGATTAAATATTAGCAAAAAGAATCTCTTTTTAATTAAAAGTATAGTAATTTTAATTATCGTAAATTTGCATTTATGAAACTAAATTTTACTTAATAACGTAAAGAGAAAAATTTTAAAAGAAAGCAAAATAACAAATTCTAAAAAACGTATTATTTATGTGACAAACTAAATCACTTCGCAAGAAATTATTAATTACAAAACTTAATAAATCGTTAATAAATCAATGTTATGTTAAGAGAGATACTTAATAGTTAAGACGACATTAGAGAGCAAACTAACATAGAGGCGAACATCCTCAAAACTAGATCGAACGACGACTACTATCTAGTAAAAAACCTAAATTAGTTATAGAAAGTTCTAGATAAAACATTATCAAACAAGGCATTCGCATTTACGTAAAAAGTTAATTAAATGCTTAATAAAATTATAAGAACGAAACGATTAAAAACGTTATATTCTTATTTAGTAACAAACTTAGACGACGAATACAATTAAAAGAACTTTCACAAATGTCTAGATAACATCACGAATCATCTTAACGCTTTAATTAGTTTATTAAAGAAGAGAGAAATAAATTAAATTGTAAATAAATGCGAGAAAGCGCTAGAAAGCGACGCCACTATAGAAAGAGATATTTTTAACGAAATTGAACAACAACTAAGCAATGTTAATTTATTCAAACAAACGATAAAGGAAGCAAAGAAATATGCGACACTTAGTTGAACAAAATGCTATAACGACTTATACTAAACTTACTTAAAAGACAAGAAAAAAGTTAATTAATTTTCTAAAAAGCCAAAGTTATTAATTTAGCATAGGAAAGAAGCTTAGCGTAAATAGACGTTCGAAGCAAAAGTCGCAACACAAGAGCAAGAAAAAGTTCAAATTTTTTAGTAAAGAATATATCAAAGAAATGCAATATATTAGTTTAATAGTAGCAATTAAACTTAATAGTATACGCACGATGTTTTATTACATTAATTAAAATTAATAATCGTTAATTCATCGCAATAATTAATTTTAATGCGACAAATAATTTTATGATCAAAGCTTTTATTAAAAGAAAAGAGTATTCTACTTAAAAGAAGTTTAACGCATACAATCTAGTAATTATAAATAGAAACTTATTGCTTAACAAGAATAAAAAAGTAAATAAAAAAACGAAATTGTTATTAATAATTATTTAGCAACATCACGAGAAACTAATCTTTAATATAGTGGAAATAATCATTTATAATATTGTTTTAGAAATGTCTTAATTAAAGCAACACAATCTAGAAGTTAACTAGAATACACAAGTACTTAAATTTGCGCAATGTGATCACATAATTCACATCTAATCTACGCATCAATAGCGTTTAATAATAAATAAAAGATTAAATTAAAAATTAATCGCAAATAGCGAACTTGCATTTTCGCAAAAAAACGATTTAACAAAGTTCGACTTAATAAACATTAACAAAGATTAATTAAATCACAAAGTTAAAATAAGTGAAAAAAATTACGAATCTTTTAAAAGTTTTAAACTATTTAATATAACGAAGAAATCGATAAATTACATATCACGAATATATAACAATTAAGAGCATTTATTTCAAAAAAAAAAAAAAAAAAGACTCTTTCTAAACATTAATTGTAAAATTACGAAATTAAACTTAAATTAAGCAAGCAATTCACGTTTAAATCTATATATATTTTATTTAAGAAAAAGTTCGAAGTACTTCGCGAATATCTAGTAAAAAACGAAAAAAAAGAATTTATTAAAAAATTCTAATTATAAACAAAATATTTAATTCTTTTTGTATTAAAGAAGAATAAAACTCTTCGTCTATATGTTAATTACTAGAAGCTAAATAATATTACGATTAAGAATCAATATTTATTATTCAATATTAACGAACTTTAGAATCGACTATTCGAAGCGAAGTATTTTATTAAACTAAACTTACGAAAAGCGTACAATTAAATTAAAATAAAAATAGAGAAAGAGGAAAAGATAGCTTTTTGTATATAATATAAATTATACAAATACATAATAATGTCTTTTGAATTCACAAACGCTTTAGCAATGTGTTAAAAAATAATTAATGATGCATTACGACAATATCTAGATCAATTTGTCATAGCATACTTAAACGATATTATAATTTACTTTAAAATCTTAAAAGAGTATGTTAGTTATGTCTTTAAAGTATTAGAATGTCTAAACATAAAAAATTTACATTTTAAGTTAAAGAAATGCGAATTTTATTAAAAGAAAATTAACTTTTTTAAATTTGTTGTTAAACGATACAAAATACGCATAAATCTTAAGAAGCTACAAACAATTAAAGAATAAAAATCATTAATAAATATTAAAAAAATACAACTCTTTTTAAGTTTTATAAATTACAACAAGAAATTTATTAAAAACTACTTAGTAAACGCGATATTATTGACGAACTTTACGAAAAAAAATACGTCATAATTATAAAAACTTACAAAAGAGAAATTATTTCAAAATCTTAAGTTAAAATGCTTAAAAAAATTAGTATTAAAGATGTACGATTTGCGATTATTAAATAAAATTAAAATTAACGCATTAAATCTAGTTATTAATGCATACTTTAATCAAAGACATGAAGATATATAACACTTAATAACATATCTTTCGAGAAAACTTTCGTTAATTGAACAAAACTATAATGTTCATAATAAAAAACTACTCGCTATAGTAGTCTTCTTAAAATCATAAAAAGTATACATGAAAAAATTATTCGAATTTACGATTTTCATAAATTACAAAAATCTTATGCACTTTATTATTATTAAACAACTTAATAGAAAACAAATGCGATAATTAGAAAGACTTAGATAATACAAGTTTAAAATATAATATATTTTAGACAAAGATAATAATAAAGCAAACGCACTTAATAGAAGAAATAATTATATAAAAACGAAAAAATCGTTTAATTACAACATACTTAGAATTAATAAAAACGAATCATTATTAACAAACAAATACGAGTTAAATGTTACACTACAAATACTTCGAAACGATACAAAAGAGTTTTTAATAAAGAAAGAAAAACTTCAAATATTTATTAATAAAATTGACGAATGTATAAAAGAACATCATGACGAATCATTGCAAAAGCATCTAAGAGTAACAAAAACTTTTTAGTTTTTACATTAACATTGTTAGTTTTTACAAATAAGACAAGTTATCGAAGCATACATTAAACGATATCTTAATTATTAATAAAACAAACATAATACATATGCGAACTATAACAAAATTTAATATTAAGAATTATTTAAATTGTTATAGAATAAAGTTACGATAAACTTTATTATTAAGTTGTCGAAGTCGACGAATTTAATAACTAAAGATAAATATAATTCGATACTAGTAATAGTTAATAAGCTTATTAAGTACTTACATATTATCGCATGCAAAAAGAAGTTTATCGCAAAACAACTAAAATACATTATATTAAATTAATTTATACGATATCACAATATACTTAAGGAACTAACTAGTGATAAAGACAAGCTTTTCACGTCTAATTATTAAAAAACGCTTCTTTTAATGTTAGATACAAGACTTCGAATGTCTATTGTTTATCACTTAGTCACAAATAATTAAACAAAAAGAACAAATCAAAGTCTTAAGCAATATTTAAGGCACTACATTAACAATACTTATAGCAATTAAGTATCACTTTTATCTATGATACAATTAGCACTTAATGCAAAGGTTTCGAATATTACTAAAATAACTTTATTCTTCGTTAACTATAACAAGAAATCAAATTTCTTCAAGAAAGAGCGCACGCATTTGTTTGCGCAATTAATTATTAAAAGAATAACGACATTAAAAAAGATACACGACAACATCTCAAAGATGCAAAAAAGATTAATCAAATATTTAAATAAGAAACGAAAAACGACATTTTAACTAAAAGAGAGAAATAAAATATATCTTTTTACAAAAAATCTTAGAATAAAGAAGTTAAGCAAGAAATTAAATCATGTCAAAGTCGAATCGTTTCTTATTAAAAAAACTAAGAGATTAATTAATTACGAACTCGATTTACTTAAGAACGTCAAAGTATTTCTAGTATTTCATGTATTATTGTTGAAATTAATTGACTTAAGTACGTTTATATAAGAAACATTTCATTATAAATTACAAAAAGAAAATCGATTTAAGATTAAAAGAATTTTAAAACAACAAAATTAACAATATTTTATAAAGTGAAAAGAGTATTCTACGACGAAAAACACATAAGAATTAACTAGCAATCTTGACGACTATCATGCTTTTATTTAGAAATTTCATTAACGTTCGAAAGATCATTTAACATAGCAAGAAAAAACCAAATAATAAAAGATGTCTTAATCAAAGCATTCGCAACAAAACAATTCGACAACTTAATAACATTCGACTTCTTTATATTAAACAATAAACATTGCGTCTTTCGTTTCGTTTTTGCATCGACTTTCTTTAACATCTTCTTATTATAAAGTAATCGCATAATTACGATTATTAATACGATCTCATTCTTTATCACTTTAAAAAATAGATTTTCTCTAATATAATTTAAGAAAGCTCACGACATATTTACACACAATTTGTTCGCACAAACACATTGTAAACACTTCAAATAAGATGACGAATCTTTTATAACAATATAAGACTTGCTAGTACAACAACAACGTTTACAAACAAAATTAACAAGTATTTTATAACAATTTATTTCAAAAGTAAGACGAATACGATTTTAATAAAAAGATATAACATGTAAGCATTCGTTTTTTAAGACAAAAAAATTTAAAAAAAAGAAATAGTGTTACGACTCTAGTTCGTTATAGCTAGTATATACTTTACAAAGTAGTCTATAGCATATAATACGATTACTTGCATGTTTAACGACTTAGCAAACAAACATTACTTAATACGTTAATGAGCGAATTTAACATATTTAACAACGAATAAAACGAATAAAGCTCGATATATTTGACAACGAACAAAGCGAATAAAGCTCAATATGCTTAACAACGAACATAACGAACAAAAAGAATTTTTTTTAATATATAGATTCTCTAGATACGACTTCTTTATAAATTGTATTTAACTTATTTATTAAATTATTCTTTATTATAGATATAAAGTTGCAAATCTTTGTTATTAAGTAATTGCTTACATTGTCTAAAGACGTCTACAAATCTCTTTAAAAGTATTAATTTATTTTAATACTCTAGTCGCCTAGATAGCAACGTAACAAGTTGTAAGACTTAGTATTAATATAAGTTTGTAGCTAACAATTGCAATAATATTATTTGCTAGAATTTAAAATAGATAGTAGTTTGTAAACTTATATTAAATTATTAATAACAAAAATAAATATAATTAGATTTAATATTATCGAAAACAAATATATATTATTTATTAGAAACAAATTATGATTAATAATTTGAAAAAATATAATTAGATAAAAGTTGTCAATAAGAATATTGTTAAGAACAAAGAATTGCGTTAATAATATTAATTAAACAACAAAATTTCTAAAAAAAGCAAACAAAATTATTGTATTGTTTTTTTTTAATATTTCTAGAATAAAAAGAACGCAAAAATAGTAGCAACTTTATATAGTAAATTAATAACAATTAAGCTATTTTAGATATACTAAATTTTGCTATATTTAAGAATTAACAAAAATATAATTGTAATCGAACTAACAAAAGCAAATCCAATTAAATCTAGCAACTTAACAACAATATTAAAAATATAGTATTAGAGAGATTTAATACTTGTCTCTAATACTTTATTAAAGATAAGATAGAAAGTAACAACAATATCAATAGATAAATTAATATAGAAATATTACTTTTATAAGATGCAAATTGTAAGAATATTTTTAACAACAAAATTGCACGCAAGATTAAGTTAATTAATATCTATATTAATTTTTTTAAATAACAATTGTCGCTCTTTTAAGATACAATCAACAATAGTAGTAAGATAGTTAATAAATAGATTGAAAGAATTAAGATTAACAATAACGCAATCGATAATAAATATAGATAACAATTGTATTGTATTGTATATAATCGAAATTTAGTTTAAAAACAAAAAAGAAAACAAAAAAAATTTATTAAAAAAGAGTTAAATTTAGTTAAATAAACAAATTGAAAAAACAACAATTAATATATCTTAAAAAAGAAATAAATATAGATTTTATTACTTAGTAATTGAAAAACAACGCTAATTAATTAATAGATATTTGTGTATTAGTCGATATCTATTAAGATATTAAATTCGATTGTAATAATAGATATTGCAATAGAAATAATAATTAGATCGAGAAAAAGAAGATAGTATATTATAACAATATTTGTTAGAATTAAGACAAGCTTAACATTTGTAAAATAGTTGTAGCAATACTTGTTGTTGTTGACGAAATCTTAATTTGAAATATTCTTATTTTTTACAACGCTCTCAATATCTTGTTTAGAAGAAGTATAAAAAGAGTTCGAGATATAGAAATTGACTACAATCTCGACAGAAATTGCAGCTTAATCTAACATTAACTTGGGGCGAATGTAAAAGAGAAAGAGAAAGAATAAGACAAGATGAAAGAATGGTTGAAGAGAGGGGAAGTTATCGCGATCTGTCGTATTTGTCTTGATGTAACGGAGGCCTAGCATCTATCTTATGCACCTTATTCCTCCATTCAGAGAGGATCGGGATAGTTGTTGGGCCGACCGTCTCTTTAAGACTTTGACGGGTGATCGCGGTCCGTCTGTGGCATTACCCGAAAACGAATAATTAGAGCTGCTTCGTCTTAGTAAGTCCCAGTGGGTCGCAAACTTGTATTCCGAATTGTCGATTCGGGTACTTATGTTATCAGGTCTTTAGGATAACAATAAATTGAGCTAATCAATATCTGGAGACCCAATTTGGTTGCGTATCTGAAACTTTGTCTCAGTAGTTAGATTCTATAAGAAAGATTATATTTGAACTTGTTGCTTTGCAATTCTAATCTTCGATTAGAATTAATAAATTCTTAACTCTAAAACAAATTCTAAAATATTTTTTTAAAAACAAATATTTAGTAAAATAGTTTAATACTAAATGCAAAATCTTATTTAGTACTTGTCTATTAATTTTAATAGATAAAGGGCGTATTTAAATATAATTTTTCTATAGAATCTAAAAACAAAATCTATTTTTTTTGTTAAAATAAGACAAATCTTAATATATCGAAAATTTAATAAAAACAATTTTCTACTATTGATATATAAAATTTGATTGCAATTTTCGATATATTACTATTAAATTGCTAGCAACGCAAATATTTTACAAAAAGAATAAAAAAATACTACAAAAATAAATAATCGATTGCAATTACAAACAAATAAATAGATATAAATTATTATTTGTTTATTAATTAATTGTCTTAAATTATATTTTTGTTAAACAACTTATACAAAGTTAATATCTTTAATATCGAGAATAAATTTTTGCAATATTTAAAAAATATTATATATTTTAATTAATTATTTTAAATAATAATATTTGTTTTTTAAAAATTTAGAAGATTTAGCAAATTTTTTTTTCTTTTCTTTTATATTTATATTTTAAGCGTTTCTTAATTATTAAGTTTCGAAATAATGTTTTTTAATATTTAATTTTTTTTTAAGTTTAGAGTTTTTGTTTGTCGATATTGTTAACTTTGTTATATTTTTATTTTGTTACTTTATATTCTTAATAGACTTAATTTATTACTTTGTATTTTTAATAAGCTTGAACTTAATTATTTTGTAAAAAAAATTCTTTAAAATACGCAAATAAAATAAAGATTTCTTAAAATTTGTAATTTTTATATTATAAAAAAAATTAGCAAAAAATTGCTTTAAAAAATAAACTTTATTAATACTAAATTTTAAATTGTAATATAATAAATATATAAGAAAAGTATTTAAATTAAATTTTTTTGTATTGCAAAGTAAGAAAATATCTCGATATTAAAAATAGTAGTAATTTTGTTGTTTAAACTTCAAAATACAATTATAGATATTCTTAATATTAGTATTAAATTATTGCTTAGCTATAATTTTAAATAAAATACAACAAAAGTGCAAATTTTCTTTTTTATTAAACTTAGCTAACTATACTTTGTGCAATTATATTATAATACAATTAAAATAAGCAATTAGATAGACAAATTTGTTTTTAAAATATATTTCGAACTTAAATATATTTTTTGCGTTAAAAACAGTTATAATAAAGATTTTCTTATTAATTACAAACAAATAGTTGTTATACTAATCGAAAATCGACAAATTAATAATTAAGATTTTTTTAACTTAATTATTTATCTTTTAATTGTAGTAAGTATAGCTTGCAATATTATATTTTAGCTCGAAAATATAAAAGAGACAAAAAAATATTCTAGTTTTGTTTTTGCAAATTGTAGCAAAAATAAACAAATTATTATTATTAAAAATTTAATTATCGAAGATAATATATTTCTCTAAATAGTTTTATTTGCAAAAATATTAGAACAAAATTAATATAACAAGAATTGCAAAAAAAAAAATTATAAATTTCTAAATAAAAACAATTTTATTTAAAGTTTTTAATAAAGACTTCTTTTTACTATTAAGTATCTTTTTGTTATTTTTCTTGTTTTTAACAACTTTCTAAGATATACTCTTGAATTTTTTTGTATATTTAATAAACAAAAGATTTTTTTTTCAAATTTTTAATTAGTTTATTAAAGTTTTTTTCTACAAAGATTTTAATATCTAATTAATAAACAAAATTAACAAATTAAAGAAAAATTTGTTAAAATAATAGTTGTTTTAACAAAAATTTGTCAATTAAAGATTGTAAAAGAATTTAGAGATATTAAAGTTTTTATAATATTAGAAGACGCAAAGCTTTTATTAATAATTAAAAATATTAAATTTTAAACAATATATAAAGATATCTATTTCTTAACAATATTTATTAACTTAATTTCTAAAAAAAATTTGTTTTTGTCTATAATAAAAGAATATATTAGAGAAAGATAAATATAAAATAAAATTTCGATTTTTGTAATCGAAAAGACACAATTAAGTATAAAGAAATATAAAAAAGCTTAAAAAAGTTATTTTCTATTTAAAGAAAAATTAATAGACAAAAGAATTTATTTTTTAAAAAAATCTCTTAATAAAAAATATAAATAATTGAGTATCAAATTAAGCAATAACAACAAATATATAAAATTTGCAAAATTAATAATACTGCGCAATAAATAAATAAAAACAATATTTTTTTAGTAAATAGATTTTGTAAATATTAAGAATATTATTGTTAAATAATAAATATTGTTTTTTTAAAACACAATATAAGTATTTTTTTACTTGTTGACTAATTAGTAATTTTAAGACAAATTGCAAACAATAATAAATAAATAGCAAAAAAATATTGTATATCTTTGCTCTAATAGTTGTTTTTAAATAAAAAATTATTATATTAAACTTTCGATTATTAATTGATTTTTTAAATTGATTTTTTCATTTTTAAATTTTTGTATCTATTTTTTTTTTTTTTTTGCAAACAAAGCTTTTTTTCAATTATAAACAACAAAATAAATACAAAACTTGCTATTATATTTGTTAATTTGCGTGCTAGTTTTTAGTATTTAACAAAATCTATAATTAATTATAGTTAATATAATTTGTACAAAAAACAAATAATTAAATTTTATTATTTAAAATAAAATAAAAATAATACAAAATAGTTGTTAAGTATTTTAATTATATTAATAAGTATATAAAAGTTGTCGAGAAAATTATAGAAAAAATCTAAATATTATTAAAATATCAAAAACTATAAAATATAATTTATTAAAACAAACGCAAGATATTTGCAAATTTAAAAATACTTGTTTTAAAAAATCTCTAACGCAATTAAAAGCAACAATACAAAAAATACAATTTTTTTTTTATCTATTTGAAGATTCTAAAATAAAATAATAATTAATTAAGATTTTAATAAATTTTTAGAAAACAATATTATACAAATAATTTAAGCTGCTAAAAGAATTTCGAATACAAGTTAAATATACAAACTTTTAGATTTAATTGTTCTTTAATATTTTTGTTGCAATATTAGAGATTAAGAATTAAAAAAAACTAGTTATCTTAAGTAATTAAAAAGAAGTTATTAATATATTGAATTATAAAATAATATTATTTCTTAAAATTTTTAAGTTAATTTTTTTCGACTTACAGATTTATAAGTTTAATCAAATTAAACTAAATATTTTCGATATATTTAAAAATTAAAAAACTAGAATTATTAAAAGCAATATCTCGATATTAATAATAGCAACAATTTTATCGAAAAATTAAACAAAAGTTTGCAAAAAAAAAAAATCGAAAATTGATACTATTATATTAAAAAATAGATTCGATATTAAAGTAAACAACAAACAATATATTAAGTAATAAACAAAAATTCTTATAAGTTAAGAAATTTACAAATTAAATACAAATTTCAAATCTTGTTAAAAAACAATATTAATATTGCAATATTAATTAAATGTTAACAAATTATATAAGAAGATTAACAACAAAAAAAGCAAATATATATATAGAAAAATAGTACTTTAGAGTTGTTTGCTTACTACTAAAATTGTTGTCGACTAAATATCTTAAATATATATATTTTAATTATTTTTGCAATATTGTCGAATTTGTAAATCTTATAAATAATAAAACAAGTATAACAATTACAATTATTAAAACTTATTTGATTAAAATATACAATAAATATTATATATTAAATTTGCTAAAGTATCAAAATTTAAATTAATAGAAAATAGCAAGTTAACAAAGAAATAAAACATATAATTTAAGAATTTTTAAATATATTGTTAAAAAATCTATTCTTCTAATAGAGTATAATTAAAATATAATTAAAATAATTGTTTTTAAAATTGCAAATACTAAGATATAAAAAAATTAAAATCGAGATAAAAATATAGTTGCATTATAGATATTTAAATAGCTTTAAAATAATATTGTCGACAAAAATAATTAAAAATTAAAAATTAAAAATTAAAAATTAAAAATTAAAAATTAAAAATTAAAAATTAAAAATTAAAAATTAAAAATTAAAAATTAAAAATTAAAAATTAAAAATTAAAAATTA